>ENA-OQKD01000234-OQKD01000234.1-human-gut-metagenome-genome-assembly--contig:-NODE-234-length-15432-cov-3.976544_pt1 | contig 15432 bp, 22 predicted proteins | sample MGYA00242775_ERZ504792 | MGnify/ENA primary metagenome ERZ504792 (study PRJEB26092, sample SAMD00036401) | human gut metagenome | host: Homo sapiens | study: EMG produced TPA metagenomics assembly of...
GTTGGATATGTGAAAGATGACTTTTTGAAATGACGTTTATAGAAGTAACAACTGGAAAATGGTTTAATGAATCAGAATTGATGGAATGTCAGGATTTATTTTTGTAATCGTTTTGGAATGGTTCCAAATCCACAAACAGTCAATCATACGATTAAGCGTATAGCAAATAGTTATAATGCAGACGAAGTGGTGCGAGCTAAAAAAGAACGCAGAGATCCTATTATACTACCTAATTTTTCTTGCCATCATCTGAGACATACTTTTTGTACACGACTTTGCGAAAATGAAACAAATTTAAAAGTTATTCAATCCATTATGGGACATAGAAACATTGAAACAACGATGGACATTTATGCGGAAGCAACAGAAGAAAAGAAACAAGAATCATTCGAGAATTTAGCAGCAAAATTAGATATTTTTTGAGAAGTGCTTAGTAAAACGGATGACAACAATTTGTTTGGTTTACAGCAAATTGACAACAAAGATAATTTAATAATGACGAATAGTGAAGTAATTATAAGGTTTATAAATTTAGAAAAAATAGTACAGTGACGCATCCCGAAGAATCATGAAGAAAACGTGAAATCTTTTCCGACAATGAAAACACTTGGCGGCGCAGAGTCCAAAAAAGCTGCGAAACCTGCAGCAGAAAAAGCACCGGAGGCAGTAAAAGAAGTAATTGATTTCTCAAAGGTTCAGATCGAGCCATTGTTTGAGGAAGCAGTTGATTTTGAGACTTTCAGCAAGTCTGATTTCCGGGCTGTAAAGATTAAAGACTGTGTGGCAGTTCCAAAGAGCAAAAAGCTTCTTCAGTTTACACTGGATGACGGAACCGGTACAGACCGCACAATCTTAAGCGGAATCCATAACTATTATGAGCCGGAGGAACTGATTGGAAAGACTGCAATCGCAATTGTAAATCTTCCGCCCCGCACCATGATGGGAATTGATTCCTGCGGAATGCTTATTTCAGCAGTTCACGAGGAAGAAGGAGAAGAGAGACTTCATCTTTTGATGGTGGACGACCATATTCCGGCAGGAGCGAAGCTCTACTAAGGATAAGAAATGACCTTCAGATCTGACAGCAAAAATTCATTTTGGCAACAATTTTAGAAATAACCACGAAGTATCATGAAGCGTGGTGAAGAGTTGTTATCTGCGAACTATATCGGGAAACCGATGATTTGAGCACTTTTTGAAAGAAAAATTTCAAAGAGTGCTCTTTTTTGTTAGGGCAAGGCCCTGTTTTACATTGTGGAGCTTTTGGCTGCTCCGAAAAACGAAACTTTGAAAAACAAATAAACCACCTGCTGTGTGGGCAATGTCGTCAGTGTTACTTACAAGCGGAAGTTAAATGACGATGGCATCAATGTGGTACAGGGAGACTCTGGTCATTTTCCTGATGCGCCCTAATGGTTAATGGCAGCCAAGATGGAGACCATTAAAGATGAGTCTCTTCGGAGGCCTGCTTTTATACCCTTAGGTAAAAATATAAACATGGGTATCATATGTTGTGCATAGATAATAGAGATGCCGCACTTGAATCAGAAAAAATAGCCTTTGATCCCAAAGTTCTTAATGATAACTTTAAAGCTATTAATGACACCTTTGGGCATCAGTATGGAAATGAGGTACTGGTTGAAATGGCCGGTATTTTTTCCTAATCAGTTCCGCAGTGGTGACATTGTAGGCAGATTTGGCGGGGACGGAATTTCTGGCTTTCCTTCCCAATACAAGAGGATTTGAGAGAATGGAGTATGTATTTCAACGTCTTGTAAAGGAATGTGACAGAAATTATGAAAAAGACGGAGTAGTGATCAATGTTTCTGCTTCTTTTGGAATTGCAGTAGCTCCGGATCATGGTGTGACTTATGAAGAGCTGTCACAGAAAGCAGATGAAATGCTGCTTGCTGTAAAGCGGGAGAATAAGAAAGGGTATCGGCTGTATCAGCAAATATCTGCAGATAAGGAGTTATAAAAAAGAAACCCGAGAATGCTTTACAGATTTTCTGTACAGCATTTTCGGGTTTTCTTTTATGGAGGGTTCAATATGTACCGGAATTAATAAGCTCTGTATACTGTTTTACTGAATGTGTTTAATCTCCATATCTTTTGGGAGAATTAAGTTTAATATAATTGCCATTACAAATACAACAGCAACTACATTTGCGGAAAATACAGACTGAAGTATTTCCGGGAAAATATGCCAGATACCGATTTCGCTTGCTGTGGTAAATCCAATACCTATGGAAAGAGAAAGAGCAGCGATGGTAATATTCCTCTGGGTAAAACCTGCTTTTGCTATCATCTGGATTCCGGAAGTCAGGATGGTTCCAAACATCATAATAGTACATCCGCCGAGAACAGAATCCGGAAGGGAAGCAAAAAAGTTTCCTACAGGAGGAAGCAGTCCGGCCAGGATCATGCAAACGGCGCCGGTCATGATGGTGAAACGGTTTACGACCTTTGTCATGTTGATAAGTCCTACATTCTGAGAGAAGGACGTAACCGGCGGGCATCCCAGACAGGAAGAAAATACAGAGGCATAACCGTCGCAGGCAAGGGAGCCTGAAATTTCTTCTGTTGTAATATCACGGTCCAGGCCGCCGGAAACCATTGCTGTAGTATCGCCGATTGTCTCTGCTGCGGAAACAAGGAAAATGATTGCAACAGAGAAAATAGCTCCGGGGTTGAATTCAGGCGCATATGGCATGATTTTCGGGAAGGAAATGATTCCTCCGGAAAAGATAACAGAGAGATCTACTTTTCCCATAAAAACAGCCACGATATAGCCTACGATCAGGCCTGCTAAAACGGAAAGCTGTTTCCAGTATCCTTTTGCTTTTATGTTCCAGATCAGGCAGACCAGAAGCGTAATGGTTCCGAGAATGAGATTCTGGGCAGACCCAAAGTCGTCAGAGTATCCTCCGCCGAAAGATCTTGTACCAACAGTAAAAAGAGAGAATCCGATGGCAGTTACAACGGATGCGGCAACAATTGGAGAAATAAGTTTTTTTCCAGTATTTTGCCAGTAATCCCAGCGTACCTTCCATAATACCGCCGATCATGACTGCGCCCACAACTGCAGGATATCCGTAATTGGCGGCAACTGTACTGAGTACTGTTACAAAGGTGAAACTGACTCCCATTACAATAGGAAGGCGGGAGCCGATTTTCCAGATTGGGTAAAGCTGGATCAGTGTTGCAATTCCTGCAACAAACATGGCATTTTGGAGAAGAATGGCAATTTCAGCCTGTTTAAGACCTCCTGCACCGGCAATAATAGTGATCGGCGTAAGATTGGCAACGAACATTGCCAGAATATGCTGAAGACCAAAAGGGATTGCTTTCATGATAGGAACCTGCCCATCCAGACGATAAATGTTGGAAATGTCTGCATTTTTGGTGTTCTTCATAACAGAGTGCCTCCTTTTTAAATGATTTTGTACACTTTTTTTGTTCCTCCATAAAATTAATTATTATTGCGATACAACTAATTTAATTTTAACATAAAAAAATAATTTGTCCACAAAAAAATTGGTGATACCTTACAAAAAGTGTTTTCAAGGTGCGTCGCATGGCTGACATGATTTCCAGGCACTTGTAGCAGACAGATGTGTTGTTTTTCCTGGTAAAAGGCAGTATACGTTAATATGTAAAGGGATTTAAATAAAAATTTGGTGTGAAGCTGCAACTGGATTTTCATATTTTGCAAAATTTTTATAACTTACGAAACTGCCGTAGACAGGCAGAGTGTTCCGCGGTATATTATTAACAGAATTACGAATACGTATTTCTGAAAAACAACACAACGTACGTATATTGTGCAAAATTCTGTATTGCCTCATTTATAGTTTTATACCAGGAGGATTCGCATGCTGCGAAGCCATATGAAAAATAAGTATATACTGTACAGTTTTGTGGGAAAATTTTACAGACAGGAAAAATGCAGGAATAATAAATGGAAGTTAAAAAGAACATGGAAGCAGAGATAACAATTCCGTTTCAGGAGGAATACGAAAAACTGAAGCTTCTGATCTCTCAGGGTGTATTTGAACTTGTTTTGCCGGAAACAGACGAGGGAGATATTCGTCTTGTCTATCTGATGAATGATGCTGTGGAAAGCTTTCTGATCTTCCGGCAGGCAAAGCTGACAGGTACTTACGAGCCTGATTTTGAGGGGGAATTAAGAGCAGATCTTGAGAAAAGGGGAGATCAGTATATCCTGATCGTCCATCAGGGAAATTCAGTATTTACTGTTTTTTTCAGAGATTTAGATCTGGAAACTCATCTTTTTAATTATGGGAAAACAGGTCATTTCTGGGTAAAGGAGTATGAATATCTGAGACAGCTGGAATATCGTATTGCTATTTTAAGGGATAAAAGAGAATATCTTGGAAAAGAATTTTGCACGGAGGAAGAAGAAAAACTTTCTTATCTGGCAGAATTTCCTCCATTAAATTTCTGTTGTTATCCTGCGGTGTCAGAAAAGTATATTGTGCCTTCTTACCCTAAGTGGAAAGTATCTGAAAAAGCGCTTAATGAAATGATGAAGCTGGCGCAGGAAGCAGGGGACCACAGTCTTATCAGATGGCTGAAGGTGTATTCTTATGTTCCGGGAAGGGTGATCGCAAGGAGAATTGCCTGTATGCTGCACAGGACAAAGCATACAGAGGTTGTAGATCTTATAGACAGAAAACTGGCCCAGACGGCGGCCGTATATCAGGACCGGCAGTTTGTGACAGAAAACAAGGAACAACACAGCTTTTCCACAGATGGAAAAGAGGGTGGTTTACAGGAAGAGGAAACTGCAGAACAGACAAAGATCCGAAATATACAGGAAAGGGCGGAAGCAAGAAAACGAGAACTGGAGTGTTCCGGCAAAAAGGTGGAAATGCTGAAAGAAGAGCCTTTTTTGTATGCAAAGGATTCTGTAGAATATAAGGTGCATCTGATGATCTGGAAAACAGAAGGCAGAAACCGCGAGGTGGATGTGGAAACCATTAATTAACTAAAAAGAAACGGAAAGGAATAACGGAATGGGAAAATTAATCAATCTAAATGGAGATGCTGATAAAAACAAAACACTTCAGAAAATTCTGGAACAGCTGGATACTTTAAAAGATGAGCTGGCAGAGCTGCTGTCTGCATCTGAGGATACGGACACAGACAGCGCCGGAATGGATGCCCTTACAGAGGCTCTGGATGCCCTGGAAGACGCTGCAGAACTGATCGATGAGGTTCTGGACTGATGATCCAGAGTTATTTATAAGCCGGAAGTTCTTTCAGAATAACGGCATATTTTCTGAAAAGCTGCTGTCTTTATTCCGGAGAAATGTAGGATTATGCATAATCACAAAGCTGGAAAGCGGAATCTGTGCCGGGATTCCGTTTTTTATTTCACGGTTTTATTGCTGATTTAAGAGGAAAACAGTTTTTATTTGTGTCTGTAGTAAAAAACAGCAACCTGAGTACGGTCTCTCAGCTGTAATTTATCCAGAATAGAGCTGAGATAATTACGAACGGTTCCTTCGCTTAAAAAAAGCTGTGAGGCGATTTCCTTATTGCTGAGCCCGTCTGCAATAAGACGGATAATTTCAAGCTCCCGGCGGCTGATATCATAATTTTCGTAATGGAAGGAAGAACCGGATTGAATAAGCTCCGGAATTCTGGACATGATTTCTGTGCCAAAAACGGTCTGACCGGAACAGACTGCCTCAAGAGCAGGCAGGATACTTGCATAATCCTGTTTCAGCAGATAGCCTTTTGCCCCAAGCTTCAGGGCCTTTACAATATACTCGTCATCAGAAAAGGTAGTAAGAAGAAGGATTTTCGCATCAGGAAATTCCTCCAGTATCTCAGCGGACGCATCAAGTCCGCTTTTTTCTTTCATTCGAATATCCATAAGAAGTACATCCGGCTGATGGATTTTGTACAATTCTGCAGCTTCTTTTCCGTCTGTACCGGAAGCAGCCACAGTAACTTTTCCACTGGCTTCCAGAATGGTTGTCAGTGCGCCGGAAACAAAAATATCATCATCGACAATTACAATTTTCATAGTTCAGGTCTCCTGTTCTTTTGGAATGGTAATAAAAATACGGAAGCCATGGTCTGTGGTAATCTGAACAGTTCCATGTAAAGGGGCAAGTCTGTCATGGATATTGGAAAGCCCCATTCCTCTGTTTTGGGTGGAAAAGTCATACCACCCGGTATTTTGTGGATGTCTGGGATTTCCGAAAAAAGAATCTGATGTTCTATTTTCGGAAAAACTTTGAGAGATACAGGAGCTTTCTGGAATTTTTCCATTATCCTCTATACAAAGCTGATACAGAGCAGGATGTTCACGCATGACAACATATGCGCTGGTGGCATTGCTGTGCCGCGCCATATTGGAAAGCGCTTCTTTTACAATACTGATAAAACAGTATTTAACCTCGCGGGGAATTTCAAGTCCCATATCATAATCCAGAGAAACAGGACAAAACTGAAATTCGCTGATCAGTCCCTCTACAGATTCTCTGAGATTGACGGACTCATCATGAAGATCGTGGACACTTGTCCGGATGCTGGTCATTGCCTGATTAAGAGAAATATCCAGACTGTCCAGAAGAGGAGAAACAGCCTCAGAGCTGCTGACTGCTTTTGCGGCTCCTGTGATCAGAATAGAACGGGACAGGAGATGACCTACATTGTCGTGGATTTCTCTGGCAATCCGGTTTCGTTCTTTTAAAGTGGCTGTGTATATTTCATAATTCTGCTTTTCCACAAGCATATGATTCTTTTCTTCCAGAAGAATAGTTTTTTTCTGTGCTGTCGTCCCGCAGCTTCATAAAATCCTGTCTGAGCTTTTCTTCGGATTCAGTGCGGAGCTGAAGGAAAAATGCCACAATAAAGAACAGGATGCCCCAGAAGGAAAAAAGAAAGATATCTGAGTTTATTGTCCGGATTATATAAAGGTAAAGAAAGCAGCCTGCAAACGTAGGAAGATAAAAATGATACTGGATCAGAACATAAAATACTGCAGGAAAAAATGCGCACATTTCAGGTAATGCAAGAGCAGCAGCCATGAAGGCTGCGCACAGAAACAGATGCAGTTTTTTTGATTCGGAGAAATAGCCTGCGCAGCAGGTTCCCACACATAAAAGAAAAGCGCAGATAAAAGTATAATCCGGTTTCTTAAAAAACAGAAAAAAGAAACCTGATAAGATAAGTAATCCTGTATTCTCAAGATGGCGCATGGCAGTTCCTCTCCTGATAGTTATTTCTGTAAAGAATCCTTATAGATCCGGTAGTTCAGATGAGTTCAGTATAATACAAAACTGTGGCCGGGGCAAAGAAAACAAAGGCAGAAAAGAAGAAAGTGACATTTGTCATATGAGAAAATGACGGTATTCACTACCAGAAGAAGTTGTCAGAGGTTATAATTTTTCATGATCAGAATAAGCAACAGGTATGGATCCTGAAAATAAATAAAGATTTTATTTACATGTGTTTGCAGGGGGACATACAGAGGTCTGAAGATCTTTGGAGTATGTATATGAAAGATTTGTCTGTGAAGAATCTGATATCTGCTCCTTTACAGACAGGAAACAGAAAATAAAAATTTACCGGGAGGGAAAAAGATGGGCGGAACAGATTATGCAAAAGAAGGGATTGTACATATAGAAAATCTGGTAAAAAGATACGGTTCTCTGGTGGCCTTGGATCACCTGAACCTGGATATCCGGGAGGGAGAGATTTTTGGTCTTTTGGGACCAAACGGTTCAGGAAAAACAACAGCAATCAACTGTATGCTGGCTCTTTTAAAATATGATAAGGGAAGTATCCGGATTTTTGGCAAGGAGATGGAGCCTGATAATTATGAGGCAAAAAGGCAGATTGGTATTGTGCAGCAGAACGTGGCAGTATTTGATGAGTTTACCGTGTATGAGAATATTGACTATTTTTGCGGCCTGTATATAAACGACAGGAAAAAAAGGAAACAGCTTGTGGAGGAAGCGATTGCTTTTGTGGGACTAGAGGATTACAGGAAAATCCGTCCGAAGAAACTTTCCGGGGGGCTTTTAAGAAGACTGAATATTGCCTGCGGAATTGCACATAAACCGAGACTGATCATTCTTGATGAGCCTACTGTAGCTGTGGATCCTCAGAGCAGGAACCGGATACTGGAAGGGATTCAGGAGCTGAACAGACAGGGCTCCACTATTATTTATACTTCTCATTATATGGAAGAGGTGGAACAGATCTGTACAAGAATAGCAATTATGGATCATGGAAGAAGTATTGCAGCAGGAACAAAGGAACAGCTGACAGGAATGATAAAAACAGGGGAAAAGGTGACAGTAGAGGCCGTTGTACTGAAGGAAGAGCAGCTTGTACAGATTCGGGAACTGGCCCATGTATTTAAGGTGGAGTATGAAAATGATATTCTCAGGGTGCAGTGCACAGAGGCAAAGCATAATCTTGTGAGAATCCTGCGATATCTGGAAGATCGGGAGATCAGCTTTGGAAGAGTCTACTCAGAGCTTCCCACGCTTAATGATGTATTTCTGGAAATTACAGGAAAAGAGCTTCGGGATTAGGAGGAAAAGTTTATGGTTCAGTTGATTAAATACAGCATTATCCGTAAGATAAAGAATTTTAATATCATATTCTGGCCCTGTATTTTTCCTCTTATTATGGGAACTCTGTTTTACTTTGGATTTGGAAATATGTCAGAGGCTGATTTTGAGACTGTTCAGGCCGGCTATGTAAAGGAAGGTGCAGGTAATCCTGTTTTTTCAGAATATCTTGATAAAATTGAAAAGGATGGAACCCTTATCCATGTGGAGACCCTGACAGAAGCGGAGGCGAAGAAACAGCTGAAGGACAGACGGCTGGACGGAATTTTTTTCGGGGCAGACACACCGATATCTTCAAGGTTGCAAAAAGCGGGATGGCGCAAAGTGTTATGCAGAGTCTTCTGGAAAGCTATCTGAACGGTAAAAACACGTTGGAAACCGTGGCAGAGCTTCACCCGGAAAATATGGAGCAGGCAGTGGCAGCCATGTCGGATTATCAGGAAATTGTGGAAAATGTATCTCTTGGAGGAAAAAGTACAAATAATAATTCTGTATTTTTCTATGCGCTGGTAGGCATGGCCTGTCTTTACGGATGCTTTGTGGGAATGGGATCAGCGTTCTGGCTTCAGGCAAATGTAACAGATCTTGCGGCAAGGCAGTGTGTATCACCTGTACACAGAATGACTATGATTCTTACAGAAATGCTGACATCGTTTTTTATCCATTTTGTGAATGTAGTGATTCTTTTGCTTTATCTGAGGTATGTGCTTCATATGGAATTTCAGGGAAACATGGCGCAGATGCTCCTGATTTCCCTGGTTGGGTGTATTGTCGGGGTCAGTATGGGGATTTTTGTTTCCAGCGCATCAAAGCTGAGTGAAAATATAAAGGTAGCGATCATGCTGGGCATTTCCATGACAGGAAGTACTCTTGCAGGCTTAATGAATTCCAAAATTAAATTTGCAGTAGACCAGAATATGCCGATTATAAATAAACTGAATCCGGCAGCTCTGATCACAGATGCATTTTACTGCATTAATGTTTATGATGATCCGGCGAGAATGAAGACGAATCTTATTACGCTTCTGATCATGGCTGTGGTACTGACAGCCGGTTCATTTTTGGTAGTAAGGAGGGTTCGCTATGACAGTATTTAAAGGCTATATGAAAGTGATCAGACAGAGCAGATGGCTGATACTTATGTATGTGGCAATCTTTTTTGCCTGCACGCTTCTGATGCAGTCAGCGGCAGGAAAGACGGAGAAAAGTTTTCAGGCAGAGTCTTTGAAGATAGGAATCGCAGATGAAGACGGAGGAACGTTTGCTCTGGCGTTGAGAACATATCTGGATAACTTTCATGAAGTGATACCGCTGGAAAATGACATTTCTGTTATGCAGGAAAAACTTTTTTATCGTGATGTGGAGTATATTGTAAGAATCCCGGAAAATTTTTATCAGAAGTGTATTCAGGGTCGGAGAAAGGCTTCCGGTTACAACTGTCCCGGATACCTATTACCGGCATTTATGTGGATCAGCAGATCAACAGCTTTCTGAACAATGCAAGAACCTGTCAGGCAGCAGGATTTACAGAGAAGGAAATGGCAGATGCTCTCGTAAAGGACATACCGGTGAAAGTAGAGCTTGACACGTCAATGGGTTCCGGAGAGACTTCCCAGTATATTTATTATTTTCGGTATGTTCCATACCTGGCGCTGGCCCTTCTGGGTTTTGTGATAGGAAATGTGCTGCTTGTTTTTCGTAAAAAAGGCCTGAAGAACAGAATGCTGGCAGCTCCGGTTTCTTCCAGACGTCAGGCTCTGGAGGGGATCCTATGTATGATCGTGGCCGGTACGGCGCTGTTTGTGCTGATTATTCTGGTAGCGCTGATCTGGTATGGAAAAGAACTGTGTGCAAATGGTAATTGGGGATATCTTGTTATGAATACAGCAGCTTTGTTTTTTGTAGCTGTTTCTATTGCCTATTTCTCAGGAAGTCTTGTAACGAATAAGGATGCACTGACAGGAACCATGAACATTATTTCTCTGGGAATGTGTTTCCTCTGCGGAGTATTTGTTCCTCTGGACTATATTTCCACAGGAGTAAAAAACGTCAGTCAGTTTCTTCCTGTATACTGGTATGAAACTGCAAATGAAATTCTGGGAGAGTTTACTGTGCTGACTGGAAGCACAAAAATACAGATATACCAGGCGGTTGGTATTCAGCTTGTGTTCGGAGTGGTGTTTGTGTGCCTGACCCTGGTTGTGGAAAAATACAGAAGTACAGGGAAGTAAGGTGATTTAGTCACAGACTGGCATGGAATTTTCGTGTATGATACATACATAAACAGGAGGAAAAAAGTACAGAAATAAATCTGATACAGAGGTGTGTTGCGAAGGCAGTGCATGGAAATAAATCCTGCAAAAATGGAAATAATAAATAAAAATACACAATGTCCGGGATGCAGGAGACGGAACGCCGGGCAGGAGGAGAATCATATGTCAGTTTTAAATATTACAAAAAATAATTTTCAGGAAGAAGTAATGAACAGTAATAAACCGGTTCTGCTGGATTTTTGGGCAGGATGGTGCGGACCCTGCAGGATGCTCTCCCCGGTAGTGGATGAAATTGCAGAAGAAAATGACAGTATCAAGGTGTGCAAGGTAAATGTGGACGAGCAGCAGGAGCTGGCATCTGAGTTTCAGGTAATGACAATCCCAACGCTGGTGGTTATCAAGAACGGTCAGATCCAGAATCGCTCTATGGGTGTGAAGCCAAAAGAAGAGATCCTGGACATGGTTCAGTAAAATTAAATAAAAAGTAAAAACAGGGAATTCCTTCAGGGCGGACAGGCCGGAAAAGGAGTTCCCTGCTTTGGCACCGGGGACAGCACCGTTCCTTTTTAATATTTATATATTTTTTTATATCTGATCAGGCAGTAGACAGATACAAAAAGTGATACTGCCTCTGCAACAGGAACTGCCAGCCAGATGCCGTCGATACCCCAGATCAGAGGAAGTACCAGAAGCAGAAAGCTGAATGAAAAAATTGCAAATCCGTGTCTGGTGATTTCAATTACATTACTTTGTGAAGAGGTAAATACCATAATCAGCGGATCTGACCAGAATTCTGCGGCAATAAATGTAATGACTGAAACTACAGTGATCAGACAAATACTGATTTTAAATGTTTTTTCAGCTGTTCAATATCCTGGCTTCCGTCTTTATAACTTACAACAGGTGCAATACCGGTTGAAAAACCCATAAACGCAGAGTTCATTCTGAAAGTTCTTCCAGTCCTTTTTTGTCCGTGATCTCGATGGTTCCACGGGATAGTCTGACCAGATTTTCGCTCTGAAAATAGCGGAGCATCCGTGTGACTACCTCCCGGGCAGTTCCCAGATGATTGGCTATTTTTTCGTGAGTGATCTTTAATATATCAGTGTTTTCCAGAAGAGTTTCTTCCACAAGAAAGGCGGCCAGTCTTTTGTCAAAGCTTTTCCACATGATCTGTTCGATCAGCCACATTACCTCGGAAAAGTGACTTGCCATGATCTGATTGGAGAAGTTTGCCATTGGAGCAGATTCTTCCATCAGGGATTTGTATATATGGGGTGGAAGAACCAGTATTTCACTGTCTTTTTCGGCTTCAATGATAACCTCAAACTGGATGTTCTGCATCACGCAGGATGCGGAAAAAATACATACGTCCCGCTCAAAAAGACGATAAAGAGTGATCTCTCTTCCCTCATCAGATACGATATATGACCGAAGCTGTCCGGAAAGGATCAGAAGCATTCCAAGACAGCTTACAGAGCCGTTGTGAAGGACGGTCCCTTTAGAGACAGACCGCTGAAAAGATGTCTGGGAAATTGTTTTCTGCTGGGCAGGTGTCAGTTTATCCCATATGGGAAAATGTGTGGAGAAATCCATATTTATGCCTCCTTTTACGGGCAGCCGGTGTGAACGATACTGCCGGCAACAAAGATTTTAAGGTTTCTGTACGTAAACAATTTCTCCATTTGTAAGTACACCTAATTTAAGCCTTTCAAGCTCTGCTATAAAATGAGCTAACGCTTCTGCATCACACCGTTCTGGGGAAATTATTAGTTTGAATTTCTTTTCCATGTAATCATAGTTATTTGTAATCTTCTCATTCCCTTTAAAGATAATGGTTTATTGATAAAGTGGGGAACTCACAGCAAAATACTGTCACTTCATATTAAATCATTGATTCTACTACATTTAAGTGCTGATAAGTAATAACTGTTTTTCTTTTTGTGTCTATAGAATATTTATTATAGCCAGCGTTCCCTGCTGACTGTTATACAATACAAAAAGGTGTGGGAACTATATTGTCTTATCCTACATTCAGGTCTTCGCATTACCTATGGCACGGATAAAACAATAGCCCACACCAATCTGATAATATCTATAAACCTTATATAACATATAAGATAGGTATATATCAAATGATGTGGTGCTATTGCTATCATCTTCGTGCCAATATCAAAGTTGCGAAGTTTGAATGTAGAAGATAATTTCAATAACACCTTTCGTTAATATGTCCTTCCAACAACTTAACTCTCTAAGTTCTTGGAATTGCCACAAAGATAATGAAAGGTATTTATTTTACAATTAAATCTGCCTGTTAAAATGAGAGTTGAGAGCTATTTCTACTTCATATTTTTGTGATTTGAGACAGAACTATTCAGAGCATAAACAAAAATCTCTGGTTTATCCTGTCCCAAATCTCAATTATCAGAAGCTAAGACAATCATAGGTATTAAGTAGTTACCTCTTGCCTTAATCCCAAGTATCTCTTAGTAATTGATACACTGGAATGATTGAATAGCTCCATGAGCTTGACAAGTGCAAGCTCTGAATTATCGTTATTCATGTTGTAGACCTGTCTGCCAAAGGTCTTTCTAAGAGAATGGCAACTGAAATTGCCTATATGCAACTTGTACTTCTTCTTAATCTCTTTCAACATGACATTGATTCTCTGAACTGTGTACACTGTCCCCTTCTGACTTATCAATACAGGTGCATTTATGCCAACTGGATTTATATGCTCATAACAATCTCTAATATGTTGCTGTAGCTGCATATTAATCCTAATTGTCCTTTGCTTCCCTGTCTTAATCTCTATAATGGTAAATTCTTCTGCATCTAGTATCTGATTCCACCTCAAAGCAAGAATATCAGAAATTCTTAGACCTGTGAAGCAACCCAAAGCGATAAGAAGTGACATCTTATAATTACTATCCCTTGCCAACTTTCTTACTAAGTTCATCGCTTCGCTCCATTGCAGATAATCTGCTGTTGTACTTGAATATTTAAGTGACATAACGTTCTGTTTTATAGTGAAACTAATAAAAGTGAATATTAATTTTGAGTTGGAATATCTAACCTACTGATTACTAGCTAAACATTCACTAATTAACAAAGTGAACATTTTTATAAAGCAAGGACACCAAGTAAATAATGTCCTTACTTCATTCAACCTATATAAAAGGTAGGTGAGCTTCATCCAACACGCCACTGTCAACTATCCGTTTGCAAAGTTCGTGTGATGCCTGATTCCTAAGGTCTGTACCATAGTCCTTACTACCAACCATACGAATAATCTCTACTATGGTTTTCATTAATTCCTGCTGTAGTGTACGGTGGTAACACTTTGTACTTTCAGCAAACCTTTTAGGATTCCAACCATAATCGTTCAAGGCTCTTTCAAGTTCTTGCGCTGCCTTGTATTCGCGACTGCCTTCTATTACCATATTCCAAATATTTAAGAGGTTTATAAATAAAAAGAGCACCTGTATGGATGCTCTTTGTTTTTTCTGTATTTTAATGTACTACTTCATTGTAATAATCTTGTATATAGTCCAAATAATCATCAAGAAGAATACAATAGGTGAAATTGCACACATAACAAGTAACAAGATAATCCAAGATATAACGACTAGTAACGCTTGTAACATAATCTTTTGAGTATTAATAGGTAATGAATAATCAAGGGACACCCTTATTATATGGATGCCCCTTTTAAGTACTCTGTAATACCACTAACTAAGAAACCATTGGTATTTGTCATCACCATGTAAAGCGGAACATATACCCGTTGCAAGTTCTGTTGCATTATAGGCTCTATCCAAGAATGAATCTATATAGCTGCTCTTATTTGCACCTGTGAGCAAGTTGTAGAACTTCCACATAGACAAATCATTCCCCAAGCTGCCAAAGTTCTCATCATTGATATACGCTTTAGCCACATTGTTAACCTGTGTATCAGTAAGCAACATTTTAGGTATATCTTTCTGATAGCCTTGCGGTAATGATTGATAAAGTCTCATTCTTCCAAGTAGTTGGCAGAACTGATGCTCCGTCATACTGGTATTGCCTAAAGACTGCATCAAATGTATGTGTTTGGCTGCATCGTATTTGTGGAACATTTCCAATACCGCTTGATATAAATCCCTTGTATTGGTAACTTCCAAGCAACTAAGATAACCGTCCGTAGATACACATAGATTTGTGCAAACCTTACAAGTAAAGCCAATAAACACTTTAAACCGCTCTGCACCTTTCTTTGAATAAAGATTGGTATGGTTATAAGCTCTGACACCACCAATAGTAAGTGTTAGCCTGTTACCGTGTACTGTCTCATAGATAGTAGGAACTTCAAATAACAAAAGCACACCTCTCGTAGTAGATAGTCTTGTCACTCTCTAATAACTGATTGGCGGTCTATGAATTGCTTCGGGAATCCTGCCTTTGATTACATGAGAAACACGTAATATCGTGGCGTATTCAATTTGTCACGCTAAAGATGTATTGGTGCTATCCTGTACTGCTTACGATAAAACGCCACA
>ENA-OQKD01000235-OQKD01000235.1-human-gut-metagenome-genome-assembly--contig:-NODE-235-length-15423-cov-2.744051_pt1 | contig 15423 bp, 16 predicted proteins | sample MGYA00242775_ERZ504792 | MGnify/ENA primary metagenome ERZ504792 (study PRJEB26092, sample SAMD00036401) | human gut metagenome | host: Homo sapiens | study: EMG produced TPA metagenomics assembly of...
AATATTATCACTGCACAACAGGTGAATGCAGAATATGCGGTGGGAACGACAGCTGACAATTTCGCAGCGATGTTTTCCGCAATGGATGATGCATATATGCAGGGACGTGCTGCGGATGTAAAAGACGTTTCTGAGCGTATTTTGAACATTTTGTCCGGAGCAGAAAAAGTTGCATTTGCGACAGATGAACCTGTCATTGTTGCGGCAGATGATCTTGTTCCAAGTGAGACAGTCCAGCTTGATAAAGAAAAGTATTGGGCTTTGCTACGATGTATGGTTCTTCGAACTCACATACAGCAATTTTGGCAAGAACAATGAATATCCCGGCAATCATCGGTTTGGGCGAAGAGTTGAAACCGGTAATATGATGGTAAATTTGCTGTCATCGACGGGTTTGACGGAAAGATTTATATCGATCCAGATGAAGAGACACTCGCTGCGATGAAGAAAAAGCAGGCTGAGGATATAGAAAGAAAGAAACTGTTGGAACAGTTAAAAGGCAAAGAGAATGTCACATTGAGCGGTCAGCACATCAATATCTATGCCAACATCGGCAATAGCTCAGATGTGGGAGCTGTTTTGAAAAATGATGCAGGCGGAATCGGTTTGTTCCGCAGTGAGTTCTTATATCTGGAGAATGAGACATTCCCGACAGAAGAGCAGCAGTTTGCTGTCTATAAGACAGTTGCTGAGAATATGGCTGGAAAGAAAGTTATCATCCGTACACTTGATATTGGTGCGGACAAGCAGGCAGATTATTTCAATTTAGATAAAGAAGAGAATCCGGCACTTGGATATCGTGCAATCCGTATTTGTCTGACTAAGCCTGAGATTTTTAAAACTCAGCTGCGTGCACTGTATCGTGCATCGGCATTTGGTCAGATTGCGATCATGTTCCCGATGATTACAGCAGTGTGGGAAGTGAAGAAAATTAAAGAGATTGTAGAAGAAGTAAAGGAAGAACTTCGCAAAGAAGGAATCGCATTCCGTGAGGATATGGAACTTGGAATTATGATCGAGACACCTGCGGCTGTTATGGTGAGCCGTGAACTTGCAAAAGAAGTTGATTTCTTCAGCGTAGGTACCAATGACCTCACACAGTATACACTGGCGATTGACAGGCAGAATCCAAAGCTTGACACATTCTATGATCCACATCATCCGGCAGTGCTTGCGATGATCCAGATGGCGGCAGACAATGCACATGCAGAAGGAAAATGGATTGGAATCTGTGGAGAATTAGGAGCAGATTTGGAATTGACAGAGACATTCCTGAAGATGGGAATTGATGAACTTTCTGTATCACCATCTATGATTCTTCCGGTTCGAAAAAAAGTCAGAGAGACAGAATAGTATAGAAAGAAAGTGTGTTCTTGAGATGGAATGCACTTTCTTTTTTATTGTGCTAATAAATGTTTATAAAAATAAGTAATGAATACTTTCATTTACTTTCCAGTAGTTGTCTGATAAACTTGTGAAGTAAAAAAAGGAAATGAGAGGCAGGAAAATTTTATGCTGGAAAAATTGTTTAAGTTAAAAGAAAACAAAACAGATGTCAGGACGGAAGTGGTGGCAGGTATTACGACATTTATGACAATGGCGTATATACTGGCGGTAAATCCAAGCGTGCTGTCGGCAGCCGGAATGGATCATGGAGCAGTGTTTACGGCGACGGCGATTGCGGCATGTATTGGTACTTTGCTCATGGCTCTGTTTGCAAACTATCCGTTTGCACTTGCACCGGGAATGGGACTGAATGCATACTTTGCATATACGGTTGTACTGAACATGGGATACACATGGCAGGTGGCGCTTGCGGCTGTATTTGTGGAAGGAATTATTTTTATTCTGTTATCAGTTACGAATGTGCGTGAAGCAATCTTTAATGCAATCCCGATGAATTTGAAATCTGCAGTAAGTGTCGGAATTGGTCTTTTTATCGCGTTTATCGGTCTGCAGAATGCAAAAATTGTTATCAGTGGTTCTACATTAGTGCAGTTATTCTCGCTGGAAGGTTACAACAGTACTTTGGCAGAAGGCGCTGCAAAGGCGACGATGAATGATGTTGGAATTACGGTATTACTTGCGGTGATCGGCGTGATTATTACAGCGATTCTTGTAGTAAAGAACATTAAAGGTAATATTCTTTGGGGAATTTTAATTACATGGATTCTTGGAATTATCTGTCAGCTGACCGGATTGTATGTGCCAAATGCAGAACTTGGAATGTACAGCTTACTTCCGGACTTCAGCAACGGTATTTCGATTCCGAGTCTTAGTCCGATCTTTGGAAAACTGAGTTTTTCAGGAATCCATATCGGAGAGTTTATGGTTGTAGTGTTTGCGTTTTTGTTTGTGGATATCTTTGATACACTCGGCACATTGATCGGTGTTTCCACAAAAGCAAATATGTTAGATGAAAACGGAAAACTTCCAAGAATTAAAGGTGCTCTGATGGCAGATGCGGTTGCTACAACGGCAGGCGCAGTGCTTGGAACATCTACAGTTACAACATTTGTTGAGAGCGCTTCGGGTGTGACGGAAGGAGGACGAACAGGTCTTACAGCAGTCACAACAGCGATTTTGTTTGGATTGTCGTTGTTGTTGTCACCAATCTTTTTGGCGATTCCATCTTTTGCGACGGCGCCGGCATTGATTGTTGTAGGGTTCTATATGCTGACAAATGTAGTGAGTATTGATTTCAGTGATTTTGGGGAAGCGATTCCTTGCTATATCTGTATTGCAGCAATGCCATTTTTCTACAGTATTTCAGAAGGAATTGCAATGGGTGTGATCTCTTATGTTGCAATTAATCTGTTTACAGGAAAAGCAAAGGAAAAAAAGATCAGCGTATTGATGTTTGTGTTAGCACTTTTGTTTATCGGAAAATATATCTTATTATAAAATATAGTTTTTTAGGGAAAGATGAGAGTCTTTCCCTTTTTTTAGAGCTAAAAACATGGTATTATAATTCATACAAAAGCAGCAGATAGGAGAAAAGAATGGCAATTAATAAGGCAATGCGAAAAGTATTGAAAGCACTTTCGTTTGATGGAATTGAGGTGGAGGCGTCCAGGCATTTGGCAAATTTAAAGGCGTTGGATCCGATGCGAATTTTTCATAAGACGATTGATTATAAAATATATAATGGCACACATGAGATTCCTGTGAGAATTTATCTGCCTGGCGAAGAGATTGAACACAAATATCCGGTTCTTTTATTCTTTCACGGCGGGGGATGGGTCACAGAGAGCATAGATAATTATGAGAGGATCTGTGCAAGGATGGCATCGGCGACCAATCATATTGTTGTGTCGGTAGAATACAGGCTCGCTCCCGAGTATCCGTTCCCGACAGGATTGGAGGATTGCTACGCCGCAGCGAAGGCGGTCTATACGAATAAATTTATTTTAAATGTGCATCCGGACGATATCACGATCATCGGAGACAGTGCCGGCGGTAATCTGGCGGCTGCAGTCTCTCTTCTTGCAAAAGAGAGGGGAGAGTTTATGCCAAGACAGCAGATTTTGATCTATCCGGCGGTGAATAACGACTATACGGAGACTTCTAGATTTCCGTCCGTCCATGAAAATGGAAAAGATTTCCTGTTGACGGCTGGAAAGATGCAGGATTATATTGATTTATATGCGAGAGATGAATCGGACAAACAGAGTCCGTATTTTGCTCCGATTTTGCAGAAAGATCTCACAGGACAGCCGAGGACACTGATTATCACCGCGGAATTTGACCCGCTTCGAGATGAAGGAGAGGCTTATGGTAAGGCGCTTGAGGAAGCCGGAAATGAAGTGGAGGTTCATCGTATCAAAGATGCGCTGCATGGATTTTTTGCACTGGGGATCAAATATTTTCATGTGCAGGAGAGTTTTGAAATTATGAATCATTTTTTAGGGGAGGTGTAAGAGATGTTTCATTCGAAAAGGTCATATTGGAGAAAGCTTGACAATGCCGCAAAATTATTTCCGGCGACAAGTAACAAAAAGGACACTCGAGTCTTTCGTTTTTATTGTATTATGAAGGAAGATGTAAAAGAAGAGATTTTGCAGCAGGCAGTGGAAAAAGCGCTTGAAAAATATCCGCTTTTTTTGTCGGTCATGCGAAAAGGCTTGTTCTGGCATTATTTGGAAAAGAGTAATTTAAAACCGGTTGTCACAGAGGAATTTAAAGAGCCTTGCAGCAATCTGTATGTGCGTGACAAGAAAAGCCTGTTATTCGAAGTCACGTACTATAAAAGGCGGATTAATTTTGAAGTATTTCATGTGCTGACGGACGGAACAGGTGCGACATGTTTTTTTAAAGGAGATTGTCAAACACTATATTGTGCTGGCATATGGTGAAGCCGATATTCCACTTGATAAGGAGCATATCACAATTCAGGATCAGGAATCAGACAGTTTTCGAAAATATTATTCTGATTTACGGCGAGAGAAGAAGGAAAAGGTAAAAGCATATCAGATTAAGACTCTTCGGAAGGCGAGAGGACCGCTGCAGGTGACAGAAGCGGTGCTGTCGGTAAAAGAAGTGCTGGCAAAGGCGCGGGAATATCAGGTGTCGATGACTGTTTTTTTGACGGCAGTATTCCTTTGTGCGATCCACAGGGAGATGCCGAAAAGACAGGAAAAGCATCCGGTTGTTCTGATGGTCCCGGTGAATCTTCGCAATTTTTTTCCTTCAGATTCGATGCTGAATTTCTTCGGATATATTGAACCTGGGTATCGTTTTCGAGAAGGGGACACTTTTGAGCAGGTACTTGCACAGGTGAAAACATATTTTCAGGAGGAGCTTACGAAGGAAAGACTTTCGATGCGCATGAATGAGCTGATCGCGCTGGAGATGAACCCAATTCTGCGGGTGGCGCCGTTGGAGTTGAAAAATTTGGGGATTTTGGCGGGAGCAAAGATGGCGGCAAGTGATGTGACTGCAATTTTCTCTAATATGAGCGTTGTAAAAAATGCCGGAAGCGTATGTCCCGTATATAGAGCGGTTTGGCGTGTATACAAGTACACCGAAGACGGAACTTTGTATGTGCTCATTTGAAGACAAACTTTCCCTTGGGTTTACATCGAGGTATGACAGCATGAATATTAAGAGGAATTTTTTTCAGATATTGTCAGAGCTTGGAATACATTCGAAAGTGGAAGAACCAGACTATCCGGAGGAGAGACTTGCGAGTGCGGCGGCTGTAAAATTTTTCGAGTGGTTCTCATTTGTCTGTATTGCTTTTGCGGTGATTGCGGCAGTGGTGAATATTACACTGACACCGGGGAAATATTGGGCGCTCATCGTATCAGGCGGAATCTTAAGTATGTGGACAGCGTTGGCAATCGGGTTTGTAAAGAGATATAATCTTTTGAAAAATGCAATGTGGCAGTTGATTCTGATCACGGTTGGATGTCTCATCTGGGATCTTGGAACCGGATGGCATAAATGGTCAATTGATTTTGTTTTTCCGGGAATTAGTGTTATAATAATGATATCCATGCTGATGATTACAAAGCTGCAGAGATTGGCTGCGAATGAATACATGATTTATTTTGTGATGGCGGCGGGATATGGATTTGTGATACCATTGGTTTTATTATTGACGGGAGTGCTTGGAGTTACATTTCCATCGGTTATCTGTGTGGGATTTAGTTTCCTGTTCTTTATGGCGCAGGTCATTTTTAGAAGACGGGAATTAGGGGAGGAATTAAATAAAAAGTTTCACATTTGATTAGTAAGGAGGAAGCAGTATGAAATGTACAAGATGCGGTAAAGAGATGACGATTAAGCCGGTGCAGTCCGGTACGGACGAAAGTGGGGAGCCTGTTTTTACACGATATGCATTTTGCTATGACTGCAAGATAAAGGTGAATCTGGACAAGCAAAAAGAAAGAGACACGCAGAAAAAAGCGACGGCAGAAGATGTGGTAGAGACAAAAACAAAGAGAAAGAAAAAGAGAGGGAAAAAGCTTCCTTCTGTTTCGCTTCCGAAAAGACGAGGCGGAAGAGGAAAGACGAAAGCGAGGAAAGAAAGACGAGGCGGCGGATTGCTCAAGTTCTTACTCTTTCTGATCGTTGTTGCGGTACTTGGATTTGCAGCATATACCTATCGGCATCCAATTGCAAAATTCGCACAGCAGATGTATGACAAGTATATGAATCAAACAGAAGAAAATCAACCGGAAGATTCAAAGAATGAGGATTTGAACATAGATTCCGGTGATAATAATAATACTGCCACGCCTGATTCAGACACAACGGATGAACCGCAGAATCAAACTGAGCCGGTAGATCAAACACAAGGGGGCAATGGAAGCAGTACACCGGAAAGCAGTGATGATAAGACACAGGATACTCCGGCGACACCTTCTGACGGGACAGCGACAGAGCCTACATCATAGTGTATATAGAATAACAGAAGATGGAACATGTAATGTGTGAACGGGGAAGATTCCCCGTTCACGCATTTTTATTTTGCAGCCTTTTTGGCAAAATCAGTTGTTACAAGTTCTTCGTAAGGTGCCCGCTTAGTGAGTTCGTCAGCAGATTCCAAAATATTTTGCAAAAGTTCAAAGCTTTCTTTTTCAAAAATTAGATTTTCTTTCCAAGTCTCCTGCTCATAGTAACGGGTCACAATCGTTGTGATAGTGGCTAAGTCTGTCTCTTTGAACTGTGGTGCAATGATTTTTGCAATTTCTTCCGGAGTATGTGTCTGCACGTAGTCCATTCCTTTTTGCAGCGCATCCGTGAATCCCTGAATGACGTCTTATTTTTTTCGATATAGCTTTTCTTTGCAGAAAATGCGGTGTAAGGGACATATCCACTGTCCTCGCCGAGAGAAGCGACAACATATCCCTTTCCGCCTTTTTCCAAAGTGGTAGCTCCCGGCTCAAATTCAACTGTAAAATCCGCCTGACCTTCTGAGAAAGCGGCGGCAGTAGAGCCAAAGTCAATATTTTGGTTGATTGTCAGATCTTTTTCGATGTCGATTCCCTTTTGTTTTAAGATATACTCAAATACCATTTCAGGCATGCCGCCTTTTCGTCCGCCGAGCACTGTTTTCCCTTTTAGATCCGTCCATGAAAAATCAGGCATTTCTTCTCGCGCTACAAGAAAATTACCGGCACGTTGTGTAAGCTGGGCAAAATTTACAACATAGTCGTTTGCACCTTCATTATAGGTATAAATAGATGCTTCTGACCCCATGAATCCGATATCTGCCTCGCCGGAGAGCACGGCGGTCATTGTTTTGTCGGCTCCAAATCCAGTGACGAGTTCGAGATTAATGCCCTCGTCTTCAAAGTATCCTTCTTCGATGGCTACATACATTGGTGCATAAAAGATGGAGTGAGCTACTTCGTTGAGAACAACTTTAGTAGAGTCCGGAAGAATTTCTGTTGATTTTTCTTTTGTGGTTTGGCAGGTTTGCTTTCTTCTTTTGAAGAGCATGCAAGCAGAGAAGTGACAGATATTGCTGTCACTAATGCGAGAGTAAGAAAACGCTTTTTCATAATATCCTCCTGATGATCAAATCTGATTCTTCTATAAATATATGAGAAAAATCAGAATGTGTACCATTAGCAGAGAACAATGACTATTTTGGTGGCTGTTCGGAATCCGGTGTCTTTACTTTTACCTTTGGCGGTTCGTAGTGATAGATATCCTCATAGGATTCCAACTCAGCTTTACTTGTCGGAGCTGCGGGAATAAGACCGGTACAGTCCTGTGTAGAAGCGGCGTTTGCCAGATAGTCGTAAGAATCAATGATTTTTTGATTTTTTTTATTATCAGCCATAATAAGTCTCCTTTTTATAAAAAATGTGGTAAGATATAAGCTTAGGATATGTAAATACAAAGATTCTATGCAGAAAGAAGGAAGATTGAGATGAATATAAAAGTAGATACACATTCCCATACACTTGTAAGTGGACATGCATATAGCACAATACAAGAGATGGCGAAGATGGCGAGAGAACATGGGATGGAAGCGATTGCATTTACGGAGCATGCGCCAAAGATGCCGGGAACTTGCGGAATATTTTATTTTGAAAATTTGAAAATTGTGCCAAGAGAGCGTTACGGGATCAAAATGCTTTTTGGAACAGAGCTCAATATTATGGACAGCGAGGGAACAGTAGATATGCGCGATGGGCTTTTAAAACATCTTGATATTGTCATTGCGAGTATTCATACGCCATGCTTTTGTGGAGAAAGAACAAAAGAAGCGGTGACGAGAGCCTATGTAAATGTGATGAAAAATCCGTATATCAATATTATCGGTCATCCGGATGATTCTCGTTTTCCGATTGACTATGAAGTGCTTGTCAAGACTGCAAAGGAGACAGGGACACTTCTAGAGGTCAATAATTCCTCGCTGCGGGAAGATAATAAAAGAGAAAATGCGGATGAGAATATCCGAGTTATGTTGGAGTATTGTAAAAAATATGAGGTTCCAATCACAACAGGAAGTGATTCGCATTTGGATCTGGATGCGGGAAAACTGAATTTAGCAGAACAAATTTTGACGGAATGTCATTTTCCGGAAGAATTGATCGTCACAACATCATTAGAAAAATTGAAACCATATGTGAATCGATACAAAAAAAACTAGACTTTAAGAGTTTACTGTGCTAAAATATAAAAATAGTACAACACTATAAAGGAGACTTAAAATGAGTAAAAAAATTAGAACAGAAGCAGTCGATTATCTGTTTGAAGCAATTTTGAGCTTAAAAGATAAGGAAGAATGTTATACGTTTTTTTTGAAGATATATGTACCATCAATGAGCTGTTGTCGTTGTCACAGCGGTTTGAGGTTGCCAAAATGCTCAGAGAACAGAAGACATATTTGGAGATTGCAGAAAAGACAGGGGCATCGACAGCCACAATCAGCCGTGTGAATCGTTCTTTAAACTATGGAAATGACGGATATGATATGGTATTTGAACGAATCAGTCTGGATGAAGATGAAGAATAAGAGAAGTAAGAAAAAGTGCATCAGGTCAAGTGATGCACTTTTTTCCACAGTGGAAAGGTTAAAAGCAGGGCTGTTATTGCTTATACTTGCAGTATTCTTTCAGTTTTTGGCAAGAAATGTGAATGGATTTGCGCAGTGGTATGCGACTTCAATATACAGAATACTTGTAACAATTATCAGCAGAGTCTGCTCTGTGTTTCCGTTTTCGATTGTTGAGATTTTGCTTTATGTGCTGCTCGTAGTTCTGGCGGCTGGGGTGATGAGGGGAATCTACAGAATCTGCAGAAAAACAGAAAAGGCATCCACGATTGCTTTGAAAGGGAGTTCGTGGGTATGCTTGTTAGTAGGAGGATTGTTTTTTATCTACACAATGACCTGTGGGATCAATTATCACAGAACATCTTTTGCTGAGGAGGCGGGCATAACGGATGCGGAATACTCACAGGAAGAATTGGTTCAGTTGGCTGAGTATCTTACGGAAGAAGTCAATGAATTGGCAGATACGGTTCCGCGGACGAAAGAGGGAATCTTTGTGTTGAAAGGGAACACGAAAAAAGAAGCGGTAAGGTCGATGGAACATCTTGCAGAGACCTATTCGGTGTTGGAAGGATATTATCCAAATCCCAAACCTGTCTGGATATCGGAAATTTTGTCATATCAGCATCTGACAGGAGTGTATTCACCATTTACAATTGAGGCAAATTATAATGCGGATATGACAGACTATAATATCCCGTTTACGATGTGTCATGAATTGTCTCATCTGAGAGGGTTTATGTCAGAGGATGAGGCGAACTTTATTGCATATTTAAGTTGTATCAAATCGGAGTCAGAAGAGTTCAGATATAGTGGATTTTTGTCAGGATGGCTGTATGTGATAAACGCCCTTTACGGGGAAAATACAGAAAAATATGAGGAACTGTGTGAACGCCTGAATATAAATGCGCTGAAAGATTTACAGGCGAATAATTCATTTTGGGATAAGTACGATGGCATAACAGCAGAAGTGGCTGACAGAGTAAATGACATTTACTTAAAGGCAAACAGACAAATTGACGGCGTAAAAAGCTATGGGAAAGTAGTAGATCTGATGCTTGGATATCAAAGAATTATGCAGTAAAAAAGTAGAAGTGTGAAGCTTCTACGTTTTTTTTCTCATAATAGTTAGGAAATTTTTCAGGAAGAGAATCAATGAGTTTTTCAATAATTTGTTTCTTGACATACACATCGAAACTGAGTGTGCAAATGAAAGAAAACAATTGTAAAAATTCACGATCCTGTTCGTTCTCTTCTGAAAATGTCTCAGAAGAGGAAGCATACATTGCCTTGAGCTCTTCTTTTAAAGTATCAATGCGATCTTTTTCAAATGAACAGACCTCATCGTAAATATGCGTCAGGTTCAGCTTGCTGTCGGTATGGAAGTACCGATCGGTAACCGGTCTCAAAAGCATCTCGATATCTTTGATAGATAAGAAACTTTTAAAATAATAGATAAAAGTAAGAACGAGAAGATGTTCTTTTGTATACTTTTTCTTTTCCGGAGAAGGAAGCAGATTGTTCTTGGCATAATTGTTGATCATTGTCTTAGTAAGAACCTTGTCATCCTCATAGCGCTTGGAAGAAGCCATCTGCTTATCCATAAAAGTGGTAACCTGATCCATATATAAATCGATATTAGGAATATCAATAGATTTTACATAATCAATTCTGGAAATACTTTCCAAAATACTGTTTAATAAATCATTCGTATCAATTGTCATTTTATCACCTCGATAATTGCATTATATAGTAATAGAAACTATATGACAAGTATTTTGAAAAAACTTTTGGCAAAAAAGGAGAAAAAAGGAAGGATTGATATTTTTTTAGACAAAACGTATTGTTCCTGTTGACTATAGATAACCTCTATGTTATTATAGGGTTACATCTATAGTAAGGGAGAAAACTATAGAAAAAATAATATAATAAGAGAGGATAAAATATGAGTAAAGCGACAAAAACGAAAAAGGCAGTAAGCCTTGAAGTCTTTATCTTTCTTGCAGTGATTATTGCATTCTTTGGATTGATAGGGGCGAAAATGGGCGGTGTAAACATGATGCAGACGATGATGAACACAGCCTATCAGTTACTTCTTGAAACAGTATTTTATATCATGGCGATTGCGGTTATAGCAGGAGCCGTATCTGGGTTATTTTCAGAATTTGGTTTGATTGCATTAATCAATAAAATAATTTCTCCCCTAATGAAACCAGTGTATGATTTACCTGGAGCAGCTTCAATGGGAGTCTTGACTACGTACTTGTCAGATAACCCGGCAATTTTAGGACTTGCAGAGGACACAAACTTTAAAAAATATTTCAAAAAATATCAATTACCGGCACTGACAAATTTAGGTACAGCATTCGGTATGGGTCTTATTGTTACAACATCAATGATCGGTATTACATCTCCAACAGGTGAGAATCTTGGATTTGCAGCTCTGATCGGTAATATCGGTGCAATTATCGGTAGTGTTGTCAGTGTAAGAATGATGATTTGGTTTACGAAGAAAGAATATGGTACGACAGAATATTGTATTCCGCTTGAAGAAGGAAGTGAAAAAGATGTCTTTGAGCAGAGAGAAATAAGAGATGGCGGAATTGGAGCGAGAGCATTGGAAGCACTGTTGGACGGCGGTAAGAATGGTGTGGATGTAGGTCTTGCAATTATTCCTGGTGTACTTGCGATTTGTACAGTTGTAATGATGCTTACAAATGGACCTTCCGCAGACGGTGTTTACACAGGTGCTGCTTATGAGGGAGTTGCATTGTTGCCATGGATTGGAGAAAAATTGCAGTTTATCTTATCTCCATTATTTGGTTTCTCTTCACCATCAGCAATCTCTGTTCCAATCACAGCATTAGGAGCGGCCGGAGCAGCTGTTGGATTGATACCTAAGATGGTAGCAGACGGTGTAGCACATGCGAATGACGTTGCAGTATTTACAGCAATGTGTATGTGCTGGAGCGGATACTTAAGTACTCATGTTGCGATGATGTCAAGTTTGAAGTGCAGCAAACTTACAGGAAAAGCAATCATCAGCCATACAATCGGTGGTATTGTGGCAGGTATCGCAGCAAACTGGTTATTCCAGTTAGCATCTTTCATAATGTAATTTGAATAATGTTTAAAATGGAATGTGCGAGAGTACATTCCATTTTTGGCAGGAGGGAAGAACGTATGAGCGAAAAAATGAAAATATTTCAAAAGATTCAATATGTGACGGTGGGAATTGCATTTGCATCAATTGTTTTGCCATTGATATTGCTTATATTTATTCCTCTTGTTTTTATGCGGTATACCCTCTATAATGATTACATACTTGTGCAGTGCTATATTTTTGGAACGGAACGGATTCCATATGAGAGCATTACCAGTATAAAGAAGACGTGGAATCCATTGTCTTCGGCAGCAATGTCACTTCGCAGGATTCAGATTGATTACACGGTAAACGGACGGCATGAAATCATGTTGATTTCGCCGGTAAAAAGAGATGAATTTTTAAGAGAAGTGGAAAAAAGAATGGGAATTCAGAACATAAAGAAGGAGAGTTTATGAGCATTTACGATACATTGAATAAAGAACAACGTGAAGCGGTCTATCATACAGAGGGGCCGCTTCTCATTCTCGCGGGAGCAGGTTCGGGAAAGACAAGAGTGCTGACACACCGCATCGCATATTTGATTGATGAAAAGGGAGTCAATCCATGGAACATTTTGGCGATTACATTTACGAACAAAGCAGCAGGGGAGATGCGTGAGCGTGTAGATCAGATTGTCGGATTCGGCTCGGAGAGCATCTGGGTGAGCACGTTTCATTCGACCTGCGTGCGGATATTGAGAAGACATATTGACTTACTTGGATATGATACTAGCTTTACGATTTATGATGCGGATGATCAAAAGACGCTTATGAAAGATGTCTGCAAATATTTACAGATTGATACAAAAGTCTATAAGGAGCGGAACCTTTTGGCGGCGATTTCTTCGGCGAAGGATGAGCTGATCACGCCGGAAGAATATGAACTGAATGCGGCGGGGGACTTCGGAAAGCAGAAGATCGCAAAGGTATATAAAGAATATGAAAAACAACTGCGGGCAAACAATGCACTGGATTTTGATGATCTTCTCGTGAAGACAGTACAACTGTTTCAGACACAGCCGGAGATACTCGATTATTATCAGGAGCGGTTCCGCTATATTATGGTAGATGAGTATCAGGATACGAATACGGTGCAGTTTGAGCTGATTCGGATTTTGGCAAAGAAATATAGAAATCTCTGCGTGGTAGGAGATGATGACCAGTCTATTTACAAATTCCGCGGGGCAAATATCAAAAATATTTTGAATTTTGAGCATGTGTTTGAAGATGCAAAAGTGATCAAACTGGAGCAGAATTATCGTTCTACAGGTAATATTTTGAATGCGGCGAATGCGGTGATCAAGAATAATTTTGGACGTAAGGAGAAATCACTCTGGACAGAAAATGGTGAGGGGGATAAGATTGCATTTAGTCAGTTCGACAGTGGATATGATGAGGCAGAATACATTGTGGGAGATATCAAAGAGCATGTGAATAACGGAATACGCACATACAATGATCATGCTGTTTTGTATCGCACCAATGCGCAGTCACGTATGTTTGAAGAAAAATTTGTAACAGCCAACATTCCGTATAAAATTGTGGGCGGCATTAATTTCTATGCAAGAAAAGAGATCAAAGATTTACTTGCATATTTGAAAACAATCGACAATGGGAAAGATGATTTGGCGGTCCGAAGAATTATCAATGTGCCAAAACGTGGCATTGGGCTTACGACAATCAACCGAGTGCAGGAAAATGCACTGGAGCGCGGAGTAAGTTTTTACGAGACACTCCGAGCAGCGGATCTGATTCCAAATATTGGGAGAAGTGTGAGTAAATTAGAGTCATTTGTGGCGTTGATTGAACATTTTAAAAGTGAGGCAAAAAACATGTCTATCTGCGATCTTATGCAGGAAATTCTGGATATGACAGGATATATCGAAGATCTGAAATCGGAGGGCGATATTGAAGCGGAGACAAGAATCGAAAATATCGATGAATTGATGAATAAAATCGCAGCTTATGAGGAATCCTGTGAAGATGAAATGCCGACATTGAGCGGATTTTTAGAGGAAGTTGCACTTGTCGCAGATATCGACAGTTTGGATGAGGACAGTGATTATGTGGTCCTGATGACACTGCACAGTGCAAAAGGTCTTGAATTTCCGGAAGTGTATCTTGCAGGAATGGAAGATGGTCTTTTCCCAAGCTATATGACAATCACATCCGATGATCCGACTGAGGTGGAGGAAGAGCGAAGACTCTGTTATGTTGGAATTACAAGAGCAAGAGAAAATCTGACGCTGACTTGTGCGAGAAGAAGAATGGTGCGCGGAGAGACGCAGTACAATAAGATGTCTCGATTTTTAAAGGAGATTCCGGTGAATCTTTTTAAGCACAGGCAATCTCATCGAAAAAGATGAGAAAGAAGTTCCAAAGCAGAATGCATATATGCAGGCAAAACAAGCATTCCGCACACAGGCATTTGCTATGCAGAAACCGAAGCAGCAGTTTACAGTTACGCAAGGGGAAGGTCTGTCTTATGATGTGGGGGACAGGGTCAGACATATGAAGTTCGGAGAAGGACTGGTGACTGGAATTACAGAAGGCGGACGTGACTATGAAGTCACGGTACAGTTTGATACAGCCGGTGTGAAAAAGATGTTTGCTACATTTGCAAAATTACAAAAAGTATAAGGATTTGCATAAAATGATAGAATCTACATATGGTAATATCAGTATGTAAGTGTTATAATGTGAAAAAGAGAACAGTGACTTCTGAGGAAAGTCGGAAAGGACGTGGACATATGAATAAATTAGAAGATATGATTGCAGCATCAAAATTAAATGAGTTACTGCACTAAAAAAGATGATGAAAAAGCGAAAAACACATTGCTTTGGGTTTTGGCGATTGTAGGTGCAGTGGCAGCAATTGCAGGAATCGCTTACGCAGTATATAAGTTCTTTACACCAGACTATTTGGAAGACTTCGAAGAGGACTTTGAAGACGATTTCGACGACGATTTTTTCAGTGATGATGATGAAGTTTAATTAGTTGAGGGCGGTGGTAATGTGACAATTACTGCCGTCCTCAATTCAATAAGGGGGAGGATACATATGATAACAAGTGATATGCCGCTTAGAAAGCAGATTTTTTCTATCCCGAATATACTTGGATATTTTCGGATATTGTTACTTCCGCTGATCGTATGGAGATATGTGACAGCAGATTCGATTGCAGAGTTCCATATGGCGGCAGTTATTATTGGAATTTCAGGAATTACCGATTTTTTAGATGGATTTATTGCAAGAAAATTCAATAT
>ENA-OQKD01000237-OQKD01000237.1-human-gut-metagenome-genome-assembly--contig:-NODE-237-length-15358-cov-3.347778_pt1 | contig 15358 bp, 10 predicted proteins | sample MGYA00242775_ERZ504792 | MGnify/ENA primary metagenome ERZ504792 (study PRJEB26092, sample SAMD00036401) | human gut metagenome | host: Homo sapiens | study: EMG produced TPA metagenomics assembly of...
ATTATTTTATACTTATCTATTTATCTATATAAGGACTTTTTCTTTCCGATAACAACTACACCCGCTGTCAGCGATACTCCAAGAAGAACAATCCACACTGCCAACTGCCCTTCATCCCCTGTTTTAGGAGATGGAACCGTTGCGCTGACTGGATTTACCGTAGGAGTTGTTTCTACTGTTGTTTCTACTGTTGTTTCTTCTTTTGTCCCTGTCTGACTTCCTGATACAGAAGTTCCGCCCGGTGTCGTTTCCGTTCCTGCATTCCCGCTGTTTTGCACATTTCCCGTTCCCGGCGTTTCAATTCTGTTTGCATCCGGTATTTCTGATGCATCTGTCTCAGGTTGACTCGGCACGTCAGGTACATCCGGCGTTTCCGGTACATCTGTTTCAGGTTCACCCGGTACATTCGGTGTTTCCGGTGCATTTGTTTCAGGTTCACCCGGTACATTCGGTGTTTCCGGTGCATTTGTTTCAGGTTCGCTTGGTACATCCGGCGTTTCAGGTTCGCTTGGTACATCCGGCGTTTCCGGTGCATTTATTTCAGGTTCACTCGGTACATCCGGCGTTTCCGGTACGTTTGTTTCAGGTTCACTCGGTACATCCGGTGTTTCAGGTACGTCTGTCTCAGGTTCGTTCGGTACATTTGGCGTTTCTTCCTGAATCTGACAATCTTTATTTCCACCTATAAAATCCAGATTCCATGCATGGGCAGCCGCCTTTTCTCCCCAGTAAGGGTCCGATGCATAACTTACATTAATTCCGCTGCTCTTATCCCCAAGATAAGTTCCATGGTTTCTCCAATCCGAGCTGTCTAAATAACCTTCATCCATCCACTCTTTCATAAAACCGCGAATACAATCATCAATGCTCGCATATGTATCGGCGCTTATTCCGGGAGCGCTGTCCACCGCATTCAAGCCAAAAATATTATTTTTATTCCGGCAGATCCAACTTGTCCCCCAACCGCTTTCATTAATTGCTATTCCCATAGAGAGAAGCGCATTAACACTATAAACATTTTGGTATTTTACAAATGAAAGTCCTGTTCCCGATAATTTTGAAGAAGCTGTGTCAACTCCTGCAGCGCTCATTGCCGATTGGAGCATTACGTTCAATTCCTCGCCACTGTATTTTGTAGCTTCTCTCATGTTTTTAAACTGGAAAAAGTTATAAAACGCATTCCCTGCATTCACTGCGTTTTGACCGTTTGTATTATTTTGATAATCCGAAAGCATCACTGCATAATCGGTATAAAAATAATGTCCATCATAGCTGTAATACTTTACACCTTCATTTAAATAAGAAGGTGCTGTTCCGTTATTTATAAAAGAAACCGGAAGTTTATTTAAATCTTGTGAAATATAATGGATCAGTTTTCCACCGGATACCGCATAATAACTTACATGATCCGAAACCGCCGCATACTCCACAACCTGAACTTCTGAAGCATTTACCGTTCCTGTCACTCCTGACAGCATAAATCGAACTTTCCCATCATCAGTCATACCTAAATATGCCGCGTCTGCACCATAAGCTCCGTTTGTATATCCGCTTCCGCCGCCATATGTAAAAGAAGTTACAGCGCTGCCTTTTGTATTAAAATTGACTACTTTACTCTGCCCGGATGTTTTTGCCAAAAACATTGCATTTTGTGATGGCGTTCCTTCCGCAACAATACCTTTTTCCTCATGAATTTCATAAATTGCTCCATCTTCATCCATAGCCGTTGTCTCCTCAAGACGCTGACTATTTTCATCCTGAAGTGTCGCTGTGACCTGATCCTCCCCCGATAGCTCTGCAGCATTACTTTCCATGCCCGGCATAAAACTTACTACCATCGACATCAAAAGTGCGCATATCAGTAGTTTCTTTTTCTTTATCACTTGTGTATGGCCCTCCTTAACCCTGCTATTAATTATTTATACTAATCTACACTGATACATAACTACCATAACATTTTATTCCATCATTGGCAAGCATTACTTTTTAATATTGTATACAAGTATACAATGAGTATTATCACTATTCAGTCCGATTTTCAAGCTTTTAACAAAACAAATTCCAAGTAACCTCGTACGAAAATAAAATTTCCCATATGACAAAAAGGATTCTGTATAACACCGTCATACAGAATCCTTTTTTAATGCGGATGGTGGGACTTGAACCCACACGTAGTCACCTACGCAAGATTTTGAGTCTTGTGCGTCTGCCATTCCGCCACATCCGCATAATGGCTTCTTTTTGAAGCCAAGAATTATTATATCACTTGTTTTTTTATATTGCAAGCTTTTTTTACTGTTTTACAAATTATTTTAAACATTTTAAAAGAGTATGCCATACGGAAATAAAATATCACAATTTTCTTATTGAGTTTTCCCTTTCTCTCTATATATTAAAGTTATTGAAGGCACAAATACTGCAAGGTTACAAAATATAGCCATGCGATATAAAATAATCATTGTGTTCTCCGAACTCCATAAAGGAATTATGATAGCTACTAAATTAATAATAAATAATACACACATCATAATAAGTAATTTTTCATAATTACCCCTTTCACTATTTAAAAAGAAAGTCTAAACAATTCTTTATTTAAAACTATTTCCGTTAATATAAAATATATTCTAAAAAATTATACATTCATAAGTTTCTTTCCAATTTCAAAACAATCAAATGTTGAAAAATAATCAGCAGGAGTTTCTGCCCTTCTGATAAGTTTTACTTCTCCGTTCTCTTTAAGAAGAAGTTCGGCTGATTTTAATTTACCATTATAATTGTAACCCATTGCAAATCCATGTGCCCCTGTATCATGAATCACAAGATAATCTCCCCGCTCAATCAGAGGAAGCATCCTGTCAACAGCGAACTTATCGTTATTCTCACAAAGCGAACCTGTCACATCATATTTATGATCACACGGTTCATCCTCTTTTCCAAGTACGGTAATATGGTGATACGCTCCATACATTGCCGGACGCATAAGATTTACCGCACATGCATCCACACCGATATAGTTTTTATAAGTATTTTTCTCGTGGATCGCTTTTGTCACAAGACAGCCATACGGTCCCATCATATAGCGTCCTAACTCTGTATAAATAGCAACATCTCCCATTCCTGCCGGAACAAGAACTTCTTCATACACTTTCCGAACTCCCTCTCCGATCGCATATATATCGTTCGGTTCTTGATCCGGTTTATACGGAATCCCGATTCCACCTGAGAGATTAATAAACTTAATATGAACTCCCGCCTCTTTTGAAAGTTTTACAGCTTGTTCAAATAAAACTTTTGCAAGCATCGGATAATAATCATTCGTAACAGTATTGCTTGCCAGAAATGCATGAAGACCAAACTCTTTCGCGCCTTTACTTTTTAATATTTTATATGCTTCCAAAATCTGTTCCGGTGTCATACCGTATTTTGCATCTCCCGGATTATCCATAATATCGTTACTGATTTTAAATAATCCTCCGGGATTAAACCGGCAGCTTATTGTCTCCGGAACATGACCGATTGCCTGCTCCAAAAAATCAATATGCGTAATATCGTCAAGATTTATGATAGCCCCAAGCTTATCTGCATAAATAAATTCTTCCGCCGGAGTATCGTTCGAAGAAAACATAATGTCTTCTCCCGTAATTTCAAGAGCTTCCGACATCATAAGTTCTGTATAGGAAGAGCAGTCGCAGCCGCAGCCATACTCTTTCAAAATATCGATCAAAAACGGGTTTGGCGTAGCTTTTACCGCAAAGTATTCTTTGTAACCCTTGTTCCATGAAAACGCCTCTTTAAGCGCTTTTACATTTTCTCTGATTCCTTTTTCATCATAAAGATGAAACGGAGTCGGATATATTTTTGTTATTTTCTCGACCTTCTCTTTTGTCACAAACGGTCTTTTATCCATCTTCTCTCACTCCTCATATTTTTATCTTCAGCCTGATTCCTATTTTTTGCTTTTACATATTATTCCACAGTTGCAATTCTCATCATATTACTTGTGGCGCTTCTCTCTTTTTTTACATTCGGCGAAGGAATTCCCGCTGTGATTACGACAATCTCTCCTGTTTCTACAAACTGCTTCACTTTTGCCAGCTCAATCGCGCCGTCGCAAATGTCATCCGTCGTATTAAACGCCTGTGATTTAATCGGTTTTACTCCCCAGTAAATCGACATTCTGCGCAATGTTCTCTCATTCGGAGTCACACCTAAAATCACCTGACGCGGACGCAGATTGGATACAACTCTTGCCGTTGCTCCCGATACAGAAGGTGTAATAATGCATTTGGCATTCAGATTTGATGCTGCCAGCACAGATGAATATCCGATTGCGCTTGATACACCGCTTTTTAAATGTCCTCCTGTTTTTTCCAACATTCCTTCATAATCGAGATGCTGTTCTGTATTCTGAATAATATGAACCATCATCTGAAGCGCTTCCAGAGGATATTTCCCCTGCGCCGTCTCTCCTGACAGCATTACCGCATCTGTTCCGTCATATACAGCATTGGCAACATCTGTAACTTCCGCTCTTGTCGGACGCGGATTACGCATCATAGAGTCCAGCATCTGGGTTGCCGTAATAACTGTTTTAAAGTTCATATTACATTTCTGAATAATCATTTTCTGAAGATACGGAACTTCTTCTGCCGGAATTTCTACTCCAAGATCTCCTCTCGCAACCATAACCCCGTCTGCAGCACGGATAATTTCATCAATATTTTTAATTCCTTCTGCATTCTCTACTTTTGCAATAATCGGAACATATGGCGCACCGAGTTCTTTAAGGTATGCTTTTATTTCAAGTACACATTCTGCATTTCTCACAAAAGATGCAGCGATAAAATCAATTCCCTGCTCTACTCCAAAACGGATATCATCCTTATCTTTTTCTGTGATTGCCGGAAGTCTAACCGCTACATTCGGCACATTTACTCCCTTTCTCTCACCGAGTTCTCCTCCGTTTATGACTTCGCAGAAAATTTCCTTTTCACTTTTTCCAACAACTTTTAATTCAATCAATCCGTCATCAATAAGAATCACTCTACCGGCATCAACATCCTGCACAAGACCTTCGTAAGTGATCGAAACTTTTGATTCATCCCCTTCGATCTCCTCTGTTGTCAGAGTAAACTGCTCTCCGGCCTTGAGCATTATTCTTTTTCCGCCTTTCAATACTCCCGTACGGATCTCCGGTCCCTTTGTATCAAGAAGAATTGCAGTGTTTGTATTCAATTCCTGACGCAGTTCTTTCAGCAGATCCATTCTGCTTTTTTGTTCTTCATGATCTCCGTGCGAAAAATTGAAGCGGGCAACATCCATTCCGTTTTCAATCAACTTTTTCAGCAGTTCCCTGTCATTCGTGTTCGGTCCCATTGTACAAACTACTTTTGTCTTTTTCATCAATCAATTCTCTCCTTTATAATCTATCTGATATAAGTTTTCTCAACACCCGCATAAGCAATTTACAAACTGCTATTTTACATGCTCATGGGTAAATAAATGATCCTGGCAATATTCATAATTACCGTTACATTTTGAGCAAAACCGAAATTCAAGACACGGATCATCCAGTTCCGTCCGTCCGCATACCGCACAGCGATGTCTTGCTCCGTTGGCATATGTCATATGAGGCGCCGACTGCTGTTTGAACTTTGCCTTGCGGGCCCGTTCTTTCGGTGAATACCTGCTCAAATTGCGCGTTGATAAAAAGAATATAATAAAGTTTAAAATCGATGCAATGATCGCGATTCTCGTTACCATGCTGCCTGAAATAATTCCATACAAGATCATCACCCCGTATACAAGCCCCATCCATTTCATTTTGATCGGAATAATAAAATACAATAACACTTCCATATCCGGATAAGTTACCGCGAATGCCAAAAAGATCGACATATAGATATAAGAAACACTAAATAATCCGCTTCCTGTTAAGAGCAGCGTCTGACCGCCTATAAAAGCAGCATCATATGTCGCGCACAACACCCCGTACAGCACAAATGCCCCGATCACAGTAAACAACATTCCCGAAATAATATATACATTATACCGAAATGTTCCCCACGTACGTTCGAGAGTCGTTCCCAAAGAATAATACAGCCAGACCATAAGCAGAGAATAAATCGGTTTCTCAGCCGGAGCTACAAAAATCCACGAAACAATTCTCCAAATCTGCCCTTTCAGTATTAATCCCGGTTCCAGTGTCAGCCACTGAAGAAGTTCCGGCATAAGAAATCTGGTCATATAACCGATTCCATATGCAATAAGCAAGTACAAAGTCAAATTACTTATGGCATAACGCCCAACCTTTTTTTCCATTTTGTCAAACCAGCTCAACAATCATTACCTCACCTTTTAACATTTTTATCTAATTGTAACTTTCACATATCTGTTTGTCAAACATATGTTGTTTCTTTTCACACGTTTAACACAATCTTTATGTAAAATAGCTATATAAATCGACATTATTAGCGAAAACCCGCATAATAATCACGATTGTATTTCCAAAAATGATGTCGTATAATGGAAAACGTCGTATAATAGTATTATACATTTAATAGGTAGGAACTCTTTTCTTTTTCAGAGTTCTCTTTTCATTATAGTAATATTTCGAAAAATCATTATTTTTTTAAAGTTTGGAGATAATGCAATGAACTTAAACAAATTACATACTCTCGGTATTGATATCGGTTCTACCACAGTCAAAATTGCAATTTTAGACAGTGAAAACGAAGTCCTTTTTTCAGACTACGAACGTCATTTTGCAAACATTCAGGAAACATTATCCGACTTGCTCGGACGGGCACTTTACAAACTCGGTTCAATTCAGGTTTCTCCTGTCATTACAGGAAGCGGAGGTCTTACTCTCGCAAAACATCTGGGAGTTCCTTTTGTACAGGAGGTCATTGCCGTATCAACAGCTCTGCAAGACTATGCACCGCAGACTGATGTGGCGATTGAGCTCGGAGGTGAGGATGCGAAAATCATCTATTTTGAAGGTGGAAATGTAGAACAGCGTATGAACGGAGTCTGTGCAGGGGGCACAGGTTCTTTTATTGACCAAATGGCTTCCCTTCTTCAGACAGACGCTTCGGGATTGAACGAATATGCAAAGAACTATAAAGCGCTATACTCCATCGCGGCTCGCTGCGGTGTATTTGCCAAATCCGACATTCAGCCTCTCATCAATGAAGGAGCGTCCAAAGAAGATCTTGCCGCTTCTATTTTTCAGGCTGTCGTAAACCAGACAATCAGCGGACTTGCATGTGGAAAACCAATTCGCGGACATGTTGCATTTCTCGGCGGACCTCTTCACTTTTTATCAGAACTACGCGAAACCTTTATCCGTACTTTAAAATTAGATGACGAACACATTATCGCTCCGCACCACTCACACTTGTTCGCCGCGATCGGATCTGCTTTAAATTCAAAAAAGGATACGCCGACAGCTCTTTGCGAGCTTCAGAAACGCCTTGAAAATAAAATTCAATTAGACTTTGAAGTAGAGCGTCTTGATCCATTATTTGAAACATCTGCAGACTATGATAAATTCATTTCCCGTCATAGCAAACACCAAGTTCCGATCAAAGATCTGGCAACTTATACAGGCAAAGCTTTTTTAGGAATTGATGCGGGATCTACAACAACAAAAGCTGCTCTTGTCGGAGAAGACGGAACACTCCTTTACTCTTTTTACCACAATAATGACGGAGATCCTCTCGGAACAACAATTTCCGCGATCAAGGATATTTACCGCCAGCTTCCCGAAGACGTTGAAATCGTCCACTCCTGCTCTACCGGATACGGAGAAGCGCTGATCAAGTCTGCCCTTATGCTAGATGAAGGCGAAGTGGAAACCGTTGCCCATTATTATGCAGCCGCGTTTTTTGAACCTGATGTAGACTGTATCCTCGATATCGGCGGTCAGGACATGAAATGCATCAAAATCAAAAATCAAACAGTTGATAGTGTGCAGCTTAACGAAGCATGTTCTTCCGGATGCGGTTCTTTCATTGAAACATTCGCAAAGTCTTTAAATTACACGGTAGAAGATTTTGCCCATGAAGCTCTTTATGCTCAAAATCCGATTGATTTAGGGACACGCTGTACTGTTTTTATGAACTCTAAAGTAAAGCAAGCTCAAAAAGAAGGCGCTTCCGTAGCGGACATCTCTGCCGGACTTGCTTACTCCGTCATAAAAAACGCACTTTTCAAAGTCATCAAAGTATCAGACGCTTCCGAACTCGGGAAACATATTGTTGTTCAAGGCGGAACATTTTACAACAATGCCGTCCTTAGAAGCTTTGAAAAAATCGCAGACTGCGAAGCAATCCGTCCCGATATCGCCGGAATCATGGGCGCATTCGGCGCTGCATTGATTGCCAGAGAACGTTACGGAGAATGTAAAGGAACAACTATGCTTTCTATTGAAGACATCCGTTCCCTTGAATATTCAACTACTATGACAAAATGCCGCGGATGTACAAACACTTGTCGTCTTACGATCAATCACTTCAGCGGCGGCCGAAAATTTATAACCGGAAACCGATGTGAACGAGGTCTCGGAAAAGAAAAAAATACAAATACGCTGCCAAACTTGTTTGACTATAAATTTCATCGGTATTTTGATTATGAACCTCTTTCCGAAGAAGATGCCACGCGAGGAATAATCGGAATTCCCCGTGTACTTAACATGTACGAAAATTATCCATTCTGGTTTACATTTTTCACCAAACTCGGATTCCGTGTCGTACTCTCTCCTGCTTCTACGAGAAAAATTTACGAACTCGGTATCGAATCCATTCCAAGTGAATCCGAATGTTATCCGGCAAAACTGGCTCACGGACATATTCAATGGCTGATCAACAACGGAATCGAACACATTTTCTATCCGTCTGTTCCATATGAAAGGAATGAATTTGAAGATTCCAACAACCACTACAACTGTCCGATCGTTACATCTTATCCGGAAAATATAAAAAACAATATCGATCCGATCATCGAAAACGAAGTCGACTTCATCCATCCGTTTCTTTCTTTTAAAAACGAAGAAACCATTGCTTATCGGTTATTTGAAGAACTGGGATCAAAATTCTCACTGTCAAAAAACGAGATTTATTCCGCAGTACACGATGCATGGACAGAACTTGCTTCCTGCCGGGAAGATATGAGACGCAAAGGGGAAGAAACGATCCGGTTTTTGAACGAAACCGGAAACAGAGGAATCGTCCTTGCCGGAAGACCGTACCATATCGACCCGGAAGTCAATCATGGACTTCCGGAAATGATCCTTTCCTATAATATTGCCGTACTGACTGAAGATTCTGTATCCCATCTTCATCCCGTTGAACGGCCTCTTAATGTTATGGATCAGTGGATGTACCACTCTCGCTTGTATGCCGCGGCAAATTATGTAAAAACAACAGAAAACCTTGATTTAATCCAACTGAACTCTTTCGGATGCGGTCTTGATGCTGTTACTACAGATCAAGTTGCCGACATCTTAACAAATTCAGGTAAAATTTATACAACTTTAAAGATCGACGAAGTTAATAATCTAGGGGCGGCTCGTATCCGTGTACGCTCTCTGCTGGCTGCTATCCGCGTCAGAGAACAAAAAAAGACAGAGCGCACTATCCGCTCTGCAGCAATCGAAAAAGTTCCTTTTACAAAGGAAATGAAGGCGACACATACTATTCTTTGTCCGCAGATGTCTCCGATTCATTTTGAAATGCTCGAAGCTGCCTTTAGAGGATCCGGATATCGGTTTGAGATTCTCCCTAACGACAACAAACAGGCAGTTGATGTAGGCCTGAAATATGTAAATAACGATGCCTGCTACCCTTCTCTCATCGTTGTTGGACAGATTATGGAAGCACTTCTTTCCGGAAAATACGATCTTGACAAAGTGGCAGTTATCATTACTCAAACAGGAGGAGGATGCCGCGCTTCCAATTATATCGGATTTATACGGCGCGCCCTGAAAAAAGCAGGCTTTGGACACGTTCCTGTCATCTCACTGAATTTAAGCGGCCTGGAAGGAAATCCGGGATTTAAACTGACCCCGTCCCTTATCATGCGTATCGTATACGGCGCTCTCTTCGGAGATATTTTTATGAAATGTGTCTATCATATGCGGCCATACGAAGCCGTTCCCGGAACAACTGATCAGATTCATCGCAAATGGGCAAAGATCTGCAAAGACTTTGTTTCAAAAGGATATCCTTCCCGGCACAAATTCAAAAAGCTTTGCCGGGACATTATTCACGACTTTGATTCGATCGAAATATTGGATATCAAAAAACCCCGCGTCGGAATTGTCGGGGAAATACTTGTGAAATTTCTGCCGGCAGCCAATAATCATCTTGTTGAACTGCTAGAGGCAGAAGGCGCAGAAGCTGTTGTTCCTGATCTTGCAGACTTTTTGCAATATTGTTTTTATAACCAAAACTTCAAAGTCTCTCATCTCGGGATGAAGAAGTCAAAAGCACTTGCAGGACGTCTCGGTGTTCAGGCGGTTGAATGGTTTCGGTCTCCTGCCACAAAAGCCTTCGCAGAAAGCAAACATTTTTCACCTCCTGCAAAAATCGAACATTTAGCAGAAATGGCATCTGATATCGTATCGCTTGGGAATCAGACAGGAGAAGGATGGTTTCTGACCGGAGAAATGCTTGAACTGATTGAAAACGGCGCTCAAAATATTATCTGCGCGCAGCCGTTTGCCTGTCTTCCAAACCATGTCGTAGGAAAAGGTGTGATCAAAGAACTTCGCCGGCTCCATCCGCAGTCAAATATTGTCGCCATTGATTTCGATCCCGGCGCAAGCGAAGTGAACCAATTAAACCGAATTAAACTGATGCTTTCCACTGCCTTTAAAAATATGGAAAAAGAAAATCAGTCAATGTAAACAATATTACAGAGCTCGAAAAACGGCAGAGATGTAGGAAATCGTTTTACCGCCCGCATCTCTGCCGTTTTATTAAAAAATCATCTGTTCCTCTTATATACAACATGTAGTGTTTTAATCAAACTTCCATCAAGGAGACAATCTGTTCCGGCACTTCCACTAACATTTCCGCTCCCGACTGTTCCAATTCTTCTTTCGATCCATATCCATACAACACGCCTATACTGTGCAGTCCCGCTTTCTTTGCTCCGATCATATCATGAGAGCGATCCCCTACCATGACTACTTCATTTCTGTCTGTAATGTTACAGCTCTCAATCACATATTCTATCACTTCATATTTATCTGTCCTGCTTTCATTCATACAGGCTCCGCCGATAAAGTCAAAATATTTGGAAAACCCAAAATAATCCGCAATCTGCTTTGCAAACATCTCCGGTTTTGATGTTGCAATCGCTAAACGAAATCCTTTTTTTCTCAGTTTTTCCAACATCTCGATCACGCCGTCATATACATTATTTTCAAAAATCCCTTTGTCACGGTAATACTCTCTATAATCTTCAACCATCCTCGCACTTTCTTCATCCGCAAGACCACAAACTTTACAAAACTGTCCGCGCAGCGGCGGTCCGATAAAGCTTCGGAGTTGCTCTTCCGAAAGCATCGGAAGATGATTTTTCTCAAGTGCATATTTAATACTATTCATGATTCCCGGCGCGGAATCCGTAATTGTTCCGTCCAAGTCAAAAAATATCGTCTTGTATTTCATTCTTTTTCCCTCTGAAAATCAATTTTATTGATGTTTTCCATATTCTAAAAAATTCTAAAAAATGCTTATTATCCTTTTTCCCCTCATCCAAAAAAAGTTTAAAAACTTCGGATGTGATCCTCATCTTCACTTTGCGTCTTGATTACTTTTTTCACAATAACATAATATCCGAAATCATCATTTACTTTTATAAAAACACGATCTCCTTCTTTATGTCCAAGAAGAGCTTTTCCAAGCGGCGATTCAATACTTACAAGACCATTCAGGGAACTTCCTCTGACTGATGTTACAATCCGGTACGTCTCCACTTCTTCATCATCTTCACAGTACACCTCTACCGTATTATTAAGTCCGATTTCATCTTCTTTAGATTCATCTTCTACGATCACCGCAGTTTTTAACATTCTTTCCAGATAACGGATTCGACTTTCATTTCTGTTTTTTTCTTTTTTGTCCGCATGATATTCAAAATTTTCACTTAAATCTCCATGAGAACGCGCTTCTTTTACCGCTTCAATCAATTCTTTTCTTTCTACCAATTTCCGATGTTCAATCTCTTCCCGAATTTTCTCTACATCGCTCTTTGTCAGCTTTTCCCGCATAATTTTATTACTCCTTTACGGCTGCTTTATATATAAAGTTCCATTATTGCTCTACATAAACGAAAGACCCCGAATCTTCGAGGTCTGTTCGTATATAAAACGAATTCGCTAAATTTTTATTTCAAAAGAAGAGATTTTCCCGTCATCTCTTTCGGCTGCTCCATTCCCATGAGTTCAATCAATGTAGGAGCAATATCCGCAAGACATCCTCCCTCTCTGAGCTTATAAGACGGATCTGCATTTACAAGAATAAACGGTACAGGATTTGTTGTGTGTGCCGTAAACGGCTCTCCTGTCTCTTCGTCAATCAACTGCTCTGCATTTCCGTGATCCGCGCAGATAAACATCTGACCATTCACTTCTTTCACAGCTTCAACCGCTCTTCCGACGCATTCGTCAACAGCTTCTATCGCTTTGATAGCTGCCGGCTCAACACCTGTATGTCCAACCATATCCGGATTTGCATAATTTATAATAATAACGTCATATTTATCAGACTTGATTGCATCAACAAGCTTATCGCTTACTTCATACGCACTCATCTCCGGTTTCAAATCATATGTTTGCAACTTTTCGGAGAGTTTTTACAAGTATTCTGTCTTCTCCTTCATTCGGCTCTTCTACCCCGCCGTTCGAAGAAAAAGGTCACATGCGCATATTTTTCCGTCTCTGCAATACGAGCCTGTTTCAGACCCTTTGCTGCAAGAAACTCGCCAAATGTGTTTGTAATCTCTTCTTTTACAAAAGCAACCAGTTTATTTTCGATCGTAACATCGTATTCTGTAAAACATACATACGTTGTTTTCACCCGTTCTCCTCGTTCAAAACCGTCGAACTGATCGTCGCAGAATGTTCTTGTGATCTCTCTCGCGCGATCCGGTCTGAAATTGAAGAAGATCATAGAATCCCCGTCTTTTACTGTCGCTGTCGGAGCGCCGTCTTTCATCACTACAAACGGTTCCACAAACTCGTCAGTTTTCTCGTTGTCATAAGATGCCTGAATTCCTTCAAGCGCCGATGCCGCTTCAACTCCTTCGCCTTTCACCAAGGCATTATATGCTTTTTCCACACGATCCCAACGGTTGTCACGATCCATCGCATAATAACGACCTGATACAGATGCCACTTCACCGACACCGATTTCCTTCATCTTAGCTTCCAGTTCTGCCACATAATCTTTTCCCGATGCCGGAGGCGTATCTCTTCCATCAAGGAAACAATGTACATAAACTTTCTCGATTCCCTGTTTTTTCGCCAGCTCAAGCAAACCGTAAATATGAGTATTGTGACTGTGAACTCCGCCGTCAGATACAAGTCCCATCATGTGAAGAGCAGAACCGTTTTTCTTTACATTTTCACATGCTGCAAGAAGCGCTTTATTCTCAAAGAAATCTCCATCCTGAATTGACTTTGTGATTTTTGTCAAGTCTTGATATACAATTCGTCCAGCTCCCATATTCAAATGTCCGACTTCTGAATTTCCCATCTGTCCTTCCGGAAGTCCGACTGCCATTCCGCTTGCATTTCCTTTTACGAATGGGCATTCTGTCATCAGCTTGTCCATTACCGGAGTTTTTCCTTCTGCTACAGCATTACCCTTATCATCGGCTCTCAAGCCATATCCATCTAATATCATCAATACGGTTGGTTTTTTACTCATATCCATATCTCCTTTAACTATACATTTGTACTTTTCATTCCGCTATTTATTGTACCTTTTTTTTCTTTGTTTTGCAAGCATGAACAGACCGGACTGACGCATTTGTGCACCTGTCCGGTCTGTTTATAAAATCGATCTCGTATTTATTTTACAAAATATTCGATAAAAATTAGTAATTTACGATTTTTCCGAAATCAGCTTTCAAAGAAGCTCCTCCTACAAGACCTCCGTCTATGTCAGCCTGTGCAAACAGCTCTGCTGCGTTTCCTGCATTCACAGAACCGCCGTACTGAATACGGATTTCCTCTGCCGTTGCATCATCATACACTTCTGCAACACACTCACGGATTGCTTTACAAACTTCCTCTGCCTGTTCCGTTGTAGCTGTCTTTCCTGTTCCGATCGCCCAAATCGGCTCATAAGCAATAACCATCGTTTTTGCCTGCTCGGATGTAACATTCTGAAGACCTACTTTCACCTGCTGACGAATGAAATCCATTGTCACACCCTGCTCTCTCTGCTCCAGAGATTCACCGCAGCACATGATTGGTGTGATACCATGCTCTAATGCTTTCAATACTTTCTTATTTACGTCTTCGTTTGTCTCACCGAAGTAATCTCTTCTCTCAGAATGTCCGAGAACGACATATTTTACACCTGCATCTACAAGCATAGCCGGAGAGATTTCGCCTGTATAAGCTCCGCTCTCTTCAAAATACATATTCTCAGCACCAACCTGAATGTTTGTTCCTTTCACAGCTTCAACAACCGGTACGATATCGATTGCCGGAACACAAAATACAACGTCTACGGCGTCGTTTGCTACAAGCGGTTTCAGTTCTTCTACAAGAGCAACTGCTTCGCTCGGAGTTTTGTTCATTTTCCAGTTACCTGCGATAATTTTTCTTCTTGCCATTTCCATATTCTCCTTCTTCTAGACCACTTTCATTTATTTATCATTAGCTGCCGCTACACCCGGAAGTTCTTTTCCTTCAAGGAATTCCAGAGAAGCGCCGCCGCCTGTAGAAATATGTGTCATCTTATCGCCGAATCCAAGCTGATTTACAGCCGCTGCCGAATCACCGCCTCCGATGATCGTAACAGCCTCTGTATTTGCGAGAGCTTCTGCAACAACTTTTGTTCCTTCTGCAAATTTAGGCATCTCGAAGCATCCCATCGGTCCGTTCCAAACAACTGTTTTCGCAGATTTCACTGCCTCTGCAAAGATTTTTGCCGTCTCCGGTCCGATATCCAGACCCATCCATCCGTCCGGAATCGCATCACGTGAAACAAACTTTCGTTATTTGTCATCGTTTGTAAAATTACATCTGCTACGATCGTGTCAACCGGAAGAAGAAGTTTTACTCCTTTTTCCTCAGCTTTCTTGATCATATCAAGTGCATACTGAAGATAGTCTT
>ENA-OQKD01000238-OQKD01000238.1-human-gut-metagenome-genome-assembly--contig:-NODE-238-length-15349-cov-2.747799_pt1 | contig 15349 bp, 19 predicted proteins | sample MGYA00242775_ERZ504792 | MGnify/ENA primary metagenome ERZ504792 (study PRJEB26092, sample SAMD00036401) | human gut metagenome | host: Homo sapiens | study: EMG produced TPA metagenomics assembly of...
AAACAGGAGACGATCCAGAAGTTTCGAAGAGTACGGCAGGCAGAGCGCGGACATGGAGGAATCTCCGAACAGTGTATGGAAATTTATAAGTATTTTACCTGCTGCACGGAAGTTGTTTTTGCCAGTGGATTTGTCGTGCTTCTTCTGCTGCAGTCAGACTGGGAGAAGGAAAGTATCTTTCGGTTTCTGATCAGTACGGGGGTGATGATCGCTGGTTTTGTATTTGTATTGTGGTTAGGAGATAAGGTTTCCGAACGGATCGGAAAGGAAACAGTAATCACTATGCATGCAAATGAAAAGACAAATGCATTATTTGACTATCTAGTCAACCTGATTGTTTCAGAGCAGTTTGCGCAGGATATCCGTCTGTTTCAGCTCAAAGAATATCTGATAAATAAATTTCAAGGAGATGTGATAAAGAAGTGTATGGCACTGTTCCAGAGAAGAGCGAAAGTTTCCGGACGTGGAAATGGCGACTGTCGCTTTTGCGACTTCAGATCCTGGCAGGCATCACTTATGTATATATTGCAATAAAGGCAATTGCAGGAAGTGTTTCCGCCGGGGAAGTGCTGATGTATGCGGGTGCGATCATAACGATGATGAACAGTATCCGTGAAATGATGGGAGCACATATTGAGATTGATTATTCCAATGGGTATCTGAAATCTTATGAGGAATTTATTCATCTCCCGAATATGCATTATGTAGGGACACTGCCGATTGAAAAAAGAGACGATAATCAGTATGAGTTGGAGTTTGACCATGTTTCTTTTTAGTTATCCGGGGACAGAGACGTATATTTTAAAGGATGTAAGTTTAAAATTCAAAGTAGGGGAGACGATGGCGCTTGTCGGGATGAATGGTGCAGGAAAAACGCATTGATCAAACTGCTGCTTCGTTTCATGAGCCGTCTGAGGGAAAGATCACTTTAAATGGGATTGAGATCGGGAAATATGATTATGAGGAATATATAAAGATTTTCGCGGTTGTCTTTCAGGACTTCAGACTGTATCATTTTCCATTGGATGAAAATATCGCAGGCTCCGAGAAAGTGGATGAAAAGAGAGTATGGAAGGTGATCCGTCAGGTCGGGCTGGAAGAAAGAGTGAATCGCTGTTTTTGTCATTAAACTGAATCAGGTGGAAAAAACAGAACTGGTGGTCCGGACAGGGCAGACATTTGAGAAAGCAAAAGTAGTGAAAGTACTTGAGGATAATCTTCAGGAAAACGGAACCCGTGTAGGGGAACAGAAGGTACGGGTTCATATGCTCACAGGTGAACGAAAAGGACAGGACCTTGATATTACAAGCAGTTCCGGATATCTTTTTGGTGCAGCATGTAAACCGGGAATGAGAGTCATTGTTATGCAAAGTGTTGCCGGTGATTCTACAGTTGCCAGTGTTTATACCCAGGACAGAGAAGGCGTTATTTATATATTTGCTCTTATCTATCTGCTGGCGCTTTGTCTGATAGGCGGAAAACAGGGAATCAAGGGATGCCTTGGGCTGATTTTTACATTTTTCTGTGTGATTTTTGTTTATCTTCCGCTGGTATATCTGAAATTTTCACCGTTCTGGACGGCAGTATTTGTATGTTTTATTACTACACTGGTTACCATGTATCTGATCGGAGGTCCGACGAGGAAAACATGTGCAGCGACATTGGGAACTCTTGCCGGAGTTGTCCTTGCTGGGATTTCTGCATGGTGTTTCAGCAAAGCTTCCGGGATTTCCGGTTTCAATGTTTCGGATATTGAGACTCTGATGACTCTCTGGAATACAAATCGTATTCAGGTTGGAGGATTGCTTTTCTCTGGATTGCTGATCTCATGTCTGGGGGCAGTTATGGATGTAGCCATGTCCATCAGCAGTGCTATTGATGAGATTTACAGACAGAATACTTCTTTGACTCGAAAAGAACTCTTTAAAGCCGGGCTGCGTGTAGGCAGAGATATGATGGGAACGGACAGCAATACGCTTATCCTGGCATTTGCAGGAAGCAGTGTAAGTACGCTTCTTCTTGATTATTCCTATGATCTTCCGTATCAGCAGATCATTAATTCAAATAATATTGGCATAGCGATCATGCAGGGGCTGGCGGGAAGTTTTGGGATTGTACTTTCTGTACCGTTTACGGTGCTGATCTGTACAGTGCTTTTTCATAAGAGTAAATAATCAGTAATTATTCAGCAGTCCACTATTTCGGAGATTTTTTTGCGTCTGCATACTCGAATCTGCATTCTACGCGATTTGTACATTGTTTTCGAAATAACTATACCACTCACTTGGCTGCGAATTCGATTGCACAGATAAAAAAAGCCTCAGCGTAGCTAGTTTACGGGAAAAAGTACTGATAAGGGAAGAAAACAAGATATGTATAACAAACAGGTGCAGGTCACATATTTATGACCTGCACCTGTTTGTGTATATATTGGTAAATATTACCGTATTCTTTTCTTTATCATTGGTCCGATGATCATGGCGATGACCATTTTTACCAGGTCGGCCGGGATAAATGGGATTACGCAGACTGCAAGAGCTGCTTTGAAGGCATAATCTGCGACCATGCAGAACCATATGGTTCCGAAGAGGTAGCATACGATTGTTCCGACAATCATGCCGAGAAGCTGGATCCATGGCTTACGGCAGTTGTCAATCACCAGTCCGGCGATGACTGCCATAACGATAAATCCGATGATATATCCGCCTGTAGGACCTGCCAGTTTTGCAGGACCGCCTGTGAAACCGGAAAATACCGGAAGACCAACGAGTCCAAGCAGAAGATAGATCAGATAACTGATCGTTCCTCTTTTCCATCCGAGAAGATACAGGGACAGGTAGATTGCCAAGGTTCGTAAATGAGATAGGAACCGGGCCGATTGGAATGGACAGTGGGGCAAGAATGCAGGTAACCGCTGCCATCAGTGCGGTCATGGTTATTTCGTAGGTTTTGCTGCGAGGTGCAGTAATGCTTTGTGTCTGGTTCATGTCAGAGAGTTCTCCTTTTTGAAATTTTTTAGTCGGGTCGGATAAAATCATCCGCACTTGGTTAAATATGGTTTGTGTATGATCATGCAGACTCGATTTCATAAGTAAATCCTGCATCCGTGATAGTTTTCAGAGTATCTTCGATGCCCTGACCGCCTTCTGTCAGATAACCTGAGGCGAAGATAGAGTCAACCACACTGAGCAGTTTCTTTTCTTCACCTTTAAAATAAACTTCTCTTCCGGCAGCACAGCGGATATCTGCTTTTGGTACAAGAAGTCTTGCAAGGCAGAGGACTTTCATGCAGTATTCTGTTGTCAGAATGGAGATATCAGCATCTCCCAGAGGAGTTCCTTTGATTGGCAGGAGGAAGTTGATCGGTAATGCTTCCGGCTGGATTTCGCGCAGTTCGAGAAGCATATCAACTACATCTTCTTTGCTTTCACCCATACCAATGATCCCGCCGCTGCAGATTTCAAATCCAAGTCCCTGAAGCATGTGGATATTCTGTACACGCTGCTCAAAAGTATGTGTACTGCAGATGTTGTGGTAATAGGAACGGCTGCTGTTCAGATTGTGGTTTATTCGGTCAAGACCAGCTTCTTTTAGCATTTTAGCCTGTTTCTCTGTCAGAAATCCGATGGAGCAGCAGAGATGTGCTCCGTGTTCTTTCATCTTACGGATCCGGCGGGCAAGTTCTTCGATTTCTTTATCTGTAAATTTCATACCGCTCAGGCCGATGCAGTGTCTGGATAAATGATAATCGTTTACGAAATCATTATCCTGATACAGCTTATTTTCATCTACCCATTTGTATTTATCAATATCTGCGGTGGAGCGACATGACTGTGCGCAGTAAGCGCAATCCTGAGAACAGTTTCCACTGCGTGCGTTGGTAAGAATGTGAATACTTACACGATTTCCCTTATATTTGTAGCGTAAACTCTTTGCACGATCGATCAGTGCATCAATTTCTTCATTTGGAGTATCTAAAATAGCAATTGCATCCTCTCTGGAAAGAACAGGTGCCTCTTTTTCGTATAATTCGGAATTCATAGTAGTACCTTCCTGTGATTTTTTTTGTACGGGTATCACTTTAACATATAAAAGCGTGAAATGTCAACTTAAATTTAGGATAGGTTTACAATTAATATCTGGCGGGAAAATAGAAAAAAACAGCGGATTGCTTATCAGATAAGCAGTCTGCTGTTTTTTGGAATTCTTTGTATTGACTTTTTATTTCTGTGCGCCGTGGGAAGTAGATCACCTAATCCGAGGATCAGCATGAAGATTGGTGATAAGAAAATAAGACCGATTGCAAATCCGGTTCCTTTTCCAAAGGCTTTAGCCAATTTTACGCTGTACATGATGCTGATGATTCCTGCAATGATACGAAGCAGGGAAACAATAGCAAGGATCATTGTGTTGTTGCCATCCGGAGTGGCAAGACCGCTTACGCAAGAAGCAACGATCCTAAAATAAAGGGAAAATGTGAAGAAATTGTGAAATTAGCACTCACCTCTTGACAGTGCTAATAATGCGTGTTATATTACATACAGAACAAAGGAAGGGGAACAAAAAGAGAACAAAGAAATAAGTTCTATGAGTTTCCCGATCGCCTAAGTTCCAAAGAAACAAGGTAAAGATGCATAATTAAAAGCTCAGAAGATGAGCGGTATGAAAAAAGGAGAGATGACTTATGTTGATGCCTAGTATTTTTGGAGAAAATTTATTTGATGACTTTTTTGGAGATTTCCCATTCTATTATGATAAAGATATGAAAGATGCAGAGAAGAAACTCTACGGACGCAGAGCCAGCCACGTAATGAAAACAGATATCAAGGAAACTGATAAAGGTTACGAATTGGTTGTAGATCTTCCGGGATTTACGAAAGATGAGGTTAAGGCTGATCTGGAGAATGGTTATCTGACCATCAGTGCAGAGAAAGGTCTGGACAAAGATGAGCAGGAGAAAGAAACCGGACGTTATATCCGTAAGGAACGTTATGCAGGTGCCTGCAGTCGTAGCTTCTATGTAGGTAAAGAAGTTGAAAAAGATGACATTAAGGCAGAATTCAAACACGGTATCCTGACATTATTTGTACCGAAGAAAGAAGCAAAACCTGCAGTAGAACAGAAGAAAACAATTGCCATTGAAGGCTGACAGATAAATACTCCGGCTGACCCGTCAATGGGGCAGCCGGAAATATAAAACAGAAATAGAAATAAAAACTTATACTGAAAAATAAAGGTTGAAGAAACCGATAAAATAGATTTGAAAAGTAAATCTGTTAAACAGATTTGACATATATAATATATTAGAAAAGGAGATATGACTTATGTTAATGCCTAGTATTTTTGGAGAAAATTTATTTGATGACTTTTTTGGAGATTTCCCATTTTATTATGATGACAGAGCAATGAAGGATGCAGAGAAGAAACTCTACGGACATAAAGCAAACCACATTATGAAAACAGATATTAAGGAAATGAGCAATGGATATGAATTAATTGTAGATCTTCCTGGATTTACAAAAGATGAGATTCACGCAGCACTGGAGAATGGTTATCTGACCATCAGTGCGGAAAAAGGTCTGGATAAAGACGAGCAGGAGAAAGAGACAGGACGTTATATCCGTAGAGAACGTTATGCAGGTGCCTGCAGTCGTAGCTTTTATGTAGGTAAGGAAGTGCATCAGGACGACATCAAAGCAGAATTCAAACATGGTATTCTGACATTATTTGTACCGAAAAAAGAAGCAAAACCAGCAGTGGAACAGAAGCACAGCATCTCCATTGAAGGATAATAGATGTAAATTACAGCAACGGGAGGTCAAATCTTTTGGCTTCCCGTTGTTTTTGAAAGAAGGTGATGATATTGAAGAGAGACTATTATGAAGTTTTAGGCGTTAACAGAAACGCAGATGCAGCAGCGATAAAAAAAGCATACCGAAAATTGGCTAAGAAATATCATCCGGACAGTAATGAGGGAAATGCCACAGCTGCAGAACGATTTAAGGAAGTAAATGAAGCTTATGATGTTCTGAGTGATGAGAAGAAGCGTAAGTTATACGATCAGTTTGGTCATGCTGCTTTTGAAGAAGGTGCCGGTAATTATGGCGGAGCTCAGGGAAGCCCATTCGGCAGTGGATTTGGCAGCAGTCAGGGTAATCCGTTTGGCGGTGGATTCCATGGTTCATATAGTGATGGCAATGGTTATCATGAATATCATTTTGAAAATGGCGAAGATATGGATGATATCCTGAAGAACATTTTCGGCGGTGGATTTAAGAAGGGTAAATCATCCGGTGGATTTGGCGGAAGCGGATTCGGTACTGGTGGATTTGGAAGCAGTGGATTCCATGGAAGCAGTTTTGGTGGATTTGGCGGTTCTTACAGCAGTAAAGGTGAAGACCTTCATGCTGATGTTACTGTCAGCTTTGATGAGGCGGCTTTCGGCGGCAAGAAGGTTATCCGTCTGCAGAGCAGTAACGGTGGTGTCCAGAATTATGAAGTCAATATTCCGGCAGGTATTGAATCCGGTAAATCAATCAGACTGAAAGGTAAAGGACATCCGGGAATCGGCGGTGGCGAAGCCGGGGACCTGCTTCTGAAAGTAAATGTTCAGGATAAACCTGGATACAGACGTGAAGGCAGAGATGTTTATACAACTGTGAATATTCCGTTTACAACGGCAGTATTTGGTGGTGAGGCAAAGGTTCATACCATTTATGGAGATGTTCTCTGTAATATTAAACCAGGTACACAGTCAGGAACTAAAATCCGTTTAAGAGGCAAGGGTATTGTTGCAATGAATAATCCGTCTGTACACGGTGACGAATATGCAACTGTACAGATTGAGGTTCCAACGAACCTGACGCCGGATGCAAGACGGAAACTGAAAGAATTTGAACAGGAATGTAATGGAAAACGCAGGAGTCGTGGATTTGGCAACGGGAGTGCGGCGTGAAGAATAATAAAGAATGCTTTTGATTATATAGTGAGGAAGCTTTATATAGAGACAAAAAGGATACATGCACAATAAAATTAGAGTGTATGTATCCTTTTGTTATATTTTGAAAAATTGTTCCGCAACATTCCCCAGATATACAAAAACTTAAAAAGATTCTCCTAAGAATGTTTGGTGTATAAAGAGTCCTGTCTGTACAAAGCGTTTATCTGGGTTCATTTCCGTCGCGGAAGAGCATCATCATTTCCTTAGTCAGGCTGATGTTATTGCCCTGATCCAGAATCTTATCACGTTCTACCCATTGTGCCATGGAAAGTTCTTCATGATCAACGGTCAGTGTATCATCACCATCTACATCACAGAAAAATCCAAAAAGCAGGGAGCCGCTGAAAGACCATGGCTGGCTCTTGTAATAACGGAGATTTTTGACTTTCAATCCCACTTCTTCCATGACTTCACGGTGAACAGTTTCTTCAATCGTTTCACCAATTTCAGCAAAACCTGCGATCAGAGCATAACGTTTGAATCTGCGTCCTTCATATTTGGAGAGGATAATCTTATCTCCGTTTGTGATCCCCACGATAACTGCAGGACACAGAACCGGATATTCATGATTTCCGCAGGACGGGCATTCCATCATACGTTCCTTCTGACTGTGAACCATCGGTTTTCCACAGCAGCCGCAGTATTGCCTTTTGGTGTACCACTGAAATAGCTGATGACCTGTGATGCCGGCGAATGCAAGATGTTGCGGATGAGCAGTACGCAGAATGCGTACATCCTGAAACGCGTAATTTGGAAGCAATGAGGTATCGAGATCTGGAATCAGATAAAAGCGCTGGTCATCAATTGAGAACAGGTAAATATAATTGCTGTACAGATCAGGAAGTTTACCCTCCAGTTCCTGTAAAATGCGGAAATGTGATTGCTTCTTCACGTTCCTGACAGGGAAGAAGGATCTGACCTTTTTCATAGACCAGAATGAAGCTGGTTTTATCAGGGGCAGCTGGTTTGTATTCGTTGTGGTAAATATGTGGTGCAATATCCTGAATCATAATGTAGTCATCCTTTTCTATAATGTCCCGATAATATAAAACTTTTTCGGACAGATTTTTTGTTACTTACAGATGTTTTTCTCAATAAATCGGCAAAAATTATGAGCAGATAATGCGTGGTATTACTTTTTTACCACTCATTATCTGCTCATAGTATATGCCCGTGATTTTGTAAAAGCAAGGGACAAAAATATCTTGCAGAATATTATCAATAAATAAAGATTACAGAGACTTTATGTTATAGATTATTTTTCTGTCGGGAACACAACTGTAAGAAGCATCTTGAAGTCTTCCTGCGCATATACTGCGTGAGGAATTGTAGCCGGCATAACAAGAGTTTCTCCTGCGTTTACCAGATGTTCTTTTCCGCCTACTGTAAATTTTCCGGTTCCTTCCAGAACGTAAACCATTGCATCACCCTTGGAATCGTGTGTACTGATTTCTTCGCCCTTGGAAAATGCGAATAATGTAAGACTTACGTAAGGATTCTGAGCAAGAGTTTTGCTTACGATCTGACCGTCCTGTGCAGTAACCTGAGCTGCAAGGTTTTAATACTTCTTCATGTTTGATATTCTTAATAAATTGCATTGCTAAATCCTCCTGTATGATGCTGATTATGAATAGTAATATCCGTTGCCTGACCAGAACAGGCAAGTCTTCCTCGTTCGATTGCGAATATCTGCCTGAGTGAGGCGGTTTTTTATCCAGCTTATATAATAAGCGATATTGGAAAAACTATTTCTGATTTCTTTATAAAGTATACCACATGCAGTCAGAAAATGTAGTTGTATAACACATGTTTCAAAAATATAGGTTACAAAAATAAATAGGATATTGCGCTTTGAAAAAACACAGTGGTATAATCAATTTAACAAATTGGTAATACCAAAAGAAATGAGTAATACTTCAAGGAGGGGCTTTACAGTTATGGGTTATGTAAAATGGAGTTATGACACATTAAATACTTTTTGCCACGATGTATTTCGTAAGTTTGGTTTCGATGAAGAGCAGACTAATATTATCAAAGATGTTTTACTTACTGCGGATCTGTATGGAATTGAGAGCCATGGAATGCAGAGAATGGTAAGATATGATAAAGGAATTGAAAAGGGAACTATTCACCCGGATGCAAAACCGGAGGTTGTATTTGAAACACCTGTATCAGCAGTGATCGACGGACATGACGGAATGGGACAGCTGATTAGTCATTTTGCAATGGAGAAAGCCATTGAAAAGGCGAAGAAGACTGGCGTGGGTTTTGTATCGGTAAGAAATTCTAATCATTTTGGTATTGCGGGATATTATGCTGAAATGGCTTCCAAACAGGGACTGCTTGGTATGGCATGCACCAACTCAGAAGCAATCATGGTGCCTACTTTTGGACGAAAAGCAATGCTGGGTTCCAACCCGATTGCAGTAGCAATGCCTGCAGAGCCATATCCATTTTTGTTTGACTGTTCTACAACAGTAGTGACCAGAGGAAAACTGGAAATGTATAATAAATCAGGGAAACCGCTTCCAGCAGGCTGGGCTCTCGGAGCAGATGGACATGAGAGCACAGATGCACCGGATGTACTTGCAAATATTGTTGGTAAGAAAGGCGGCGGAATTATGCCGCTTGGTGGAAATAAAGAGGTAAACGGAAGCCATAAAGGTTATGGATATGGAATGCTCTGTGAGATTTTCAGCTCTATTCTTTCTATGGGTGTTACTTCTGATAAGTGCTGCACTTTTAAGGACAAAACTGGTATCTGCCATGGATTTGCAGCTATTGATCCTGCAATTTTTGGAAATGCAGAGGATATTAAAGCACATTTTTCAGAATATCTGGAAACTCTTCGCCAGAGTCCTAAAGCAGAAGGGGCAGAGCAGATTTATACACATGGTGAGAAAGAAATTCTGGCAGAGAAAGACCGCAGGAAGAATGGCATTCCTGTAAACGATAATACAATGGTTGAGCTTGCTGATCTGTGTAATTATTTGAAGATAGATTTTAGTGCTTATTTCAAAGATTATGAACTTCCAAAGGAGAGTAAATTCTTTGGTGGAAATTATTGAGTAGATTAAGTAGAAACCATCATGCTGGTAACCATTAACTATAGAATATAAAATAACTTTTTTTGAGACGCCCGTTTATCAGTATGTGGAAATAAAAAAGAGACTGCATAGTTCAGATATTATATGTAAGATTTACAGACAGTATCTGACGTGCAGTCTCTTTATTACTCCTCTTCTCTATGCTTTCGTGAGTTCATATCATCATTGTCAGTCATGAGGTATTTACGGATACCGAAAAGGATTGCGATACTGATCACACCAAGAAGTGTTTCACTTGGTCCGAGATGTTCAACTACCATCTGACGGGCGGTGGCAAACATCAGGACTTCGACAACTGTCTGGGCGGAATGCTGGCAGAGCATTTTTACAAATTCGACACCTACTACCAGGGATAATGCCTGGGAGAGAAAGCTTGTAAAGAATTCTGTGTCCATTGCAGAAACCGAAGTACCTGCCACTTTCATGATCAGGCGTATCCCTGCCAGTGCGATCACTACAAGGATGACGATGGAAAGTGCGATTTCTGTGTAACGTGAAATGTTATAAATAACACCATTAAAGTGTTTGCGGATGTTGTGGTTTACCTGTCTTTTGGGGCTCATATTCTGCGAGTCCTTTCTACATTTTATTCTATTAACTGAGTTGCCTGGCAACATCCTGTTTATGAGTGAGCTGCCAGGCTGGTTTATCAATACAGATAATCTTTATTGACATATCCATAATTGGAAAGTTTTGGAGAGTAAATATACCAGTATTGTGTGTCGCTTGAATCAATAAGCTGAACAATATCACCGGAGTATAACTGTCCGATTTCATTGGAAGAATCATATGCTTTGGCAGAACGCAGAGCCAGATAACCTTTAGCAACGCTGACGGTTCTGGTGGTATATGTGGTTCCGCCGATAAGATAATCTTTGTTTACAAAACCGTTCAGGTCATATTTCGGAGAGTAAACATACCAGTACTGTGTGTCACTGGTATCCAGAAGCTGAACTACATCGCCGGAATAAAGCTGTCCGATTTCATTGGAAGAGTTGTAAGCTTTCTGTGTACGCAGGGCCAGATAACCTTTAGCAACGCTGACGGTTCTTGATTCACCAAAATACGGGGTAAAATTCGAAACGCCGGTTCTCCCATTATAATAGATATAGTTTTTGTCTACATAACCATATTGATTAAGCTTAGGGGCATAAACATACCAGTATTTGGAATCGCTGCTGTCTGAAACCAGTACAGTATCGCCGGAATAAAGCTGTCCGACCTCATTGGAATCGTCATAGGCTTTCTGTGTACGAAGAGCCAGATATCCTTTATTCACGCTGACTGTATAGGAAGTAGGGTAGTAGTTTCCTGACTGAGAGGACAAGGCAATTAGGTAATCATTGTTTACATATCCCCAGCAGTCATATTTTGGAGAATAAACATACCAGTAATCGCCGTTGGTATATTCGGTAACTTCGACCAGATCACCGGAATACAATTCACCGATTTCATTGGAAGAAGTGTAGGCCATTGAAGTGCGCAGAGCCAGATAACCTTTAGCAACACTGACTTCATAGGTATTACAGGATGCTTTTACATCCTGAGAACTACATGGTACAGATGCGGCAGCAACTGCGGCTGCAAGCATCATAGGAATAATAATACTTTTTCTTTTCTTCATAAGTAGATCCTCCTTCTGCTTATAAATATATATTATAATATGCCGGAGCGTTTCGCCCTTTATTTATTATAATAATCATAAATATTTCGGCTCAGAGACGCGATCGTGCTCTGGGCAGTTCCAACGTTGGAGAGATTCTGGGACATAAATACGATGACCAGATCGTTTGCAGCATCATAAATAATTCCAGCGTCATTCTCTACATTGTCAAGTTCGCCTGTTTTGTTTGCTGTTTTTACTCCGGATGGGAGATCTGCCGGAATTTTGTCTGCCGGGTCTGAGCTTTGAGCAGGGTATACATATCAGATGCATGAGCGTAACTTGACTCCTCTTCCTTATAAATTTCAATGAGAAAGTGTCCACAATCTGTTACAGAAGTGTAATTATCATCCTGGTCATTGCTTGCCAGAAGCATACGACCCATGTGGGTTTGAGTATAGCCATGTGCCTGACAGAAGTCGTTTACAGCCTGCATACCGGCACTGGAATCTCCACCTCCCAGATAGGTTGTCAGAGTATTGGCTGCATCGTTATCACTGACCGTGATCATGGAATAAAGATCAGAGTCTACGGAATCTTTGCCGTACTGTTCTGCGATCTGTTCATAATTCTCATAGATGGCCCCCATGATATAGAGCTTGATCAGGCTGGCAGCCTGCATTGACTGTTCATTAATACAGCCCTCTGTCTCGTTTATAAGATCTGATACAAAAACAGACCAGTTTCCATTATCAACAGGAAGTTGCCCCTGAATCTGATTCAAAAGCGCCTGAAGTTTTTCATCTGTGACCGGTTCAGCTGAAGTGGATGTTCCGCCAAATACACTGTCAGAGTTTTCTGAAGAGGGAGAGAGAGTCCCCTGTTCTTCTGCACAGACGCTGTATACAGGAGTCAGAAGAAGGCTGACAGAGAGAAGCGGAATCAGAAATTTTTTAAATGCATTGTGTTTACCGCCTGTTAAGTAATTTGTAGATATTAAAATTATACAGTGTTTAGACAGGTCTTACAAGTGGAACTGGTAATTTGAAATGAATTTTTATGCGTTACTGTTTATACTGGATAAAAAAGATGATATGAAAATAGTTCATACAAATTGTATGAATACAATGGGAAAAATTCCACATATCTAAGTATATCTTTTGAAATATACAAATGATACAATAAAACTATCGAAAACAAAGATAATAACAACAATTTAACTAAATAAATATGGAGATGTGGGGGCGTTTCCGAAAATATATGAGGAGGTAGATTATATGTTAACACCAAAACAGAACATGCTTGAAGTCATAAAAGGCGGTAATCCTGACAGATTTGTCAATCAGTATGAAGCAGTACAGCTTCTTTTTCATCCGTTTATGTTTGCAAATCCGCTGCTTCAGCCCGGACAGGAAAATGTAGTAAATGCATGGGGTGTAACCAATACTTTCCCGAAAGGTGTTCCGGGTTCTTTTCCAGTACATACTCCTGATAAAATTGTAGTAAAAGATATTGAGGACTGGAAAGATTATGTACATGCACCGTCTCTGAAATTTACCCAGGATCAGTGGGACATGGTGAAGGCTCAATATGATGCAGTTGACGGAGATCAGGCGTTTAAGGCAGCTTTCGTTGCACCGGGGTTATTTGAGCAGACACATCATCTGTGCGAGATCAGTAATGCGCTGGTTTATTACATTACAAATCCAGATGAAATGCATGACCTGATTAAATATCTGACAGAATGGGAACTGGAACTGGCTGAAGGTATCTGCTCTAACCTTCATCCGGATGCATTATTCCATCATGATGACTGGGGCGGACTGGACAGTACATTTATGAGTCCGGCAATGTTTGATGAATTTTTGCTTGAACCATATAAAGAGATTTATGGATACTATCACAGTCATGGTGTGGAACTGGTTATCCATCATTCTGACAGTTATGCTGCAACATTGGTTCCGTCAATGATCGAAATGGGAATTGATGTATGGCAGGGCTGTATGGAAACCAATAATCTGCCGGAACTGATCAAGAAGTATGGCGGAAAGATCAGTTTCATGGGTGGTATCGAGAACCGTGCGGTTGATTTCGAAGGATGGACAGATGAGAACTGTGATGCAGTTGTTCGCCGTGTCTGCGAAGAGTGTGGAAATAAATACTTTATTCCTTGTATTGCGCAGGGTGGTCCTGGCTCTGTTTATCCGGGAGTTTACAAATCTCTTTGCGATTCTATTGACAAGCTGAATGAAGAGAAATTTGGTATTAAGGCATCTGAATCTACAAGACTTCCATGGCAGATCATGTTTTAGTTTATGTTTAGTGGAAGTGGTTTTGGAGGTGTTTGAGAAATGATTATTATTGGAGAAAAAATTAATGGCTCTATTCCGATTGTTGCAGAAGCGATTGCGAAAAGAGATTCAGAATTTATTAAAGCAAGAGCAAAGCTTCAGGCGGAAAGTGGAGCCACTTATATTGACTGTTGTGCTTCTGTTCCGGAAGCTGAGGAAGTGGAAACTCTGAAATGGATGATCGACTGTATCCAGGAGGTTACGGATCTACCGATTTCTATTGACAGTCCGAGTCCGGATGTTCTGGCACAGGCGTATAAATTCTGTAAGAAACCTGGAATTTTTAATTCTGTATCAGGAGAGGGACATAAGATTGATACGATTTTCCCGATCATGGCAGAGCCGGGAAATGAAGGATGGCAGGTAATTGCATTGTTAAGTGATAATACAGGAATTCCGAAATGTGCGGCAGACCGGCTGAAAGTTTTTGACAAGATCATGGCGAAAGCGAAAGAGTATGGAATTGCTCCGAACAGAATCCATATTGATCCGCTGGTTGAGATGCTCTGTACTTCTGAGGATGGTATTGCTACTAACATTGAGACGATCACAAGTGTACGTGAACAGTATCCATCTATACATATCACAGCAGCAATCAGTAATATTTCCTTTAATCTGCCGGTTCGTAAGCTGATCAATTATGGTTTCCTGGTACTGGCAATAAATGCCGGACTGGACAGTGGAATCATGGATCCGACAAATAAGGATATGCTTGGGCTTGTTTATGCAACAGAGGCACTGCTTGGTCTGGATGATTACTGTATGGAATATATCGGGGCTTACAGAGAGGGTTTGATCGGTACAGCAAAGAAAAAATAAGCTTCCTGTTCGTTGGTGATGTTCTGCAAAACGTATTGCAGGAGATTTGGTGAACAGTAATGAAGTCATTAGATAGAATATGAGAATAGAAATTCAGAAAAATGTTAGGAGGATTTGATTATGTCTAAGATAAATGAAGTTGCTGAATTAGTAGAAAAAGGAAAAGCGAAATTAGTAGGACCTGCAGTTCAGGAAGCGATTGATGAGGGTGATGATCCGGTTGCAATCCTGAATGATGGTATGATCAGTGCGATGTCTATTGTTGGTGATAAATTTAAAAATGGTGAGATTTTTTGTTCCGGTAGATGCTGGTTGCAGCTCGTGCCATGAAGAAGGTGTTGAAGTTCTGAAACCGCATCTGGCAACGTGGTCTACTGGTGCACTGGGTAAAGTTATCATTGCGTACTGTTTCAGGTTGACCTTCATGATAGTTGGTAACGACCGTGGTTGCTATGATGATCGAGAGTGC
>ENA-OQKD01000240-OQKD01000240.1-human-gut-metagenome-genome-assembly--contig:-NODE-240-length-15241-cov-2.903070_pt1 | contig 15241 bp, 20 predicted proteins | sample MGYA00242775_ERZ504792 | MGnify/ENA primary metagenome ERZ504792 (study PRJEB26092, sample SAMD00036401) | human gut metagenome | host: Homo sapiens | study: EMG produced TPA metagenomics assembly of...
CTCCAAGATTTATCGATCATGCAGACGGATGTTACATTTACGATAGCAGACGGAAACAGATATATTGGATTACATTGATTCCTGGGGCCCCATGATCCTTGGACACAACTTTCCGGAGATCCGTGAGGCTGTTGTAAAAGCCTGTGAAAAGGGATTAAGCTTTGGCTGCGCCACAGAGATCGAGGTGGAGATGGCAGAATTTATCTGCGGTCATCTTCCTCATGTAGAGATGGTACGTATGGTAAACTCCGGCACAGAGGCAGTTATGAGCGCTGTCCGTGCAGCCAGAGGATTTACAGGAAAAAATAAGATCATTAAATTTGCCGGCTGCTATCACGGACACAGCGATGCGCTTCTGGTAAGCGCCGGTTCCGGAGTCATGACAAGCGGCATTCCGGACAGCGCAGGGGTTCCTGCAGGCTGTACCCAGGATACTATGACTGCAGTATACAATGATCTGGACAGTGTAAAAACGCTGATGGAACAGGCAAAGGATCAGGTTGCGGCAGTGATCGTGGAGCCGGTAGCTGCCAATATGGGAGTAGTTCCGCCAGAGGAAGGTTTTCTCCGGGGACTTCGCGCTCTCTGTGACGAAAACGGCGCCCTTCTTATTTTTGACGAGGTGATCACAGGCTTCCGCCTTGCTTTTGGGGGAGCTGCTGAATATTTTGGCGTAACCCCGGATATGGTTACTTACGGCAAGATCATCGGCGCGGGAATGCCGGTAGGAGCTTATGGCGGAAGAAAAGAAATTATGGAAATGGTTTCTCCTTCAGGCCCGGTATATCAGGCAGGCACCTTAAGCGGAAATCCGGTGGCAATGGCAGCAGGCCTTACCCAGCTGAAATATCTTTATGCTCATCCGGAGGTTTATACAGGACTTGAGAAAAAAGGAACTCTCCTTTATGAGGGAATGAAAGACCTTGCAGAAAAAGCAGGACTTACCTGTCATCTGAACCATATTTCTTCTCTTGGAAGTATTTTCTTTACAGAAGAAAAGGTCTGCGATTATACTTCTGCAAAAACCTCTGACACAAAAGCCTTTGCAAATTATTTCCTGTCCATGCTGAAGGGCGGCATTCATCTGGCTCCCTCCCAGTTTGAGGCAATGTTCTTATCTGACGCACATTCAGAGGATGTGATTCATGAGACACTGAAGGTATTTTCAGAGGTTCTGGAAAAGGGAAACTTATATGAATAAATCTACATTCGGAAAACTTTTTACAGTGACAACCTGGGGAGAATCCCATGGAAAAGCTCTGGGGGCAGTGGTGGACGGATGTCCGGCAGGGCTTGAACTGGATGAAAGCCACATCCAGAAATACCTTAACCGGGCGTAAAACCCGGGACAGAGCCGTTATACCACAGCCAGAAAAGAGGGGATCAGGTGGAAATTTTATCCGGAGTATTTGAAGGAAAGACAACCGGAACTCCTATTTCTCTCATGGTAAGAAATATGGATCAGAGATCCGGGGATTACGGAAATATTGCTTACTCTTACCGTCCGGGACATGCAGATTTTACCTTTGATTCCAAATATGGATTCCGGGATTACCGGGGCGGCGGGCGTTCCTCAGGAAGAGAAACCCTTGGAAGAGTGGCGGCGGGAGCAGTTGCCATAAAGCTTCTGGAAGCTCTGGGCATTTCTTTCTGTACCTACACAAAAGCTATCGGACCGGCAGAGATTACAGAATTTCATCCGGAAGAAATTGGAAACAATGCCTTTTATATGCCGGATAAAAAAGCAGCAGAAAAAGCAGGCGCTTATCTGGAACAGTGTATGAAGGAACAGGACAGCGCAGGCGGGATCATCGAGTGCCGCATCAAGGGAGTTCCCCCAGGACTTGGAACACCGGTGTTTGAAAAGCTGGACGCCATGCTTGCCCAGGCTGTTATGTCCATCGGCGCGGTAAAAGGCGTGGAGATCGGAGAAGGGTTCCATGTGTCGCAGATGAGGGGATCTCAGGATAATGACGGATTTGCGGCCTCTGAAAAAGGGATTGTCAAAACCTCCAACCATGCAGGAGGGATCATGGGCGGCATCAGTGACGGAAGCGAGATCCTTCTGCGGGCAGCTGTTAAACCGACTCCCTCTGTAAGTCAGCCACAGGCAACCGTAACAGACAAAGGAGAAAATATTTCTCTGGAGATCCACGGCCGTCACGATCCGGTGATCGTGCCCCGGGCAGTGGTTGTGGTAGAGGCCATGTGCGCTCTTACCATTGCAGACGCTCTTCTTGGCAATATGGGCGCAAGACTGGATAAAGTGCAGGAATTTTATAAAAAATAAAGAAAATCGCAGGAGGGAGCTGAGCAGGTTCAGCTTCCTCTTTTTTGAATACAGAAATGTATAACTTTATAATACAAAGAAAAAATTATGCAGTATATGTTGTAGCAATCAGTAAAAAGGATTATAATAAGCATGATTTTTTTAGAGCCGAGTCAGGCCCGGACAGGAGCAGACATGAATTACGAAGAAGCAAGAAACTATCTGGATCAGGTTTCAAAAGGCGGCAGCGCACTTGGTCTTGATAACATGAGGGAACGTTTTAAACAGGCTGGGAAATCCCCAGGACAGGCTGAAATTTATCCATATTGCAGGAACCAATGGAAAAGGTTCTGTTCTGGCGTATCTTTCTACCATTCTCACAGAAACGGGATACCGCACAGGAAGATATATTTCTCCGGTACTTTTTTCCTACCGGGAAAAAATCCAGGTGGATGAAAAAATGATCGGACGGGAAGATCTGGCCCGCCTTACAGCTGCAGTAAAAGAAGCGGCAGAAGATATGAAAAAAACACACACAGGAGAGCCTACGATTTTTGAAGTGGAGACAGCTCTGGCTTTTCTTTATTTTGCAGAACAGAACTGTGACATTGTTGTATTGGAAACAGGACTTGGCGGAGCCTTGGACGCAACGAACGTAATCACTACTTCTGTGCTGGAGGTGATCGCTTCTGTCAGTATGGATCATATGGATTTCCTGGGAGATACCCTGGATAAAATCGCACTGCAGAAAGCAGGGATCATTAAGCCTCATACCCGGGTTGTGTCTGCTTTGCAGAAGCCGGAGGCCATGGAAGTAATTGAAGAAACCTGCAGGAAACAGGAATGTGTTTTGAACACAGCAGATCCCGGTCAGGTGACAGATATTTCTCACGGCTATGACAGACAGAAGTTTTCCTATAAGCAGTGGAAGGATATGGAAATCTCTCTGATGGGAAGTTATCAGCTCACAAACGCAGCCCTTGCGCTGGAAGCAGTGGATTCCCTTAGAAATCTCGGATACCGGCTTGAGGATCAGGCAGTATATCGGGGGATGAAAAGAGCAGTGTGGAGAGGACGTTTTACAGTGATCTCCAGGGAACCGGTGATTGTTATGGACGGCGCTCACAATCCGGCGGCGGCAGAGGAACTGAAAAAATCTCTTGAGCTTTATTTCCCGGACAAAAAACTTTTTTATATTTTCGGAATGTTTCGGGATAAAGATTATAAAAAGGTGACAGAGATCACAGCACCTCTTGCAGACCATATCATTACAGTGGAGACCCCGGATAATCCCAGGGCGCTTTCTGCAAAAAAACTGAAGGATACAGTGGAAAAAATAAATCCCTCTGTGGAGGCAGCAGAAAGTATCCGGTCCGCAGTAAGAAGGACTATGGAACAGGCCCGGGAAGAGGATGTGATCGTTATCTTCGGCTCCCTGTCTTTTCTGGCAGAGGCTGAGCTTGCAGTATCCAGATACAAAAAAGAAGAGGAAATATAGAAATAATCCCGGCATGATTCCTGGCTGCGGCACAGGAATTATGACCGGGATGTCTGACTTTTTATCTGAGAAAAAGTTTTAAAAGCTTTTCGGAAGATTTCCGGTAGGGCTGATAGCGGACAGGAAGATCCATCCATGTTTTTTTGTTTACTATGCTTTTATAATGGGTAAAGGTATCAAAACCTGCTTTGCCATGATAGGAACCCATACCGCTTTCTCCTAAGCCTCCGAATCCCATCTGGCTGGTGGCAAGATGGATTACCACATCATTGATGCATCCGCCGCCAAAACTGCAGTGTTTTGTTATTTTTTCAGCAGCTTTTTTATTTTCTGTAAAAATATACAGCGCCAGAGGATGAGCCATGGAATTGATGCGGGCAGCTGCCTGATCCAGACTGTCATAGGTCAGGATCGGAAGCACGGGGCCAAAAATCTCTTCCTGCATAATGGGATCGTCAAAGGAAACCTCATCCATAAGGGTTGGGGCGATTCGGAGACTGTCAGAGTCATATTCTCCGCCACATACTGTTTTTGACGGATCTATGAGAGATACGATCCGATGAAAATGCTTCTGGTTGATGATCTTTCCATAGTCCGGATTATTCAGCGGTTCTTCAGAAAACTGTTTCCGGATCTGATCTTTTATTTCCAGGATCAGTCTGTCTTTTATGGTCCGGTGGCAGTAAATATAATCAGGAGCTACACAGGTCTGTCCGCAGTTCAGGAATTTCCCAAAAACAATCCTTTTTGCAGCCAGCTTCAGGTTCGCTGTTTTTTCTACAATGCAGGGGCTTTTTCCTCCAAGCTCCAAAGTGACCGGAGTGAGAAACTGTGCGGCTTTTGCCATGACCTCTTTTCCCACATGCTGGCTTCCGGTAAAAAAGATATAATCAAAATGTTCATTTAAAAGACAGGTATTCTCTTTGCGTCCCCCTGTGACAACCGCAGCATAAAAAGGCGGAAAAACCTCGCAGATGATCTTACTGATAATTTTCGATGTATTGGGAGCATAGGCGCTTGGTTTGACGATCACTGTATTTCCGGCTGAAATGGCATCGATCAGTGGTGTCAGGCTCAGAAGAAACGGATAATTCCAGGGGCTCATAATAAGCACAACTCCGTAGGGAGAAGGAGTTACATAACTTCTGGAGGAAAACTGGGAAAGAGGGGTGGGAACCGTCTTTTCCTTTGAAAATTTATGGATATGTCCAAGCATGTAGCGGAGTTCGTCAAGAACCAGACCTGTTTCGCACATATAGCTTTCGAAGCTGCTTTTTCCAAGATCAAGCTTCAGAGCGCTGTGGATTTCCTCCTGATATTTCAGAATACAGGAGCGAAGCCTTTTCAGCATGTGAATCCGTGTTTTTACAGGAAGAGTCCTGCCCTTATAGAAAAATGCTCTCTGCTGTCTGATCAGTTTTTTGCTCTCAAGTTCGTTCATAATCGCCCTCCTGCCTGAACATAATGATAAAAAATTATGAGTTTAACTATATCAGCAGGTGCAAAAGGTGTCAAGACTGTTACAGTATTACAGGAAGTATATGGTATAATCAGGTTACTGTTCATGATCTTCACAGCAACTTGGTCAAAATGTATTTAAAATCACCATCGGTGATGGCATTTTGCCCTGTATGTCTCGGGATTTTGTCATATACATGCCAAAACACCTGGCGGGATGGTGGTCTGTGAGCAGTGACTAGTCAGATTACTTATGAAATGTCAGGGGGTAAAAAATTGAAGGTAATCGCATGTGTGGATGACAGAAACGGGATGCTTTTTAATCACAGAAGACAGAGCAGAGACCAGACTGTGACAGAAAAGATACAGGAGCTCTGCCAGGGAAAAATACTCTGGATGAATGAGTATTCCAGCTCTTTGTATGGAAATATGCACGGAGTAACAGTGCAGTGTCATGAGAATTTTCCGGATCAGGCAGAATCAGGGGATTTTGCTCTGATGGAGACAGTAGATCCGGGAAACTATAAGGAAAGAACGGAAGAGCTGATCCTTTTCTGCTGGAACCGTATCTATCCGGCGCAGCTTTTTATGACGCTGGATCTGTCTGAATGGAAACAGACGGAAGAGCTGGAGTTTGAAGGAACTTCCCATGAAAAAATTACAATGAAAAAATACATTCCGTATCAGAACAGGACAGAGTAAATGCAAATATGTATTTTTGTGACTTTTTCTGAATATGATAAAACACAGGGGTTCTGATATGTGCAAAAACATGTAAAAAGGCAAACATTTATAGAGTTTTTAGAATATTTTGTAGAATTTTGTTGCTTAGTAAACGGCTTCATGTTAAAATAGCACCATATTCAATCAGAACAGATCATTACATGATTCTGAAAAATGAGAGGAGGATTCCCCTATGAATCGAACCAGAAAGATAATGAAAAAACTGACCGCGGCAGCGGCGGCATCAGCGCTGGTTTTATCTGGTACAAGCCAGGTTTTTGCTGCTTCCTATAAGGAGACAGAAAAAGCAGCTCTGGATAAGCTGGTTGCAGGTTTTTCCGCATATTGGGATGCAGTTATGGCACAGTATGAAAAGGGACAGGAAACAGGCTTTAACGCAAAGATGAAACTGACAGTGGAAGAAACCGGTAAAGCAGTTCTCGGCGCTATGGTGGGAATGGATTTTTCCTGGCTGAATACTGTCACTATGGATATGACGGAAATCATAAAAGACGGCAAAGAAGCGATAAATGCAGATATTCTTTTAAACGATGCACCTGTGGGCACCATGAATATCTGTATGGATCTGGCAAATATGACGGAATATTTCCAGATTCCGGAGCTTTCTCAGAACTATATGGCAATTCCATTGATTCCTTCCATGGAAGAGACAATTGCAGATGAAACAGGGGCAATGTCCGAAGAGGATATCGCGGCATATCAGGCCTATATGGAAGAATATCAGGCTTCCATGGAAACTTATTTAAAGATTGTTTCTGATATGACAACCGTTCTTCCGGACACCAAAACGCTCAGTACTCTGCTTGATCGTTATGGAAATATCCTGATTGAAAATTTCGGAGATGAGACAGTTACGAAAGAAGCTCTTTCTGTAGAGGGTGTCAGCGAGGACTGCACTGTTTATGAAGAAATCCTTACAGAGCAGGAAGTACTTTCCATTTTAAGGGAAGTCCTGACTACTGCAAAAGAGATCAGGAGCTGAAAGGCCTTCTGGATATGTGGTCAGAGGCCGGAGGCGGAGAAGACCTTTATGCTCAGCTTGTGGCAGGCGCGGACAGCGCGCTGGCAGACCTTCCGGAGGAAGGCTCCGAGGAGATTAATCCGGAGGCTGCAATGTTCAATTCAAAAATCTGGACAAATGCAGAAGGAAAGATCGTAGGACGTGAATTTGGCTTTACAGATGAGACAGGAACAGAAAGCTATCCGCTGATTTCCTGGAAGAATCCGTCAGCAGACGGAAATTCAGCACTGTATTTTGAACTGTGGCTTGACACCAGTTCCATTACGCTTACCGGTTCCGGGCAGTCCGGTGATCAGGGATTGACAGGAGAATATCTTCTTGCTTTTGACGGAGTAAAAACTGTTGGAATCGGTGTAAATAATCTGAAATCAGATACAGAAGCTCCGGGATATATGAACGGTTCCTTTAATTTCTCGCTTCTGGATACAGGAACAGAGGAGGAACCCAATCCGCTGGCAGCCTTTGGACTGACTGCAAATATTATTTCTGATGCAGCAGCACAGACCTCACAGGTAGATCTTTCACTTACAAGTTCAGGCGCTCCTGTTGTAACATTGTCAGTAACAGGTGGCTATGAAGCGTCAGGAGAAAGTGTTGAAATGCCGGATCAGGCAGTTCTTGATGCAGCTCTCAGTGTAGAAAGTGAAGAAGATATGACTGCATTTGCGGAAGGACTGGACTGGACAACGGTTCTTACGAATTTAGGCGCAGCAGGCGTTCCGGAAGAACTGATTAATCAGTTACAGATGATGCTTACAGCTCCTGATGCGGCAGCAGCAGAGGTACCGGAGACAGTGACTGAGGAATCAGCCGCATAATAGAAAGCAGAATAACAGAAATGAAAAAGGATATCCTTTCTGTCAGATGACAAATCTGAAGGGGATATCCTTTTTATCATTTTATGTTCCAGTCTGTGACTGACCTGGCGGAAAGTAAGGTTAAATACAATTCCCTTGGCGATAGAGGTCAGAGTCAGAGCCCACCAGATACCGGTCAGACCAAGTGAGGTACCGGTAAGGACAAGCGCCAGGGGAATGCGGGAACCGGTAAGCAGGATGCTGATGATACTGCAGATTTTTGTTTCCCAAGACCGGACAGTGCTCCGATGGTAAGCATTTCCACGCAGAGGAAGGATTCGCCCAGACCGATAATGATCATATATCCGACCGCAATTTCCAGAACCTCCGGTTCGTAGAAAAACAGAGAAGAGATCTGCCGTGGGAACAGGACAAAAACTGCGGTTACAATGACACCCCAGGTAATCATGATCTTCATGGACACCTTATAGCCCTTTCGTATCCGGTCTGTTTTTTCTGCGCCATAATTCTGTGCTACAAAAGAGTTCAGGGCTGTGGCAAAACCGTCTGCAGTATTCCAGGAGATAGACTCAATCTGTCCTCCCACTCTCTGGGTGGCAATGGCTCCGGGTCCAAATGCAGAAACCATACGGGTAAGCACCATGGAGATCATACAGTAAAGAGTTCCCTGAAGAGCAGTGGGACCTCCGATTCTGCAGATAGAATGATAGATGGTGCGATCCTGTATGGAGAACAGATGCACATGGCGGAGAACATTATCCTGTATTTTTTTTCTAGGAAAACCCCTGCGATCATCACAGCCATAACAATAAACTGAGCAGTAACAGTTGCAATTGCAGCGCCGGCAACCTCCAGACGGGGACAGGGGCCGATACCCAGAACCAGAAGCGGATCCAGGATCATATTCATGACCAGCCCGATCAGATTGGCGATAAACGGTGTTTTTGAATTTCCCTGAGCTGTATAAATTCCGGTAAGGGTATAATTAAGGTAGGAAAAAAATAACCAGTCCACAGGTGATCTTCATATAAATTTCCGCATGCGCATAGGTCTGCGGGTCTCCCAGATGAAAAAAATCCAGAAGCGGCCCAGTAAAGATCAGGCACACTGCAGAAAACAAAAAGGCAAAAATACAGGTAAGCTGAAGGGCCGCAGAGGCGTAATCCCTGGCTGCCTTTGTATCTCCCCGTCCGCAGCTTTGGGCCACATTGACCTGACCGCCCATGCGGGCCAGAGAGCAGAGCCCCTGGGAAAGCCATACATACATGCCCCCCATTCCCACACCTGCCACTGCCTTGGAACCAAGAACACCGATCCATGCCATATCGGTGATGTTGTAGGCTGTTCCCAGAAAGGAGGAAGCCATAATAGGCAAAGCCAGCTTTGCCAGAGTTTGTACAATAGGACCATTGGTAAGGTCTGTCTGTTGTTTTTTGTTCATAATCATCTCTTTCCTGTCTGTAAAATTACATTATGAACTTATCTTAATGAATTAGGGAACAGAATGCAACAGGAATTTTCTGATTATCAGGAATATATTTACTCATAATGTTCCTCCTTCTACTGCTGTCAGAAGGAGAGATAATCATAACATTTCTGTATGAAAGAGTAAATATCAACTGTGCGCAGGTAAATTCCACCGCATAAGGGGCATGCGGTGGAATTTAAATTTCATTTTAGGCATTATAGGTATTAACAAAAAGCATATTACGGATATGCAGAAGGATATGGTATACTTCTTAAGTAAGGTATCATATTCAAAGAAAACAAAAAAGGAATCAGGAGGTCAGTAAATGGGTTGTCTTGGAAACTTGTTGTGGTTTATATTCGGAGGAGCGATCAGCGCCCTTAGCTGGTGCGTGGCAGGATGTCTCTGGTGCATTACTGTTGTAGGTATTCCCATAGGTATGCAGTGCTTTAAGTTTGCTTCTCTCAGTTGTTTTCCCTTTGGGAAAGAAGTGCGTTACGGCGGAGGAGCAGTATCCCTTCTTGTGAACATTATATGGCTGATCGTTTCCGGTCTGCCTCTGGCGATCGAACACGCGGTTATGGGCGTGATCCTCTGTGTGACAGTTATTGGAATCCCCTTCGGACTTCAGCAGTTTAAGCTTGCCAAGCTTGCGCTGATGCCATTTGGAGCAGAGATATATTAAAAAGAGAGATCTGACTATGGGATTCGGGATATTTACCTTGAATGGGAGATATTTTGTGGAATAAAGGGCTTACGGCAGATTACGTTACAGTAACTCCCGGCGGAAAAGATATTATAAGCTTGAGGGACTATTTGGTATTAATGATAAAGCGGCAACTTAGAAAATGTGGAGACAGTTATGACTGAAAGAGAAAGAATGTTGGCAGGAGAATTATATGATTGTGGAGATCCTGAATTATTAGCACAATGGCATAAAGCTAAAGACTTAGTAAGAGATTATAATCAAACCAACTCTGCTCAGGCAGATGAAAAGGAAGAATTCTAACTGAGCTTCTGGGTGGCTAAAGGTAAAAACTTATGGATAACAGCACCTTTTATGTTGATTATGGTAATAATATTTATTTTGGAAACTAACTGTGAAGTAAATATGAATTGACTTTTTTAGATGATAATATTATTCGTATAGGAGATAATGCTTTAATTGCACCAAATGTACAAATATATACAGCATTTCATCCAACAAATGCGAGTGACCGTTTTGGTGAGCCTAAAGAAGATGGATCATTTGAATTTTGCAAAACACAAACCGCACCAGTGATTATTGGTAATAATGTATGGATTGGTGGCGGAGCAATTATTATGCCCGGGGTTACAATCGGAAATAATGTTGTTATTGGAGCAGGAAGCATTGTGACAAAGGATATTCCTGATAATGTCATAGCTTATGGAAATCCCTGTAGAGTAGTAAGAGAGAATAAATAAAATTCTGGTTTAAGAAATTAAAAAAATCTGAAATTTATCAAACAGTTAGCCTGTTAAGGAGATGATTATATCCAAAATCATATCAATTCCACTGGACGATAGTGCATCGTTTTGAATCAAAGGGATATCGGAAATCATGGAAAAAAGCAGATTATCCGGGTGTTCGTGTAAGCATGGAAACGAAATTTGATGGAGTAATCACACCATTAAAGATTGATATTTCTACAGGAGAAATCATTACACCAGGAGAAATCAAGTACAACTTTTAGGAGATTCTTCCGGAAGTGTTGCGGCAAGTTCTTCTGTCTCCGCAGCCGAGGGATCCTGTTCCAGCTCCGCCTCATTAAAAAGGTTTAACTGACCAGGAAAATCAATCACACGTTTTTCACTTGAGGAACCAAAAAGCTTCTTGCGGAGAAGACGAATCTCGTCTTTCAGATGGTCTCTCTCCTGAATAAGAGCTTCTTCCCGTTTGTTGGCAGCATCCACAGTTGCCTGAAGTGTCTTTATCATGTTTCTAAGATCTGTGATCATATCTTTCAGCTCACGAAGCTGAAGGTCTTTGGAACTGTTAGCCACTGCTTTTTCCTCCCTTTTCTGATGCTTCTATTATACCAGAAAACAGAGGATTTTCATAGAAAAACAAGGTGTGTAAAAGCCTGAAAAGTGCCGAAAATACAAGGGAATCCGGTACTTTTGTGTGCAGATTCAAGCTGGCTTTTTAAGATGTTCTGATTGCTTTTGGCTGCTCGATATCGATGCCGGACATCAGCCAGTCAAATTCCCTCCAGGTAAGATTTCGTACCTCCGATTTATCTCGTGGCCATCGGTAAGAACCCTGAACTGTCAGTCTTTTATAGATCATGACGATCCCATCCGGTTCCTTCAAGATTGCTTTGATCCGGTCACATTTTCTACCGCAGAAGAGATAGAGTGCATGGTCGATTTCCATAGAGAACTGATCCTGAATGATGGCACAAAGACCATCAATGGACTTTCTCATATCTGTTCTTCCACAGACAAGGTAGATTGCATCGACATTCGAGATATCCGCTAGCATGTGGACTCCCTGAGCACAGCCATCAGAGTTTTTAATAAAACCGGCTGGACAGTATTGCTTATGCGGATCCGAAGTCCATTTGCTTCGATTTCAATCGTATGTGGATTGTCAAGGTACAGCGAACGGTTTTTCCCATTGAAACCAGTTCCGCCGGAGTATGCTCCGGCTCTATAGCAATCCGGACTACATCCTGTTTATTGGGATGTAAAATCGAGAGTGCTTGCTTTTCCAGATGGTTCTGGTATCTCACAGGCTCTTTTGCGAAGCCTGCTGACAGCATTGTAAAAACAGCTGGGAGAAATCCCATTTTCATGACACCAGGCAGCATCGGTAAGACCGCTTTGCCTGCAGGATGTCACCAGTTCCAGCCATTCATCCAGGGAACGGCCTGGAGTACGTTTACCATTCATAATGAAACCTCCAATTGTAGTAAAAATCTACTTCCTATCAAGATGATGGAGTAAAAAACTATTTTCTATCATTATGAATGAAAAAAAAGATAAATTTGTAGTTACCCAAAAATTAAGCGCTTACTCACTGTCAGACAGATCAGCAGATTCCTGACTGGATTCACCGACCGGTTCAGAGGTTTCGGCAGGCGTGATCCAGGAGCTTCTTTCCTGAATTTTGGACAGGATCCGGTCCGCCTCGTCACCCTGGGCAGGAGTGGGCTGATAGTTGTTATAATCATATTCAGAGGAAATGGAGCAGGGGATCACATTGGTGACATTGTCAGCTTTTACTCCGTTTTTATCTACCGTAAAGGTCTGCTGGAAGATCATGGTGTCCATATCGCTTGGGTAGGAATTTCCGCCAAAGCAGAAATTTCCCAGACTGTAAACAATGTTCTTGCCTTTGTATTCTTCAATTCCCTGAAGCACATGAGGATGATGACCGCAGACAAGATCCGCGCCTTCATCAATGGCAAGTCTTCCCAGTGTCATCTGGTTGCTGTCAGGAACCTCTTCCTTTTCATTTCCCCAGTGGAAGATCACAATGGTGATCACAGCGCCCTCTTCTTTTACTTTGGCAATATTCTGTTTTAACTGTTCTTCCCGGTTCAGATGATCTTTCAGCTCATAGATTCCTACAAGTCCTACTTTGATGCCCTTGACATCTATAACAGCCGTTTCGTCATACCCGAAATGAGTGATCCCCTTCTGATCAAGGGCGGTCAGGGTATCGGTAAAGCTCTGTTCTCCATAATCATGGCTGTGATTATTGGCTGTATTTACCGCTTCCACAGAACCGGCAGTGAGTATGTCTGCATATTCAGCCGGAGCTTTAAAGGCAAATTGTTTTTCTTCCCGTTCTTCGGAGTCTGTAAGAGTTCCCTCAAAGTTTGCAATCGTCAGATCGTCTTCAGAAAAAATATTTTTTACATTGGAGAAAAAGTAATCAGCGCCATAGCTTTCGTAATAGGCATTAAGACTGGTATCATAGTCAAAAGACTCATCTGTGCCAAGGGTGCAGTCGCCAACCACACTGACAGTCAGTGAAACCGGATTCTCCGGAAGATTTGGGTTTTTGTCAGTCGCTTCGGTGTTTTCATCACCGGAAGCAGTGTCTTTGTCACTCACTTTTTTGGCAGAATTATTTTTCCCCTCTGTCTGAGTGTTCTGTGAGGAGGCTGATTCTGCTTTTTTGTCTCCGCAGCTTCGGATTACAAAAGAAATAACAAGAAGAAAAAGCAGAAGTACAGCGCCTGCTGTCATAAGAAAGATTTTTTTCTGCCTTTGTCTGTAATAACGGGATTTGCGGCTGATACGTCGTTTGTGTGCGGCTGCAGAGCGTGAATGGCTTCTGTTTCCGCTGTGAGCGGAAGACGCTCTGGAGCGCTGAGAGGATGATTTTTTTACATTCCCGGAATTGGGTCTGGTTTTCTGCCCGGAGGTTCGGGAACTTTGCCTGGAAGAATCAGGCCTTTGGTTTCTGGATGGTGGATTCATACGCAGCTCCTTTGTCATTGGTAAAAATAAGCAGACAGCCGGGTATTTGATTAAAAAATCCGGATATCGGCAATTAATAAAAGTATAGGTATTTTTTGGATTTTCGTCAACAGATTTTCTCTTTTTGTACAGAAGGTTTTCTGCTATAATAGGGTTATCCGGAACATGTATGGCGCCGGGATGATTTTTTCTGGCAGTCAGTGACTGCAGACTGCATCACACAGGTTTCGGATAAATACAGAAGATGGAGAAAAGATATGTTATATATTGGAAATCATACAACCTCATCCAAAGGTTATGAAAAAATGGCTCAGCAGATGATCGCAAACGGAGGAAATACCTTTGCGTTTTTTACAGAAATCCAAGAGAGGCAATGCCAAGGCTATTGACGAGACAGATGTGAAGAAGTTTCTTTCACTTGCCGGGGACAATGGATTTGGAAAAATCGTGGCTCATGCGCCTTATACTATGAACTGCTGCGCAGCTAAGGAAGTAGCTGCAGGAATTTGCCAGAAACACTATGGCAGATGATTTGAAGCGTATGGAATATACGCCGGGAAATTATTATAATTTTCATCCGGGCAGCCATGTAGGACAGGGGGCAGAAGTGGGCATCCAAAAGATCGCAGAGATTCTCAATGAGGTTCTTACAGAGGAACAGACAACAATTGTTCTTCTGGAAACCATGGCAGGAAAGGGCTCTGAGGTGGGAAGAAGCTTTGAGGAGCTTCATGCCATTCTGGAGCTGGTAAAAAAGGATCATAAAATGGGAATCTGTCTGGACACCTGTCATGTGTGGGACGGCGGTTATGATATTGTAAATGACCTTGACGGTGTGCTGACAGAATTTGATAAAGTAATCGGGCTGTCCAGACTGAAGGCAGTGCATCTTAATGACAGTATGAACGGTCTTGGAAGCCATAAGGACCGTCATGCAAGGATCGGAGAAGGTGAGATTGGTCTGGAGGCTCTGGTCCGTGTAATCCGTCATCCGGCGCTTAAGAATATTCCTTTTATTCTGGAAACTCCCAATGATGATGCGGGATGGACAAGAGAAATTACTCTTTTAAGAGAAGCCTTTGAAAAGTAAATTTGCAAACAAATGCTCCCCGGAAGTGTTCCTTCATACTACAGAAGGATGCCGCCGGGGAGTTTTTATTAGACTTTGCCGAAGTCTTGGGTCAGTGATATTTTTATATAGTCACCTGATTTTTCAGTTCTTTGCCGTCACGGAAATCAGCGGCATTCTGCAGGGTTGTTTCTGCAATATTTGTCAGAGCCTCTTCTGTAAAAAAGCCCTGGTGAGAGGTCATTGCCACATTGGGAAAGGAGAGGAGACGCTGGATCGTGGAACTCTGAAGGATGCGACTCCGACATATCCTCATAGACAAGCTCAGATTCCTCTTCATATACATCGAAGTCCCACTGCAAAGAATTTATGATCGCGGATTCCTGCGATCAGATCCTCTGTTTTAATAAGACCGCCTCTGGAAGTGTTTACCAGGATCAC
>ENA-OQKD01000241-OQKD01000241.1-human-gut-metagenome-genome-assembly--contig:-NODE-241-length-15206-cov-3.807680_pt1 | contig 15206 bp, 14 predicted proteins | sample MGYA00242775_ERZ504792 | MGnify/ENA primary metagenome ERZ504792 (study PRJEB26092, sample SAMD00036401) | human gut metagenome | host: Homo sapiens | study: EMG produced TPA metagenomics assembly of...
ATGAAAAAGATAATTATAGCGATAGACGGTGTCTCTTCTACCGGGAAGAGCACGATGGCAAAAGATTTGGCAAGGGAGCTGGGATATACCTATATCGATACAGGGGCGATGTACCGGGCTGTCACTTTGTACAGTTTGCAGCACGGTTTCTTTACAAGCGGCGGTATCGATGAACAGAAGTTGCAGGATGCCATGAACGATATCGATATCTCTTTCCGCTTTAACCCGGAAACCGGACGTCCGGATACCTATCTGAACGGCGTGAAAGTGGAGAAAGAAATACGGGGGGATGGAAGTGGCCAACCGCGTGAGTCCGATTGCTGCTTAGGTTTTGTACGCCGTGCGATGGTCGCCAAGCAACAGGAAATGGGGAAGGCGAAAGGGATCGTGATGGATGGTCGCGATATCGGTACGGTTGTCTTTCCGGATGCGGAACTGAAGATTTATGTGACAGCCAGCCCGGAAGTGCGTGCCCAACGGCGTTTGGACGAACTGAAAGCCAAAGGCGAGGTTGCTTCTTTTGAGGAAGTCCTTGAAAATGTGAAGACGCGTGACCATATCGATATGACTCGTGTAGAGAGTCCGCTTCGTAAAGCTGATGATGCGCTGGAGCTGGATAACTCGCATTTGACGATTGCCGAGCAGAAGGCTTGGCTCTTGGAACAGTATGAAAAGGTCGTTACATCAGACTAGCCATGATAGAAGTCGAGATAGATAAGGGTTCCGGCTTTTGTTTTGGCGTGGTAACGGCTATCGAGAGTGCAGAACGCGAACTGAAAAATACGAATACGTTGTATTGCCTCGGAGATATCGTACACAATAGCTTGGAAGTGGAACGGTTGGAAAAGTTGGGACTGCGGACGATCGGGCACGACGAGTTTACCCGTTTGAAGGGAGAAAAGGTGTTGCTTCGGGCGCATGGGGAACCGCCTTCGACCTACGAGATCGCCCGGCGGAACAACATCACGATCGTGGATGCGACCTGTCCGGTGGTGCTCCAGTTACAACGTAAGATCCATAAATGCTACGTGGCTACGCGCGATAGTCATACGCAGGTCGTGATCTATGGAAAGAAAGGGCATGCCGAAGTAAATGGTCTGGTCGGGCAAACGGAAGGGACGGCCATCGTTATCGAGAAGGTACAGGACCTTGGCCGGTTGGATTTTAGCCGGAATATCTGCCTCTTCTCGCAAACGACCAAGTCGCTTGACGGGTTTCGTGAAGTCGTGGCTGAGATCCGGCGGCGTATTGCAGATGGGGTACAATTCGAGTATTTCGATACGATCTGCCGCCAGGTGCCAACCGTTTACCGACATCAAGGCGTTTGCTTCCAAGCATGATTGGGTGTATTCGTTGCTGGAAGAAGAGTTCAAATGGCAAGATGCTGCTGGAGGAATGTCGGAAGGCAAACCCGAACACGGTCTTTATCTCGGAGGTAAAGGAGATTACCGAGCCGTTGCCTGAAGATGTGGGGAGTGTCCGGGGTGTGCGGGGCCACATCCACTCCGAAGTGGCTGATGGAAGAGGTGGCTGTGCGTATTCGTGAATTGAATGCCAGCCGTTGACTTTTAGGGGTAAGATTTGATGAAGTTTTGGAAAATAGACAGGTTTTTGGCAAATAATTATTACTTTTGCCGCGAACATATAAAATATAAGACGCTATGTCTACAGTTAAGTGTATTGGCATTTTAACGTCCGGAGGTGATGCTCCCGGAATGAACGCTGCCATTCGCGCAGTGACACGTTCCGCTATTTATAACGGAATGTCCGTTAAGGGTATCTATCGTGGATACAAGGGTTTGATAACCGACGAAATTGAAGATTTCAAGACTCAGAATGTAAGTAATATTATTCAGCGTGGCGGTACTATCCTGAAGACGGCCCGTTGTGCGGAATTCAAGACGCCGGAAGGCCGTAAGCAGGCTTACGACAAACTGATGGAGCATGGTATCGATGCTTTGGTCGCCATCGGTGGTGACGGAACGCTGACGGGGGCTCGCATCTTTGCACAGGAGTTCAATTATCCGATTGTCGGCCTGCCTGGTACGATTGATAATGACCTGTATGGCACGGATATCACGATCGGCTACGACACGGCTTTGAATACGATCATGGAATGTGTCGATAAAATCCGTGACACGGCAACCTCCCATGACCGTATCTTCTTTGTCGAAGTGATGGGGCGTGATGCGGGCTTCCTGGCACAAAACAGCGCAATAGCTTCCGGTGCTGAAGCGGCCATCATCCCGGAGGACAGGACGGACGTGGACCAGTTGGAAACATTCATCGGGCGCGGATTCAGAAAGACGAAAAACAGCAGCATCGTAATTGTGACCGAAAGTCCTGAAAACAAGAATGGAGGTGCCATATATTACGCCGACCGGGTAAAGAAGGAATATCCCGGATATGATGTCAGGGTTTCTATCCTGGGCCATCTGCAACGGGGTGGTGCTCCGAGTGCCAATGACCGTATACTGGCAAGCCGGCTGGGTGAAGCCGCAATCCAGGCCTTAATGGAAGGCCAGCGAAATGTTATGATAGGCATACGGAACAACGAGATTGTTTATGTTCCTTTTGTCCAGGCAATCAAAAAGGCAAGCCTATTGACAAAAGCCTGATCCGGGTCCTTAACGAATTATCGATCTAAAATAACCGTTAATATGTCAGAAGTTGCTCCTTTAATATCGGATCTTGCCATAATTCTGATTATTGCCGGTATTGTAACCGTCATTTTTAAGTGGCTGAAGCAACCGGTCATATTGGGTTACATTGTAGCCGGTATTATGGCGGGCCCTTCCGTTTCTCTGGTCCCGACTGTTTCCGATCCTGCCAATATCAAAATATGGGCGGACATCGGTGTCATTTTTCTGCTGTTCGCGATGGGACTGGACTTTTCGTTCAAGAAATTGATAAATGTGGGCATTACGGCTATCGTTGCCACTGTCACTATTGTATGTGGCATGATGTTCATAGGCTATACAGCGGGGAATGCAATGGGGTTCTCCCACATGAGCAGTATTTTTCTGGGTGGAATGTTGTCCATGTCGTCCACGGCCATCGTATTCAAGGCCTTCAATGACATGGGACTTCTCCAACAGAAATTCACTGGCATTGTCTTGGGGATTCTTGTTATCGAAGATCTGGTGGCGGTAGTGATGATGGTTGTTCTTTCCACGTTGGCGGTAGGCAAACATTTTGAAGGGAAGGAGATGCTGGAAAGTATATTGAAGCTGGCCGCTTTCCTGATTTTCTGGTCGGCATTGGGCATCTATCTGATACCTACCCTGCTGAAGAAGATACGCCGTTTCACCAGCAACGAGATTTTATTGATAACCTCTCTGGGACTTTGCCTGGGAATGGTGATGATTGCGACAAAAGCGGGATTTTCTGCCGCATTGGGAGCCTTTGTCATGGGGTCCCTGCTGGCAGAGACCGTTGAAGCGGAAAAAATCGCACATATTGTACAGCCGGTAAAAGACCTGTTCGCTTCCATATTTTTCGTGTCGGTGGGAATGATGATCGATCCTGCCATGATGTGGGAATATGCCGTTCCTATTCTCATCCTGACATTGCTGGTACTGTCCGGCCAGGTCGTGTTCGGGAGCTTTGGTGTCCTGCTTTCCGGCCAGCCGTTGAAAATTGCCATACAATCCGGCTTTTCACTGACACAGGTCGGTGAGTTCGCATTCATCATCGCATCTTTAGGCGTCAGTCTGAATGTCACGGACAAGTATCTCTATCCGGTCATAGTGGCAGTATCTGTCATAACGACTTTTCTTACCCCCTATATGATACGGCTTTCGGAACCAGCATACCGGTTTATAGACATCCACATGCCTGAATCCCTGAAAGATTATCTCGTACACTATACGTCCGGGGCAATGACTGTAAAACACCAGGGTACTTGGCATAAACTGATCCGGTCTATGCTGGTGTCTGTCACACTCTATCTGGTCGTATGCGTTTTTTTCATCACTTTATATTTTTCCTATGTGCATCCTTTGATTAGGAAAAGTCTGCCGGGAATGGAAGGGAACTTGTTGGGCTTCATCATCATCTTTCTTGTCATATCCCCGTTTCTATGGGCCATCATCATGAAAAAGACAATTCAGCCGAGTTCCGTAAACTCTGGACGGACAACAAGTTCAACAGAGGGCCTTTGGTATCAATCGTACTTGTCAAAATACTGATCTGCACGATTATCATGATGAGTATCATTACCCATCTTTTCAATGTTGCCTTGGGAGCCGGGCTGGTAGTTTCTTCCCTTATCATTGCCGTCATTTATTTCTCCAAGCGGATCAAGAAACGGTCGCTGACTATAGAGAGACAATTTATGGCAAACTTTCAAGGGACGGATGGGAATGGACTTTCTACAGAAAGTGATACAGGCTCCACCCTTGGCAGCAATATCCCGTTCAAGGAATTACATTTGGCGGATTTCACAGTATCCCCTGATTCCATATATGTGGGCAGAACATTAAAAGAAAGCAGCCTGCGCACCTTGTTTCAGATAAATGTGATTTCAATCACCCGTGGAGAAAAACGCCTGGATATACCACAAGGGGAAGAGCATCTCTATCCATATGACAAGGTTACGGTCGTAGGTACGGACCGGCAGTTGGAAAGCTTCCGGACATCCATGGAGCAAAAGAAGGTAGAAAGGAACGGGAACGGAACATCCTCGCAGGATGAGATGGAAATAGGGCAATTTCCTGTCGAAGGAGGTTCACCATTGATCGGAAAGACGATCCGGGAGGCAGACATATCGGATAGCATCATTATCGGAATAGAGAGGAGTACCGTGAATATTATGAATCCAGACCCTGATACAATTTTCAAGGAGAATGATACGGTATGGATTGTCGGTAAACGAAAAATAATAAAAGGACTGAATAAAGATTAGGACTTATTTAATTAAAATGTCATGGAATATTCAAGTTATAATGTAAATACCCCTCAGTGGAGGGAGATTACAGTAGGTTCACATCTTCCTGCAGAACTGCGAAAACTTGCAGAAATCGCACATAATCTCTGGTGGACATGGAATGATGACGCAAAGAAACTGTATTGTGATTTGGATTCGGAACTTTGGAAAGAGGTGGAACAGAATCCGGTATTGTTTCTGGAGCGGATAAATTATGAGAAGCTTGTAGCGCTGGCACATGATGAGAACTTTGTCTATAAAATGGATGCCGTCTATTCCGCCTTCAAAAAATACGTAGATGTGGAACCGGATCACCAGCGCCCGTCAATAGCTTATTTCAGCATGGAATACGGCTTGGATGAAGTCCTTAAGATATATTCCGGCGGTTTGGGAATGTTGGCGGGGGATTACCTGAAAGAGGCGTCGGACAGCAATGTGGACCTTTGTGCCATAGGACTTTTGTACCGTTACGGTTATTTTGACCAGTCGCTTTCCATGGACGGCCAGCAGACAGTCAATTATAAAGCGCAGAATTTCGGGCAGCTCCCGATTGAAAAGGTAATGCAACCGGATGGGAAACAACTGGTAATCCACGTCCCCTATGCCGACAGTTTTGTGGTACATGCCAATGTCTGGAAAGCCAGTGTGGGGCGTATTCCCCTTTATCTGCTGGATACGGACAATGAACTCAACAGCGAGTTTGACCGCCCTATCACTCACCATCTGTATGGAGGTGACTGGGAGAATCGGCTAAAACAGGAAATTCTGCTTGGCATAGGCGGGATGATGACGCTGAAAGCTTTGGGTATAACGAAGGATGTATATCACTGTAATGAGGGGCATGCCGCATTGATCAATATCCAGCGGCTTTGTGATTACATAAATGGCGGCTTGAATTTCGGGCAGGCCATGGAGCTGGTACGTGCTTCCTCACTTTATACCGTACATACTCCCGTACCCGCTGGTCATGATTATTTTGACGAAGGGCTTTTCAATAAATATATGAAGGGATATCCTGGCAAGTTGGGTATAACCTGGGATAACCTGATGGATCTCGGGCGTCACAATCCGGGAGACAAGGAGGAACGTTTCTGCATGTCTGTCTTCGCCTGCAAGACCTGCCAGGAGGTAAACGGTGTCAGCAAGTTGCATAAATCGGTATCCCAGCAAATGTTTGCGCCGATCTGGAAGGGATACTTCCCGGAAGAGAACCATGTGGGTTATGTAACCAACGGGGTACATCTGCCTACCTGGTGTGCGGCAGAATGGAAAAAGCTTTTCAAGGACAATTTTGATGAGAATTTTTTCTGCGACCAGTCCAATCAGAAAATCTGGGAGGCCGTCTATGGCATCCCGGATGAAGAGATATGGAATACCCGGTTAAAACAGAAAGCAAAATTGCTGGACTATATCAAAAGCAAATGCAGCAAGGACTGGCTCAGGAGTCAGATTGATCCGGCATTGAGCGTTTCCATTTTTGAGAGATTCAATCCCGATGCTCTTCTAATAGGCTTCGGACGCCGTTTTGCTACATATAAGAGGGCTCATCTTCTGTTCACGGATATAGACCGACTTGCCAGGATTGTGAATAATCCGAAATATCCGGTACAGTTCATCTTTGCAGGCAAAGCCCATCCCAATGACGGTGCCGGGCAGGGGCTGATCAAGCAAATCGTGGAAATATCCCGGCGTCCGGAATTTTTAGGTAAAATCATATTCTTGGAGAATTACGACATGGACCTGGCACGCCATCTTATCTCGGGGGTGGATATTTGGATGAACACCCCTACGCGGTTGGCAGAAGCTTCGGGTACGTCGGGCGAGAAGGCATTGATGAACGGTGTGCTTAATTTCTCCGTGCTGGACGGTTGGTGGTATGAAGGATACCGTAAGGATGCTGGATGGGCACTGACTGATAAAAGGACTTATCAGAATGAACAGTACCAAAACCAGCTGGATGCCGAAGCCATCTATTATTTGTTGGAGCATGACATCCTGCCACTATATTACGAGCATGGGGGGAAGAACTATTCGGGAAACTGGGTCAAGTATATCAAGAACTCAATCGCACAAATCGCTCCCCATTTTACCATGAAAAGACAGTTGGACGACTACTATGACAGGTTCTATAACAAGCTGTCAGAGCATTTCCATATTCTGGCAGCCGACAACTTTGCGAAGGCGAAAATGATGGCTGACTGGAAAGCAAACGTCCGGAGCAGATGGGATGCCATAGAAATCAAATCCATAGAGGCTGGGAATGGGCTGAATGCCACGGTTGAAGCCGGAAAGGATATGAGGTGACGGTTGTCGTTGATGAGAAAGGCATGGATGACGCAATCGGAATAGAATCGGTCATTATCAGGCATGAAGGCGGTCAGGATCACATATATGAGGTAATTCCCCTTTCGTCGGTTTCCAAGAATGGGAATTTATATACCTTTAAGGCGACATCCGGCATTTTTCAACGCCGGAAGCTTCAAGCAGGCCTTCCGTATGTATCCCAAGAATGCTTTGTTACCTCACCGGCAAGATTTCTGTTATGTACGATGGTTTTAATGAACAGTAAAAGGATATGCAAAAACAACGTATGAGCGGGCAAAATCAAAAAACAGATAAACGGATAGCATGGCCGATCATCATCATGGACTTCACGGGAGTGTATGACTACGAGGCGTTTGCCCGGAACAATAAGTTTATATGGCTGGACTGTCGTCATCTTTATGGTACAGAGGGCTACTGTGACAGGGATGGTACTTTGGCTTTGAAGCGGATGATTGCTGATTATCCGGCGGAGGGAGTCCATTTCATCGATTCAGGCAATTATCATTATTTGACTAAATTCTGGACAGACAAACTCGAAACTCCGTTTTCGCTGATTGTGTTCGACCACCATCCCGATATGCAGCCACCGTTGTTTGACAACATACTTTCTTGCGGAAGTTGGGTAAAGGATATATTGGACCATAACAACAACTGCAAGAAAGTAATTATCGTAGGTGCTTCAGACAAACTGATACAGGCTGTGCCGAAAGGATATGAAAGACAAGTCCGGTTTTACAGTGAAACTACGCTCATGCACGAAGAGGGTTGGCAGGACTTTTCTTCCGGACATATCAACGGGCCGGTTTACATTTCCATAGACAAGGATGTCTTGAATCCGGCTTCGGCAGCAACAAACTGGGATCAAGGTTCTCTCAGCTTATGGGAATTGGAGAAACTGCTGGCTGTTATTCTTCAGAAAGAACAGGTAGTGGGCATTGACATCTGTGGGGAATGCTCCACAACACTCAATCTTTTTGAAGAAAAACGGGAAACCATCATGGATAGCCGGGCAAACAAAGAATTGCTCAGACTTATCCGGTCATCCTCCGGCCTTCAATAGAATTAGTTTTTTTGTTATTATAATAGAGTTTATATTGAATAATTGATTAAGGCGTTCTTTGACTTATCTTTGTGGTCTAAAAAGTTCAATTGATGTATTACGACAAGATTCGCCACCGTAATAGCCAAGTACTTGCAGCTACAGGATTAACTCCTGTTGAGTTTGATGCCTTACTAACAACTTTCAAGTACCATTGGGATGAATATTACAGCCATTTTACCTTGGAAGGTAAAGTGCGTCAACGTATATCTTACAACAGGAAGACCAGTGTATTGCCTCTGATTCAGGACAAACTGTTCTTCATATTGGTATATTTGAAGACTAATCCTCTTCAGGAACTCCATGCTATTCAGTTTGAGATGACCCAGCCCCAGGCCAATAGATGGATTCACCTTCTTTCTGATATTCTCCGGCGTACATTGAAAACGCTTGGTGAATTACCGGACCGTAATTCCAAACGTCTGATTCACATTCTTCAAGGATGCGAAGAAGTCTTGTTGGACGGAACAGAGCGACCTATTCAACGCCCTTTGGATGAAGACAGGCAGTCAGCATGCTATAGTGGTAAAAAAAACTCATAGCATAAAGAATAACTTGCTATGTACCAACCAACTCAGGATTGTATGGCTGAGCTCCACATACAAAGGTCATGTCCATGACAAAAAGATTTGTGATGAGTATCAGGCTCTGGCAAGATACAGGTTTCATCGGACACAGACCGGATGGAGTTGAAATATGTATGCCCAAAAAGAAACCTAAAGGAAAAGAGCTTACTGCTGTTGAAAAGCAAGAGAACAAGCGGATTTCCGGAATCAGGATTAAAGTGGAGCATGCCATAGGTGGTATGAAAAAATGCCGTATTGTCAAAGAACGATTCAGATGCCATAAATTCGGTTTCGAAGATATGGTGATTCTTATTGCTTGTGGATTACACAACTTCAGAGTCAGTCACAAAATGAGTCATATAACAATTTAATCTATATAATGTCTAATGATAATTAAAAACACAAAGTTCGACAACTTTCTACAGAAAAAAAACGATCCGGATCACTACTGTCCAAAGAAAAATCTTGGACATGGTTTAAATTGGCTATATTCAATTAGTTATACAAATTTGATTTTTTCGAGATTTGATTTTTGTTCTTTTGCAAATTTGTATTGCAAGAGACCGAAATCATGAATCAAGGAAAGACCATATTCGCTCAGATCATGTCGCTCATACCAAGATATGAATTCGACAAGTGCGTAAAGAGATACAATGGCAATAGACATGCCATCGAGTTCAAATGCAGAGACCAGTTTATGGTGATGAGCTTTGCGCAGTTCACTGACCAAGTTAGTCTCCGCAGCATTGATGCAACGCTGGTTGCACTCTCTTCCAAACTCTATTCGAGCGGAATAAAGTATATCCAACGTTCCACTTTGGCCCATATCAATGAGACCAAGGATTGGCGTATATATCATGATTTCGGTCAGATTCTGATTGCTTGGGCAAGAGAACTGTACCAAAATGAGCCTTCCCGTCTTGACGTGGACGGTATCGTGTACGCCTTTGATAGCAGCACTATCAAGTTGTGCCTTCAGCTTTGTCCATGGGCTCGTCTGCATCATGACAAAGGCGGTGTAAAGATGCATACGCTGTTGGATCTGCGTGGTTCCATACCAACATTCATCTATCTGACAGAGGCTGCCATCCATGACTCTAAAACAATGAGTTTGATTCCTGTAGAACCAGGAAGCTATTATCTCATGGACAAAGGCTACATCGATTTCAAGCAGTTGTTTAATCACTCTCATCGTCAGCAAGCGTTCTTGTAACAGAGCCAAGGATAATATGAAATATGAAGTGCTGGAGGAACGCCCCGTAGACAAGCAGACTGGAGTTGTGAGTGATTCCACTATTAGGCTTACTGGACAGAAAACCTCCCAATGGTATCCAGACACACTCCGCATGGTTATTTATGAGGATTATGCTACCGGAAACATTTATAGATTTCTGAGCAACGATTTCACTCATTCCTACCTGACTATAGCGGAACTCTATAGAGAGCGCTGGCAAGTGGAATGTTTCTTCAAATGGGTCAAACAGCGACTGCATATCAAGTCGTTCTACGGAACGAGCCAAAATGCTGTATTCTCGCAGATTTGGATTGCCATATGCGATTATCTGCTGCTTGCCATTGCTAAGAAAGTATATCATATTGATCAAAATCTTTATATATTATCCGCTGCCATTGGTAAAGTCCTCTTTGAAAGGAAACCTTTAGGTGAACTATTTGTTAAACCCAAACGTCCTCAGAATGACTCCGATGATGGTCAGTTGACCTTATGGGAAAATTTCTTTGGACAGTAGTGGATCCGGATAAAAACATTACCGTGGCCGCATACAATATGTTATAAAACAAAAAAATATTTATTAACAAAACATACAACATCCCAGTAATAAATTCATCTATTTTTCCTTTGGAAAAATGAACAGGAATTCCATATATGGAAAAGAAATTTCCAAATACGGAAAAACATTACCCTCAAATCCGCAACTAAGCTCTTCAGCGTCCTTCTTGCGTCTAAACGTCCTCTCATCACTGAATTAGCAGATAAATTGAGGCTGAAATACCCACTTCTGCCCACAATATCCCCTTGCCCCACTATGCGACTTGAGGCAATACGCAGTATCATACCCATAAGTTGTAGGCGTTATCCAAAATCAGTCTGAAAAATATCTGCGTAAGCATTATTACAGGTATAGATATTCAGCACATACCGCCTTGATGTTCTGATCCACTTGGCTGGTACAGAGACAAACCTGAAGACAAACGCTTTTATGCGACTTGTTGCATTGAGTCCGAACCTCTTTACGTCAAGTCTGTGGATAATGGCCTTGTAGAAATTACGGATAAGTGCCGTAAGAAGAAGGAACACAGTGTTCTCTGCCATGAAGGATTTGGGCAATCTGTCCCACCCGAAACCATTGTTCATATCATCGAAGATACGTTCCTTTCCTCCACGAAGGTTATAGAACTCGACAATTTCTCTTGTGGAAGATTCATAGTCGTTAGTCAGGATACAACGGTATGTGTATTCTCCTTCCCAAAGATCCAGCACACCGTCCATCCGTTTCTGTCTTTGAATCACAAGTCGGTATGCTTTACCCTTCCACTTCTCAACAAGAATAGAGTTCAATTCGAACTCAATGCCATTGATTTCCTCAGTCTTCCAGCCTCTAAGAGCAAAGATGTCATTGTAGAGCGAACTGCAGCGGTTTGCGCGGATATAGAAGGATTTGCTGTGTTTCTCTATTTCCTCCACGATTTCCTCGGAACATGATCCACAATCAGCTCTGAAACGATTGATTGTAAGTCCGTTCTGCTCAAATCTCTCAAAGAATCTCTTCAGCGTGTCCTTCTGATGAAAACGAACGTTGGTGTTACCATCGCTATTCTCAATGCCAACAATCAAGTCGTCAATAACCGCCACGCCAGGGCGATAACCAAGGAACTTCTTGTATGTAGGCTTTGCATCATACTTCTCAGTCTCTATGAACTGATGGTCGAAATCAACATCATACATCTCGCCCTCTTTCAGTTGGCCGGATGCAAACATACAATTGAGCAGTAAGGTATTGAGTGTGTCAGCCGTGTTGAAATCGTAGTTCTTACCCGTATCTGATGTGTATGAGATGTTTCCTTGCGTCAGTTCCTTTATCGCTCTGAGGATAGTATCAGAACTACAAGTACGAAGTGTCGGATGGAGCGAGAGATGGTTCATCAAATGAGTAGTGACATCCTCAATGCATGAGCCACCACAGAAGTAGATACTCATGAGGGAACGGACGATTTCACTGTACTGATAACCGAACGAGCTACACCTTAGACCGAGTGTCGAGTCGATTACAGATGACAATGTGGAGTCAAATTGCTCCATGATTGAAAATATTCCTCCAAAAGGAGTGAGCTTCTCGGATTTTATTTGTATTTTTGCCATGCCTGATGAGGTTTTGTTTGATTATTTTTTTGCAACACTAAGTTAAGTGAATCCTCTGACATGGCAAAATCCTGAGCAACTTTTTGTTGCTCAGGTACTTAAAAAAAACTATTTTATAATAGTGTTGCGGAATTAAGGTGTACCTCTTTCCGAAAGTAATACATTAGAGTTCTATACTACAGCTGCCGGTAATACATACGGTCTCCGTCTGTTCAGCGTGAAGCTTTCTGCTTCCGGTAGCGGCAGTCAAGGTGGCAATACCGGTAACGGCGGAACAGTTATCGAACCTACTCCTACCGGTAATTAAAAAATTGCGCTTTATGAACAGACGACTCATATTGTCAGCTTTTTTGGTATTATGCCTGTCCACCGGCTTGCTCGCACAGGGCAAGCTGGGTGTATATGCTGCCGCCTTTTATAATCTGGAGAATCTGTGGGATACGGAAGACAATCCGGATAATCCGGGCGATGATGACTTTACTCCGGGCGGTAAGTACGAATGGACACAGGTCAAATACGAACAGAAATTGCAGAATGTTGCCAAGGTGATTTCACAATTGGCGCGTGACTATTGTCCTGCCGGACCTGCCATTATCGGCATCTCCGAAGTAGAAACAAAAAAGTCCTGGAGGACCTGGTAAAGACAGAGCCTATCGCTTCATTGGGCTACCGGATAGTGCATTTCGAGAGTCCCGACCACCGTGGCATCGATGTGGCTGCCCTTTACAATCCGCGACTGTTTACTTTTGTGTCTGCACGTATTTATCCGTTTGCCAAGCCCGACATGCCGGGCTATAAAACACGCGACCAGCTTTTGGTGAGCGGTATACTGGCAGGAGAGCCTTTTCACATGATTGTAAACCATTGGCCGTCACGCTATGGCGGTTCCAAATCATCACCCTTGCGCGAGTTTGCAGCCGGCATCACCCGCCATATAGCCGACTCGCTGCATGCTGATAACCCGCAGGCAAAGGTGATAATTGTAGGCGACATGAATGACGACCCCGATAACAAGAGTTGCAGCCAAGTGCTGGGAGCTGTGAAGAGCATCAGGGAAGTGAAGCCCGGCGGTTATTATAATGCTACCTGGAAGCTCTTTGAGCAAGGCATCGGTTCGCTCTGTTACCAGAATCGGTGGAACTTGTTCGACCAGCAGATTGTTTCGGGTAATCTGATAGGAAAGGACCGCAGTACATTGAAGTTTTGGAAATCGGAAGTCTTTAACCGTCCGTTTCTTATCCAGCAGGAAGGAAAGTATAAAGGCTATCCGTTGCGCACTTTCTCCGGAACTACTTTCCAGAACGGATACAGTGACCATTTGCCTACTTTGACTTATTTTGTAAAAGAACTCTGAGTAAGGTACAAAGACGGGAGTACGAACCTCACGGACCGTACTCCCCTTATTAATGTATTGTTAACTTTAATTTTTCATTATTCTGCCATTGTCAGTAGGTTTACCGTGTGGTATATGCGGTTTGCTTTTGTAGGCTACCGGCATATTCTCCGCATTCATTTCGTACACGCTCTTTCTCACATCTTTATCATAAGACTGATGCTTTTCCTTCCAGCGGGCGTAGGATAAGGTGATTTCATTGTCGGCATACTGATAGGACATCCTGAAATAAGGCATCCATTTTTCTTTGACGCTGTCCCATTTGGAGGCGGTTTTATTTGTCAGGCGGTTTTCGTCATCGTATGTAAATTCATAACGCATGTGGTTGTAGAGGTAAGTTCCGCTTTGTCTGAAGATGGTTTTTGCCACTATCAGGTCATTCTGTACTTCCTCATTGGTAATGAATCTGTCCTGGGCTTTGACTTCTGAGTTCATGATACTTACGATAACCATTGCTACGAATGCGACTGCTTTGAATAAATTTGTAGTTTTCATAATCTTTATTTTTTATTGTTACTATTCCTGTTTTACCGTTAGACGCGACTGCCGATATAAAAAGTTGCTTTTTCCGCTTTTTTTCTCGAACGTCTTCGCATTATAAAACGTCAATAACCGTGCCAATAGATTAACTGTTTGATTAACAGTGTGTTTCTTATTTTCATCTCTGTTCATTATCGGACAGTTGTCCGCCTAAGAACGGACACAAAGGTGATAACCGGTCCGTTTTGTGAGGAAAACCTGAGTTGGGATTTCTCTGTCTTTTCAATATCGGGTTGCAGTAGGGCGGACTTTTATTTCATGTTAATATTAAATCTCCTTAATGAAAGCCTTGTAAATCACTTTTTATTTGTTATTTTGCACCAAATTTAGGATTAATGCGGTCTGTCCGTTTCAGGCTGCATTTCCTTATCGGTAAACGTTCGATGAATAAACTCACTATAAAAGCTTGTCCGGTATGTGGAGGAACGCATTTGGAGCGTACCTTGACCTGCATAGACCATTATGCTTCGGGCGAGGCATTCCATTTGTGCCGTTGCCGGGATTGCGGTTTTATCTTTACTCAGGATTTTCCTGTGGAAGCGGAAATCGGACGCTATTACGAAACTCCCGATTACTACTTCTTTATTGTTATTGAATTAATCCAGAGTCGAAACTCAAACCAAGTCCTCTCAACTCGTGCAATAATACATTCAGAGATTCAGGAATACCCGGCTGTGGCATCGGATCACCCTTCACGATCGCCTCATAAGCCTTCGAACGTCCTACAACGTCATCAGACTTAATCGTAAGAATTTCCTGAAGAACATGAGCGGCACCGAAGGCTTCCAGAATGTGCTCCTCGTACTCATTGCGGAAGGTTTTTTAAAGTGCTGATAACAGGAAGGGGGGCACTCTTGCCAAGACCGCACAGAGCCATATTCTTAACCATGGCAGCCAGCTCTTCCAGGGTGTCAAGATCCTCGATCTTTCCTTTATCGTCTACGATGCGTTCCAGGATCTCCAGCATACGTTTGGTT
>ENA-OQKD01000242-OQKD01000242.1-human-gut-metagenome-genome-assembly--contig:-NODE-242-length-15193-cov-2.406943_pt1 | contig 15193 bp, 13 predicted proteins | sample MGYA00242775_ERZ504792 | MGnify/ENA primary metagenome ERZ504792 (study PRJEB26092, sample SAMD00036401) | human gut metagenome | host: Homo sapiens | study: EMG produced TPA metagenomics assembly of...
TTATACAGGTGAGAGGACGGAAACTCAAGTGAAAACTCAGTTTGTACGTTTGATTCTCTGTAGGCAGAAGGGGTAATGCCCATCTTTTTCTTAAAGCTTGTACTGAAATATACTGGTTGGCGTATCCACATTTCATGCTGATCTCTTTTAATGTCATATTGGTTGCTGTGAGATAGCGACAGGCGGCATGTATTCTCTGAGTTGTGATATAATCGCTGATACTGAGTCCCTGTTTTTTCTTAAATAAAGCGCTGAGATAGGCAGGACTTACATTGGCTTCGCCGGCAATATCATTTAGACAAAGTGTATTGCTGGCGTAATTTGCGTTTATAAATGAGATTACAGATTCACAAAGTTTCTGATGGTAGTCATTCAAAGAAGAGTCCAGTTTCTGACAAAGAAGATGACAGAAATCATTGAGCCAGTGACATAATTCTTCTGTTGTGTGAAACTCTTCCAGATGATTATATACATAGAGGATTTTGATCTCCAGATCGTGTGTGTCAAGATTCAGCTCGTAAAAGAATTTCAAGATTCGTCCAAGCAGAGAGTAAACCTGGATAAATGCAAAACTTTTGGTTCGGAAGTTTTCTGTAAGCCATTTGGAGAAATCCTGAAACCAGGAGTCAATAGCAGAGACATCCTTTTTACATAGCAGGCGGATCAGCTCTTCTTCCTTGGAATCAGAAAAATCAGTAGCGGACAGATCGTGACCGAGAGCTTCACGACCGTCAAATACGTTCTGATGAGGAAAGAAGAAACGGTATTCCAGAGCATGGACTGCACTTTCGTAGGAGCGGTTCAGTTCCCAGAGATCCTGCACAATACTGCCAATTCCGGCATTCAGTGCCAGACCCTGAGCATGGCAGACATCTACGACAGATGAAATGATCTTATAAGTAAGCTGGCGGAAATTTCCGGACTGGCATCCGCTGTGGCCGATGATGCATAGATATCCGTCGATATCCTGCAGTGGATAAATATAATTTAATTCTGTTCCTTGTTCTGTAATCAGGTCGCGGAGATTCAGAAGTTCCATCTGAAATTTTTCAATGCCGTAAGAATCTTTCAGATTCTGAGCATTCTCCAATTCCAGAATTCCAACATTATAGAAATCATAATCCAGTGCCAGATTCAGATATTTCAGATAAGGTTTCAGACGATATGAGGCTTCCTGTCTGGGACGATGGGTGATATCACGGAAGAATTTCTCAATGAGCAGAGGACGGCTCTGTTTCAGAAGCTGGAGATTCTTCTGCTCACGTTCCATCAGGGCAAAGGCATTCTTTACTTTCTGGATCAGGTAAGCATAGTCGATTGGCTTCTCGATATAATCCAGTGCGCCCAAAAGCAGGGCGCGTCTTGCATATTCAAATTTATCATAGGCACTGATCAGGATGATTTTTACCATAGGGTTGATGTTAAGTGCCTGGCGGCTCATGGAAATTCCGTCCAGATCCGGCATCTCAATATCAGAGATGATCAGGTCTACGGATTCTTTTTTCATAGCTTCAATGGCAGAAGTTCCATTATAACAGACATGTACGATCTCCGCGTTCAGCGCCTCCCAGTCAATATTTTTCTCAATTCCTTCTGCAGACAGATAGTTGTCATCTACGATCATTATTTTCTTCATCTGTGTCCTCCATTTGCTGAAAATTCAATCGTGACGTAAGTACCATTTCCCGGGTGACTGTCGATGCGGACAGATCCGTTTCCGTACAGTGGGTTGGAAATACGGGCACTTACATTGGAAATTCCAAAATGTTTTTCGTAATTTATGATCTTGTGGTCTATGGCATGACGGAGCTGTTCCAGAGTTTCCGGAGACATTCCGGCACCGTTGTCTTCAATGGCGATCACCACGGTATCATCACCGTAGAGCACCTGAATAGAAATAAAAACTTCCGGTGTATCCGCAGAGAGACCGTGCAGGATAGAGTTTTCAAGAAATGGCTGCAATGTAAATTTGCAGATCATAAAGTTTTCTATGCCATCCTCTGCATTGATTTCCCAGCTGAGATTATCTTTGTGACAGAGCTTTTCCATTTCAAGATACAGACGGGCAATTTCAAGCTCATCTTTGATCGGGATCAGCTCTTTGGACTTACGCAGGGTCAGCCTGTAAAAAGCTGTCAGATTTGTCAGCATCTGGTCTGCAATATCCAGCTTACCAAGTGCCTGGCAGGTTCGGATCGTTCCGAGGATATTGTAGAGAAAATGCGGGTTAATCTGGGACTGCAGAAGCTGGTATTTCAACCGTTCTTCATTAATAGAGAGACTGACAATGGATTTCAGATTCTTTGCGATGGTATGCTGCATATCTTCAAAAGTAATTCCAAGTCTGTCAATCTCGTCATAGCTGGAGACGTCATCCGGATGCGGCAGCGTAATAATGGAAAGGTGCTCAGGGTCGTGTCCGAGATGAAAGGATTCCATAGCATAGGACAATGCGGCAATCCTGATTGTGAGCTTCCTTGAGAAAAGGATCACGATCAGGATGGTCAGCGGAAGAGAAATAATCACGGTGATCAGCAGGGTCTGGATCAGTACCTGAGTATTATTCTGAATATAGCTTTCCGGAATTTCTGTAATATGAAGCCATCCGTTATCCAGAGTCCGGCAGTTATAATAAGTCTGTTTATCCTTAAAAAAGGAATTTGTATTGGCGAGAAACATGCCTTTGACAGAATCTGAAATCCAGGTTTCGTTCAGACTGGAATCGCTGTGTGCGGCAATCTGTCCCTGTGGAGTCAGGATATAGCTGGAAATAGCGCTGTCGGAAGAGGCTGCCTGCAGATACTGGGAAAATTCTTCACTGTCCAGTGCAATGCAGTAAGCGTATTCCAGAATACCGCTGGCTTTGTTCTTCAATGCACGGAAACACAGAATGGTGTCAGCTTTCTCTTTTGGAGAGGAGACAACTTTCGGCAGAGAAGTATTTTTCTTTAACAGCCACAGGGAGGAAGACCCCATGGAATCAAGGTCAGATTCTGTAATTCCATAATTCAGGAGTTTATCTGTGGAAAAGAAATATAAGCTCTCATCAGATCCTGTCTGATCTGGACGCAGAAATATGTATATATGATAGAAGTCAAATGTTGACTTATATAAAGAAATATTACTGCGCATGGAATTAAAAGTTTTCAGTGAATCAATCTGATTACTGGGTGCGTGTTCGAATGAATACATCTGGAACTGAATGGTGTCAGCTACGTTTTCGGTCTGGTTCAGACGGCTGTTAAGCTGAAAAAGAAGCTGTTCATCAGACATCAGTGCAGAGTTTGTAATCCGGTCTCTGGCCAGGTTATAGGAAACATGATAGCTGACCAGTGCAACACATACTAATGGAAGCAGTGTTGCTACCAGGAAAGCTGCCAGCAGTTTGGCCTGAAATGAGGAAAATCTGGCTGGAATCCATTTATGATAATTTATTTTTTTAAATTTCAGTTTCATAGAACCTCCTTTACAAATATTTAAGGATTATTTTGCCGAGGATATCTTTGTTTCATTCCGCTGATATGGGCTGTATTGGTACATTGTACCCTGATATGGTTGATTATAAAATTTTAAGATTCAAAAAACAATAGAACGAAAAATAATATAAATGAATCAAAAGAAATTGTATTTTGTCGAAAGGGGGTTTTTGCTATTCTTTAGTTACCAAATAACACAGAACAGAAAAAAACGTGAAAGCTGTTCAGAAAAGGAGAAGATATGAAGAAAAAAGTGATCAGTGCAGTATTAGCTGCAACAATGGTAGCAGGAATGATGGGAAATGTTGTAAGTGTATCCGCAGAAGAGAAATATGACCTTACTTTATACAGTATCAATACTACAGATCCGGACTTCGATGACTGGCTTGCAAAATGTAGAAGAGGCAACAGGATTAAATATCAACGTTGTTGCAGCTCCGACAGATTCCGATACACGTCAGCAGAAGATTACTACTATTCTTTCAACAGCAGATTCTTCTGTAGATGTTATCGAAATCAACGATGAAATGAGTGCTGCATTCAAAAATTCCGGATGGTTGGATGGCTTGAATGACACAGTTATGACAGATGATATTGTTGATCAGTTTGCAACAGGGATATATCGAAGATATGATCACTGACAAAGACGGAAATATTATAGGAGTTCCGGGATATTCAGGATATCTTGCTTTCTGGGTAAATCAGGAAATTATGGATGAAGTAGGAATTGAGTCTATTGATACAAAAGAAGATTTCATGAAATATATGGAAGCTGTATCAAAAGACGGACGATATGGATATGGCGGATCCTGGGAAAAAACGTATGTATTCAATGAAATTGCACAGTTTGTAAATATGTTTGGTGGCGACTATTTCGACTGGACAAAGGAAGAAAACAAAGAAGCAATTCAGTTCCTGCATGACCTGGTAGCTAACAATGAAACACCGATCGACCAGATTGCAGATAAATACGAGCAGATGAATCCAAAAGCAAACGATGGTAAATATGGATGCTGGTTTATGTGGGGCTTAGGAACCGACTACGCAAATGCAGATATGCTTGGAGATGACAAGATTCATATGGCAATGGTACCTGATTTCAGTGGAAACGGTGAGAGAGCAATCTTTACAGACTCCTGGAGTTATGTACTTAACAGTGCATCCAAGAACAAAGATGCAGCAATCAAATTCCTGCAGTACATGGCAGATGAAGGTGGAATGGAAGCTTCTTATAAAGCATTTGACAGATATCCTGCAAGAAAAGATGTTGCTGAGAAAGTTGTTCCGGATACAGACCCTGCAAAAGAAATGTATAGCCAGTATGCAAATGAATGCAACGTACAGGGACGTCCGATGGTTGCACAGACAATGGAATTTATCAGCGATATGGGAACAATCTTCCAGTCCTGTATGAAAGATGAGATTACTGTAGATGAATTCTGTGAGAAAGCACAGGAATTAGTTGAGACATATCAGTAAAATCAGAATACAGACACTTAAAACTGAGACATAAAAATAAAGACGTAAAGCAGAACAAGAACAATCTGCTTTACGTCTGTGCTTGAAGATATGAAGGAGGGAGTCCCTGTGACGATCAGTAAAAAATCAATGAAATGGATTCCATGGCTGCTGGTTCTTCCGGTAGTTATCATTCGTGGATTCACAACATTGTATCCTATTTTGATGACTGTCAAAAACAGTTTCTTTGACATCAGAATTCTGGCAGGAGTGGATGAATTCTGTGGATTCAAGAATTATCTGAAAGTTTTTTCAGATCCAAAGGTAATCACATCCATACGTTTTACGGTTATTTTTGTAGTTGTATCTATGGTATTGCATGTAATATTAGGTGTATGTCTTGCACTGATATTAAATATGAAATTTAAGGGACGTCGCTTTCTTCGTACAATTGTACTGATCCCATGGGCGATGCCGGCAGTTGTGGCAGGCATGGCTGCAAAATGGGCATTTAATAATGATTATGGTCTGATCAATGACTTTATCAGATGGTTTGTTCATGGATATCAGAACAGCTGGCTCATTAATACAGGATCTGCGAGAGGTGCTGTAATTGCTATGGACTTATGGAAAGACCTTCCGTTCTTTGCCATTCTGGTATTATCCGGACTTCAGTTTATTTCCGGTGATATTTATGAAGCTGCAAAAGTGGATGGAGCAAACGGAGTACAGTGTTTCTTCAGAATTACATTACCGCTGATCATGAAGAATGTCCTGACTTTATGTATTCCGTTTACACTGTGGAGACTGACAACCTTTGACCTTGTATACTCTATGACATCAGGCGGTCCTGGAGAGGATACAGCGCTGATTGCATACAGAATTACAACAGAAGCGTTTACGAACCTGAATGTTGGTTATGCTTCGGCTCTGGCAATGTTGCTGTTTATCGTAATGGCAATCTTCAGCTGGCTGAACATCCGTGTTATGAATAAGATTGACAACTAGGAGGAAATACCATGAAGAATACAAGAAAATATAACATATATCATGGTTTGGTAACAGGTGGAAGATGGGGGCTCTTCGCAATCGTTTCTTTCATTATCCTGTTTCCTGTATACTGGAGTTTTTATTTCCTCGATCACACCGCCGGAGAATTATTTAAAACACCGATCGACTATCTGCCAGATCATCCGACACTGGAAAGCTACAAGTTTCTGATCGAGAATGTAGGACTGATGTCAAAAGTAGGAAATACTGTACTGATCGTAGGTCTGACACTGGTGATCAGCACTGTGCTCTGCGCAATGGCAGCTTATGGATTTTCACGTTTCAGCACAAAAGGAATCAACATTGCGTTTGCATTTGTGATCGCTACCATGCTGATCCCAGAAGTAGTTACAGCAAGACCACTGTATGAATTTATGCAGAAAGTAAAATTATACGATACATATCCTGGCCTGATTCTCTTATATATCAGCACAGTTATTCCTTTTACGGTTCTGATCCTGAGAAACTTTGTAGGAGAGATACCGATTTCACTGGAAGAGGCAGCTGCTATTGACGGTGCAACTTTCTCACAGAGACTTTTCACTATCGTACTTCCGTTGATGAAACCGGCGATCGCAACTGTATGTATCATTAACTTTATTACCTGTCTGAACAACTTCTTTACCCCGTTGTTCTATTCTAATGGTATTCAGGTTCTTTCCGTAGCAATCGTACAGCTTCCATTACGTGACAACATGTATGGTGTTCCGTGGGATCTGGTAAGTGCAATGGGATGGATCATTCTTCTGCCGATCATTATCTTTGTCGCAGTATTTGAGAAACAGATCATGGATGGTATAATGGCAGGTGGAGTAAAGGCATAATTAAGATATCAGGAGGTAAAACTATGTATCAGTCATTTAAAGGTGGACTTGGCGGTATTGCACTGGCAAAGCATGGCAGAAGCCGTGCGATCAATGCAGAGAATCCTCATGGAGAGAAGGGAAAGGGTGGAATGGCAGCAAGCCATCTTGGACCATCCAGAAAAGGAAGCCCTTGCCTAAGAAATATTGAACCGGGAGCAACTGTAACTCTGGCAGAGGTGGAAGGTCCGGGAGAAATCAATCATATCTGGATTACAGTGGATAATAAAACAACAGATGCAGACTGTTTTGTATTAAGAGATCTGGTTATCCGCATGTACTGGGATGATGAAGAATATCCATCAGTAGAAAGCCCGCTTGGAGATTTCTTCTGCTGTGGATTTGGCAGAGAATGCATCGTAAATTCTGTACCGATGGCAGTGGTACCAAGCAGAGGATTTAACTGCTATTTTCCGATGCCGTTTAAAAAGAAAGCAAAGATCACTCTGGAAAATCAGCATGCAAACAAGATTCCGGCATTCTTCTATCAGGTAGATTACTGTCTGTATGATGAACTTCCGGAAGATATCACTTATTTCCATGCACAGTGGCGACGGGAGCGTCTGACAGAAAAACAGAAAGATTACACAATCCTTGATGGCGTAAAAGGTAAAGGACATTATGTGGGAACTTATATTGCATTGACAACACTGGAACGTTATTGGTGGGGAGAGGGCGAAGTGAAGTTCTACATTGACGGAGACGATGAATATCCGACAATTTGCGGAACCGGCTCCGAAGACTATTTTGGAGGTTCCTGGAGTTTCGCAAAGCAGGTAGACGGCAAGACAGTAGAACAGAATTACAATACACCGTATCTGGGTTATCCATATTATTCTGCTCATGATGAACTGATCCACAACTTTTATCATAATGATGACTGCCCTCCAATGAGAGGCTTCTACCGCTGGCACATCCAGGATCCGATCTGCTTTGATGAAGATCTGCGCGTGACGATTCAGCAGATAGGTGTTGGATACAGGGGATTATTTGAGCGTCAGGATGATGTGGCAAGTGTTGCGTACTGGTACCAGACACATCCACATGCACCATTCGCACCATTAATGCCAAAGGAAGACAGATGGCCAAGATAAAACAGAGGTGAAACTGTTTGAAAAAGGGTATTTTGAGTTTTATAACTGCAGCCTGTGTGCTGATTTCAGGGTGCGGAAGTATGGGGAGCGATTCAAAACTCCCTTTACCTTCTACGGGGGAAGAGAAGCAGAAGCTGACAATCCTTCATATTGACGCGGAGAAGAAAGGCTTTCAGGAGTTTATAAAACAGGCAGAAGAGAAACTGAATATGGAGATTACTGTGGAAAAATGCCCGGATAATGCAGACAACAGGCAGGCAAAAATATCGACAACGCTGGCATCTGGAGATAAAACTGTAGATCTGATATCTGTCAATGATGAGATGATATCTGAGTTTAAATATAAGGGGTATCTGGTTCCGTTGGAGGAAACTGTTATGACAGAAGAAACGCGGAAGGGATTTCCACAGAAATATCTGGAGAGTATCTGCGAGGCAGATGGTCATATTTATTCAGTTCCTTTTCTGATGGATGTAATGATATTCTGGGTGAATCAGGAACTTCTGGATCAGGCTGGACTGGATGAAGTGAAAGATATCAATGATTTTTATACACTGAGGGAAAGCTTACAGGGGCAGGATCAGTTTGCATACGGAGATGCATGGGAGGATACTTATGCATATAACAGTATTGTACAGTTTGTGAATCTTTGGAGCGGAGATTACTTTGACTGGTCGAACTCTGAAACCAGACAGGCAGCCCGATTTATGAAGAATATGCTGGAAGACCGGATTACTTCTCCGACGCAACTGGTAGATCAGTATGAACAGATGGAAGAGAAATTCATCAGAGGAAAATACGGATGCATTTTTATGTATACAGGTTCGCTGAGTACGTTCCGTGATGCAAAGGTGTATGGTAAAAACTAAAATCCATATGGCACCTCTTCCGCAGTTTCAGGAAAAAGCAACGAATATTGCAGCATGGCAGTATGTGCTGAATAATGCTTCTGAACATAAGGAGGCAGCTGTGAAATTTCTACAGTATGCTGCCAGTTATGAGGGCAGTACAGATTATGCGAAGCTGATGAAGAGCTATCCGGCCAGATTGGATGTGATCGAGAATGAAGACATTGATCTGGAAGAAATTGATATGGTACGTGAATATCTGAAAGAGTATACACTGAATGCCCGTCCTCTATGTGAGAACTCGATAGAAGCTATTTCGGAGATGGGAACACTGTTTCAGGAATATGTGCTCGGACAATGTGAAGAGGACAGTTTCTTTGAACAGGCACAAAACTGTATAAACACTTATTATAAATAAAGATAAAAAGCATCCGGCACCAATTGCCAGGTGCTTTTTGTGATATTGGATATTTTTACAAATATTTTTTGGTATACAAACAAGTTGCGTAATTTTGTCCGGAGACTTATAATAAAAAGATAACATATGAGTTGTCTTGCTATTCTTTATATTCGTTCAATTCTGAAAAATATAACAGATAGGGACAGCGAGAGAACAGTTCGGACAATTGGATAACGAATGAGAGAAGACTGTTCGGAAAGGAGGTTCTCTTGGAGAACAAAGAATGCAGTATCAGCAACATTTACCAACTGGATGGGAGGGTACCTGTTGCGAAAGCGATTCCTTTTGGACTGCAGCATATTCTGGCGATGTTTGTTGGAAATCTTGCGCCGATCACTATGATCGCAGCGGCAGCTCAGCCGTCTCTGACTCAGGCGCAGATTGCTCTTCTTCTTCAGAATGCTATGTTTGTAGCAGGAATTGCAACCCTGATCCAGCTGTATCCTGTCTGGAAAATCGGATCAAAACTTCCGGTAGTCATGGGTGTGAGTTTTACTTTTGTAACAGTATTGTGTACGGTTGCGGCAGATTATGGGTATCCCTCGGTAATTGGTGCGGTTTTAGTCGGCGGTATTATGGAGGGAACGTTAGGACTTCTTGCAAAATACTGGCGTAAGATCATCACTCCGGTAGTTGCAGCTTCTGTAGTTACAGCCATTGGTTTTTCATTATTTACAGTAGGTGCCAGATCTTTTGGCGGTGGATATAATGATGATTTTGGATCAGCACAGAACCTGATCCTTGGAACAATCACACTGGTAGTATGTCTGCTCTGGAATATCCTTGCGAAAGGATATCTGAAACAGCTTTCTGTACTTGTAGGTATGATTGTTGGATACATAATTGCAATATTTATGGGAAAAGTTGATCTCAGCATGATTATGTCTGGCGGTATATTTTCTCTTCCGCATTTTATGCCGTTTAAACCGGAATTTCATCCGGGTGCGATTCTTTCTGTATGCATTATCTTTTTGGTATCAGCAGCAGAGACGATTGGTGATACTTCGGCACTGGTTGCCGGTGGACTGGACAGAAAGATCACAGGAGAGGAGATTTCAGGATCTCTTGCCTGCGATGGATATGCATCTACATTCTCAGCATTATTTGGATGTCCGCCTGTAACTTCATTCTCACAGAATGTTGGTCTGGTTGCCATGACAAAGGTTTGTAAACCGTTTTACAATCATGACTGGTGCAGTATGTATGATCCTTGCAGGTCTGCTTCCTCCGATCGGAACTTCTTTGCATCCATGCCGGACGCAGTTCTGGGCGGTATGTACGATCATGATGTTTGGTACAATACCTGACATCAGGTGTTCAGATGATCGCAGACTGTGGATTTTCACATCGTAACGTTGTGATCATTTCCCTGTCCCTTTCTATTGGAATTGGATTCGACTACAGCAAGCGAGAGCGGAATATGGGATATCTTCCCGGATCTGGTAAAATCGGTGTTTGCAAGCAACGTAGTAGCTGTAGTATTCGTAGTAGCGGTTATCTTAAGCTGTATCCTTCCAAAGAACATGGATGTACAGAAAATTGATAAATAAAAAAGAGCAGATGCCAGAGGTATCTGCTAAGGAAAGATAACAGGAGGCTCATTTTTCATGCAGAATCAACAGCCATCAACTTTAAAGGAAATCCGCGTTCATGGTACACAGAATTTTCCCTGCGCATTTTATCAGACGGGAGCCAGAATAAAAGGAAATATGGTGAAGCATCACTGGCATGAAGAGGTGGAACTTCTTTATTTCTCGGGTGGAGAGTTTTGTCTGGAAATAAATATGGAACGTTTTCATATTTCAGAGGAATGTTTTTACTTTATTAATCCTGGAGAATTGCACAGCATTTATGTTGAAAAAAATGGGGGCTGTGTGGAGAATGCAGTAGTATTTCATATGGATATGCTGAATTCTTCTTATTCACTGGATCAGATCCAGACGAATCTGATCCAGCCGGTTCAGAATGGAAGCATCCAGTTCCCAAGATGCCTGAGAAAGGATACTCCGGCATTTGATCAGGTGCGAACTGCATATGAAGAAATTCAGAATGCATTTTCAGGAGATCCTTACAGGGGAGATTATTATGACGGTGAAGCGGTTACGGATGATATTACACGCCAGTTGTTTATCAAGTCTGCACTGCTTCGGATCCTGGCGGTATTATCAGCAAATAATTTGTTTGAGGTGACGGAGAAAAACCATGACCGAAGGATTGAGACGATCAAAACAACGCTGACTTATATTCAGGAGAACTATAAGGAAAAAATTTATATTCGGGATCTGGCAGGGCTGATTGGAATGAATGAACAGTATTTCTGCAGATTTTTTAAGAAGGTCATTGGGCGTTCCCCTATGGAATATGTGAACGAATACAGAATCAAGAAAGCAATTCACTATCTGAAGGAATCAGATTTGACGGTTACGGAGATTTGTCTGGAATGTGGGTATAATAATCTGGGAAATTTCCTGAGAGAATTTCGAAAGTATACATCGACAACGCCGTTGCAGTACCGCAGGCATTCATTGAAAGAAACACAGTAAATAAGGATCAGATAAGTAAGCTTGGATGAGAGAATAAAAGTTTACTTATCTGATTTTTATTTTGCGGAGAGATATCCTGCAACAGGATATTGGTAATATAAAAGTCAAAATTTCGTATTTTTTTATCAAAAAAATATAAGACAGGGGACTTGAAATTTGGTATAATTGTATTCAAATGAAAAAGAGACCTTAGGCGCTAAAGGTAAGAGGGTATGATGCCGGGGAAGAAGCAAACAGCAGCGCTGGTTAATAAATCAAAAAATAAAAAACACAGGAGGATTTTTACAATGGTAAAGAAATGGTGGAATGAAAAGGTTGCTTATCAGATTTATCCGAAGAGTTTTTATGATACCAACGGTGACGGAATTGGAGACCTGAGAGGTGTTATTGAGAAACTTGACTATCTGAAAGATCTCGGAGTTGATATTATCTGGCTTTCTCCTTGTTATCGTTCTCCGTTAGCAGACCAGGGATACGATATCTCTGATTATTATGACATTGATCCGCGCTTCGGAACCATGGCAGACATGGATGAACTGATCGCTGAAGCGAAGAAGAGAGATATGTACATTCTGATGGACCTTGTTGTTAACCATTGCTCTGATGAACATGAATGGTTCAAGAAAGCATGCGAGGATCCGGATGGAAAATACGGCAACTTTTTCTATCTGCGTGACAAGAAAGAAGGAGAACTTCCGACTAACTGGCGTTCTTACTTCGGCGGACCTGTATGGGAAGACCTTCCTGGAACAAACAAACAGTATCTGCATGTATTCCACAAGAAACAGCCAGACCTGAACTGGGAGAACCCGGAAGTAAGAGAAGAAGTATATAAGAATATTAACTGGTGGCTGGACAAAGGTCTTGGCGGATTCCGTATTGATGCGATCATCAATATTAAGAAAGCACTTCCGATGCATGATTACGAAGTAGACCGTGAAGACGGACTGTGCAGTATTAAGAAGATGTTGAAAGAAGCAAAAGGAATCGGTGAGTTCCTTGGCGAGATGAGAGACCGTACATTTAAGAAATACGATGCATTCTCCGTTGGTGAAGTGTTCGATGAGAAGGATGAAGAGATTCCGGATTTCATCGGCGACAATGGATATTTCTCCAGTATGTTTGATTTTGAAGAGACAATCTGGGGCGCATCTGACAAAGGCTGGTATGACTGCAAACAGATCACACCAGATGCATACAAAGAATGCTGCTTCACAACTCAGAGAAAGATCGGAGATATCGGATTTGTTTCCAACATTATCGAGAATCATGACGAACCTCGTGGTGTCAGCAGATATATTCCAGAAGGTGACTGCTGTGATGCAAGCAAGAAGATGCTTGGCGGTCTGAACTTTATGCTTCGTGGACTTCCATTTATCTATCAGGGACAGGAACTTGGTATGGAAAATGTGAAGTTTGAGTCTATTGATCAGGTAGATGATATTTCCACATTAGACGAGTATAAAGTAGCTCTGGATGCAGGATATTCTGAAGAAGAAGCTCTGAAAGTTATCTCCAGATTCAGCCGTGACAATGCAAGAACTCCAATGCAGTGGAATGACAAAGAGAATGCAGGATTTACAACAGGTACACCGTGGCTTGGAGTAAATGCGAACTATACAAAGATCAATGCTGAGAGTCAGATCAACGATCCGAACTCTGTAAGAAGCTTTTACAAGAAACTGATTGCTCTGCGTAAGAGTCCGGAATACAAAGGGACAGTTGTATATGGCGCTCTGGAACCGGTATGGGAAGATGTACATAATCTGATGGCCTACTATCGTAAAGGTGACAAGACACTTCTTGTAGTAGGTAATTATCAGAAAGAGCCACAGACAATCGAGCTGGCAGGAGAGTGCAAGAAAGTTCTGATCAACAACTACGATGATGTAGCTATGGATGGAAAGAAAATTGAACTGAAGGGATATCAGTTCCTTGTAATTGAAATGTAGTAGTTATTTAGCAGTTCGCTATTCCAGGAGATGTTTTGGTATAAAATGCCAAAATTCCGGGACATACAAGTAAAAAGTTGTTCATGAAAATGAAATTGGAGAGCATGGAATAATCTGTGCTCTCCAATTTTTGCATCTGAAATATTTATTGACATAAACAGTGTCATATATAACAGCGTCATATATATAAAAGAACGAAAATCCTGAGGATATATAAGCACCCTGGAGCATTCGTTCTTTTTCATTTTGGTCTATGTATATGATGAGATTGTGCTGTAATGTTGATAAAATCAATCCGGACTGTCTGGTTTATTAAGAATCTTCACACTGTCGCGGACTACAAGTTTGACCGGGAGTGAAATATTGGTTGGCTTAGGTGTCCAGCCATCGATCATGCGGATCAGATATTCTGCAGCCATGGTTCCACGCTGGGAGATATCCTGTTTGATCGTTGTCAGCGGTGGATAAGCTACCTGAGCATAGAGGTTATCGTCAAATCCGGTGATAGACAGATCTTCCGGAAAACGTATGCCTCGTTTACGGAGATAGTTCATCAGGGTGACGGCATAATAGTCTGAGCAGCACATGAATGCTGTAAACTTGTGTGCAACCGCATAAATCTCCTCCATACTTCCCTGACGCTCGTATTTGGAAGGACGGATCACGATCAGATTATCCAGATCCACATCTATATTATATTCCTGAAGTGCACGCTGGTGGCCTGTATAGCGGACATAGTCAACACCTTCCATATTATCGGCGAGGAAAGCAATCTTCCTGTGGCCACATTCCAGCAGATATTTGGTCATAAGATAGCTGCCCTGTTCATCATCAAGTCCGATATTTACATATTTGGCAATATTTTTCGGTGTGTAGCTGTCGATAAGAACGATCGGTTTCTTATATTTGCTTTTGATCCGGAGATAATCATCGTGGAGCATGCCGATCAGGATCAGCCCTTCGGTATTCCAGCTTACCACATTTCGTACGATTTCATTGATATCTTCGGAAGTGTAGACCATCATATAATATCCGTGTTCACGGATCGCTTTTTCCAGAGCACCGATCAGTTCTCCATGAAACGGATCCGCAAAGATATTCTCATATTTATCTTTACGTCCTTTAAATACAATACCGATCAGTCTGGAATGATTCTGAGCCAGATTCTTGGCATTCATATTTGGTACATAGTCATATTCATCCAGAAGTTTCTGGACTTTTTCAGCAGTTTTCTGAGAGACTTCGCTGGTTTTTCCGTTAATGACGTTGGATACTGTTGTGGTACTGATTCCCAGCATCTCCGCCATTTCTTTAATTGTGATCATGTAAAAACACCTCGATGACATAAAAAAACTGTAAATGTCAGGATTAGCGAAACTGCACGGCAGTGCGGACAATCTGCTAAATTTATGTACAAGCGGATAAAATCATCTGCTTTAGCTACTTGCT
>ENA-OQKD01000244-OQKD01000244.1-human-gut-metagenome-genome-assembly--contig:-NODE-244-length-15164-cov-3.217065_pt1 | contig 15164 bp, 18 predicted proteins | sample MGYA00242775_ERZ504792 | MGnify/ENA primary metagenome ERZ504792 (study PRJEB26092, sample SAMD00036401) | human gut metagenome | host: Homo sapiens | study: EMG produced TPA metagenomics assembly of...
GCAACCAGGCAGCAATATGGTGAATATATCGTGACACCAGAAACGAGTGCAGAGCCAACACGTTACGCAGTAAATATTAAAGTTCCGGATCCGACAAATGCAAATCTGGAAAGTGTTGATTCAGTGACAATGTAAAATTAGATAAGAAGTTTGAAAAAACAACGACAGAATATACTGGAATCGCAACTTCTTCTGCAATAACAATAGATGTGGCAGCCGAAGAAAAAGATGCGACGGTAAAAGTAACTGTCAATGGAAAAGAACAAAAAGAACTCAAGAAGGTTAAACTTGTAGAAGGAGACAATACAATTGTAATTGAAGTGACTTCTCCGGACAAGAAAGAGAAAAAGACTTATACATTCGAGTTAGAAGGAAAGAGTGTTATCTATCTTTCTGATTTGGAGCATAAGAATAATTCGACAAATGGTTGGAGCAATAAACCATTTGGAATGGATAAGACTTATGAAGGAAATCCAATTAGACTGGTAGAAGATGAAGAACAGAATATTCGTACATTTGAAAAAGGTGTATGGTCTCATGCTACTGCAAATATTTACTACGACTTGGAAAACAAAGGTTATAAAGAGTTTGAAACGTACGTGGGGGTAGATGCAGCACAGCTTGGAAAACCTGGCTCAGTAACATTTAAAGTGTTTATAGATGAGCAAGAAGTATTTACTTCAACAAAAGAGATGGTTCCAGAAGATATTATGCAACATGTTAAAGTTACGATTCCAGAGGGAGCAAAAGAGCTTCATTTGCAGGCATTGATGGGAGCAAGTGATAGCAACGACCACGCTGACTGGGCGGATGCAAAATTTGTCACAGCATTTGATGGAGGAGAAGAGCCGAGCGTACCAGTAGAGAGTGTAGCAGTGACAGCTGACAAGAAAGAGTTAAAAGTTGGCGAGACAGCACAGGCAACAGCGATCGTAACACCAGATAATGCAACAAACAAAGAGGTAACATGGTCTGTATCAGATAAAGAGGTAATTTCTGTGGATAACACTGGAAAAGTAACAGCAAAAGCAAAAGGAACAGCAGAAGTTATTGCAACAGCTGAAAATGGCGTGAGCGGGAAAGTTACAATTGAAGTAACAGAAAAAGATATTCCAGTAGAACCGGACAAAGCTGACAAATCAGATTTACAAGAATTGGTAGATAAATACAGCGAACTGAAAGAGAAAGATTATACAGCAGATAGCTGGAAAGGCTACCAGGAAGCAATGGATACAGCAAAAAAAGTGCTGGCAGATGAGGATGCAACTCAGGAAGAAGTAGATGCAGCAAGCACAGTGTTGAAAAATGCGGTTGATAAGCTGGTAAAAGTGGATGAACAAAAGAAACCAGAACAAAAACCATCTGATTCAAATAAAGATAAGAATCAGGAAAAACCGGTTAAAACAGGGGATACAATGACAGTATTACCAGTTGCGGTTCTTATGGCAGCATGTGTAGCGGTAGTTGCAGTATTTGTGCGTAAGAGACGAGAGGGGCGTTCATAAGAAAATAGAACGAGAGGTTTAAGACCTCTCGTTTTTTAATGTCAGCAACACGGAAAATTGTGTCGCTGTTTTTTCAATCGTTGTTGTACCACCCATTAGCTGCATCATTTTTACAGTGCTCTTCAATCCGATCTGATTGCTTTCTATGGCAGAGAAATCTTTTTTGACAGTGTTTGTAAGCTTGATGGTAATGGAATGTAGTGCTTGTGTGACTGTGACGGTTATCCTATCCTGCTTATCTCCGTATTTGATAATGTTGGAGAATAGATTTGAAAAAATGCGTTTCAGCATCGTTACATCACAGAGAAAAAAGAACGTACTCTCAGGAAAGGCAAGTTCTGTCTGAAAACCAACCAATTTCAGAAATTCACAGTGCTCCATCAAAATCTGTCTTAACAGAGCGTAATTTTGAGAGTGCAGTTCCGGTGTCTCAGTGGGATCAAATACGAGCGCATACTCAAACATACGATCTGTCATTTCTTTGATGTCCGCTGTCTTTTGCAGACAACGGTTTAAATATTCCTCTTGCTTATCAGGGCGTTTTTGCTGCTTTAAAATTCCAAATATCCATTCAAAATGGTGAGCGGTGTGCGAAGGTCATGTGACATCGCGGTAATAAGTCCTGATTGGCTTTGCGGCTCTCCTGCTCGGACTGTATATTTTCGTCAAAGGCGATGCGGAGATGATCAAGTTCATGGGAGAGGATTCCGATTTCATTTTTTTGGTAGTCTGGAAAAGGATGTGACAGATCGCCACCTGCCATCACGAGCACATCGTCTTTTAAGCGAATGATCTGTTTCATTTTCCGGCTGACAAAAAAAAGTACAAGAAAAAGGAAGAATCCGATACAGACTACGAGAAGCACCATACAGTATGGGTAGAGAAAGAAGGAACTGTGGTAAAAAGTAATATGTACCTGCGCCATTCCGTTTTTAAATTGAATCGGAAAGCTGATTGGGGTTTCGCCCTCTCCACCGGTCAAAGCATAGCCGAAGTCAAAAAAACTCCGAAACGCATGTTTTTCCATGGAAATCGGAGTTTTTCCGCACAGAAAAATTCCATCTTCCAAGCCGTAAAGATAAATACCTGTATAGTCGTCCACGAGATCGAAGAAAGGCTGCATTTTTTCGATCGTTTCCTTGTCATCTTCTGAGTCTGGGATGTCATATTTGAGTGCCTCCTCATACAGCGTTCCCCAAAAGGAATCGTCGTTTAGCTGCGGGTAAAAGTTGAATTTGTCGTTCAGATAACCGAAGGTCTCATAGCGTTTTCCCCCATAAGAACGAAAAAAGGAGATAGCAGAGTGCTCCGGCGAGTAGTATGACAATTGCAAACTGCGTGCGTATTTTACAGTTCTGAAATTTCTTAATCACATCGATACCCCTTTCCCCAGACCGTTCTGACGATAGTTGGATGATTCGGATCCATTTCCACTTTTCGTCTCAGATTCCGAATATGCACCGTTACGGTGTTGTTTGCGCCATAATAGTAAGGCTCGTCCCAAACAGCCTCATAGAGCCGTTCTGCAGAAAAAAGTTGTTTCCGGTTTTTCACGAGAAGGAGTAACATTCGGTACTCTGTGTCAGTCAGGTCGAGCGGCTTCCCGTCTGATAAGACTTCTTCTTTCTCTTCGTCAATGGTAAGATGACGGTATTGAAAGGTTGTTTGTGGAGGTAGTGCTTCGTTTTTTTCCCTTGTAAATGTGATAGCGGCGGATGAGCGCTTTGACACGGCTGATCAGCTCACTGTAGGAAAATGGTTTGGCGAGATAGTCATCACCTCCGCTTGAAAATCCAAGTGTCTTGTCGCTGTCCTTTGTTTTGGCGCTCAGAAATAGAATTGGGGCATTTGTTATTTTACGGATTTCCAGACAGGTCTGATATCCGTTAAGTCCAGGCATCATAATATCTAAAATGATGAGGTCGAAACAAGTTGTCTGTAAGAGGTCGAGTGCGGTTTTTCCGTCTTTTGCTTCTTCTGTTAAAAAGCCCTCACCGGACAGCAGAATCTGTATGATTTCTCGAATCTCCGGGTTGTCGTCGACGATCAAAATGTGTGCATTATCCATGGTGTTTCCTCCGTGTTTTGTCTTCTATGCTTATTATAGCGAAAAAATGACAAAAATCAGAGAGACTTAAGAAATCTTAAGAATTAGTTGCGTAGTTCCTTAAGATTTTATCTGTAAAATAGACGTGAGGTGAGAAAAATGAATAAAATTAGTATTGTGATACCTTGCTTTAACGAGGAGGAGGCTCTGCCGGTATATTATGAGGAGATGAGCCGTATTATGAAACAGATGCAAGGAGTAGACTTTGAATTGCTGTTTGTGGATGATGGATCTTCGGATCGGACACTTGGGATTATGAAAAGTCTGCATGAGAGGGATGAGCGCTGCAAATATTTATCGTTTTCAAGAAATTTTGGAAAAGAGGCGGCGATTTATGCGGGACTTAGCAATGCAGAGGGGAATTATGTGGCAATTATGGATGTGGATTTACAGGATCCGCCGAGTCTGCTGCCCGAGATGTATCGAACTCTTATTGAAGAGCCGTACGACAGTGTGGCGACAAAGCGGTCTACACGGACAGGGGAGCCAAAAATCCGTTCCTTTTTATCCAATCGTTTTTATAAATTTATCAATAAGATTTCCAAGACAGAGATTGTAAGCGGAGCCAGAGATTATCGATTGATGAAACGAAAAATGGTAGATGCGATTTTGGAGATGAGCGAATATAACCGATTCTCGAAGGGCATCTTTGAGTGGGTCGGATTCCGCACAAAATGGATGGAGTTTGAGAATGTAGAACGGTCAGCAGGAGAGACAAAGTGGTCGCTGCGCAAATTATTTTTCTATTCGTTGGAAGGGATTACAGGGTTTTCGGTTGCCCCGCTTTCCTTGGCGTCCGTTGTCGGAATTTTGTTCTGTATCCTTTCTTTTTTGATAATTGTGTTTATTATTGTGCGCACGATCGTGTGGGGGGATCCGGTAGCAGGCTGGCCTTCACTTGTGTGTATCATTTTTATGGTGAGCGGAGTACAACTGCTTTGTACCGGAATTGTTGGGCAGTACTTGTCTAAGACATATTTGGAGACGAAGCATCGTCCGATTTACATATTGAAAGATTCCAGCGAGGAGAACCAATATGAACAGGCAGAAGTTTAAACAAACGATTCCGTATCTGCTACTGGGAATGTTCACACTGTTTTTTTGCTGGTTTTTTTGCGGAAGATATGGTGTATTTGGCTCGAAGGTAGACTGGATCAGTCAGCACAGCGTACTGCCGGATTATTTCCGGCAGCAGTTTTATAATACAGGACAGCTATTTCCGGAGTTTGCAGCAAATATCGGAGGAGGGCAAAATATTTATAACTTTGCCTATTATGGGTTGTATAGCCCTGTTGTTTTGATCTCGTATTTTCTGCCTTTTGTAAAAATGAGCGATTATATGATGGCTGCAGGCGTTATAAGTCTTTTAGCAGCTGTCTTATTGTTTTATAAATGGCTTTTGCGAAGAGGGATTACGAGCAGGCTTAGTTTTCTGACGGCGTTGCTTTTTTTATTGTCCGGACCGATGATCTACCATTCTTATAATCAGATTATGTTTGTCAATTATATGCCGTTTTTGTGTCTGGCATTTTTAGGTGTAGATCGGTATTTTGAGAAACAGAAAGCAGGACTCTACACGATAAGTGTATTTCTTATGATTCTGACAAGTTTCTACTTTAGCATAGGTGGAATGTTTGCGCTTGTATTGTATGTTATTTATCGGTATACCGAGGGCAAAGAGAAACTTGGAGAAAATATAAAGATTTTAGGGTTTGTGTCAGATGGATTTCGCTTCCTTTTACCGATGCTGACGGCAGTTTTGATGAGTGCCGTACTTCTTGTGCCGACGGCGATGGCGCTTGCGGGAGGACGAGAAGGAGGACATAAGACGGCACTGTCTGCGCTTTTGATTCCGGAAATTCCGATTTTCCGGGTTGTATATACGCCGTACGGTATCGGATTGACAACACTTGCGATCACGGTCCTGATTACCGGATTGACATATCGGAAGCTATATGAGAAATTTTTGCACATTGCCTGTATCGTTATTTTGGCAGTACCTTTGTTTGCCTATTTGCTTAATGGAGGACTTTATATTCGGGATAAAGTGATGATTCCATTTTTGCCGTTTTTATGTTATCTGATTGCAACTTATTTGGAAAAGCAAAAACGGCGTGAAATCTCTTTTTGGGCAGGAGCCTTGCCGTTTTTACTGACAATTGTGTTGGTGTATATGGGACGTGAACAAGGAAAATATTCAGAATATCTGGGCTGGGTGCTGGTGGATGCGCTGGTGATGCTTGTCTGCTATCTTATTTTTTATTGGAAGAAATTCGATTGGGTTCTCATCGTTGTTCCAATTGGCTTTTTGGCGCTGTATGGAGTGGTGCTGCACAAAAGTGCCGACAAGATGATCGAACCGGCATTTTACGAAGAGGTGACAAATAAGCAGATTCGAACTGAGATTGAAGAGTTAACAGAAAAAGAGAACGGATTTTACCGAATGGAGCAAAGCGGCACGACAAGTGAAAATGCCGCAAATTTGAACCGTATTTGGAATATGCAGCAGTATGTATCATCGATTTATTCGTCTTCCTACAATCCGGCGTACCAGAAATTTCGAACCGAAACATTTCTGGTGGAACAGCCATTTCGAAATGTATTGATGCAGTCTGTGACAGAAAACCCGATTTATCAGAAATTGATGGGGGTAAAATACATTCTTTCTGAACAAGAAATCACAGGGTATCAACAGGAGAAGAAAGTCGGAGATGTGACAGTCTATAAAAATGAAGAAGTTCTTCCGATTGCGTATGTGACAAATCAGATGATTTCGGAAAAAGCGTATGAAGATTTGGAATTTCCGTACAGTCAGCTCGCTTTTTTGCGATTTGCTGTAGGAAAATCAGTAAATGATACAGTGAATCCGAAAGAGGTGTTGAACAGTCAGGTGAAAGAGACTGGGGCAGAGATTCCGATGGAAGATACGAAGGCGATTGAAAAGATAGAAGATGGATACCATATTAAGTCAAAAAAAATTCAGAATGTGAAATTAAAAATCAGTGAGGAGGCACAGAAGGAAGAGATTCTGTTTGTGCAGTTTGAACTAAAAAATTACAAGACATCCAAGGATGTTTCTGTGTGGCTTGCAGGTGTGAAAAATAAACTAAGCGCAGGATCGCATATTTACTATAATGGCAACACAACCTTTACTTATGCGGTAAACCTAAAGGCGGGACAAACGGAAGTGAATCTGGGACTAGGAGCAGGAAACTATGAAATCCGAAACCTTCGATGCTATATCGGAAATACTGACGAATCCTTAAAGACGCTGTGCCAAAGCGAATTTAGGATGGACAAGGCACAGACAAAAGGAAACCGAATTGTAGGAAGTGTGGACGGCGTGAAAGATGGGTATCTGATTACATCGATTCCATATGATGAGCACTTTGAAGTGAAGATAGATGGAAAAGACGTGAAGTATGAAAAAGTCAATACGGCATTTTTAGGAGTAAAGATGCCGGTCGGAACACATGAGGTAGAGATTGTGTATCATGCACCGGGATTGAAGATGGGAAAAGTATTGTCTGTGACGGGCTTGCTGCTCTTGGCTGGAATGATGCTTTGGAACAAGAAAAAGGCGTATAAGCCCCTTGACAAATATCATTTTATGGGGTAGTATTTCCTCAGAATAAGAAACGGCGAAGAAAAGAAAAAGTAATAATTGAGACGCCATACAGAAAGCTGCCGGTTGATGAGAGGCGCATGGAAAGTCGATTATGAATACATCTTGGAGCTTTGCACCGAACAGTGACATAATTCTAAGTAGGCTGCAACGGGATGGCACACGTTATCGTGCCTGAGTATTGATAGATACTTGCAGAGGCGTTTGCTGTGAAGTGAATGCGAATGAAGGTGGTACCGCGGGATTACACTCGCCCTTTATGTTAGATAAGGGGCGGGTTTTTTTAATTATAGAAAATTATATGTCATGCAATAAAACGCTCCGAAAAGTAATAAAACCGACAGACAAGAAGGAGAATGAAAAATGAAGATTTATGATGAATTGAAAGCAAGAGGATTGATTGCGCAGGTAACAGACGAAGAGCTGATCAGCAACTTGATTAATGAAGGAAAGGCAACATTTTACATCGGATTTGACCCGACAGCAGACAGTCTTCATGTGGGACATTTTATGGCACTGTGCCTGATGAAACGTCTTCAGATGGCAGGGAATAAACCAATCGCATTGATCGGGGGAGGAACAGGATACATCGGAGATCCATCTGGAAGAACAGATATGCGATCTATGATGACCCCGGAGCAGATTCAGCACAACTGCGACTGCTTTAAAGAGCAGATGAGCAAATTCATTGATTTCTCAGAGGAAAAGCAATGATGGTAAACAATGCAGACTGGCTTTTGGATCTGAACTACATTGAATTGCTTCGCGAAGTAGGGGCGCACTTTAGCGTGAACCGTATGCTGACAGCAGAGTGCTACAAACAGAGAATGGAAAAAGGACTGAGCTTCTTAGAGTTTAACTACATGATCATGCAGGCGTATGATTTCTACGCATTGTACCAGAAATACGGATGTAATCTTCAGTTCGGTGGAGATGACCAGTGGAGCAATATGCTGGCAGGTACAGAATTGATCCGCCGTAAGCTTGGAAAAGATGCAAGTGCGATGACAATCACATTACTTTTGAACTCTGAAGGAAAGAAAATGGGAAAAACACAGTCTGGTGCAGTTTGGCTTGACCCGAATAAGACATCACCATTTGAATTTTATCAGTACTGGAGAAATGTCGCAGATGCAGATGTTCTGAAATGTATCCGTATGCTTACATTCCTTCCGTTGGAAGAGATTGACAAGATGGATGACTGGGAAGGAAGCCAGCTGAATCAGGCAAAAGAGATTCTCGCATTTGAGTTGACAAAACTTGTTCATGGAGAAGAGGAAGCGACAAAAGCACAGGAAAGTGCAAGAGCATTGTTCTCAAGTGGTGCAGCAGCAAACATGCCGACAGCAGAACTTACAGAAGAAGATCTTGTGAACGGAGTATCGATATTTTGACAATGCTTGTAAAGAGCGGATTAGTTCCATCTAAATCTGAAGCAAGACGTGCTGTAGATCAGGGCGGTGTTGCTGTAGATGGAGACAAAGTTACTGATATTAAAGCGGTATTTGCAAAAGACGTGTTTGCAGGAGAAGGTATCGTGCTGAGAAGAGGGAAAAAGAACTTTAGAAAAGTAATCATGAAATAAGGTTCTGAAACATAGACTTATGACAGCTGCCTTATGTGGCGCAGGTGAAAGGAGTGTATAAGATGGCATTTCAAGAAGTGAAAATAGAAGACCTTTCGTTCAATCCATTTACAAAGATTGGAAAAGAATGGCTTTTGATTACAGCGGGAAATGAAGAATCCTATAATACAATGACAGCAAGCTGGGGAGGCGTTGGTGTTATGTGGGGAAAGAATGTGGTAAGTGTTTACATTCGTCCACAGAGATACACGAAAGACTTCGTAGATCACAATGATCTGTTTACGATTGCGTTTTTTGGGGAAAACTATCGTCCGGCGCTTGCTTACTGTGGAAAAATATCCGGAAGAGACGAGGATAAGGTGAAAAATGCAGGATTGACACCGTATTTTACAGATGGAACAGTGGCGTTTGAAGAGGCGGATATGATTATGGTCTGCAAAAAACAGTATCATCAAGAGATGCGTCCGGAATGTTTTGATGTCAAAGAGAATGATGCAAGATGGTATCCGGAAAAAGATTATCATACGATGTATATGGCTGAAATTGTGAAGGTGCTTGTGAAAGAATAAGAGTGCGAAAAGAAGAGGAATCCACCAGGTGATTGAACTGGGAGGGTTCCTTTTTTTGTGCTGATAAAAATGTTTGGTGAAAGTGTATATGCAAAATGATGTCGTTTTTTGTAATTTATTAAAAGTATTAATATAAAATTTTTGTGAAAGCTTTAAAATTTCAATGAAAAAAGAAAAATATCCTATATTTTTTCTTTAAAACATATATTATACTAGCAATATCAACAAACGACGGAGCGAAACGTCGATAACAGAAGGGAGAACAAAAGTTATGAAAAGAAAATTAGCATTATTAGCAATGGCAGGATTACTCGTTGTATCTACAGCAGCATGTGGATCAAGTGGAGGAGACAATGGAGGATCTGACAAAGGCGGAGACAAATCCACATCAGACGTTGCGAACAAAGATAAACCTTTAGTATGGTTCAACCGTCAGCCATCTAACAGCTCTACAGGTGAGTTAGACAAGAACGCTTTGAACTTTAATAAAGATACATATTATGTAGGATTTGATGCTAATCAGGGTGCTGAACTTCAAGGAACAATGATCAAAGAGTACATTGAAGAAAATATTGCTACAATCGATAAAAATGGTGATGGTGTAATCGGTTATGTATTGGCAATCGGTGATATCGGACATAATGACTCTATCGCTCGTACAAGAGGTGTTCGTAAAGCTCTTGGAACAGACGTTGAAAAAGATGGTGCAATCAACAGTGACCCAATCGGAACTAATACAGATGGTTCTTCAAAAGCAGTAAAAGATGGTTCAATCGAAGTTGGCGGAAAGAAATATATTATTCGTGAGCTTGCTTCTCAGGAAATGAAGAACTCTTCAGGAGCTACATGGGATGCGGCAACAGCAGGTAATGCAATCGGAACATGGTCTTCTTCATTCGGTGATCAGATCGATGTAATCGCATCTAACAACGATGGTATGGGAATGTCAATGTTCAATGCTTGGTCAAAAGACAATCAAGTTCCTACATTCGGATACGATGCAAATAACGATGCAGTTGCAGCTATCGCAGAAGGATACGGCGGAACAATCAGCCAGCATGCAGACGTACAGGCATATTTAACACTTCGTGTTCTTCGTAACTCACTTGATGGTGTAGATATTGACACAGGTATCGGTACAGCAGATGAAGCTGGAAATGTTCTTTCAGAAGACGTATACAGATACAGCGAAGAAGAACGTTCTTACTATGCATTGAACGTAGCAGTTACAGCTGAAAACTATAAAGAATTTACAGATTCTACAAAGGTATTCGAACCAGTTTCAAATCAACTTGATGAAAAAGACATGCAAAGAAAAAGTATAGGTTGAACATCTACAATGCTTCTGATAACTTCTTAAGCTCAACATATCAGCCATTACTTCAGAACTATGATGATCTTCTTAACCTTGATGTTGAATACATCGGTGGTGATGGACAGACAGAATCTAACATTACAAACCGTCTTGGAAATCCAAGCCAGTATGATGCGTTCGCAATCAACATGGTTAAGACAGACAACGCAGCTTCTTACACATCTTTATTGAATCAATAATAACAAAAAAGAAATGAAAAAGAGCAGATTATTGGGAAGAAGAAATTCTTCCCGATAACCTCTTTTTGAGTAAAAGAAAATAATAATACGTGTAAACAAAACAGGAGTAGAGAAGAATGGCAGATAAGAAAGAAGAAATCATCTTATCGATATGTGGCATGAGCAAGTCTTTCGGAAGAAACCGGGTTTTGGATCACATTAATTTAGATGTGAAAAAAGGAACGGTTATGGGACTGATGGGAGAAAATGGTGCTGGTAAATCTACGATGATGAAGTGCCTTTTCGGTACATATCAAAAAGATGAAGGAAAAATTTTCCTTGATGGAAAGGAAGTAAGTTTTTCAGGTCCAAAAGATGCACTGGAAAACGGAATCGCAATGGTTCACCAGGAATTGAACCAGTGCTTAGAAAGAAATGTAGTTGACAATCTATTCCTCGGACGCTATCCGCGCAACTCAATGGGAATCGTGGATGAGGGAAGAATGAAAAAAGAGGCTTCCGAGCTTTTTAGAAAACTTGGAATGACTGTCAACCTGACTCAACCGATGCGGAATATGTCCGTATCACAGCGGCAGATGTGTGAAATTGCAAAAGCGATTTCTTACAATGCAAAAGTAATCGTTCTCGATGAGCCAACATCCTCATTGACAGTTCAGGAAGTTGAAAAGCTGTTTGAGATGATGAATATGTTGAAAGAACAGGGAATTTCCTTAATTTATATTTCGCATAAAATGGATGAGATTTTCACGATTTGTGATGAAGTATCCGTACTACGGGATGGAAATCTTGTTATGACCAAACGGTCAGAAGACACAGATATGAATGAGCTGATCGCTGCGATGGTTGGACGTTCTCTTGAGAATCGTTTCCCGCCGGTAGACAATGAACCAAAAGAACCGATCTTGTCTATCCAGCATTTGTCAACGAAATTTGAGCCTCATTTGCAGGATATCTCCTTTGATGTAAAAAAACGGTGAAAATTTTTGGATTGTACGGTTTGGTAGGAGCAGGACGTACAGAGCTTTTGGAGACAATTTTCGGAATTAGAACCAGAGCGGCAGGACGTGTTTACTTTAACAACCATCTGATGAACTTCGGAAGTGCAAAAGAAGCGATGGAGCATGGATTTGCGTTGATTACAGAGGAACGTAAGGCAAACGGATTGTTCTTAAAAGGAGATTTGACATTTAATACAACAATTGCAAATCTCAGTCAGTACAAATCCGGACAGTTGTTGTCTGACGCAAAGATGACAAAAGCGACTTCGAATGAGATTAAGATTATGCATACAAAATGTATGGGACCAGATGATATGATTTCAAGTTTGTCAGGAGGAAATCAGCAGAAAGTTATTTTTGGAAAATGGCTTGAACGTGAACCTCAAGTGTTTATGATGGATGAACCGACACGAGGAATTGATGTTGGTGCAAAATATGAAATCTATGAATTGATTATCAAAATGGCAAAGCAAGGAAAAACAATCATTGTTGTTTCGTCTGAAATGCCGGAGATTTTGGGAATCACAAACCGTATTGGTGTTATGTCTAATGGACATCTTGCGGGAATTGTTAATACAAAAGACACAAATCAGGAAGAGCTCTTAAGGCTCAGTGCAAAATACCTATAATGAGGGAGAATGATAGATATGGCTAATGGAAACAGTAAGATTCTTACGGAAGAGCAGGAGTTAAAGCTCCGCAAACCGATTGAGGATCATGTGGGTAAAATTCAGGAAAAAACTTGACAGCCTCAGAGTAGATGGTACAGAAAAAGTTGTTCATCTTCAGGGCATTATAGACAGAATGAAAAAAGACCGAAGCCTTACAAAAGGGGAAAAAGAGAACCGGATTCAAGAGGCAAAACGGGAGCTGGAGAAAGCAAAAGCTGTTGAGGCAAAAAAATAAAGATCAGATTTTCAAAATTGATTTCAGAAGCAGAAGCTTACTTGAAAGAACATTTTTAACAAAGATTACTACAATGCAGTTTTTAGAAAGCTGTGCACAGCAAAAAGTACAGGCAAAAGAAAACTATAAAGCAAGACTTGTAGAATTGGAAAAAGAGCATCAGGGAATTGTTGCAAAACTTTCTGATCACAATGAAATTAAAGATGAGAAGTATGTTTACAAAAACCGCCTGTTTGATGCGAAGATTCAATATCAGAAAGAACTTCAGGAAATCAAAGACAGAAGACATGCAGCTTACAATTACAAATATCATTTGATTGATTTACTGCGTATGTCAAAATTCACTTTCCTGGAGACAAGAGCACAGAAATGGGAAAACTACAAATATACATTTAACCGCAGAGCATTTTTCTTACAAAACGGTTTGTATATTGCGATTATTTTAATCTTTATCATGTTATGTATTATTACTCCAATGGTAAAAGGTTCACCGTTACTTACTTACAACAACGTATTGAATATTTTACAGCAGGCTTCGCCTAGAATGTTCCTTGCACTTGGTGTAGCAGCATTGATTCTTCTTGCAGGTACTGACCTTTCTATCGGTCGTATGGTCGGAATGGGTATGACAACCGCAACAATTATCATGCACCAGGGTGTCAATACAGGTTCTGTATTCGGACATATTTTTGATTTTACAAAAATGCCGCTTGGAGCAAGAGTGATATTAGCACTTGTAATGTGTATTTTGTTATGTACAGTGTTTACAACAATTGCCGGTTTCTTTACCGCAAAATTCAAAATGCACCCATTTATTTCAACAATGGCAAACATGCTTGTAATCTTCGGTCTTGTTACATATGCGACAAAAGGTGTATCCTTTGGTGCGATTGAACCAGCGATTCCGAATATGGTAATTCCGAAAATCAATGGATTCCCAACAATTATCCTTTGGGCAGTGGCTGCAATCGAATTTGATGGATCATTTGGAATAAGACAACATTTGGTAAAAACCTGTATGCAGTAGGTGGAAACCCAGAAGCAGCATCTGTTTCAGGTATTTCCGTATTCTGGGTAACAGTTGGTGCATTTGTTCTTGCAGGTGTTCTTTATGGATTTGGTTCATGGTTAGAATGTGTGAGAATGGTTGGTTCCGGTTCAGCGGCTTATGGACAGGGATGGGAGATGGATGCCATCGCAGCCTGCGTAGTAGGTGGTGTATCATTTACAGGTGGTATCGGTAAGATCTCAGGAGTTGTAGTTGGTGTATGTATCTTCACAGCACTTACATATTCTCTTACAATCCTTGGTATTGACACAAACCTTCAGTTCGTATTCTCAGGAATCATTATTCTTGTAGCAGTAACATTGGACTGTTTGAAATATGTTCAGAAAAAATAATTTTATTTTTACAAAAAGAGAGTCAGAAGCTATTCTGGCTCTTTATTTTGTTCGGGGTATGCATTGCATTTGAAGTGACATCTGATATAATAAAAATTACTATATAGACATGGAGAAGAAGGATATGAAAACATACACAGTACTTTTAGTAGACGATGAAGAAGATGTAATACAAGTCATTATGAAAAAGATCAACTGGGAAGGGCTTGGGTTTTTCTGTGATCGGCTATGCGAACAACGGTGTAAAAGCGCTTGAGATGGTGGAAGAATACCAGCCGGATGTGGTGATGACGGATATTAAGATGCCATATATGGATGGCATGGAACTTGCACATCACATCAAAGAGGAGTTTCCGGCCACAAAACTGTTGATTTTCACCGGATTTGATGAATTTGAATATGCAAAAGAGGCGGTTCATTTAGAAGTTGAGGAGTACTTGTTAAAGCCGGTAAATTCAGTTGAACTGACCAATGTGTTTACGCAGATGAAGATAAAGCTTGATGAGGAGATCAGCGAGAAGAAAAACGTTCAGGTGCTGCAGAATTATTATCTGGAGTCTTTGCCACTTTTGCAGGTCAATTTTTATTCCACGCTGATAGAGGGAAGAATTCAGGCAGGGGAACTGCAGAAGTATCTTTCAGACTATCAGATCTCGTTGGAGGGACCTTGTTACTGTTGTCTTGTGATCCATACATCTTCAAGCAGGATACAGCAGGATGTGAATCCGTTGCTTTTATTTGCATCAGTTGAAAAACAGGCAAAAGAGCGCCTTGGAGAAGCTTGGAGAGGAAAGTGCTTTTCTATTTGGGAAATAGTATTTTAGCTCGTGCAGCTTCAGGATGAGCACGAGGTATCAAGGCTGACAGATGAGTGCGACCGGTTCTGCAGATATGTCAAGCGAATGGTCGGAGCT
>ENA-OQKD01000245-OQKD01000245.1-human-gut-metagenome-genome-assembly--contig:-NODE-245-length-15153-cov-2.735791_pt1 | contig 15153 bp, 16 predicted proteins | sample MGYA00242775_ERZ504792 | MGnify/ENA primary metagenome ERZ504792 (study PRJEB26092, sample SAMD00036401) | human gut metagenome | host: Homo sapiens | study: EMG produced TPA metagenomics assembly of...
GGGACTTACTTGATTTGGTTAAATAGAAATATACAGAAAAATATACAGAAAGCTCTGGTGTCATTTCAAAAATATGACGCCGGAGCTTTTTATACATTTATGCCGACAATACAAAAATCCAGCCCACAGTTGCGTCTTACTGCGAACGGGATTCCACATTTTAAAAGAAGGAGTGCCGGACCTTGCGATCCGGCAAGTATGAAAAAGAAAAAGTTTTATTTATCAATAAAGCATTTGCTTTATTTGCTTATTAATATACAGGGAAAATGTGTGCAAATTGTGATGGACTGTTGAAGAAAATGTGATTAAATTCTAAAAAACTTATAAATTAATCAAAGCATGATAGAGGATTCCATTTACCTGAATAGAAGAGCAATTTTAACCAAATCAAGCAAGTAGCGAAGCGGATTGCGAATATCCGCTTGACTTTCGGCGTATGTATCCACTGAGAATCCTGGAAATATATAATGAAATGTGGAATACAGGACAGAATAAGTAATAAAATAGTGGATAAAAAACAGACTTGCAAAAAAGTCTGTAAAATGAAGGAGGGCCGGACCTTTCGGCCCGGCATAAGTATGAAAAAGAAAAAGTTAAAAATCTATATGATGAAAAAGCATTTGCATTTGTTCTGTAAAGCATTTGCTTTATTTGCTTATTAATATACAGGGAAATTGTGAGCAAAGTGTGAGGAAGATTTGAAAAGAAAGTGATAAGATTCTAAAAAACTTATAAACTTGTATAAAATTAAGCATTGTAAAAGTTCCGGGTCTACCTTATAATGAACATCAGTAAACATAGTTATAATTCCAAGGAGGAAAACATGAAGAGAGAAACAGTCGTTGTATTAGACTTCGGTGGACAGTACAATCAGCTGATCGCACGCCGTGTCAGAGAATGTAATGTATACTGCGAGATTTACTCCTATAAAACAGGTATTGAGAAAATCAAGGAAATCCAGCCAAAAGGTATCATCTTTACAGGTGGACCAAACAGCTGTTATGAGCCGGATTCCCCTACTTATACAAAGGAGATTTTTGAACTGGGTATCCCGATCCTGGGTATCTGCTACGGTTCCCAGCTTATGATGCACCTGCTGGGTGGAAAAGTTGAGAAAGCTCCTGTCCGTGAATACGGTAAGATTGAAGTAAATGTAAATACAGAATCCAAGCTTTTCAAAGATGTATCTCCAAAGACCATCTGCTGGATGAGCCATAATGATTACATTTCCAAAGAAGCACCGGGATTTGCCATCAGCGCATGGACAAATGACTGTCCGGTAGCAGCAGTTGAGAATGTAGAGAAGAATCTCTATGCAGTACAGTTCCATCCGGAAGTACTTCACACTCAGGAAGGAACAAAGATGCTCTCTAACTTCGTATTCAATGTATGTGGATGTGCAGGCGACTGGAGAATGGATTCTTTCGTAGAAGAATCTATCAAAGCAATTCGTGAGAAAGTAGGCGATGGAAAAGTCCTCTGCGCACTTTCCGGCGGTGTTGACTCTTCTGTAGCAGCAGTCCTCCTGTCAAAGGCAGTTGGAAATCAGCTTACTTGCGTATTCGTAGACCACGGTCTACTTCGTAAGAACGAAGGCGACGAAGTAGAAGCTGTATTCGGACCAAACGGCCCATACAACCTGAACTTCATCCGTGTAAATGCCCAGGAGAGATTCTACGAGAAATTAAAAGGTGTAGAAGAACCGGAACGCAAGAGAAAGATCATCGGTGAAGAATTCATCCGTGTATTTGAAGAAGAAGCTAAGAAGATCGGTGCAGTAGATTTCCTCGTACAGGGAACTATTTATCCGGACGTTGTAGAGAGTGGTGTAGGCGGTGAGTCTACAGTCATCAAATCCCACCACAATGTAGGAGGACTTCCTGACTATGTAGATTTCAAAGAGATCATCGAGCCACTGCGCAACCTCTTCAAAGACGAAGTCCGCAAAGCCGGTCTCGAACTTGGAATCCCGGATTACCTCGTATTCCGTCAGCCATTCCCAGGCCCGGGACTCGGAATCCGAATCATCGGTGAGATCACAGCCGAGAAAGTACAGATGGTACAGGACGCAGACGCAATCTGGCGTGAAGAAATCGCCAAAGCAGGCTGGGACAAGAAAGTAAACCAGTACTTTGCAGCTCTTACCAATATGAAATCCGTTGGTGTTATGGGTGATGAAAGAACTTACGACTATGCCATCGCATTAAGAGCCGTAACCACCACAGACTTCATGACAGCAGAGAGCGCTGAGATTCCGTGGGAAGTAATCGGAAAGACTACAAGCAGAATCGTAAACGAAGTGAAACATGTTAACAGAGTAATGTACGATTGCACTGGAAAGCCACCGGCTACTATTGAGTTTGAATAATATCCACATCCCTAGAAAACCTTGAATTACAAGGCTTTCTGGGGATTTTTTCTTTTCAGTGGCTACAAATTGGCTACACTTTCCATTTGGCTACTGTTCGGGAAAGTAGTTCCGTTGATAATACTTTCGAGTTGGGTGGCTACTTCAGATTGTTTATTTGGATACAGATGACTGTAGGTGTTTAATGTCGTCTGTATTTTCTCATGTCCTAATCGATCTGCAATTAATAGCGGCTGACAGCCCATTTCGATCAGCAAGCTAGCATGACTGTGGCGAAGATCATGAACGCGTATTTTTTTAACACCGGATTTCTTGCAACCACGAAGCATTTCATGGTTGAAGAAACTTTTGGTATAAGGGAATAGACGGTCATTAGGCTGTATTTCATAACATTTTTTAATATAATCTTTCAGGCAGTCGGCAAGAGTTTGTGGAATGGTGACGATACGGTTGCTTTTTGGTGTTTTAGGAGGCCAGATTACATCTCTTCCATTGATTCGCTGAAAAGTCTTATTGATGTTTATTGTATTATTTACTAAGTCTATATCTGCAGGAGTCAGAGCACATAGTTCGCCTACTCGTATTCCTGTATAATACAATGTCATGAAGGCGGTGTAGGAAGGTGCTTTATCTTGCACAGCAGTAATAAACTGTTCAAATTCTGCTTTTGTCCAAAAGTGCATTTCTTCAGCATTGCTTTTTCCCATACTTCCAGCTTTCTTACATGGATTATCATCTAAATTATAATATTTGACAGCATAATTGAACATGGCAGTCATTTGATTATTGATAGATTTCAAGTAAGTTGGAGAGTAAGGTTTCCCTTTATTACTACAAGACGAAGTTAATTGATTTTGCCATTTTCGGATATCATTTGCTGTGATTGCGCTAAGAGGCATCTTTCCAAAAACAGGCAAGATTTTTTATCTACCATGTAGTGTTTGCTGATGAGTGTTGACTCTTTTATTCTATGCCCCATATCTTCAAAATATAAATCTACAAAATCTTCAAATAGCATTCCGGTATCTGCAGTTGCTTTTTTGAGAAAATCTCGTTCCCATTCAAGGGCTTCCTTTTTGGTGGAAAATCCACGCTTTTTCTTATGTATTGTCTTCCCAGTGTAATCTTTTACACGTACCTGAGACATCCATTTTCCAGTTGTATCTTTTGTTACTGACAAATTTATCATTCCTTTCTTAAAAAGTCGTTTGCTCGACTTATGCAGGATTATTTGCCAGAAAAGAGTTCGTTCCTTCTCTTTAAACGTTCCTCTGTATCCAGTTCTTCCGGTTCTTTGCTTTCTACACCTTGTGAGGCATAGTACGCAAGAGTTTTGTCTTTCCAGTCCTCATAAGATGCTTTATCCATAAGATATTGTTGAAAAGATTCTCTGTTCGTTTCCCATTCTTCAAGGAATAGACACATATCAGCATTTTGATCTGCGGATTTATCCTTTCCATCAAAAGTAATAGAACACTGCCAGCCATCATGGTGTGGTGGTCTTTTCGTTTCTATAGAAAAACATAGTCCGCTGATCTTTTCTAACTGAAAAAGACATTCCATTACATCAGATAGACTGTCAAATTTAAAATCGCCTGTTTGATGTCCGAGAAGATAGGTGGAGGTCGTATCGAGCACTTTGGCAAGTTCATTTACCATTGCAATAGATACTTCGATTTCTCCACTTTCATATTTCTGGATTGTACGGAGGGATTTACCAAGAAGATCTGCTAACTCTTTCTGGTTATATCCTCGTTTTTTGCGGAGCGCTTTGATGCGTTCACCTATTGTTTCAACTTTCAGTTTGTTCATTTTTTATTCACCTCACGGATAATATAACATGGAATAAAACGAATTGCAAGTGCATATTATCCAAAATAAATGTTGACAGATGCGAATAATAGATGTATGATGCAAATACGAATTAAAAGTGCATATTTAAAACGAATGAAATGATTAACATGAAATAAAGGCGTACTATAATAGCACTTTCGATAGATGGAAAAAGAAAAGGAGGATTTTATATGCAGATTAATGTATCTTATATTACCGCAAATGACATTATGGAGATTCTCGGAGTTGGGAGAAGCAAAGCCTATGAAATTGTGCGTGTAATGAATGAAGAACTGGAAAATGCCGGATATAACATCATCAAGGGGAAAGTTCCGGTCAGGTATTTCCAGAAAAAATATTATGGCTGTGAGATGAAAATAGAATGAGTATTTTTCAGACAGTAAAAGAAAATGTAACTGCAAGGCAGGCGGCCGAACAGTACGGATTGAAAATAAGTAGAAATGGGATGGTCTGTTGCCCTTTTCATGATGACAGGCATCCCAGTATGAAAGTAGACAAAGGCTTTTGCTGTTTTGCTTGTGGTGTGAAGGGGGATGTGATCACATTTGTGGCGGATTTCTTTCATCTTGCACCATTGGAAGCAGCAAAGAAGCTGGCAGAAGATTTTCAGATACCTATTTTTACAGATAATGAAAAGAAAAGGAATACCAGTAAGAAGAAAGAAAACCGAAAAGAACGTTGTATCAGACGGAAAAGAAATTTGAACAATGGGAACAGGAAAGTATCCGCATTTTATCGGATTATCTTTATCTGCTGGAAGAATGGAAAATAAGATATGCACCAAAAACACCAGAGGAAGAATGGAAAACAGAATTTATAGAAGCCTGTCATCAGAACGAAAAGATAAATTACTATCTGGATTTGCTGGTGTTTGGAGAGCTACAAGACAGAATTGAATTTTTACTGGATAATGGGAAGGAAGTGAAAAGTATTGAAGAACGAATGGAAGAATATAAACGAAACAACAAGGAACAGACTGGAAGAAGCATTAAAGCAGAGGGAAATGAACTTTAATGAGTACTCCCAGGAATGGTTTGAGGATGGACAGATTGATGAGGTGGCATTTTGTGAAAATTTTCTGCAAAGAATGCCATTGAAATGTATCAACGGTATTTTTTTCAGCTTTGATGGAATGTTGCCGGACAGCGAAGTAGAAAAAGAAATTTACGGAATGGTAAAACCGGTTCTTACGAAAGGGATTTCTAAGAAAGTAAAACAGCTTCTGGAGGTTCTTAAACTGGAAGCCTATTCTGAAGAACTTCCGGTGCAGATGGATCGCATCCATGTGAATAATGGGACTTATTTTCTGAAGGGAGATTTCACAGAGAAGAAAGAGTTTTGCCTGAACCGATTACCTGTAAATTATGAAATGAAAGAAGCAAAGCCAGAACGGTGGTTGAAATTTCTTTCAGAACTGTTGGAGGAAGATGACATTCCCACCTTGCAGGAATATATGGGATATTGCTTAATCCCATCCAACAAGGCACAGAAGTTATTGATTATCTTAGGAAAAGGTGGAGAGGGTAAATCCCGTATCGGTCTGGTGATGAGAAAAATCCTCGGAACGAATATGAATGTAAGCAGTATTCAAAAGGTAGAGCATAACCGTTTTGCAAGGGCTGATTTGGAATACCGGCTTTTGATGGTGGATGATGATATGAAATTAGAAGCTTTAAAAGACACGAACTATATTAAAACCATAGTCACTCTTGAGGATAAGATGGATCTGGAACGGAAGTCGAAGCAGAGCGTACAGGGAAACTTATATGTCAGATTTCTCTGCTTTGGAAACGGAAGCCTGAGTGCCTTACATGACCGTTCCTATGGTTTTTACCGCAGACAGATGATACTGACAGTCAAAGATGTGCCACCAGACAGAGTAGACGATCCCTATCTGATTGAGAAACTGCAAAGAGAAACGGATGATATTTTTCTCTGGTGTTTGGAAGGATTGAAACGATTACTGAAAAATAATTACCGCTTTACCATCAGCGAACGTGCAAAAAATAATCTACACGAAGCTATGGAATCAGGGAATAACATTATCGCTTTTATGCAGTCATCCGGGTATATCCGGCTGGAAGAAAATACAACAGCAACTTCTAAAAATTTATATCAGGCATACTGCCGCTGGTGTGAAGATAATACGGAAAAACCTATGAGTGCAAAAAGTTTTTCGGGATACTTAAAAGAAAACGAGAAGAAGTATCAGATTCGTTATTCTACAAATATTCCCTCAGACAATGGAAAAAATGCAAGAGGATTTCAGGGAATACATACGCAGATACGTATAGACAGCTATCGTTAATACGGATGAAATACAGATAAAAAAGATTTTTTCAAAGAAGCGTATAAGCGTATATTTTCAGGAAAATCAAAGGATTACAGGCTTCTGAAAAGTATGGTAAATACGTTCATACGCTTATACATGTAATTGTTGGATTTATTTTATTTTTAGCAGAAGAGGGATTGTAGCTATTAAAGTAGCCGGATACGGGAAGATCAAAAGGGCGGATACGCCCATAAATATAAACTTGAGTCCGAGAAGTAATCGGATTATGTTAAACAAAAATAGCCCTCGGCGACTGAGAGCGAAATACACCCATCGCACAAACCTACGGTTTATACTTTGGGTATTTCGCGATTGCATCGAGCCAAGCGCGGCTGCTTGCAGACGGATTTAGAGAGCGTGGAGGGAGACTATTTGTGCCGGAAACGGCAGTTAACTTGTAAACGGATGCTTATGTATCCAACTTATAAATAATATGACAGAATTTATTGTGTCAGAGACAAGGAGGAAGTGCCTATCGGAAGAAATTCATTTATTCAAATGACAAAACTAAACAATGTAAAAGGTAGAATTAGTTATATATCCAGTCATGCAAGGCAGGAAAATTTGTACTCGGTTTATGAAACCGTTGAGCGGAGTTTTTGGAAAGAATTGGCGAAATGTAACCGAGAAGAATTAAAAAAAAGTGGGACCGATGGAAAATGTATTGAAGCACGAGAGTTGATTATTGCATTACCAGAAAACTTTGTTGAGTATAATCCAGATGCTCTTTTGCGATTGTTCACGGAAGAATTTCATAAGAGATATGGAGTAGAGTGTATCTCAGCGTTGCATCACAATAAACGGAAAACCAATTATCATATTCATCTGATTTTTGCAGAACGAAAAAAGTTGGAAGATCCCGTAATTAAAGTGGCATCCAGAAATATGTTTTATGATGAGAACGGGAAACATGTCAGAACTAAGAGAGAGATTTCTACGGAAGACGGAGAAATCCGAGAAGGATGTAGTATCGTAAAAAAAGGAGATGTTTATGAAAAGAGAATATTTACAATTAAGGATAATCAATTTAAAAGTGAAAAATACTTGGATGAAGTTAAACATTTTTATACTGACATTATAAACCAGTGTGTGCAGAGTGAATCTGAAAAACTACAGGTATTTGATCACAGTGATGGTTATCTTCCAACAAAGAAGATTGGAAAAAATAATCCAAAAGCAGAAAAAATTAAAACAGATAATTATCTACGACAGGAATGGAACCATATGGTTGATAGAGCATATGCTGCTGGAGCGGAAAAAGAGGAAGTATTATCATTGAAACAAGAACATATTAGTATGCCGGTAAAAAAATCTGTAAAATCATTTGGGAACCAACCAAGTTTATTTACGGATATTCTCCGAAAAGCAATTGGAATGCTGAGAGGATTTGTTCAGTATCTTCATGAGATAGAGTCAACAGTAAAAGATGAAAATAGAGAACCAATTATAGAAAAGAGCTTTCGAGTAGATGTGACGCCAGAAAAATTACCGGATGATCTCAGACCATCATCATTACGGGAAGAAACTGAAGTTATAAATGTACAAAGCATTATGAATAAGATTATAAAGCAAGAAAAACGAGTCTATTCAATGGAGAGAAAACAGGTGTTGTTGAAAAAAGAGCAGAAAGAGTTGAATAAAAAATGGTTTCATGGAAAAGAGAAGAAAGATCTGGAAGTAAAGCTTATGGAGAATTTGGCGCAGCTTGAAAAAGCCAGAAGTACACTATCAGCAATCCCAAAGATGTATGGATATGAGAATGTTCTTGCAGTTAAAAATGATTTAAATAAAGCAGAAGAAAAGCTTAAGAAAGTGCAGAAAATGCAGAGTGATTGGGATGCAAAACAGAACGAAAAAATGTATCTAGTAATTCCAGCTACGGAACATGTAGAAGTGAGCATAGCGGAACAGAAAAAAAACTATTAAAGAGCGGTTGGAAGAGAAAAGGCAGGAAGTGAGAAAACAAGAAAAACAACAGAAAGTAAAAAACTCCAGAGGCATGGAATTGTAAGAAAAGCATATGTAGGTGTCGATGAAAATCGCAAGTTCTTGCGAAAAATATGAGGTGATGATATACTTGTTATTAACGGTATGTAAAACATTAAACAGATGTCAGGAGGCAATCATGGCTGTATCATATGAGCGTTTATGGAAATTGTTAATTGACAGGAAAATAAGTAAAGCAGACTTAAGAAAAGCCTCAGGAATCGCACCTAATACAATGACAAAGCTTCGCCGAAATGAAGAAGTAACACTTACTGTTTTGGGTAAAATATGCAAGGTCCTGGAGGCCGATTATGGCGATATCATAGAGTATGTAGATAAGGGAGATGAAGAATGATATGACACCAGAAGAAAAAGCACGTTGCGTAATCGATAATAATCTCAGCCAGTCAGGATGGATTATACAAGATTTGAACAGGTTAAATCTGTCAGCTTCTCGTTGGGGTGGCAGTTCGTGAATTTCCTACTAGTACAGGCGAGGTTGACTATGCTTTATTGTGGATGGAAGACCTAGTAGGAGTTGTGAGGCAAAACGTTCGGAGGCAGGACAATCGATTACTGAGTGTTGAAGTGCAGTCAGGACGTTATGCAAAGAGTTTCTTTACAAAGTGGGTAAAGAATGTATTATACAATTCGATTCGTGTATGAAGCTACAGATAAGCTGATTCGTTTCACTGACTATAATGACGTTAAATATCGTTCCAGGACTGTGTTCTCTTTCCATCGCCCTGAAACATTATTTGAGTGGGTTCGTCAGCCAGATACGCTTCGGAACAATATGAAACATTTTCCACCTTTAGATGTAAAGGGATTTCGAAAATGTCAGATTAATGCAATCAATAATCTGGAAAAACTCGTTTGCAGATAATCGCCCGAAGGCATTAGTACAGATGGCAACAGGAGCGGGTAAAGACATTTACGGCAATTACAGCGTCATATCGTTTGCTCAAATATGGGAACATGAAACGCATCTTATTTTAGTAGATACGAAAGGATTAAGGTGAGCAGGCAGAAAGAGAGTTTCTCGCGTATACACCAAACGATGATCCACGCTCATTTTCACAGATATATGGAGTACGTAGATTAAAATCTTCTTATATACCGAATGATGTTCAGATTTGTATTTCTACCATACAAAGAATGTATTCCATTCTCAAAGAGGAAGAGTTAGATGAAGCAGCAGAAGAAACATCATTTTCAGAGTATGTAACAGCTGAAAGTAAGGCGCCAAAAGAAGTCGTTTATAATGAAAAATATCCACCTGAGTTTTTTGATTGTATTATCGTTGATGAATGCCACAGGTCTATTTATAATGTGTGGAGTCAGGTGCTGTCGTATTTCGATGCATTTATAGTCGGGTTGACGGCAACACCGGATAATCGTACGTTTGCGTTTTTTGATGAAAATATCGTAAGTGAATATCCACGTGAGGAAGCAATTGTGGATGGAGTTAATGTAGGAGAAGATATTTTTGTGATTGAAACGAAGGTTGGGAAGAGTGGAGCCCATTTGATGAAACAGCTGATTGAGTATCGTGATCGCCTGTCTAGAGCAAAACGGTGGAAGCAGATGGATGAAGATATAAACTATGTACCATCACAGCTTGATCGAGACATTGTAAATACAAGTCAGATACGAACTGTTATTCGTACCTTTAAGGAGAACTTGTTCACTGCTCTGTTTCCACGTAGAAAAGAAGTTCCTAAAACACTGATTTTTGCAAAAACAGACAGTCATGCAGATGATATCGTACAGATTGTCAGGGATGAATTTGGCGAAGGGAATGATTTCTGCCGTAAGATCACGTATTCTGCTGATAATCCGGAGTCTGTATTAAGTTCATTCCGAAATGATTATAACCCTCGTATTGCGGTTACCGTAGATATGATTGCAACAGGAACAGATGTGAAGCCCATAGAGTGTTTGATATTCATGCGTGATGTACGCAGCAAGAACTACTTTGAGCAGATGAAGGGAAGAGGAACTCGTGTACTCGATAAAGAAGATCTGCAGAAAGTGACACCATCTGCTACAGAAAACAAAGATCATTTTGTGATTGTAGATGCAGTGGGAGTTACAAAATCAAAAAAATCTGATACCAGATCATTGGAAAGAAAACCAACAGTCAGTATGAAAGAGCTGATGATGAATGTGGCATTAGGGGCAAAAGACGAAAATACATTGACTTCCCTTGCCAATCGTGTCATTCGCCTTAATAGTCAATAGTCTTCTGAAGAACGCAAGCAGTTTGAAACTAAGGTAGGCACATCTGCGAGTTCAGTTGCGGAAAAACTGCTGAATGCATTTGATGAAGATGTATCTTGAACAGGCCAGGGTAAAAACAGGTATATCTAATCCAAACAGAAGAACAGATAAGAATGTACAAAAGAATTGGTAAAGATAGCTTCAGAGCCATTCTATGATCCGGATATCCGTGATTTTATTGAAAATATACGACGTAACCATGATCAGATTATAGATAGTGTTAATCTGGATGAGGTTATTTTTGCAGGATTTGATACACAACAGGAAGAGAATGTGAACAAGGTGATTTCAGGATTCCGTACATTTATCGAAGAAAACAAAGATGAAATTGTTGCACTGAGGATTATTTATGATGCTGCATACAAAGACCGACCTATGGTTATCGAAAAACTGAAGGAATTATATGAAAAATTGAAATCAAAGGGAATAACAGTTGAACGTCTATGGGATTGTTATGCTATTAAACGACCGGATAAGGTAAGACGAAGCACAATAGCACAGATCACAGATCTGATTTCAATGATTCGTTTTGAAATGGGTTATGCAGATACGCTTGTGCCATTTGCAGACAAAGTGAACTATAATTTCATGCAGTGGACATTTAAGAAGAATGCAGGGCATATTCAATTTACAGAAGAACAGATGGAATGGCTGCGACTGATTAAAGATCATATTGCAGCATCACTTAGCATTTTGCCAGAGGATTTGGATTTAACTCCATTTGATCGAAAGGGTGGATTGCTTGGCTTTTATGATGCCTTTGGCGATAGCTATGAACAAATATTACAAGAAATGAATGAGGAATTGGTGGCATAATAAATGTACAAAAAAAAGCATGGAAAGAAATTTTGACAATTACAAGTGGTAAAAATCAAAAAAGTGTTGAATCATTTAATGGAAAGTATCCAATCTATGGAAGTGGGGGAATCATTGGGTACGCAAATGAGTATCTATGTCCTGCTAATACTATTATTGTTGGAAGGAAGGGGACTATTAATCGTCCAATATATGTTACGGAACCATTTTGGAACATTGATACTGCATTTGGAATAGTTGCTGGAATAGAATTAATACCGAAATTCTTGTATTTCTTTTGCCTAACATATAACTTTAAAAGCCTTGATAAGTCAACTGGTAGGCCAAGTATTTCCAAGTCTGATTTGTTAAAAATAGAAATGCCTATACCAGATATTGATGAGCAACAGAGGATAGTTTCTCGTATTGAGGAACTCTTCTCAGAATTGGATAAGAGTGTGGAAATCCTGCAGACTATAAAAAAACAATTGGAAGTATATCGACAGGCAGTGTTGAAGGAAGCCTTTTCTTCATTGCACGAAAAAGTCCAAATCCGGAGTATTTCATCTATGGTTACGAGTGGGTCACGTGGGTGGGCAAAAATACTATAGTGAAGAGGGTGCACGTTTTGTTCGTATCACAGATTTGACTCGAAAATCATATCAAATTAAAAAATAATGCAATTCAGAGAGTATGCTTGCCTCAAAATGCTGAAGGTAAAAAGAAGTCGCCTTCATGGAGGTGATGTTTTAATTTCAATAACTGCTGATTTGGGGAGCATTGCCTTGGTTCCTGATAGTATTGAAGAAACTTATATTAACCAGCACATAGCCGTAGTTCGATTTAATAATGCTTATCAAGGTGAATTTATGGCTTGGTATTTAAAGAGTGAATATGGACAAAAGGATTTACTAAAAATAAACGAGGCGGGGGTAAACTTGGACTTGGACTAGATGATATCCGAAATGTGGTTGTTCCAGTTGTAAGTAATGAGATTGCTGATAGAATTGTTAAAGCAATCGACTCTCGACTTTCAGTCTGTGACAGTATCGAGCAGACGGTGGACATGGCACTTTCGCAAGCAGAAGCTATGCGTCAGAGTATATTGAAAAAAACGCATTTGAAGGAGGACTCAGCGAATGAGCGAACAGACTTCGGCTATTGTTTCTAAGGTATGGGGAATGTGTAATCCCCTTCGAGACGATGGCGTTTCCTATGGAGATTATCTGGAACAGTTAACATATCTGATATTTTTAAAAATGTCAGATGAGTATTCCAGACCGCCTTATAAAAGAGAAACAGGTATTCCAGCTGGTTTTACATGGTCAGATATGCACACGCTTAAGGGCGCAGAACTTGAAAATCAGTATAAAGCAACATTGGAAAAACTCGGAGAGCAGGGAGGAATTCTCGGTAAGATTTTCAAAGGTGCAACCAATAAAATTAGTAGTGTTGCGATTTTGTATAGAGTTGTACAGATGATTGATAACGAAAAGTGGGTGGCAATGTCATCGGATGTTAAAGGAGAAATCTACGAAGGATTGCTCCAGAAAAACGCTGAGGATATCAAAAGCGGTGCTGGTCAGTATTTTACTCCTCGTCCATTAATTCGAGCTATGGTAGAATGTACGCACCCAGAACCGATGAAAACGATTGCGGATCCATGTTGTGGTTCGGGGGGATTTTTCCTTGCATCGCAATCTTATATTGCTGATAGTAAGAATTATACCCTTGATCGAGAACAGAAAGAATTTTTGAAAAATAACACGTTCTATGGAAATGAAATAGTCCCTACTACCTATAAAACTGCTTTGATGAATCTGTATTTGCACAACATCGGAGATATTTATGGTAATGTTCCAATTACATTAGGAGATGCACTTCTTACAGATCCGGGATATCGTGTAGATTATGTGTTGACGAATCCACCTTTTGGTAAAAAATCTTCGCTTACCTTTACAAACGAAGAGGGCGAACAGGAGGAAGAAGATCTTGTTTACAATCGGCAGGATTTTTGGACGACTAGTTCCAACAAACAATTGAATTTTGTGCAGCACATTAATACTGTTTTGAAAGCAACAGGTAAGGCTGCGGTTGTTGTACCAGATAATGTACTGTTTGAGGGCGGAGCTGGTGAAATTGTGCGAAAGAAATTGCTTGAAACCACAGATTTGCATACAATCCTCCGTCTGCCGACTGGGAGTTTTTCATAAGCCGGAGTAAAAGCGAATGTATTTTCTTTGATAAACGTCCAGCCAGTGCTGAAATGCAGACTCGGGAAGTATGGGTATATGATTTCCGCACGAATATTCATTTTACATTAAAGCAACATCCGATGACAGATGCAGATCTTGCAGATTTTGTAAAATGCTATAATCCAGAGAATCGTTATGAGCGCAGCGAAACATGGTCAGAAGAAAATCCAGATGGACGTTGGCGCAGATTCGACATAAAAAATATATTGGAACGTGATAAGACCAGTCTTAATTTGTTCTGGATCAAAGATAAGTCGCTTGCAGATTTAGATAACTTACCGGATCCGGATGAATTGGCGGTTGATATCATTGAAAATTTACAGAGTGCATTGGAGAGTTTTCAGGAATTACAGGCACAGTTGAAAAAGTAATGAGTAATTATTAAAAGGAATAGGACCTTATGGGGATTGTTTCCCAATTTGCCTTATGGAAGTGGCCATAAGGGTTTTATGTATTCTCTGTCAAGAATAATCTTGGTCAGAATTAACAGTGTACAGTTGATAATATAATAAATCATATTGTCCATTGTATACCCTCCAGTTATCAGTGAATTATTGTAGCTGTTAACAATATTATACAATACATCGTATTTTGGAGGATGGTAGAGTTCTTTGCATAAGCGAAGTCCAATTGGTTTTAATGCTTGCTGAAAACAGATATCTACCGGTCGCTATTCAGTAAGCTTTTAGGAGAAAAATGGGTCAGAAAATATATAAAGACAAATTTTATACACATTTTGATGTCAAAAAATATCATACAGATTATCAACAAAGAGTTCAAAATGTTCACTGGGTTAGGAAGCATGGTTTCTATCCATTTATTCATTTTCAAATGAATTGTAGTAAATATACAAATGATTCAAATGGAAAGAAATACATTAAAGAAAAAAATAGAGATATATATTACGCAGCACATATTGATAGATTTATTTATGAGTATTACGGTAATCGGCTTAACAATAGATATAATGAATATATGAAGGCAAAAGGCATAAGTCGTGCTTCGACGGCATATAGAAATTGTACTCCAGGAAAATGCAATATTGACTTTGCGAAGGAAGTATTCGAGTTTATTGTTAAGAGTAAGTCAGCGTATGTTTTTGTTGGTGATTTTAGTAAGTTCTTTGATAAGCTTGATCACAAGTATTTAAAGGATAAAATCAAAAATGTAATTGGTGAAAACGCATTGGATGAAGCTGATTACGCAATTTATAAGAATATTACGAAATTTGCATATATTGAGGCAGATGATATTGAGTCTGAAAAAGGTACTTTAAGAAA
>ENA-OQKD01000247-OQKD01000247.1-human-gut-metagenome-genome-assembly--contig:-NODE-247-length-15058-cov-4.075681_pt1 | contig 15058 bp, 14 predicted proteins | sample MGYA00242775_ERZ504792 | MGnify/ENA primary metagenome ERZ504792 (study PRJEB26092, sample SAMD00036401) | human gut metagenome | host: Homo sapiens | study: EMG produced TPA metagenomics assembly of...
GACGCAAACTGACAGTAAGCTTGATAGGACTTTAAAAGTTCATGATTTATATGTTTATTAAAAAATGATTAAAACAGGTTTTTAAATTTACAGATACTGTAAATAAAATCTTAAACTACAAGGAGCGGAGAATGAATATGAGCGGAAAATTATATTTATGTGCAACCCCAATCGGAAACCTGGAGGATATTACGCTCAGAGTTCTCCGGACCTTAAAGGAAGTCGATCTGATTGCTGCGGAAGATACCAGAAACAGCATCAAGCTTCTGAATCACTTTGACATAAAAACACCTATGACCAGTTACCATGAATATAACAAAATTGAAAAGGCGCATACTCTGATAGAAAAAATGCAGGGCGGAATGAATATTGCCCTTATTACAGATGCAGGAACTCCCGGAATCTCAGATCCGGGAGAAGAGCTTGCGGCCATGTGCTATGAAGCTGGAATTGAAGTCACTTCGCTTCCGGGACCTGCTGCCTGTATTACAGCCCTTACGCTGTCCGGACTTCCTACAAGAAGATTTGCATTTGAGGCATTTCTTCCCATGGACAAAAAAGAGCGCAGAGAGGTGCTTCAGGAGCTTGTGGATGAAACAAGAACCATTATTATTTACGAGGCTCCCCATAAGCTGGTGAAGACTTTGAAGGATCTTAAAGAAACCCTTGGAAACAGAAGAATAACACTTTGCAGAGAGCTTACCAAAAAGCATGAGACTGCTTTTCACACAACCATAGACCAGCTGATCGTTTATTATGAGAACGAAAAGCCTCTTGGAGAGTGTGTGCTTGTAATTGAAGGCAAAAGCCGCCAGGAGCTGAAAGAAGAGGCAGCAGCCTCCTGGGAAGAGATTTCCATAGAGGAGCATATGGAGATTTATGAGAGTAAGGGGCTTTCACGGAAGGATGCCATGAAGCAGGTGGCAAAGGACCGGGGAGTAAGTAAAAGAGAGATTTATCAGTATCTGGTAAATGGAGAGAAATAGAAGCTATTTATTATTGAATAAAAGCATAAATATGAAAGGGAATGCTGTATGAATGATTTTATCATAGTACGGCATTCTTTTTGTTTACAGGAAAACAGTGAAATTGAGATATAAAATCGACAAAATATAGCAAATTCTTCTGTTGCAGATTGATTTTTATAATGCTAAGATAAAAACAGAGCAACATTTTCTTTTTTATTCTTAATTACATTTCATATAGCAGATGACAGATCTGTCTTTCCGGAAAATTCTTGCTTTACTACCCATTACAGAGGCAGGAGTTTATATCGGGGGAAACTCCTGAGAGATCTTAAGGAGGTTCTATATGAATAAGGACAGAGAGAATGCCAGAAAGCATGATAAAACAGTTTTGCAGTGGCATCCTGCATTTTTTGCAGATATTCAGATTGAACTGCAGGAAGATGCAGACAGTCTGATTTTTGAGAATGAGCATCAATTGGGAACAAAACCTATGGAAATAGATGTTCTGGTAATTAAAAAAGAAGATGGGAAAATGATACATAAAAATATCGGAAGAATTTTTCGAAAGCATAATATTATTGAATACAAGAGTCCAGATGACTATCTTAGCATTGATGATTTTTATAAAGTTTATGGGTATGCCTGTTTTTATAAAGCTTGATGCCAGAGCTAGTAAATATGATTCAGATTCAGGATTTGACAATCTCTCTGGGTATGTAGTAAATATCCCAGAAAACTGATGAATCATTTAAAAACTTGAAAGGAAATATAGAATTCAGAAAATTGAATACTGGAATTTATTATGTAAATGGTGATGTGATTCCTGTTCAGCTTATTGTTATATCAGAACTGGATCCGAACAGAAATCTTTGGCTTCGAAGTCTGACAAATCATCTGGATAATGAAAATATGATTCGTCAAATTTTAGGAGAGTATAACGGAAATCTGGATAACACTTTGTATCGTTCTGCCATGAACATGATAGTAAAAGCCAATAAAGACAAATTTAAAGAGGGAGATGTGCTTATGTGTGAAGCATTAGAAGAGTTATTTATGGAAATTATGCCTGACCGGGTTCAGAAGCTTATGGATGAGGCCCAGAAGGCAAGAGATGAAGAAACGGCACAAAAAATAGAAGAGAATGCTGTACAAATAAACAAGTTGACATCTATACTTTTGGAGGAAGGACGGATTGATGATGTAAAAATGGCATCAGAGGACAGAAATTATCAAAAGAAATTACTGAAGGAGTTTGGATTGCTTTCAGAAAAGGTGTAAATTAATAGAATTTTAAACAGAAAAACAGGATTTTGAGCTTGAATATGGATTTATAAAAACAGAGCTATGTCTCATGTGAATTCTCTCAGATGTGTTGGGAATATTTACCCTGCATTTGGGGAGTAGTTCACTGAAAGACATAGCTTTTTTCCGTGTTTTGCGCAAATTTAATGGAAAGCACCCCCATTTTGTGTTATAATAAATTAGTATTACTATGTCTATTTATCAGTGGGTGCAGGATTTCTGTATGCCTGTTGATGCCATAAATATAGAATGACAGGAGGACGCAAATGGGCGGAGAGAATACAGAGTACGGAGCGGATCAGATTCAGATTCTGGAAGGACTGGAAGCTGTAAGAAAAAGACCGGGAATGTACATTGGAAGTACGTCAAGCAGGGGCCTGCATCATCTTGTATATGAAATCGTGGATAATGCGGTGGATGAAGCGCTGGCAGGATTTTGTACGGAAATTCAGGTGACGATCAATCCTGATAATTCAATTACAGTTGTAGATAACGGAAGAGGTATTCCGGTAGGAATCAACCATAAAGCGGGAATTCCTGCAGTTGAGGTGGTATTTACCATCCTTCATGCAGGCGGTAAATTCGGCGGCGGAGGATATAAGGTATCAGGAGGACTTCACGGAGTCGGAGCATCTGTTGTAAACGCGCTTTCTGAATGGCTTGAGGTTTCTATTTTTAAAGAGGGAAAAGAATACAAACAGAGATATGAAAGAGGACACACCATGTATCCTCTGAAGGTTGTGGGAGACTGTTCGCCTGAATATACAGGAACAACCGTAACCTTTTTACCTGATAAAGAAATTTTTGAAGAAACTGTTTATGATTACGATATTCTCAAGCAGCGCCTTCGTGAGATGGCTTTTCTTACAAAAGGGCTGAAGATCGTTCTCAGAGACGACAGAGAAGAGTCAAAAAAAGAAAAATCTTTCCACTATGAGGGAGGAATTCAGGAGTTTGTTACTTATCTGAACAGAAGCAAGGAAGCTCTTTATCCTGAGGTTGTATATTGTGAAGGTGAGAAAGACGGCGTTGTGGTAGAGGTTGCCATGCAGCACAATGATTCCTATACAGAAAATACCTATGGTTTCGTAAATAATATCAATACTCCGGAGGGCGGAACTCATATCGTGGGCTTCCGTAATGCTCTGACAAAGACATTTAACGATTATGCCCGGAAAAACAAGCTTCTGAAAGACAGCGAGCCAAACTTAAGCGGTGATGATATCCGTGAGGGTCTGACTGCTATTGTCAGTGTAAAAATCGAGGAGCCTCAGTTTGAGGGACAGACGAAACAGAAGCTGGGCAACAGTGAGGCCAGAGGTGCTGTTGATTCTATTGTCAGCAGACAGCTGGAGATTTTTCTGGAGCAGAATCCAACTGTGGCAAAAGCGACAGTGGAAAAGTCTGTTCTTGCTCAGAGAGCCCGTGAGGCAGCCAGAAAAGCCAGAGATCTTACCAGAAGAAAATCAGCCCTTGACGGTATGGCGCTTCCCGGCAAGCTGGCAGACTGTTCAGATAAGGATCCGAAAAACTGTGAGATCTATATTGTAGAGGGAGATTCTGCGGGTGGTTCTGCAAAAACAGCCAGAAACCGTGCAACACAGGCAATCCTTCCCCTAAGAGGAAAAATCCTCAATGTTGAAAAAGCCCGTTTAGATAAAATTTACGGAAATAAAGAGATCAAGGCTATGATCACAGCTTTTGGAACAGGAATCCACGAAGATTTTGATATCAGTAAGCTTCGTTATCACAAGATCATCATCATGACAGATGCCGATGTAGATGGCGCGCATATTGCAACACTTCTTCTTACGTTCCTGTATCGTTTTATGCCTGAGCTTATTAAACAGGGATATGTTTATCTGGCGCAGCCGCCTCTTTATAAAATCGAAAAAATAAAAAGGTATGGTATGCCTATGATGATGCGGAGCTGAACCGTATTCTGGAGGAAATAGGCCGCGACAATAATAATAAGATCCAGCGTTACAAAGGTCTTGGTGAAATGGATGCGGACCAGCTTTGGGAGACAACTATGGATCCTGAAAAGAGAATCCTTCTGAGAGTGACAATGGATGAATCCGCAACCTCGGAGATAGACCTTACTTTTACAACTCTGATGGGAGATAAGGTAGAGCCAAGACGTGAATTTATCGAAGAGAACGCAAGATTTGTAGAAAATCTGGATATCTAGGAGAATAAAAAATGGAAGACAATATTTTTGATAAAGTGCATGAGGTGGATCTGCAGAAGACCATGGAAAAATCTTATATAGATTATGCCATGAGTGTAATCGCCTCACGAGCGCTGCCGGATGTCCGGGACGGACTGAAACCGGTACAGAGACGAGTTCTGTATTCAATGATAGAGCTGAACAATGGTCCTGACAAGCCGCACCGTAAATGTGCGCGTATTGTCGGTGATACCATGGGTAAATATCACCCTCATGGAGACAGCTCTATTTACGGCGCTCTGGTGAATATGGCGCAGGACTGGTCAACCAGATATCCTCTGGTTGACGGACATGGAAACTTTGGTTCTGTGGATGGCGACGGCGCGGCCGCCATGCGATACACCGAGGCGCGTCTCAGCAAGATTTCTATGGAAATGCTGGCAGACATCAACAAAAATACAGTTGATTTCCAGCCTAACTTTGATGAAACAGAAAGGGAGCCGGTAGTGCTTCCGTCCCGCTATCCAAATCTTCTTGTAAACGGTACCTCGGGAATTGCCGTAGGTATGGCAACGAATATTCCTCCCCATAATCTCAGGGAGGTTATTCAGGCTGTGGTAAAGATCATTGATAATATCATTGAGGAGCAGCGCGATACAAGTATTGAGGAGATTCTTGAAATTGTAAAAGGACCGGATTTTCCTACAGGAGCAACGATTCTCGGAACAAGAGGAATTGAGGAGGCTTATCGTACAGGCCGCGGCAAAATCCGTGTCCGCGCAGTGACAAATATTGAAACTCTTCCTAACGGAAAGTCCCGCATTATTGTTACAGAGCTTCCGTATCTGGTAAATAAGGCCCGCCTGATAGAAAAGATCGCAGAGCTTGTCCGTGACAAAAAAATCGACGGAATTACAGACCTGAACGATCATTCCAGCCGTGAAGGAATGCGTATCTGTATAGATCTGCGCAAAGATGCCAATGCAAATGTAGTTCTGAATCAGCTGTATAAGCATACACAGCTTCAGGATACCTTTGGAGTGATCATGCTCTGCCTTGTTTCAACCAATGGAAGTCTTGAGCCAAAGGTTCTCAATCTCCACGATATGCTGAAATACTATCTGGCTCATCAGGAGGATGTTGTAACAAGAAGAACTCAGTACGATCTGAATAAGGCGCAGGAAAGAGCTCATATTTTAGAGGGACTTCTGAAAGCCCTTGATAATATTGATGAAGTGATCCGTATCATTCGTGGTTCCAGAAGCGTTCAGATTGCCAGACAGGAGCTGATGGACCGTTTTGAGCTGACAGACGTACAGGCTCAGGCCATTGTTGATATGCGTCTTCGTGCGCTTACCGGTCTGGAAAGAGAGAAACTGGAAACAGAATACGCAGAATTAATGGAAAAAATCCGCAAATTAAAGGCAATTCTTGAAGACAGAAATCTTCTTCTTCGCGTGATCCGTGAGGAAATGCTGGAGATTTCCGATAAATATGGTGATGACAGAAGAACCTCTATTGGTTTTGATGCCTTTGATATTTCCATGGAGGACATGATTCCCCGGGAAAATACTGTGATCACTATGACAAAACTGGGTTATATCAAGCGTATGACAGTGGATAATTTCCGCAGCCAGAACAGAGGCGGCAAGGGAATTAAAGGGCATGCAGACTCTTGATGATGACTATATTGAAGAACTGATGATGACAACCACTCATCATTATGTGATGTTTTTTACCAATACAGGACGTGTTTACCGTCTGAAGGCTTATGAAATTCCGGAGGCCAGCAGAACTGCCAGGGGCACGGCGATCATCAATCTCCTTCAGCTTATGCCGGGAGAGCGGATTACTGCGGTTATTCCTATCAACAAGTTTGAAGAGGATCAGTATCTGATGATGGCTACCCGTAAGGGACTGGTGAAGAAAACTCCGATCCGGGATTATGCAAATGTACGTAAAATTGGCCTTGCGGCAATTTCACTGCGTGATGATGACGAGCTGATTGAAGTAAAGGTAACAAACAATAAAAAAGATATTATCCTTGTTACCAAGGATGGTCAGTGCATTCGCTTTAAAGAAACAGATGTGAGAACAACAGGCCGTGTTTCCATGGGTGTAAGAGGAATCAATCTTATGGATGGCGATGAGGTTGTTGGTATGCAGCTGAATTCTCAGGGATATTATCTGCTGGTTGTATCTGAGAACGGTATGGGCAAACGTACCTCCATCAGTGAATTCACCTGCCAGAACAGAGGCGGTAAGGGTGTAAAATGCTATAAGATCACCGAAAAAACAGGAAATGTGATCGGAGCAAAAGCTGTTAATGAAGAAAATGAGATTATGATGATCACAACAGAAGGTATTATTATCCGTCTGCAGTGTTCTGATATTTCTATTCTTGGAAGAATTACATCAGGAGTAAAACTGATTAATCTTTCTGACGGTGTGACAGTGGCAAGCTTTGCCAAAGTCAGAGAAAAGGAAGAAGAAAAAGTTCTGGATAAAGCAGACGGCGGACAGTCAGAAGCAGTTGAAACAGAAAACCAGGAGACAGGTACAGAGGAATAAAGAGGTAAAGAGCAGTTATGGTACAACAGGTAAAGTCTTCTAACAACAAAAAACGCAGACCTGCAGGCAAAAACTCCAGAAACAGGAAATCCTCAGCTTCTTCCAGAAGAAAGAAAACGAATATCAATATAAAAATGATTGCAGGGGCCGCAGTGCTGGCGGTCCTGGTGATCGTTCTTGTTTTTGCGGTAAAAAGCTGCGGGGTCAGCAATAAGACGCCTGAGAAGGTGGTAAAAACTCTGGTCAAATCCTATGTGGACGGAGATGAACGGAAGATTAAAAAATGCTATGGAGTAAAAAAACGCAGATGAAAATCTTGAAAAAGAAATCTCTGCCACAATTAAATACTTTAGAAGTACACAAGCCAAAAAAAGTAGAAATAAATGCCTGTGATACAATTTACAAAAATGGCAAGAATGCTTATGTATATATCACATACAGTCTGATTCTGGAGGATGGACAGTCCTATCCCTGCATCAGTACTTATATGACTCAGAAGAATGAAAAGGGAAAGTACAGCATTCTTACACCTTCTGATATTACAGACGATATGTAAAAAAGAAGACGGCTGCCAGATATGCGTCATTTATGGAAACAGATCCTTATAAGGAATATGTGACAGCATATGATACTTTTTCAAAAAAGAATCCGGGATATGAGGAAAAACTGGCTACAAAACTGAATTAATATTTCTGTAGTGGAGGAAAGCTTTTGAAATGAAAAGAATTATAATGATGGTGCTGCGCAATCTGCCGTTTATTCCAATGGCATGGTTTAAGCTGTGCTGGTATGCGTCTCATGTGGACAATTATACAGAAGGGGAACGGTATGCCCTTCTTAAAATGATTGACAGACGTGCGAATAAAGGCGGAAATATTACCATTGATGCCCATGGCGTGGAGAATATTCCTGAGGAAAGCGGGTTTATTTTTTATCCCAATCATCAGGGCATGTATGATGTTCTTGCAATCATGGCGCCGTGTCCGGTTCCCTTTTCTGTGGTTGCAAAAAAAGAAGTAGGGGAAGTTCCGTTTTTAAAGCAGGTATTTGCCTGTATGAAAGCCTTTTTGATCGACAGAGAGGATATCAGACAGTCCATGCAGGTCATTATCAATGTGACCAGAGAAGTAAAAAATGGCCGTAATTATCTGATCTTTCCGGAAGGAACAAGGAGTAAGCAGGGCAATCACCCTCAGGAGTTTAAAGGCGGAAGCTTTAAGGCAGCAATGAAGGCGAAGTGTCCAATTATTCCTGTGGCCCTGATTGATTCTTATAAATCTTTTGATACAGGATCAGCAGCGCCGATCACTGTACAGGTGCATTTTCTGAAACCGATGGAATATGAAGAATATAAGGATATGAAATCAACAGAAATTGCAGCAGAAGTAAAGCGAAGAATAGAAGAAACAATAAAAGCAAACGGCGGATGGGACTGAAATGATGGCTGGAGTAGTATGAAAATGAAAAAAACAAAAAATATAGAGAGATTTAAGTTTTATGGCGGGTATACAGTCTTATTTACGATTTGTATGATATGTACGTCATTATATTTTATTTATAATAAATCAACATTTATATGGTCAGTTGATGGAATAAGCCAGCACTATAATGCGCTGGCTTATTATGGTGAATATTTACGGGATATTTTATGGAATTTATTTGAAAAGCATAGTATTATCATTCCCACTTACGATTTTTCTATTGGATATGGAGCTGATGTTTTAAATACATTACATTATTATGTTATTGGAGACCCGCTGAATCTTTTGGCTGTATTTGTGCCTAAAGAGCATACGGAAATCTTATTTCATGTTCTTGTAATTCTTAGAATCTATCTTGCCGGAATTACTTTTTCTGTCTTTGCCAGAAGCCGTGGAAACAGATCATCTGCGGTTCTGGCTGGAGTGCCGATTTATCTTTTTTCGGAATACGTGCTGTATTTTTTCTGCAAACATCCATTTTTTTTAAATCCATTGATATATTTTCCATTGATTCTTTTAGGCGTAGACAGGATTTATCGTAAAAAAGGACCGGGGATATATATTGTTGCCCTGATTATTAGTGCGTGCAGCAATTTCTATTTCTTTTATATGCTGGGAATTTTGACAGTAATCTATGCGGTTTTTCAATATTTTGGTTTTTATCATTCCATTCAATGGAAAACAGTGTTTCGATTTTTGTTGAAATTTGGACTGTATACGATTTTGGCTATATGTGCAGCCGGGGTTTTTCTATTGCCTTCTCTGGGGCTTCTGTTCCAGACAGGAAGGATGTCTAATGAAACTACAGTACCTTTGTTATATGGGATTAAATATTATGCACGCTTTTTTTCCGGATTTATCAGTATGGACAGTCCGGGACACCAGACTTTTCTTGGGTATACGGTTATTGCTTTTCCGGCTGTGATTCTGTTGTTTGCAACTAAAGGGGAAAAGCTTTTAAAAACAGGATTTGTTTTACTTACAGGATTTTTGTGTATTCCTTTTATAGCTCATGTATTTAATGGTATGTCTTATGTGACAAACAGATGGGCATTTGGATATACGATGCTTGTGGCGTACATAGTAGTAAAGATGTATCCGGTATTCCTAAAGCTTTGCATCAGACAAAAAATAATTTTGATTGTGTTTACTGTACTTGAGCTTCTGGCATGTATGGCAGGAATAGCGGGAAAATATCTGGTAGGCGAAGAAACTAAGCTTAAGGTTATGACAATTCTTTTGTTTTTGCTGATACTGTTTGTGGCTGTGCTTTGTATGAGTAAGAAGCAAAAAAATCCAGGCAAAAGTTTTTTTTACTTTTGTTATGTGCATGAATGTTGGGTGTGTTCTCATTAATGCGCTTGATGTCAGGACGAGAGAAGCTGATGCAAATAGATTTATCCAACAGGGGAGTGCGCAAAGACAATTGGAAAATATTCCTTCTGCAGAACTGGGGGAATTTTCAGAGGAAAAAAATTCCTGGCGTTATGATGAGGAAGGAACCGGAGAAATAAAAAACTCTACATTACAGACAGGACTGTATGGGACATCTTTTATTTCAGCATGGCGAATCCATATGTGGCAGAATATCAAAGTTCATTATACTGGAATAATACCCAGGAGCAAAGTTATCGTGGGGCAGATAAAAGAAGTGCGTTGGAGATTCTGGGAGGAGTGAAATATTTTGTCACTCCAAAAGAAAGGAAAGGACCTGGTGCTTATCAGGAAAAGAAAAATTATGTAGCAGGCGAAAAAGAATTTACTATATGGGACAGTGGGAAAAAAACTCCGAATTTGTATTTGCATACGATAAATATATTGGCAGAAATGAATTTGAACAGTTAAATATAGAACAAAAGCAGCAGGCCCTGATGGAAGCGGTAGTATTGGAGCGGGATAAAGATATTGGTGATTGGGATAAAGAGTATATTGTTTCAAATGATGCGAAAGAACCGGAAACAATATGGACTTCCAGTGGAAAAATCAAATTAGAAGAAAACATGATCCAAGTACAGGAACGAGGGGCAACGCTGAACATTCAGACAGATATTCAGGACGAGGGTGAAGTATATTTAATTTTTGAGGGGCTTGAGTATGAGGACGGAGCTTCCAGTGGTATTTCCAGAACGAAATCCAAAATTACAATTAATATTACTCAGAACAAAATAAAAAAGAAAATAGTTTTTAATAATGCAAACGAATTCGCGGAAAATAATGGAAAAAATAATTTTCTGTGTAATTTAGAGATGAATGAGCCTGGAAAAAAAGAAATAGAGATAAAGTTTCCGTATACCGGAACCTATCGCTTTAAAAATATCAGAGTTGTTGTTCAGCCTGTGGAGAAAATAATAAAAAATGCAGAGAACTTAGAGAAGGGTGTTGATGGATGGGTCTGTGCAGATGGGAATGAGGTAAAAGCTTCTCTGGAGTTAGAAGAGCCGCGTCTGGTATGTCTGGCTGTACCTTTTGACAAAGGCTGGACTGCTGTTGTAGATGGAAAAAAGGCTGAACTTATGCAGGCCAATATAATGTATATGGCATTGCCGTTAGAAGAGGGAAAACATGAGATAGAACTTCATTATTCCAATCCGTTTATTTGCACAGGTGCAATCATTTCTGTCATTGGTATACTGGGGGCAGTAATATGTATAACAGGAAATTATGTAAAGAGACGAAGAAAATAGTTTCTGAAAACAGATGAAGTGTAAAGCTGTTGCTTTGTTGAAAATACAAATGAAAAAAGGTGACATTTCTCCTGCAAGAGGGGGGATGTCACCTTTTTGGCATCAGAAGAACTTAGATGTATGGACAGTTTTGGGAGTTTCGGTATTGTTTTGGTCTTGTAAATGTTTACATTTGTTTTTTCAGCTTTCGGAAATCTCTGAGAGCATTCCAGCCGATTTTTATAATTTTCTTTATGTTAATAGAATTTACGCCTCCCTGTCTGGGTTTAAAAGAAATTTCCCGGAAGCATAATTTTTCATGATAGTAGGCAAAATATGTAGTCATCATAATGTTGGGGAGATTATAATTTTTGGGAAGCTTTTTTATATATTTCTTAACCAGTCCGGATTTCATAAGCCGAAAGGGGGCGTTTGCATCAGGGACTTTTACTCCAAAAATAATCCGAAGCAGTAAACAGACAGTGTTTTCCACAAATTTACGGGCTTTTCCATCGCCCCTGATTGTTCGTTTGCCGATTACTGCATCGTAATCTTTTCTCAGATTCCAGAATTCTTCAAATTCACCGGGGTCCGTCTGCCCATCCGCGTCAGTCTGAAAAACATAGTCAGCGCCCATTTCCACAGCATAGTTATATCCGTAAAGAACCGAAGAACCGTGTCCTCCGTTTTTCTTTGTCAGAGGTTTCAGAAGGAGCATGGATTCTGAAAGTCTGCACAGAATCTTCCAGGTGTCGTCAGTGCTTCCGTCGTTGACAACAACCATTTTTGAGGCTCCGCCGCCGTTGTGTTTTTCAATAATGGGATACCATTGCTGAATGGTTTTTTCAATGTTGGCCTCTTCGTTGTAGGCGGGAATTACAATATATAATTTATCCATAAATAGATGTCTCCTTTGATAGTTTTAGGTATGGTTCTGTAAATGAGAAAATTTGAAAAAGTATACAAAATCCTCACGGATCTGTATTTATAAGATTCACATATAGAGCTTAAATTTCTTTTATGTTCGTATATCATGGATCCTATTGTGCAGAATTCGATGCTTGTTCATTTATAGCAAAGTTCTGTTTTATATACATTTGAATATGGTTTTGTTCATATATCATTTGGTAATGATCTGACAGATATTGAAGAATTTCCCGGTTTTTTATTCCGTAGGGGAAAATCTGCCTTTTTTCAGCATTCTGGTAAGAAAGAATGATGATATCGTTTTTGCCGCTCAGTATAGATTGCACCTGCGCGTTGACTGCGTCCGGAAAGGTCTGGTAGCTGATAGCAGGGATGTAAAAAAACTTATCTTCCGGAATTACATTAAATTTATTATAAAACATAGACTTGTTATTAACTGTAAGTACTGTTTTTCTGTCAGAATAATATTTATGATAAATGTCTGCCATGTTGTTTGCGATCTGCGAAATCTTTGGTATGTTTGTCAGAGAAAAAAGCTTTACAGGCATCTGGAGGTTGACACAGACTGTAAAAGTAAAAAGTCCTGCGATGAGAAGCTTCCTGTGACAAAACAGTTTCTCTGAAAATAAAGCGGCCTTTTCCGTTAAAAATAAGACGGCGGGCAGAAAAAAAGGAATCAGATATTCATAGTAATGCCCGTAGTTTCTGCCGGACAGCGAAACAGAAAATGCAGAGAGCAGCAGGGATACAGCATACATTGCCCGGAAGCTTCGTGAAAACTGTGCGGATCTTATTACAATGATCAGAGAGATAAGACATCCAAGAAGCATACAGAAACCTCTGATATTTGTAAAAAGCTGAAAAAAATTTTCGACAGAAGAACCGTTTGAGGAATACTGCAGATTAAAAAACAAAGACTGCTGTATCATTGGCTTCAGACTGTGGGTATTCAGGCAATAAATAATGACTGGCAGAATTCCTGTACATACTCCGAGACTTCCGGAAACTGCATTCAGAAGAATGGATTTATACTTTTTATAAAAAATCAGTCTTAGAAGGAGGATAATGGCAATTCCTCCCCACATTGCAGCCATATTAAGCCGAAGACTCAGAGCAATTCCGACACATATTCCATGAAAAAACATGAAAAGCGGAGGATGATCAATAATCTTTCTTTTATAATATTTGATAATAAGAAAAACAGACAGAAACTGAAAAGTCAGTCCATAGGTCTCAACGAAATTCCCTCCCTGGTAGGTGAAAAAATTAAGTATAAGTAAAAGCATGAGGCCCCACAGAAAGGCTTTTGCATATTTCCGGAAACCCGGTTTCCTGAAATTAAGTCTGTAATTTTAAATAAAGAATTACATTGATGATCATAAATGCGCATTCAATAATAAAATCCCAATCGTTGTTTGGAACTGAGACAGGCTCCGAGATAATTAAAGAAATAGACATACCATCCTTGTGATCAAAGAGATCACGATATGGGACTTTACCTGACAGCATACTGCGCCCTATTGTAAAAAAGACGGAGCTGTCTGTGCCCATGCTGTTGACAACAGGAGAAGAGCCTGCGCTGAAAAGCATAATACATATGGTATAAAGTGCTCCAAGCAGGTAACGAGAGGAATGTCTGAAAATCGAAGTTCTTTTTAGGAAAATGGAATCAGTTGCATAAGAGCTTTTCATGGGAAACCTCCGAATAAATAATATAGCAGAAACAAAATATAACAGAAAAACGTGGGTGTGGAAGCAGTAAATAAGATTTCTGCATGGATATATTTTATCACAGGAAAGGAGAAAAGTAGAGAGGTAAGTATGGTAATCATGGAAAAAGAATAGAAAAGTAAAGAATGAAATAAGATCTATGAACAAAATAATACAAAATAATTTGAATTTTTTATAAAAAACAGGTTGACAATATGAAATACCTTCTGTATAATTAACAATGCATTTCAGATATAAATGCCTTCAAATTGCATAAGAAATTATGAGTTCGGAGTCTGGAGAAGTACTCAAGAGGCCGAAGAGGTGCCCCTGCTAAGGGTATAGGTCGGGTAACCGGCGCGAGGGTTCAAATCCCTCCTTCTCCGTTTTGTTTTTTGAAGAAATAAAAAACTTCAAAAAATTAAAAAAACTTGTTGACAACCGCTTGAAGATGTGGTAAAGTAAACAAGCTGTCAGCGAGAGAGCGAATTACTTAAAAGAACATCGAAAAAGTTTGAAAAACTTGAAAAAAGTTCTTGACAGATGAAAAGAGATGTGATAAAGTAAATGAGCTGTCTGAGAGACAGAAAACAAAGAACCTTGATAACTAAACAGTGAGACACATACGATTCTCGAAAATTCTTTTATACATTCAAAGAACGGTTTGGGTGAACATGAAATGCAAACCCACTCCGAAGAGCGGAAGCGAATCGGAGCTACAACCTATATTAACAGTAAAACGAGAGATAGCTAGTAGTTATCTTGAGTGGAACAACCTCTTGAGCCTTTGGCTCAATCGGTGAGATGCAATTAAGTCAATGCCAAGCATTGCTGAATTGCTTACACACTTTTACAGAGAGTTTGATCCTGGCTCAGGATGAACGCTGGCGGCGTGCTTAACACATGCAAGTCGAACGGGGATTATTTTGACAGAGACTTCGGTTGAAGTTGTTATAATCCTAGTGGCGGACGGGTGAGTAACGCGTGGGTAACCTGCCTCACACTGGGGGATAACAGTCAGAAATGACTGCTAATACCGCATAAGCGCACGGGATTGCATGATCCAGTGTGAAAAACTCCGGTGGTGTGAGATGGACCCGCGTTGGATTAGCCAGTTGGCAGGGTAACGGCCTACCAAAGCGACGATCCATAGCCGGCCTGAGAGGGTGGACGGCCACATTGGGACTGAGACACGGCCCAGACTCCTACGGGAGGCAGCAGTGGGGAATATTGCACAATGGGGGAAACCCTGATGCAGCGACGCCG
>ENA-OQKD01000248-OQKD01000248.1-human-gut-metagenome-genome-assembly--contig:-NODE-248-length-15046-cov-3.881560_pt1 | contig 15046 bp, 14 predicted proteins | sample MGYA00242775_ERZ504792 | MGnify/ENA primary metagenome ERZ504792 (study PRJEB26092, sample SAMD00036401) | human gut metagenome | host: Homo sapiens | study: EMG produced TPA metagenomics assembly of...
AATGTGTTTTTATTTACGTAACTGGCAGGTCACGTTTTTATTATACACATTAGGAGTTTTTATTTCTGAATACACCGCTAAAGCTTTCACGGAACCACGCGACTATCGCGTGGTTTTCTTGATACAATCACCGGAAGTACCAAAAGGCACATTCCGGGAGTGCAAGCGGTCGCCAAGGTCACGGGCAAGCCCGGACTTTGGCTTATCGCCATTGCAAAAAGCACAGAACCCATTCCAAAGGCTCTGTGCTTTTCTCATTCATCCGCACACAATATTTGATTATCCTGTGCTGATTTTTTTATGCATTGCTCTATGCTCTTTTTCTTCTTCTGAAAATAACAACTGCGGAAGCTACCAGCATGAACGCCCAGAACATGATCGGTGTCTGATCGCCTGTCTGAACTGCCTGACCTTTCTGTGAATCCGGATTTTTATCCTCATCTTCCTTAACGTCATCTTTTTTCACAAGCAGTTTCTCTGCATCTTTTAACGCTTTTAACATATCTTCAACGTCTTTTGCCGTCGCTTTCTTGTCTTCCAATACCGCTTTTGCTTTTTCCAAAAACGTCTTTATATGCTTTCACTGACGCATCCGTATATCCGCTTAAGTCTTTCTTTTCAGCCGCTTTGATCGCTTCTTTCAATGCTTCTAACTGCTCTTTGCTCGGCTTTTTGTCTTCTTCCTGCGGATTGTCTTTCTCTACGAGAAGCTTGTCTGCATCTTTTAATGTTTTCAGCATATCTTCAACGTCTTTTGCCGTTGCTTCTTTATCTGACAATACTGCTTTTGCTTTTTCCACTAACATCTTTATATGCTTCGACAGACGCATCCGTATATCCGCTTAAGTCTTTCTTTTCAGCCGCTTTGATCGCTTTCTTTAATTCCTCTAACTTTTCTTTGCTCGGCTTCATTTCCAAATCAACGGCAGCTTTCTGCAGTTTAGCCAAAGCGTCGTCTACCTCTTTTTGTGCCGCCTTCTCATCTTTAAGAACTTCCTGCGCTTTATCATATGCCGCCTTAAAAGCATTCCATGTCGAAGGAGTATACTCTTCTTCTTTATCTGCGTATTTCTTTGCGAAATCTACATAACTCTGAAGCGCAGTCTTATCCACTTTATCCGGACTCGGTTTTGCAGTCAGTCCGCTGATCGCAGTTTCAAGATCCGTCTTCGCCTGATCTACTTCTGTCTGTGAAGCATCCGCGTTTTTAAGTACCGTTTCAGCCGCTGTCAGCGCTTGCGTATACTTCGCTGCGGATTCTTCCGTATATCCCGAAAGATCCCCGTACGCTTTTTTCGCCTCATCAACCGAAGCCTGCAGTTTTGTGAAATCTGCACGTTTTACAAGTCCGTTTACCGCTGTCTCAAGCGCTGTGCGAGCCGCCTCGATATCCGCATCAAGCGCATTTTCATTTTTCAAGACTTCATTTGCCGCATCCAATGCGCTCTTAAACGGCTGCCATGTGGACGGAGTATAGTCTTTTTCAGTCTTATCGCTCACTGCATCGACCAATACTTTCAGGCTTGTCGTGTCACCTATAAAGTCAAGCATATGTACGATTTCAAGCAATTCTGTGTACGCTTCGTCAACCTGCTCCTGTGACGCTTTTTCATTATCTTTCACCTGAACTGCTTTCGCAAGCGCTGCATCTAACGCTTTTTTCACTTCAGGAACGACATGTTCATATTCCGGTTTTTCTTTCGCGCTCTGTGCGTATCCGATCAAAAATTCAAGGAACTGCTTATTTACCTGTTCCGGCTGCGGTTCTTCTTTTTTCGGAGCCATTATACGGATTTCTGCCGCAGATGCAAAGTTCTTTCCTGCCTGATCTGACAATGTTCTCACTGCATATAGTCTAACGTTTGTCGCCTCTGTCTGATCAAACTGAGCCCATTTCCATCCTGAATCATTTGTCCATGTTCCTGTCGCCACTTCATGATAAGACTGTCCGTTATCATTGCTTACCTCAATACGGTATTCAACGATCACACCGTTCACCGCGCCGTTTCTTGGAAGTATACGCAGTCCGTTGACAGTCTTGCTCTCTCCCAGGGCAATATCGATCCACAGATTATTCTGGTCGTCGCCTTCATATTTACTGTGCCAAAGCGTTGACACGTCTTTATCCAGAACATATGATGCAGGTCCTTCTTTCCCTGTCTGCGGCTGCGCGCTTCCTGCCGTAGCAGTCATCCCTTCTGTCGGAAGGTCAAACTCATCATTTGCCGCCGGATTTTTTACAGAGTAGTTTTCTAAAATTTCTGCTCCGAGTGTTTTCAGATCCTGCGGTGTCGCAGTTGTCGGATACTCTTTATTGCTGCGTACCCATTCCCATTCCCACTCAAACCAGTCGATATTACTCTCATAATCCGTTCCCGAAAGCTCGTTTGTTCTTGCTGTGATCCAGCGCTGCCATCTTGCTTTATAGAAATCACCGATCAAGCCTGACCACTGACGGTTAGAGTAATCTTTCAGACCGCCTTTTTCCGCCTGATTTTTCGATCCCCATGTAGTAACGAGCGCTTTTGCATTGAACTCATACAGTTCTTTTGTAAAGTCATCCGCATTATTTGCAAGCGCTTTTGCCTGCTCTACCCATCTTCCGAGAAGGAAGTATTCGCTTGTTCCCGTTACTTTTTCCATGTCTTCGATCACTGACATGAATTTTTCCGAATATGTTTTAAAGCTGTCCAGATCTTTTGCGCTGAACGCTGCAGACATACCTTTTTGATATTCCTGAGCGCTGTTGGAAAGTACCTGCTGCAAAACATTTGCCAGATCGTACTGATATCCTGCGCTGTCTTTCAGCTTATCATAATCAGCTAACAGAAGCGCTGCCGCTTCTTCAAGATCGCCTTTTTCATAGCTGATCACCGCGTTGCCCCATGTAGAAGCCGCCCCGATCGTAAGATTCGGTCTTGCATTTACAACTGACTCCGGCGCACCCTGTCCAAGGCCGTTTAAGCTCGCCTTATATACTGTTTCTTTCAAAATATCCCATGCCTGATTTGCCGACTCACTCTCTGCTCCGTATCTTCTCGTCGCATAATCATCAAGCCATGTGTCAAGATCGATCACTTCCATCTTCTGTGACGCATCATCCTGCCAGATCGTCTCGAACAAGAAATCATACAATACCGGGTTATTTACACTCGCCTCAGGAGTGATTCCGATTCCCGCGATATATTTCGTCTCATTAAATACTTTCGGAATATTATTTGCAAGGTTGTCAAGATGTCCGTGCAGTCCGAGACGTCCTCCGAAGTTATTCAGCATACAGAACAGCCACGGAGTCTTGTCAAATTCTTCCTCGTCTCCATATGCTTCCGCGCCGGGACGTCCTTCATCATAATGCGGGTCTTTCTCTGCGTACAAGTCAAGAATCAGCGCATGATCTGTTCCCTTTTCCACTCTGTCAAGACCGTTTAACAATGCAGTTGTCGGATTACCCTGCCATGACTGGATGATCCAAACCGCATCTTTGTCTGCCGTGATCATTTCAGTTAATACTTTTTCCGAAATGTCGGACGCATTCATACCGCCTGTAATGCCGCCTTCGTGGAACGGGTCTGTCGCATAATAGTTGCTTACGTCTCCGTAAACTTCTTTCTGACACTGATAGAATTTCTTCGCATATTTTTCAAATGTAGAAGAAGTTGTCTTTAACATCGTCGGACGCTGGAAGGAACACCACTCGCCCTGCTCGATCACTTCTGCATTTTTGTCATAATCGTGAATATTTGTCGGAACCATTCCGCTGTAACCTTGCAGTACAGGCTGCATTCCGAGTTTTCTCATAATAAGCTGATTCTTTCTTGCCAGCTCTGTTCTCTCTTCAAACCACGAGTCATGCACCGGGCCTCCGAAACCGGAAAGGTTCGCCATATATGCCCACGCATAATATGCAGGTCCTGCAATAAAGTCTTTAATATCTTCGTGAGAATATCCAAGTTCTCCTAAAAATCTTCTCCATACTTCTTCCTGCGCTGTCGCGTCAAGAACGACGTTCACGCCGTTTAACGCCAGCCAGTCTAACTCGTCACGCCATTCCTGCTCTCCCCAGAACGCCATAGAATAAGAAAGCGTACAGTAGTTATAAGAGTAGCGGACTTCCGCCTTCGTCTCTTTAAATACTTTTTCTGTCACAACAGGTTTATTTTCCGGCATATCTGCCTGATCTCCCACTTGTGAAAGATTTACCTGACAGAAATATTTCAGATAATGGTTCAGTCCTGTCGCAAGAGAAACACCGTCGTTTCCTTTGATTTTCACCTGATCTCCATCCATGGAAAGTTCAAAGTAATCATAACCGTTCTTTTTCGGATTCTCCGCAAGTTCAAGCTTAAACCAGTCTTTGTAAGCTTTTCCGAGTCTTCTTTCGATAATACCGTAAACTTCGTTTTTCGTATCATTTTCTGTAATCTCTACATTATATTCTGACTCTTCATATTTTACTGTATTGATCTCAGGTCTTTTCTGAACTTCTGACTTGCTCTCTTTTCCTGTCACACGGACTTCGTTCAGTACAGCCGCCGTAGACGCGGAATTATATTCCATATAAACGCGGACGATTCTCGCTTCTTTTCCTTCCGCCTGGTAAACTTCTCCCTTTTCAGCATCACAGGAATCTTTTGATGTCTTCTCTGCCAGTTTATCAAAATCTCTTCCGTCCATACTTGTATAGATCGTATACTGAGAATATCCATTCTCCGGTGTATATACTTCTACCGTATCAAGGTTATAATTTTTCTCCAGATCAATATCTACATAAGACGGATAATATGCGCCGGTCCACTGTGTCTTTTTGCTTCCGTCAGTAATATTTTTCGCTGTATTTTTCCCTGACGGAGTATGTACCGGTTTCTTAAATGCGATACTGTCTGTATCCTGTACTTCGATCTCGCTTCCGTACACTTCAAACTCTGCCACTGCCGGCCATCCGTTCTGCGTTCCGCCCTGTGTCTTACAAGAATGCATAACAATCTTCACTTCCGAATACTGCGCTGCATTAAACTTATAAACCTGCGCATAATTATCTGTACGATTCGCCTTTGCATGATCTGTAACCTTCGTATAATCGCTGTCGCCTGCTTTCTTTGCCAGGATACTGTACTCAAACGCAAAATCAGTACCGTCTGTATCCCCGACATGCTCAAAAGCAATGCGGAACGCATCCATCGTTCTCGCCTCGTCAAAATTCAAAGCGATATACTTCTCTGAAGTCTGCGCTTCATTGTGGAACTTATACAATGTTTTGTCGTTTCCGTCAACAAGGTTTGCTGATCCTTCAGATTGATTTTCGTTTCCGTCTGTTGTGATCTTCGCCTGATTTGCAATGTTATTGTAATCAGACACTTTTTCTTCCTGCTCTTCAAACACTTCCACTTCCTGAACCGACGGCCAGAACGTGCCCTGACTTCCATCCTGATTTTTCGGATCGGAAAGCGTTACATAAATATGCGTTGCCGACTTCGGAACGTCTGCGATAAACTCTTCTTTTGAATCTACCGTCATCCTCTTAGTTCCGAACTCAACCAAGTCCGTTGTAATGCCGTTCTGTGCATACTTTACTGTAACAAGCGCCGTTCTTCCTGTGCTGTTATCCCCGTCTTCGCCAAGTTCTACAGCTACTTTTGAAATACTGCGTCCTTTATCCAACTGGATCACAGCCGTTGCAGGCCACGTTCCCGGTGTCTGCCAACTTGTCTTCGGATCACCGTCATTAATATTTCCGATTACATGCTCTCCGTTTTGACCGCTTTCTGTGCTTGCTTTGCCATCAACGGCAACATTGACAAGCGTTGTCTTCGCCTCTGCTTTTTGCGGAGCTATGCCCGCAAATGCGCTAATAACCATGCAGGAAGCAAGAATCGATGATACGATCTTTCTGATCTTCTTTTGCATTCTTCCACTCCTTTATCATAATATCAGACCGAAGCAGCATATCTGTTTTCTATATCATGGCATATCTCTATACAAGACGCCACGCCGAATACAGGCAGAAAAAAAGATCGGATATTTTCCGGCATAATGCATAGAAAATATCTGATCCACCCGCTCAAAGCTGCCATCTATGTCTTTGCTCTTTATCAGAATAGCAAATTTTCTCAAAAATGTCAATTTATACATTTGTATTGCTTGTTGTACATTTGCGCCGCTTATATCATGCTCTTTTCTATCTATTAATACCAAACAGACCTTTTAAAATATACCATTTTTTCTCAAATAGTCACCTGTTATGCATCTTTTCATCAGTTATATTTGTTCACAATTTTTCTATATGAAACAGTTCCTCCGAAAAGATCGAGGGCGCTTCCTATCGTAAAGTCAAGTTGTCCGCCGCCCAAACTCCGAAACCGTTCCAAATCGTCTTCCGAACTGATTCCTCCGGCGTATGTAATCGGAATTTTTCCCCATTGCCCAAGCATATGTACAAGTTGTTCTTCCATTCCCGATCGTTTTCCCTCTACATCAACGCCGTGGATCAAAAACTCATCACAATAAGAAGATAATTTCTCAAGAACAGCGGCGTTCAAACGTAGATTCGTATATTTTTGCCAACGATCTGTAACTACATAATAATCTTCACCTTGTTTTCGGCAGCTCAAATCGAGCACGATATGCTCTTTTCCTACGGCATGAACAAGCTTCTTTAGATTTTCTCTGCAAAATTCTCCTCCGCGAAACACATACGATGTGACGATCACATGGCTCGCTCCGCATTCTATATATTCATATGCATTCTCGTCTGTAATCCCTCCTCCTATCTGCAGTCCTTTCGGATAAACACGAAGAGCCTCTTTTCGCCTGTTGTTTTGTCTGTTCATAATATTCTGACTGCCGGCTGTTTAAAAGAATAATATGACCTCCTCTCAGACAATCTTCCTTATACATATTCGCATAAAATGCGGCGTTTAAATCAGATGCGAAATTGGTCTGTGCCATATCGCCTTCATCTTTTAAGCTGCCGCCGACGATCTGTTTTACTTTTCCGTTATGAATATCAATGCACGGTCTGAATTTCATCTGCCCTTCTCCTTATGTATTGTTTACACTATTACAAGATCGACCGCAGACATAAAGTTCCTTCTCTCTGCGGTCGAATCAATCCCGATTATTTTATAACTGTTCTTATCATGCGACAAAAAACTATCTCATAGAGTCATCGGCATTTCCTGTTGCATCTCCCTGATCTGTATTTTTCATACGGTCGCCTTCTTTTTTCGCTCCGTTTTCATCAGTCAGATCATCCGCCGCATTGTCAACACCGTCTGTGACATCGTCTGTCACATCGTCAATTCCGTCTGTGACATCATCTGTTACGTCATCAACTCCCTGAGTCACATCATTTACCGCATCATCAAGAATACCGTCTCCTTTTTTATCTGACTTGTCCGACGCATCGTTGCGATCGTTGTCTCTGTCTTTATCCGTTGTCGTCTGATCCGCCGCATTATCTGTTTTATCTTTGCCCGCACATGCTGTCATGCCAAACAAAGTGAACACACAGAGCGTCAGCAAAATGAGTTGTTTCATTTTTTTCATAAGAATATCTCCCTTTCCATAAATATTGTTGTAGTTCTAATATCTGCAATATTTTCAATATTTATACATTCGGGATTTTTTCTTTTTGCTACAGAGCCTTTTTCCTCAGTTTTTCCATCGCTTTTGATTCAATCTGACGCACACGCTCTCTTGTTATACCAAGACTTTCACCGATTTCTTCTAATGTATATGTGCGGTCTTTCCCCAATCCAAACCGAAGGCTGATCACTTCTTTCTCTCTGTCGTTCAAAGTTTCAAGAAGTTCTTGTACTTCTTCTTTCCTGACAAGAACGTCCATCGCATCTTCCGGCGTCGTCTCAGATCTGTCTTCTACAAAATCTCCAAGACTGTCCTCGCCATCTTCCCCTACCGGAGTTTCCAAAGATACCGGATTTCGAATATAAGAAAGAATATTTTTCACTTCCTCTTCTGTCCGGTCGCCAAGCTTCTTTGCAATCTCCCCCGGTTCTGCTTCTCTTCCGAATTCCTGCTGCAGTTCTTTTGCTGCTTTTTGCACCCGTTTTATATTTTCCGCAACGTGAACCGGAACTCGAATTTCTCTTGACTGCTGATCGATGGCTCTTGTAATTGCCTCTTTGATCCACCATGACGCGTAAGTTGAAAAACGGTTATCTTTCGTATAGTCATACTTTTCGGCAGCATGCATCAATCCGATATTTCCTTCCTGAATCAGATCCATTAACGGCAAACCTCTTCCCGTATAATGTTTTGCGATAGAAACGACGAGACGAAGATTCCCTTCTTCCAGTCTCGCTCTTGCGGATTCGTCTCCGTCTGAGATTCTTCTGCCCAATTCTTTTTCTTCCGTCTCGTCCAACAGAGGAATCTCCCCTATCTCATTCAAATAGATCCGAAGCGGTTCTGACTCCTGAATTTCTTCTTTTCCCATACAAACCTCACTTTTATTTATCTGTTTTATATTCTCTTTATGTTCTGTTATATATCCGATACCTGCTATCGTTTTTCTCTGAGCTCACCGTTTCTGTATGCGACAAGCAGTCGTTCAAGATCTTTTACCTGACGTTTGAGTTCCTCACCGATATCCGTATCTCCGACTAAAAGCCTCTCCCTGACTCTTTTCACTATCATCGTTTCGGAATGGATATCTTTTTCCTTTGCGATCGCCGACTCTGTAGATTCAAACGGCTCGTGCGCAACAAGCAGAAGTCCATATGAATTAAAGATCAAAGTATAACCTGCAATTCCGGTTTCTTTCTGATACGCTTTGGAAAATCCGCCGTCGATCACAAGCACTTTCCCGCCGCATTTCACGGGATTTTCCCCGTCTTTTCGTTTCACCGGAACATGTCCGTTGACAATATGAGACACCGCCGGGTCTAACCCAAACTCTTCCAATATCTGATTGATAACTTTTTCATTTTCAAGCAGGGAGTAATACGGATTCTTTTTCTCTATGTGAGTTTCCGCATCTTGCAGAAAATACCGTTCAAAAGTTGCCATCTTATCTTTTCCGAAAAGCGGAGAATCAGGATGCAGCCATATATACCACATGATGTCCTTTCCATCCTGCCTTTCATTCTCATCAAGAGCAAAAAAGCCTTTTCTCACATAAGAATCCAGAACATCATAAAGTTCTTTTCCACCGTAAGACTTGCCGAAAAGCCGAATTTCTTTCAATTTTCCGTCTTCTGTGAGCGGAACACATCCGTGATAGAGAAGATTATCATTGTAAACTTTATACAAACTTCCCTTGTTCAGCAAAAACCTCATATGCCTTTGAAGCTTCTCACAGTGCAGAAACGCCTTTTCAAGCCGCTTCATGATCTCCTCTTCCTCTTGAGTAAAAGCGTACGGATCTTTCGGATCGACTGTAGGAAACGCCGTATCCAAAAGCGGATATTTCTTTCCGTCCAGTTCAATCGTACCTTTTTCAAAATCAATTCTGTGCAAAAGCGCCCTGTTTTCTAAATGAAATGCTTTCTGCCGACGGATGATCTGCCCTTCCACTTTAAATTGAATGATGGAGATTGCTTTATGAATCCTCATATTCATTTGCATCTCATCAGGATCTATCCCTTCAACCGCTTTTAACCGAAAACAAATACACGGATCATCCCCGTAAATCCGAAGGGCAAATGCTGCCAGAGGAAGAAGATTGATCCCATATCCATCCTCCAAAATATCGAGATTTCCGTAACGTGCACAGATGCGGATCACATTCGCAATACAGCCCCATTGTCCCGCAGCCGCTCCCATCCAAAGTATATCATGATTTCCCCACTGAATATCGACAGAGTGATAAGACATCAGTTTATCCATAATAATATGAGGGCCGGGACCTCTGTCATAAATATCGCCGACAATATGCAGATGATCTACAACGAGCCTTTGGATCAACTCTGAAATTGCCTCGATAAAATCTTCTGCTCTTCCGATCCGTATAATCGTTGAAATAATCTCATTATAATATGATTCCTTATCATGTACCTCCGCTTTCTCCGTGATCAGTTCCTCGATCACATAAGCAAAATTTGGGGGAAGCGCCTTTCTTACTTTCGACCGCGTATACTTGCTCGCCGCTCTTTTGGCAACTTCGATCAAACGATATAGATGTACTTTATACCAGTCTTCCATATTCGTCTCTGTCTGCCGGATCAGGTCCATCTTTGCTCTCGGATAATAGATCAGCGTTGCCAAAGATTTCTTATCTGCGGCACTCATCGTATTTCCGAACACATCCTCGATCTTTCTTCGGACAGATCCGGATCCGGTTTTTTAAAACATGAGAAAAAGCCTCATACTCACCGTGTACATCTGTCAGAAAATGTTCTGTTCCTTTCGGCAGATTCAAAATCGCCTGAAGATTGATGATCTCCGTCGATGCCGCCGCGATTGTCGGATATAAGTCTGACAATCGGGTCAAATACCGTTTCTGGAGTTCTTTCAGTTCTTTATATTCTTCTTTCATGCTTGTCTGCCCCCTTGTTCCACAATACACCGCACAATTTATATCTCTCATGTACGTCGGATGTCACAATCCGACCACATCGCTCATATCATACATACCGCTTTCTTTTCCGGCAAGGAATTTTGCCGCCTCGACAGCGCCTTTTCCGAATACGCTTCTCGAGTATGCCGTATGTTTAAATTCGATCACTTCGTCTGTTCCCGCAAAGATCACCTCATGTTCCCCTACGATCGTACCTCCGCGAAGAGCTGAAATTCCGATTTCTTTTGCATCACGTTTCTGGCGGACAGTGCTTCTGTCATATACATAATGATATTCGTTTCCAAGCGCTTCATTCACCGAATCCGCAAGTGCAAGCGCTGTTCCGCTCGGGGCATCCAGTTTCTGATTGTGATGTTTTTCCACAAGTTCAATATCATATCCCGCCGGAGCAAGCACTTTTGCCGCATCTTTTAAAAGTTTTAAAAGGAGATTAATTCCAAGAGACATATTCGCCGACTTTAACACCGCCGTCTTCTCTGCCGCCTTCTCTGCTTTTGCAAGCTGCTCTTCCGAAAGTCCTGTCGTGCAAAGCACAACCGGAAGTTTCTTATCCACGCAATAATCCAAAAGCGAATCCACTGCTCCCGCATTTGAAAAATCGATCACAACATCTGCGTCTTCCGTACATTTTTCCACCGAATCAAATACCGGATAATCATTCGGCGTTTCTGTATATGTGTCAACACCTGCCGTAATAACGGCATTTTCATCATTTTTTACGATCTCCGTGATCATCCTTCCCATTTTTCCGTTGCATCCATGCATCATTATTTTAATCATTTTATTTTCCTCCTGCCTGTATCATTTCACGTTTCAAAAACAATCGTTCACTACAAGTTTTTTTCCTGCGGCTCATTATTGAATCAAAAACGGATTTTTCTCTACTCAAAAAAGGATATCACATTTGAGTTCGCATCTCAACATATGATATCCTTTTCACAAAGTTTCTCGTAACAATTCAGCCACGATAAGCGCACAGTGCGGTTTTACGAATGGCGTGGGCTGAACTGTTACAGTTTCTCGATAACCGGTTCGTCAGATCATACCCGTCTTTATTCCTCATGCAAAGATAAAATCTCTGTAATATTTGACAGGTCGATTTCCGGATCGATCACCTTGAAACCTATCGTAACTTTTGTCACGTTACAGCCGGCTACATTGAATTTATTATACCATGATATAACTCCATGATATGACGATGCAGGTGCATTCCCCTTTTCAATACACTTCGTATGGATCAGATTGTTTTTTAACACCTCATATTCAAAAGAGTCTATCATTAAATAATTGCTGTCATAATAAACCGAAAACTTAGACTCCATATCAAATATATATTTATCGGCAAATTCAAAATAAATCTTCTCTGTCCGGTTATCCTTCGCCTCATATTGTATGGAACAAACTCTGCTCTCATTATGATCAATAAATAAATCTTTTTTAGAACTTTCCTTTTTTAAGATACTTTGTAAATCAGTCTGCTTAAAACTAAGTATCGAATATCCCGCGCATATCAATAAAACAAATACTGCGGCTATTGACAATAATTTGATTTTATCTTTCATGTGAAGTTCCTCATAAACCTTTCAAGACAACTTATCGGGGGGGGCAGCTACACAACAGTCAAAGCGCCCGCAAAACAGTGCGAACAGTTTTGCGGGCGTTCTGTACGTTAATTCTGTTTACTGATGAAAAATGACAATTCGGTCAGTTTATGAAAATTCCGGCTCGATCAGTCCGAAAGATCCGTCCTTTCTTTTGTATACAACATTTACTTCATCTGTTTCTGCGTTTGAGAAAACGAAAAAAGCTATGTCCGAGCAGTTCCATCTGGATGCAGGCATCTTCAGGGAACATCGGTTTAATACCAAACTTTTTCGTGCGGACGATGCGGATTTCATCGTCATCAGATGACTCGTCGTCGGATTCGATAAACTCGTTTTTTTAATGCTTCCTGACGGAACAGCAGCAGTAGGATGTCCCTGGCTTTTCGCAACAAGTTTGTTTTTATATTTACGAAGCTGCCGTTCAATAACCTCTTCTACAAGGTCGATCGACACATACATGTCGCTGCTCGTCTGCTCGGAGCGGATGATAGATCCTTTTACAGGAATCGTCACTTCGATTTTCTGACGTCCTTTTTCCACGCTAAGCGTTACGATGATTTCTGTTTCAGGAGTGAAATACCTCTCAAGTTTTCCTAACTTTTGTTCGATAGCCTCTTTAAGCCCCGGTGTTACTTCAATGTTTTTTCCGCTGATGATAAAATTCATGCTGTTCAACTCCTTTTTGTATATACTTAACATAAACATGTGTAAAAAGGATGTTTATATTATGAAAATATTATAACACAGAACAGCTCTAATGTATATAATAAATCGTTTTGAATTCTGTAAATTCTTCAAATTTCATTAAATTTTCATAATTTATTTCATCATACTTCTCTTCCGCATCCTTGAATCCAGGATTTTTTTGCGGATACGCAGCGTCTTCGGCGTCACCTCCAAAAGCTCGTCGGTGTCGATAAAATCAAGAGCCTGCTCAAGACTTAAAATTTTAGGCGGAGTCAGTCTCAAAGCTTCATCTGCGCTGGAGGAACGTGTATTTGTCAGATGCTTTGTCTTACATACGTTCAACTCAATATCATCTGTTTTTCCATTCTGGCCGATCACCATACCTGAATAAACCTTTTCTCCCGGTCCGATAAACAAAGTTCCGCGTTCCTGCGCGCTGTATAAACCATAAGTTACAGATTCACCTGTCTCAAATGCGATAAGCGATCCCTGCTTACGATACTGGATATCGCCTTTGTACGGCTCATATCCGTCGAAGCTTGTATTAATGATACCGTTTCCTTTTGTATCTGTCATAAATTCTCCGCGATATCCGATCAATCCTCTGGACGGAATGGAAAACTCAAGACGTGTGTAACCGCCGTTGGAAACCCCCATATTGCGAAGTTCTCCTTTTCTTTGGCCGAGTTTTTCGATTACAACTCCTGTAAATTCATCCGGCACATCAATATAAGCTGTCTCGATCGGCTCAAGTTTCTTTCCGTTTTCATCCGTATGATAGAGAACTTCCGCTTTGCTTACTGCAAACTCATATCCTTCGCGGCGCATATTTTCAATCAAAACGGACAAATGAAGTTCTCCGCGTCCCGACACTTTAAAACTGTCTGTATTTTCCATTTCTTCCACTCGAAGACTTACGTCTGTGTTCAGCTCTTTAAACAGGCGGTCACGCAGATGGCGGGAAGTTACATATTTTCCTTCCTGTCCGGCAAAAGGACTGTCGTTTACAATAAACTGCATCGCAATCGTCGGTTCTGAAATTTTCTGGAAAGGAATTGCCTCTGCTTTTTCAGGAGAACAAAGCGTATCTCCGATCGATATATCAGAAATACCGGAAATAGCGACGATCGATCCGATCGTTGCACTTTTAACTTCTGTTTTGCTCAATCCGTCAAATTCATATAATTTACTGATCTTTACTTTCTGCTGTTTGTCCGGATCATGGTGATTGACAAGTATCATATCCTGATTCACACTGATCGTTCCGTTATCCACTTTTCCGATACCGATACGTCCGACATATTCGTTGTAATCGATCGTGCTGATCAGCACCTGCGTCGGAGCTTCAGGATCTCCTTCCGGAGCGGGAATATATTCGAGGATCGTTTCAAATAACGGTTTCATGTCCTGCTGCGGATCAGACAGATCAAGGCATGCAACTCCTGCTTTGGCGGATGCATATACAAACGGGCACTCAAGCTGATCGTCAGATGCGCCAAGATCGATGAAAAGTTCAAGAACTTCGTCGATTACATCGTCAGGTCTTGCTTCGGGACGGTCGATCTTGTTGATGCAGACAATGACAGGAAGGCTTAATTCAAGCGCTTTTCTTAATACAAATTTTGTCTGCGGCATTGCGCCTTCAAATGCGTCGACAACGAGGATCACGCCGTTGACCATTTTCAGCACACGTTCTACTTCTCCGCCAAAATCCGCATGTCCCGGCGTATCGATAATGTTGATCTTTGTTCCTTTATAATGAACTGCCGTATTTTTGGACAGGATCGTGATCCCACGTTCCCGCTCAATATCGTTCGAGTCCATAACACGTTCCGCCACTTCCTGATTTTCACGGAAAACACCGCTTTGTTTTAAAAGCTCGTCAACCAATGTCGTCTTTCCGTGGTCAACATGGGCGATGATGGCAATGTTTCTTACATCTTCACGTTTTGTCTTCATAAATATACACTCTTTCTTTATTTTCCCCTGCTAAGGGAGTGATTTATAGTTATAGTTTTACTGCAACTGTTATATTTTATCATAAAATTTTCATTTTACAAGAACGCATGTCGAAATTTTGTGTCGAACGATTGTAGGATTACAATACATGTGTTACAACTGAATAATTAAAAAGCGGAAATACCTTTTCTGTGTTATGCTTTAAGCTACCAAACCTAAACATTTAAGAAAGGAAGTATTCCCGCATGGCAAGTATAAC
>ENA-OQKD01000249-OQKD01000249.1-human-gut-metagenome-genome-assembly--contig:-NODE-249-length-14998-cov-3.087418_pt1 | contig 14998 bp, 8 predicted proteins | sample MGYA00242775_ERZ504792 | MGnify/ENA primary metagenome ERZ504792 (study PRJEB26092, sample SAMD00036401) | human gut metagenome | host: Homo sapiens | study: EMG produced TPA metagenomics assembly of...
GAGGAAGCTCAGGGAGGCGCTCAGCCGCACATCCTTCTGCATCCAGAGGAAGAGGCCGCAGGCTACCAGCACGATGGCTGCACCGGTCCCCATCGGGGCGGCATACTCGCCCAGCACCAGCGACAGGGCGCTGATGTTGATGAGGCCGCCGCTGCGCAGGGTGTCCGAGATGGTGCTGGATGTTGCCACGCCGGAGGCGTCCCAGAGCGGGATATTGGCGTATGGGGCCGGATAGCGGAAGACCTGCTCCGGCCAGGACACTGCCGCCACCGCGTAGCCCACGGCGGCGGGGTGGAAGGGGTAGCTGCCATAGCCGCCGAAGACCTCTTTGCCGATGAGAGCACCGGCCAGAATGGCGGCGGCGAGGACGTACCAGTCCACCGTCGCGGGCATCAGCAGGGTGATGACGAGGGCAAAGCTCTCGTTGGAATAATCCCCGGCCTGATAGACGCGGCGGCGCAGCAGAGAGATGAGCCGGTCGCACAGGTTGCCCATCAGCACCGCAAAGCCGCAGAGCAGCAGCGGGCGCAGGCCGTACATCCGGAAAGCCGGTATTTCAGTTTTTCCATGATCCTGGAAAAATCTTTCATTTCCAGTGTATCGATCCACGTCACTCTGCTTTCCTCCACTTCAATCCCTGCATGGCCCAGCGCTTTCAGATAGCCGAGATAGCGTCTTCTTCCCTGACCGTCGTCTGTTTTAAAAATTCCTCCGATCCTGGTGTGACCTTTTTCAATCAGATACTCTGTTGCAGCTCTGCCTGCCTGTACATCATTCATACTGATATGAGGAATATCCAGATTTTCATAGAAACTGTTGAAAAACAGAATTGGAATTCCTCTTGCCAAAAGTCTTCGATAAAGCTTCAGGTTCGGATTGGGAAGACCGCTCATAACCGGTTCTGCGATCAGCGGATCACGGCTTCCCTCATCCAGCATTCGTTCCAGAAGTCTCCGCTCTGTTTCAATGCGGTTGCCCGTAAACATAATGCGCGCACTGTAGCCTTCCTTTTCCAGTCGTTCTACCATCGGCTGCAGGATTCTGGGAAAAATATATCCATCCACATAGGTGGTCAGAATATCCACTGTATGAGACAGCATCTTCTTTTCTTCCTGCTCTGCCTGTTCATCCCGCACAAAGGTTCCGCTTCCCTGAATACGTGTCAGTATTCCCTGCTGCTCCAGAAGGCCAAGTGCATGGCGTACCGTCTGACGGCTAATACCAAACGTACGGCTGATATCATTTTCTGATTCGATCTGATCTCCCCGGTTCAGCTCTCCGGTTGCTATTCTGTTTTGAATCCATTCCGTCACCTGACGGTACTTAGCAATACCCATATTTTATACCAGATTAATTCTTTTTCTTCTTTGTTGTTACGTCAAGTACAACCGCTCCCAGAAGTACCGCACCTTTTACAACCTTCTGAAGGTCTGTTGACATACCGCACATGGACATACCGTTGTTCAAAACACCCATTACCAGAGCACCGACAACAGCGCCGATGATCGTACCAACTCCGCCGGATGCAGCAGCGCCGCCGATATAACAGGAAGCAATCGCATCCATTTCAATACCATCACCCATTTTCGGGTTTGCGCCGCCCTGACGTGCGGATAATACGATACCTGCAAGAGCTGCAAGAACGCCCATATTTACATATACCCAGAAAAATACATGTCTTGTGTTGATACCGGAAAGTCTTGCTGCCTTTGCGTTTCCTCCCATTGCATAAATCTGACGGCCTGCAACGGTTCTGCTTGTAATAAAATGATATACTGCAACTACAACACCAAGAACGATCAGCTGAATCGGAATACCGTTATACTGTCCCAGTTTTATAAAGAAGAACCATACGATCAGAAGGATCACAACATCTTTTACTGCCATCTGCCATGGAACAATATTGGCAAATCCATATTTGTTATTTGTTTTAATCGTGTTCAGCTCAGTAAGAATAAGACACACGGTAACAACAGCGGCCACACCCACACATACCTAGGTCCAGCGTTCCTCCTGCAAAGTCGATCTTGATCGTTGGAAGGAATCCTGTTCCGATAAACGCATAATCCTGAGGAAGAGGACCTACAGTAAGAGATTTTAAAAGTGTATATGTAAGACCACGGCCCATAAGCATTGTAGCCTAGAGTTACTACAAACGGAGGGATGTCCAGATATGCAATAAAGAATCCGGAAAAAACACCAACTCCAAGTCCGATGGCAATAGCTACCAGCCATGCAAGAGCTACCGGCCACTGCTGCTCTACAACAAGCTTTGCAGCACATGCAGCGCCAAGAGCTACTACTGAGCCAACACCCAGATCGATATATCCGGTCAGTACGCACAAAAGCATACCGGTTGCAAGGATGATAATGTAACCATTCTGCATGATCAGGTTGTTAATATTGGTAGGGGTGGCGTTTGCTCCGCCTGTAAGTACGTAAAAAATAGCAAAAATTACAACAAGTGCTACAATCATTCCAAGGGATTTCAAATCCAGATTTATATATTTTTTCTTAGTATCTGTTCCCATTACTCTTCTCCTTTCGCATTACTGTCCATAATGCACTTCATGATACTTTCCTGACTAAGTTCAGCGTGACTGAGTTCTCCTGCTATACGGCCTTCATTAATAATGTACGCCCGGTCACAGGTTCCTATAATTTCCTGCATTTCAGAAGAAATTACGATCACAGCCTTACCGGCGCGGGCCATATCATTGATAGCGCAGTAAATTTCATATTTTGCGCCCACATCAATGCCTCGGGTCGGCTCGTCCAGGATCAGAACATCCGGCTGCGTCATCATCCATTTTGCCAGAACAACCTTCTGCTGATTTCCTCCTGACAGAGAACCCACTGTCTGATGAATAGAAGTTGCTTTTACATTGATTTTTTTCTTGTATTCCTCTGCTTCCAGATTTTCCTTCCGTTCATTGACAATGGCTCCGTTGGAATAGTAATTGCGTAATGCGGCCATAGTCATGTTTGTTTTGATATCGTCGATCAGTACCAGTCCGTAAGTTTTCCGGTCCTCTGAAGTATACGCGATCTTATTATTGATGGCATCCTTCACTGTTTTTGTACTGACCTTTTTTCCGTGCATATATACTTCTCCGGAAATTTTCTGACCATAGGAATGACCGAATAAACTCATGGCAAATTCTGTTCGCCCTGCTCCCATCAGTCCTGCAAGTCCCACTACCTCGCCTGCCCGGACTTTGATATTGATATTTTTGAGGATCTGCATCTCCGGGATTTCCGGATGATAGGCATTCCAGTTTTTCACCTCAAGGACCACATCACCGACAGGACAATTATCACGAACCGGATAGCGGTTATTCATCTCACGTCCGACCATTCCCTTAATGATCCTGTCCTCTGTCCACTCGTCCACACCCTTTTTCAGGGTTTCAATAGTCTTTCCGTCTCGAATGATCGTAATGGCATCTGCAACGTAGCTGATCTCATTCAGCTTATGGGAAATAATAATACAGGTAACGCCTTTTTTCTTCAGCTCCAGCATAATTTCCAGAAGCTGTGCGGATTCTTCATCATTAAGAGCTGCTGTAGGCTCGTCCAATATCAGAAGATCAACATTTTTTGCCATTGCCTTGGCAATCTCGATCAGCTGCTGCTTTCCTACGCCCAGAGTATTCACCGGGGCATTGAGGTTTTCATTTTCCAGGCCCACATGAGCCAGGGCCTCCTTTGCCTCTCCTCTGGTCTTTGTCCAGTCGATCACGCCTTTCATGGAAACACGTTCGTTTCCCATAAAAACATTTTCCGCTATAGATAAGTATGGGCTTAACGCAAGTTCCTGATGAATAATAACAATTCCCTTATTCTCACTGTCCTTGATCTTGTGGAACTTACAGGTCTCGCCTTTGTAAATAATGTCTCCCTCGTATGAACCATAAGGATATACGCCGGAAAGAACATTCATCAGGGTCGATTTGCCGGCTCCGTTCTCACCACATAACGCATGAATTTCTCCCTTCTTGACCTGAAGGTTTACATCGTCCAGAGCTTTTACACCGGAAAATGCTTTTGTTATGTGTTTCATTTCCAAAATAACTTCAGACATGTCTTTCCCTCTCTCCTTTTCTGCTTTTTATGAAAAGAGACGGCAGATTCTTCCGCCGCCTCTCTCAGTTTCACATTCAGCTTAACTCATTATTTTAACTGATCTTCTGTATAGTATCCGCCATCGATCAGAACTTCTTTATAGTTGGACTGATCTACTGCAACCGGTGTGCACATATAGGTCGGAACTACCATTTTTCCGTTATCATACTGCTCAGTATCGTTGATTTCCGGCTCTTCGCCCTTCAGAACAGCATCTACCATAGTAACTGCTTTTTCAGCAAGGAGACGGGTATCTTTGTAAATAGACATTGTCTGTGTTCCGTCGATGATGTTTTTGGTAGCCATAACTTCTGCATCCTGTCCTGTGATCAGCGGCCAGTTTTCTTCTGTGTATCCTGCACCCAGAAGAGCGGCTTTGATTCCATATGCAAATCCGTCAAATGCGGAGCATGCAATATCAAGATCTTCATCTGCATAATTTGCTGTCAGAATGTTCTCACAGTTTGCCTGAGCTGTTTCCTGAGACCATCTGAGGATACATGTATCTTCAAAAGATGTTCTGCCTGATTTACATACAAGTGTTCCATCATCCAGATACTCCTGAAGAACTTCCATAATACCGTTGTACAGGAAAAGTGCATTGTTGTCATCCGGTGATCCCATAAAGAACTCGATTGTATAGGACTCTCCTGCTTCACGGGCTGCGTCCAGATCCTTGGTATCCTTAATATAATTACCAATAACAGTACCAACACCTTTATTGTCAAAGGTTGCATAATAAGAAACCGCATCAGTATCCATAAGGAGACGGTCATAAGCAATAATAGGAATACCTGCTTCTTTTGCCTGTGCCTCTGCATTTACAAGCACACCGGAGTCAATTGCCGCAATAACAAGACAGTCAACGCCCTTGCCCACATAGTTCTCAAGCTGAGATACCTGCATTGCCGTATCGTCTTCTGCGTACTGAAGCTCTACCTTGTAGCCTTTTTCTTCAAGCTGTTTCTTCATGTTCGCGCCATCATTGATCCATCTCTCTGATGACTGAGTCGGCATCAGGATACCAACTGTTTTCTGCTCTTCTGCTGATACTGTGGTAGCGGAAGCTGCTCCCATGGAACATACCATTGCTGCTGCAAGTGCTGTACTGACTAACTTTCTGTTCATTTCTTTTCCTCCCTGTCCATTTCTGTACAAGTCGTCTGTAACTTGTACGGTTTTTGTGTCACATCCTGTACAATAGCATTGTTGTTTTTTGTATGTTTTGTACATCTGCGCATCACTTGTTACGTTTAACTGTGAGCATATTGTATACCTCCTCCCGTATATTTGTCAAGTATTTTTTAGATACATCTGTGATTTATGTATATTTTGCATATAAACTTGTATGTACATTTGGTACTTTTGCCAGTCACTCACTTATACATCTTTTCCATTCAACTGGCAGAAAAAAACAGGCTGGCAAATACCATCACCAAAAGTAGTTTGGAATGCATTTTGGCCAAAGTACCGGAAACAAAGTACACAGTAACTGAACTCCTGAGCATTGCCAGGATATCCCTGATCCGTACTTGATTTTTAAAAGATCAAAAATTATAATCAGGAATACAGATGTCAAAAATCACCATATATGATATGATTAAGTAACTGTTCACAGTCCACTGCTGTAAGCCTGATGAACTGTGGCATGATTCACATACAAAATGACGTAATCCACACCAGGAGGTTATTTATGGAAGATTTATCCAGAATTGAGGTTCTTCCCCAGGCTTTTCTTGCCCGGATGAGGGAAATGCTTGGAGACGAATATGAAGAATTTTTAGAAAGCTATAAAAAGCCCCGTACCTACGGGCTTCGTGTCAATACATCAAAAATCACCTGTGAAGAATTTGAAAATCTTGTTCCGTTTCCGGTAACGCGGATTCCATGGACAGAGAACGGATACTTTTATTCTGAGGATATCCGTCCTTCCAGATGTCCTTTGTACCAGGCAGGGCTTTATTATCTTCAGGAGCCCAGCGCCATGACTCCGGCCGCCTGTCTTCCGGTAAATCCAGGCGAATCTGTTCTTGATCTCTGCGCTGCTCCCGGAGGAAAAGCCACGGCTCTTGGCGCAGCTCTGAATGGTCAGGGGCTTCTGATTGCCAATGATATCAGTTCTTCAAGAGCCAGGGCGCTGCTTCGCAATCTGGAGCTTTTCGGCATTTCCAACAGTTTTGTCACAAATGAAACGCCGGCCCGCCTTGCAGAACAGTTCCCGGAATTTTTCCACAAAATCCTTCTGGATGCTCCCTGCTCCGGAGAGGGAATGTTCCGAAAGGAAGAAGCTCTGGCAAAAGACTGGACTCCTGAAAAATCTCATGAATTGTCCGGAATACAAAGGGAACTGATTCTTCAGTCTGCAGACATGCTCCGTCCCGGAGGACTTCTGCTGTATTCCACCTGTACCTTTGCGCCGGAAGAGGATGAGGGAACTGTTTCTTATCTTCTGGAACAAAGAGATGACATGGAGCTTCTGGAGCTTCCTGCATATGAGGGATTTTCTCCGGGTGTACCGGAATGGGGAAACGGAAATGAAAATCTCAGAAAATGTGTACGTATTTTCCCACACAAAATGAACGGCGAAGGACATTTCCTGGCTCTTATGAAAAAACAGGGACAGCCGGATATGGTTCAGCAGCCTTCTTCTGCTCGCCCGGATGCCAATACCAGAAAATGGCTGGAACTTTTCCTTGATGAGATCGGATTACGGACATTGGGGGGAAAAGCCTTTGACTGGAACCGGGTGGAGACAAGAGGAGACAAGGTCTATTATCTCCCTCCTGTAAACACCAGTTTCCGAGGACTTACCTTTCTCCGCAACGGCCTGTATCTGGGTGATCTGAAAAAGAACCGCTTTGAGCCGTCCCAGCCTTTTGCTCTGGCTCTTCATAAAAACTGATGTAAAGGCTGTGATCTCTCTTCCTCTGAATGATTCCCGTCTGACCCGGTATCTGTAAAGGAGAAACGCTTCTCATTGAAGAAGGAGAAGCCTGTGGCAAAAAAGGCTGGCATCTTCTCTGCGCAGAGGGCTATCCTCTCGGCTTCGGCAAACTGGTAAACGGTACTTTGAAAAATAAATATCCCGCAGGCTGGAGAGTCTGATCAAAAAAATCCCCGGGCAGAGCTTACTCTGTCTGAGGATTTTCTGTCATATTCATAGCGGATCACTTGATTTTATTCTTTTGTCAGGAAATGGAAGAAAGATCTTTTACCGGGATTTCCTTTTGCAGGCTAAAGGAATAAATAATCTTTTCTTTTACTTTTTTCTTCAAAAGTCTTTCCAGCGCCTGAGCATAATCATCAAGCTGTGTACGGTAACGTTCTTCCAGCAGCTTTTCTTCGCCCGGAAGAATCCGGTCTGTCTTATAATCCACAAGGATCAGTTCGCCATCTTCTTCAAAATATGCATCAATGATACCCTGAACAAGAATTTTTTCACCTCCTGTCCAGGAATCATTCAATTCTGAGGCCTGCACAGATATCACAAAAGGCTGCTCACGGAAAAGCTTTTGTTCCTGAGCTGCTTTTTTCATTCTGTGCCCCAGATCTGAGCGCACGAAGCTCAGAATATCTTTAATATAAATACATCCTGCTTCTTCCTTACTCATTTTTCCCATTTCTTCCAGATGGCTGATCTGTTTTTTAATTCCTTCAAAGGAATTGTCTCCTGTATAATCCAGACATTCCATAACCTGATGATAGGCAGTTCCCTTAGCCGCTCCCCGGACAGTCTGATCTTCTGCTGCAAACCGCGGAACCAGCGGCACAAATTCTTTCTGGAAAAATACAGTCTCTTCCTGCTCTTCATCCTGCCAGCTTCTTTTTTTCAGCTCAGATACACTTACTTTTACAGGCATCTCTGCCAGATAATCACAGGGATACTGAAACTCGAACCGTTCTTCAAGCGCCTGCCGTATTTCCTGATCATACACTTTTTCACAATCCCAGTTTTTTATTACCTGCTCACGGATCTGAAAATCTGTCATATCCACAATCTGGCCCTGAATAAGGTCTGCCGCCGTAACCTTTCTTATTTTGAACTCTGCATTTTCATCTCTGCACTCCTGTATACTTCCTGCCGGAATCCCATAATCCAGATAAAGCGTTCTCATTGCACTGTGGCCTGCAAGAGCGGGAAGTATCACATCCCAGAAATCCCTTGCCCCACAACGGATTCCTCCGGGCAGCAGCGTTTCCTCTCTGTTTTTTCCATAGGAAATCCGCGCCAGAGTTTCTTCCAGCTTTGCTATGGTGCCTGTAATATAAAGCTTTTCTTTTGCGCGGGTAAGGGCAACATAGAGAACTCTCAGTTCTTCGCCCAGACTTTCTCTTTTCAGTTCTCTGCGGATAATCTGTTTGTGAAGAGTAGGCGCGATCAGCCTTTTTTCCGGAAGTATGGCATCAGCTCCAAATCCCAGCTCCGGATGGATCAGAAGCCGGGCGTTTATATCCTGGAAATTAAACTGTTTTCCCATTCCCGCAGCAAACACCACAGGAAATTCCAGTCCCTTGCTTTTATGAACCGTCATGATCTGTACTGCTCCGCTGCCGGCGTCTGTCACATTCACTTCGCCAAAATCCACCTCATATTTCTGAAGGCTCTCAATATATCTGACAAAATTAAACAGTCCCCTGTAGCTGGTTTTTTCATAATCCATTGCTTTTTCCACCAGCATGCGAAGGTTGGCTCCTCTCTGATTTCCGCCGGGAAGAGCTCTTACATACATTTCGTAGCCTGTCACTTTCAGAATATACAGAATCAGCTGGTGAACCGGAGTATAGGCTGCCATATGGCGAACTTCCTGAAGCTGACTGTAAAATTTTTTCAGCCTGTCTCTGAGCATCCTTTTTTCCTGCTCTTCCCTATTTTCAGTTTCCCCTTCTTCCCCAGCTTCTTTTTCAATAAAAGCGCAGAGACTTTCATACAAAAGCCCTTCCGGACTTTCCAGACGGATCAGAGACAGATCCTGAGCTGTACAGCCCACCAACGGAGAATGCAGCACACCTGTAAGAGGAATATCCTGCAGAGGGTTGTCACAGACTCTCAGATAGTTCAAAAGAGTTACTACCTCCTGCGCAGAAAAATACCCGGTTCTGGATGCGGTATACGCGGGAATCCCATTTGATTCCAGCACCTCCCGGAAGGTATCTGCCCATCCGTAGGCTGAGCGGAGCAGGATCACAATATCTCCATACTCCAAAGGTCTGTATGTTCCGGTTTCTTTGTCAAGAATCTGCTCTCTGCCTGTAATTCTGTTTATTTCTGCGGCAATGGCAAGGGCTTCCAGCTCCTGCGGCGTCTGCCCGGAATCTTCATCCTGAAGCTCTTCACTGTCTTTTTCCACCAGAAGCACTTCCGTTTTCAGAAACTCTCCACCCTCAGGGAAATCCGCTCCGGGATAAAGAGCGTTATTGTCATCATAGGTAATGCCTCCCAGATCTTCTCCCATAATCCTGCGGAAAATATAATTCACACTTTCCAGAACCTGAGCGCGGCTGCGGAAATTTTTGTGAAGCTCAATTTTCTGTTCCCGGCTGTCTTCTGTGGAATAGGTCTTATACTTTTCCATAAAAGTTCAGGTCTTGCCAGTCGGAAGCGGTAAATACTCTGCTTCACATCTCCTACCATAAAAATATTTTTTCTGTCCTGAGACCATCCGGAAACCATGGAGGTGATCATCTCCTGGACAAGATTGCTGTCCTGATATTCATCAACCATGACCTCCTCATATTTTTCCGAAAGCTCCCTGGCTGCCTGGCTTGGATTTCCCTCCTCATCCATGAGAATGTTAAGTGCAAAATGCTCCATGTCTGTAAAGTCCAGAATATTTTTTTCCCGCTTTTTCTGAGAAAATTTTTCCTGAAACCCACAGGTAAGCTTTACAAGGTTCTCCACCGGGCTCCTGCAGCAGTAAAGAAGCTCCAGTAATTCATCCTCACTCCAGCAGAAATATCTGGCAGAAAGCTCTTTGATAATATCTTTTTCTTCCTCTCTGAAGGTTTTTGCCTGAGTTTTTTTATCCTCATCCTGTTCAGGAATCTTTTTTGCAGAAAGCCGCGCAAAAGAGGGCTTTTTCAAAAGCTCTGCAGTTTTGTCATAGTCCTTTTGTTCTGCAGCCTGCTTTATCTGTCCAATCAACAGAAGATCACTGTCCAGAGCCGCCTCATACTGCCAGGGACCCTCCGGCGATTCACAGACTGCCCTTGCCTGGTCTGCAAGCCGTTCTGCTTCTTCCAGACGTTCTCCTGTTTCTTCCCACAAAAGACTGATCCACCGGGTCTTTCGCAGTTCCTCTTTGCTGTCCACCCTGTAAACTTCCAAACACTGCTGAAGCCATTTTTCCGGAAACGGATGGCTGACAGAGGCTTCATAAACCTTTTGTATCAGCTCCTTCAGTCCCTCATCTGTTTTTCCGGGAGAATAACATTCCACCAGTTCCAGAAACGCTTCATCTCTCTGCTCATAGGCTTCTTCCAGAAGCTCCTCAATGACCTCTTCTCTTAAAAGCTTCAGCTCGCCCTCATCTGCTGTGCGATATCCGGGATCCAGTCCGATCATATGAAAATAATTTTTGATAATATAGGAGCAGAAGCTGTCAATAGTAGTGATCTGGGCTGTGTGTATCAGAGTCATCTGCCTCTGAAGATGCTCGTTGTCCGGTTCCTCAAAAAGCGCCTGTTCCAGAGCCGCAGAAATACGCTCCTTCATTTCCCCGGCCGCCGCCCTTGTAAAAGTCATGATCAGAAGCCTGTCAATATCCACCGGATGCTCTTTATCCAGAATCTTACTGAGAATACGCTGTACAAGCACTGCTGTTTTACCAGAGCCTGCGGCTGCGGAAACCAGAATATTTCTGTTTCTCAGGGAAATTACTTTCTGCTGTTCTTCCGTCCATGTCACTGCCATATCAGCGTTCCTCCTCTTCCAGATGATTCCATATTTCCTGATCCGAAAACTGTTTCAGCCGTCTGTACTCATAGCCTGGGATTTTCCGGTCAAATCCGCAGACGCCCTGATAGGAGCAGTAGGTACAGGCCGTTCTTTTTCCCAGCTCATAGGGCGATACCTCCGTATCTCCGGAAAGAATCTCTCCGCGGATATCTGAAATTTTTCTTTTTACATATTCATTCAGAAGACGGAACTGCTCCCTTGTGGCAACAGAGGAACCTTTTCGGAAGGAACCGTCCTTATTATAGGTTACCGGCAGAGAAACCAGACTTCTGTCCATTTTCTGGATCACCTCAGAATTTGCAGCCACAAGTCCGTTCATTTTCAGTTCTTTCAGAAGCCCCGGCTGGATGCTGTCCATATCAGCCTGAATATTTTCCTGGATCATGGGATCTTTCACATTGTAATAAAAAATTCCTGCCGGCTGTATGTCACAGTCCGGGTGCTTTCTCTGTTCTGCATCCAGAGCAGCGTCCATATATACCACAAGCTGAAGCTGAAGACCATGATACAGGCTGACCAGGTCAAAGGAAGTGTTCCCCGACTTATAATCTATGATTTTTACATAGACCTTTTTGTCCTCTTTCAGCACATCAAGACGGTCAATCCTTCCCCCTCCTATGGAAAACCTCAAAAACCTTCGGGCAGAAAATTCTCCCTGGCGAAGCTGCTCCTGAAGCGCCCATACAGTACGCTTCAGAATACGGGAGGTTCTCTCTATCATATACTGGTTTCTGGCGCTGCTTTTTAATATTGTGTTTCCATAATCTGCCGCTACCTGGTTCAGACATTCTTCCACAATGCTGTTTCTTTCCTCCTCATCAAGCTCGCTCCACCTCAGTCCCTTTCGCTGGAGCTCTGCGGCAAATTTCTCCAGTGCCTGATGAATTACATTGCCCATATCCATTGCGCGAAACTCATATTCTGCCCGCTCCGTGATCTCAAGACCATACCTTAAAAAATGGGCAAAGGCACAGGCTGCAAAGCGCTCCAGTCTGGTGGCGCTGTTCGGCGATACCTCCCCGTAAAGAGCCCTGGCAACACTGGCGCTGATTCTGTCTGCAGGCTTTCTCATAAATGCCGCATCTGTCAGCTTTTTTGTAAGCTCCTGATATTCCGGACTTCTCAGATACCAGCTGTACAGTTCCTGAAACAACGGTTCCTCATATTTATCCGTATGGCTTCCAAGGATTTCCAGAAAATAATCCATGCCTGTAGAAGGTGTTTCCAGAAGCTCCAGAAAGCTTTCCGGCTCCTCTGCCCGCTCCGGGTGCAGCTGCGGATAAAGCCGTCTGACTGTATGGATCAGATAGGCCGGGCTTACTGCCTCGCCCTTCATGTTTGAATTTGCAAAGGAGAGGCAAAGGTGTTCTGACGGCTTGGTAAGATTCAAATATAAATAAAATCTCTGGATATTCATCAGTTCCTTTGGTCCGGGAGCCAGTTCCACTCCCTGGTCCGCAAAAAATTCCCTGTCCAGTTCTGTGAGGATTCCCCCGGACTCTGTATTCTTTGGAATATTTCCTTCATTCACGCCTACAAAAAATAAGGCGCGAACATCCTTCAGACGGGTTCTCTCCATATCTCCCACAAGAACCTGATCCAGTCCCGGAGGGATCAAAGCTACTTTTGCCTGGCTCATTCCCGTTTCCAGAATCTGCCGGAATTCCTCCGGGGATACTGTTTCCTCCCCCAGAATTTCCGTCATTTTATCAAGAAGCTCCATGACGATCCCGTAAATCTGAGCATATTCCTTTTCCATTGCCCGATCGCCCTTCCGGCAAAATACCTCTTCCTGCTCATAAAGTTTTTCCTGGATACGGCTTCTTACAATAAACTCATAAAGAAATCCGCAGTATTCTTTTACTGTTTTCTTTTTTCCGGAAAATCCCCGGGCAAGCTCTTCTGTTTCCCGGACAAAGCGCTCGCGGATCTCATTCAGCTCCAAAATAGATTCCTCTTTCATTCCCCGATAGATCCGCACCCACTTTTCCTTCCATTTTTTGAATCCCCGGATTCCAAGGGCTACCACATAGTTTTCCAGCCAGTCTGTTTCCTGTCGTGTGATATCCGACATTCCGCATCGCAGATACCGGAACACACTTTCATAGGAAAATCCCTGTGCTGCCATTTCCAGAGCTGCCCTTACATACTCTACAAAAGGATTCATAAGAATGGAGTGCTTCTCATCAATAAAACAGGGAATCCCACTATTATCAAAGGCCTGTCTGGCCAGATTTCCATATTCCTCCAGGTTGCCTGTGATCACAGCAATTTCTCCAAACCTGTACCCCTCTTTTCGTACAAGGCAAAGAATCCTTCTTGCAGTTTCTTCCATTTCTTTCAGCGGAGTTCCCGCAGAAAAAATACTGATTTCCTTTTGTTCCTGTTTATAAACCTGTCTGCGATACCGGAACAGATTTTTTTCCATAAAAGAAAGAGCAGGAGAATGGGCAAAACGTGACTTTTCACCGGCCTTTATCCACACAGGTTCCTCTGTTTCTCTTGTAAGCTCACAAAGTCCCCGTATCATTTTGTGGCTCATGTAAAAAAGCTGGTGGGATTTTTCTTTTCCCATAAAAGGTTCCTGTACATCCATAGTCACAGTCACCAAAACTTTACTGCACACAGCCAGAAGCTCTTTTACCACCTTCATCTGCACAGGAGTAAAACCAGTAAAGCCATCCAGAACAAGCACGCTTCCTCGAAGCTTCTCAGAAAAAACAATCTCTTTTGCCAGAACCTCCAGCACTTCTTCCGGTGTCATGTAATGTTCTCTCAGATAATCCCGAAATGCCTGATAAAGAACTGTCACATCCTGAAGCTTCATCTGAAGAAGAGCTCTGTCAGAAGCGTCCTCCTTCATTCTTTCCAGTTCCTGCTCTCCTACCTCATACTGCATAAATTCAGAAATCAGAGATTTTACCTCGTCCAGATATCCGGGCTTTTTCATCTGGTTTTTCAGATAAACCAGATCTTTCTGATGCTTCTGGACCAGCTTCTGAAGAACCATATTTTTCCCTGTCTCTTCCAGAATCTTTCTGGTATCTCCGCCTACCTCCTCAAAAACACGAAAGGCAAGGCGTTCAAAGCTGAGTACGTCAATATTCAGGATTCCTCCATCCGGATGCATTTCTACCAGTGTTTTTTGCGTCTGCATGGTAAACTGTTCCGGCACGATCACATAAAAAAGCTGTTCCGGATGCTCTCTGGCTTCCTGAATCACGCTTTGAAAAACTGTATATGACTTTCCGGAACCGGAATTTCCAATAATAAACTGAAGCGGCATAATTTCCTCCATACGAAAACTTTAACTGCACATATTCCCATTGATGTTATACAACTGTTAAAATAAATGCGAAAATATACTTTCACAGTATCTCTTATATCCTGTTTCTGTATTGTAGCACATATGTTCGATAATTGCAATCATGCTAAAATATCATATCCATATGCTTAAATGAAACTTATACAGACAGCTGTAAATAGTAAATTTAAAAAATATACAAAAGTCATACACCTGAAGAAATTTTTCCAGATCAGTAAATATTGTGATCACGGGAAATCCATTTTCTTTTCATGAATTTGTCTTTATAAGCTGTACAGATAGAGCTTACCATGGAAATTTGATATTTGCTCATATACAGGACTTAAATATTTTTAAATAGAAAAAAACCAGTACTTCTGTTCAGTACTGGTTAAGTTACATCTTCAAAACTACATACATGTTGACATTGAGATCATTTTCGACCTTGCTTATGCTTTCTGCGACTCGCCTGGTCATCTCGTGACTTCCGTCACTCAATGTCATTTGCTTCGCAAATGCTCGTCCAGTCTGTGAACATCCCTCTGTGAGTAAACTCACTCCGCTCTGTCCCTTCCTGTCCGTCCGCTCGTCTCAGCTTCTGGTCAAGCCCCTGA
>ENA-OQKD01000250-OQKD01000250.1-human-gut-metagenome-genome-assembly--contig:-NODE-250-length-14976-cov-5.141626_pt1 | contig 14976 bp, 15 predicted proteins | sample MGYA00242775_ERZ504792 | MGnify/ENA primary metagenome ERZ504792 (study PRJEB26092, sample SAMD00036401) | human gut metagenome | host: Homo sapiens | study: EMG produced TPA metagenomics assembly of...
GAATAACTTGCCCGATTAAAGGCGAAAGCAAGGGCGGGGAAACTAATGACTGGATGAATAATTGTAGACCGGCACGGGGACTCTGCCAGTGCCGGTAATAAAAGAAAGTAGTTATGCGTACACGATTTCAGAAAATACCAGTTCTCTTGCTGAGGCTTGGATGTTATTCATAGCTTGAAGCCACGTGAGCCAATTAGAAGATTTTAATTGTTCAGTAATGCCCTGTTGTTTTGCCATTTGTTTTACGATTAAAACCGTGCGATCATGGGCGGCTTCATTTATATCAGCAAGGTGCTTTGTCAGAGTACCAGACTAGGATTAAGACCATATATATAAAACCGGGGTTGATGCTCTTTTATATATGATTTGCGGAGAGATCCGTATAAGCCAATGGGACGAGTTTTGTTATCTTCTGGTAATTGCAAATTGGGGTAGTACATGCCATCTTCGGCAAGAATGTATTCAATGTTGTTTTCAATAAATCGTTTTTTTTATAGAGTACTTCCATAGTCTACTTGTAAGCCGTCAGAAAGAACTCACTATGAGGCATGAAAATCTGGCGGCGGTAAATAAGTTCCTGCGAGGTGAATAAAAATAGTGGCTACAGTTTTGGCTACAAAAACATTACGGACGAAGCGGATTGTGCGGATAATTAATCATAAAACACGCATAAAGCGAATTAATAATACATTTTATGAGCATTCGCACGAATGTAAAAGACGAGTTTGAATAAGTGCTGGTTTTCCAGCACGTAACTGTTGCATTAAATGTGTTTCTAAATGATCATCACCAAATCCATATCCAATAATAATATACCGCTGCGCCTTGTCAATTTCCTCATTAGCACGTGCTCGATGTATATCGAACGGAACACTATACCCTTCGCGATATTTATTTAATCCAGGAGTAATTATTAAACTATCCTCTATTGAATAATCAGGCAATGAATATGGAATACTATTAATTAAATGCCAACTCAAACAACCATGTGGTTTCAAAATAATCACTCTTGGAGAATACTGCAGTTTTTTCCCTTTTCCATTCGTTCTTTGCACCCCAATACAAGAGGCATACTTACTTTGATTGGGTTTGAAACGGGCTATATACTTTCCAACAAAAAGTGTATCTGCCATTATTTCATTAGTTTCACATGCGTACTCAAGCAATCGATCATAATTTGTTGTAATTACTGTCATTCCTTCATTTCTTATATTAAACCGTTGTAAATATTCCGAAAATCTAAGTTGTTTTCCAGTTTTTACAATATCTGTCAAAAGCCTTTTATCCGCTTCACCAATATATATTGCCGTTACTTTCCGAATACACTCTTCAACATATGAACTTGGCTTAGTATTGTGTAAAGCTTCTTCTAATCCAACTCCTTTTGCCAAATCGTTTTCAATATTATTCCAGTTTTTAATATCACCTGTCGCAGACAACAATCCTGGAATTTCCATTTGCAATTTCTTAGCTAGTTCGCCCATTCCTGGAATTCCTTCTGCTAATGAGAGTCCTGATCCAACTATTGTAACTGTACCCTCTTGAAAAAAATCTTGTATTATCTTTTTTATCGTATCAATATCCATTATTTATCCTTCCGTATTATTCATGAAAACAATTTTCTATATTCTTCCGGCAAATACTTTGCCAATTCCTCCACCAACTCATAAACCTTCGTTCCCGGTGCTATCTCTGTCGGTGTTTTCCCCTGTCCCTCTTTTATAATTCGCTTCGCATATCGTATCGCTAATTTAGGACTTCCATACTCCATTAACAATTCAAAAATGTTATACATGTTTTTCTCATACTTACCAATCCCAAGTTCTTGAAATTTCTCATTAAGGAACTTCTTATACTCAGATCTGTGATTGTTTGAAGTATAATATGCAAAATGCAGAAGAAACCAAAACTCTATGCACTCGTTACTCCATGCCGCATGATATTGTAACTCTGGATTCTGTTTATTCAATTTCTCAGCACGTTCAACCACGCCATTAAAATGCTGCGCTGGAAAACTATCTTTATCATACACGCACCATATCTGCCCTTTTTGAAGTCGGTTCTTTTTCACATATTCTTCTGCCATTCCGATTACACGCATGGTCTCCGCCTGACAAGGCTCTATTTCAATCAAAACCATGTCTTTGTAAATCGGATTTCTTCAATCCATTTTTTGAACCCTTGGAAATAATTCGGTTCCGTTTCTTGACCTTCACAAAAAATGTAATATCTGTATTTTTTCATTTCCAAATGCTCTTGGCGGTCGCTTCTTTACTCCACGCTTCTGTTCTGGTTTTCCTAGGTCATTAACCTTCCCCCAATCTATAATTCTTCTGAGGTATGGATCTGCACCATACTTACCTTACAAGATACTGTTTATCAAATTTGGCATCTTTACGAACTAGACTTCGCCCTTCTCATTTTTTAAAACTCTACTAAGAGAATACAATTGAGAATTCTGTGCATTTCCTTTCGCCACAAACCAGATTTCATCCCTGCGAAATACCTCACTATTCATTGTAGACAAATCATGAGATGTAAAAATCAGCTGTGCCTTTTTCTTATTGATACTCATGTCATTGAACATCATAATTATATGACGTAATAACACCGGATGGATTTTTGCATCTAGTTCATCAATTACCAGTGTTGCTCCTGATAATAAGCTATCAGCAATAAATGGCATTAACCCAAACAATTTCTTCGTACCGCTGGATTCATCAAACAAATTTAGTTCTGCTTCATATCCCTCTACCATGTGTTTTGTGTACACATCAATTCGATCATTTTCATCTTTCACAACTCGGAAATCCACAATATCCAAATCCATTTCCTGAATCATATCTAGCATTAACTGCTTTACATCCTCTGAATTTGATACTGCCATACGGAGTTCTTCAATCGGATTCCCATAGTTTAGAAAATCAATGCCGTATTCAAACCATTCTAAAACGTCTTTTACCACCTCATTTTTCTTATAGGTAATTCCTAAATAAGATAATAATGGTAATGTTTCAGAAAGTTCGTCACTAATCTTTAATTTTGCAAACACACCCTTTAATATTGTTTCCTCTGCATTTCGCTCAAAAAAGAGCTGAAACGTCTTCCCGTCTCCAATTTCACACGATCTAGGCATTCATATACAACAATCTCTCTTTTCACATGAAGAATATATCTATATTCTGCCAGTTCTGTTCGGAAGAAAACTTCAAATTCTGTCGGTTCAGTTTTTCATTTCTTCCGAAAACGCAAAGGGCTCAATCAGTAAGTTTTTTCTGAAGTAAAAACACGTTCCTCGTTATCTCCTGTTGCATACAACGGGCGTAACACTTTTGCTGCCACAGTATGCAATGCTTCCAAGACATTTGATTTTCCACCACCGTTTGGACCATATATTGCAGAAACCGGCAAAAACTGCTCCCCATTTTTATCCATTATCACTTTATCTTCATGCTCCGAAATAGCCGCCGCCTGCATATCAAACGTCATCTCATCTCGTATGCTCTTATAATTCTTAACTGTAAATTGACATAACATACCGTTACCTCCATTTCAGATTTTATCTTCTTTACTCTTTATTATACTCCATTTTTCACTTTTGTAAACAATATATGAGTTTTTCTCTCATATATTGTTTTGAAATTTTATTTTTTCTATTTTTCACAGTTGAAAACAAACTATTGATGGCATACATTTCGCAACATCTGAGACAATTCTTGAGTTCCATCTCGAATAAACCTTGAATATGCTTGGATAATTTATTTTCCCTCCTGCTTGTCCCCTTCCGCACTCTTCTCAGCTACCTCCTGCATAACTCGTTCAACTTTCTTCGCATTCACCTCAATAAATACTTTTAATATGTAATCGGCGGTAACTTCCGCAGTATTCGGATTATGAAAACGATAATTCAGTTTTTGTTTCTTCATAGCGGTGCTCCCACCTCCCTTTTCTCTTTGTCCATTACTATGAAAATACCTATTAAAATAGACCTTAACTATCATCTATTCGTAATTACTCTGACATTGGCGGCTGGCAAAGGTATCTATAAAGACTGCCAATACCAAAGTAGTTTTTTGCCAATGTCATCTTTTATTCTGTGATTAACGCAACTGTTTTTCTTCCCTGACACCAGTCGTAGCTCAATCTGTTTTCCAACTGTTTTCTTGCATCTCTTCCTGTTCTGGAAGAAATCCCATAGGCTAGTAGTTCTGCCTCTAATTCTTCTAAACACATTACTTTCCGTTTGGTTAATAACTCCAGGATCAACTTCTGTGCCTTTTCCAGTTTCGTTTCCTTTTTCGTTCCTGCTTTCCCCATCAGCAGATCTTCAATGGATATATCGTATTCTCCTAACCATTTTAAGCCTCCTTCTCCTAAAGAAAACGCTACCGGATTTTCCTTCTTAGCAAGAGAATCCTTTTGCTGATATACTACTCGGATATCCTGTTCCTTCTCTTTTTCCACCTTTTCTACAAATAAGATGCTTCGTACTGCCGCTGCAATATCAATGGATCCCAGGGAACGGTAATCGCTCTGACTTCCCGATGACTTATTCAAATGTCCAATGAGAACAATGGCACATCCAGTTCTCTCTGCAATCGTACTGAGATGCCGGAATAAGGGACGGATCTCATTTGCCCGGTTCATATCCACATTGGATCCCAGATAAGCCTGTATGGGATCCATGATCATGAGTCGTACATTGTTCTGGCGGATGGCTTTTTCAATCCGATCGTCCGTCATAGAAAGCTGTTTTTCTTCTTCATTGATGAATCGCACCCTTGTCATATCTGCACCACATTTCGCTAATCTAGGCTTAATGGTATCTGCTATCCCATCCTCTGCTGTTTGATACAACACATTAAAGGGTTCTATGGGAAGTGCATTGGGAAGTTCTTTTCCATTCGTACAGTATGCGGCGATTGCCATTGCAAGCCACGTTTTTCCTTTTCCCGGATTCCCCTGAATCAAAGTAACCTTTCCAAAGGGAATGAATGGATACCATAGCCACTGGACCACCGTTTCCTCAACTTCCGACATCTTCATGACCGGAACTGGTTTTTCCCTGGCATCTCTCCAACACATCTGCTTTGCCATATTTTCTACTGGAACTTCTGCTACCAGACATTCATTCCAGTCTTTCTTCACCGGTTCTAATCGGTACACACTCAGTTCCTCCGGAATAAGAGAAACAAACTGCCTGCATCTCTCATTTCCAGGCTCATCATTATCCAGACACAAGTAGATGGAATGGATATGAGGATATTCTGTATACATCCGTTTCATTGCCTTTTCACTCAATCCTCCCAGGGAAATATAACTATGCTTTTCCCATTCTTCCGGAACTGCAGTGATATAAGACAAGAGATCAATGGGGGATTCAAACACAAATAGTTTTTCATCCGTTCCTATATGGCCAAATCCATAGGCTTTTTCTGAACCTCTTGCCTCCCCACGATATCGGTTCTCATCAGTTCCCCGCATAGCTGCATATCTGGGATTCTGTTCTTTGTCTCTTCCAACAAACACCACATTGTGATATGCTTTGCTTTCATAAATATCTCCCTTTTCGATCATCTGATCCACCAAATATTCCGATAGTTTTCTCTGTTCAATGAGATACTTCCTTGCAATCTCACAGCTTTCATTTCTTTCTGGCAGTTCCAATCCAGGCAAGGGGATGGGGCAGACCTTCTGTCTGCCTGCATCTTCCTTCGCCGTTCTTCTGTTGGTGTCTCCAACTCCCTCTTCTCCTAATAATTCTTTAACTGCCTCTGCAAAAGAAAGACCGTAGAATTCTTTCATAAAATCAATGGCATGACCACCTTTATTCTGACTAAAACGATACCATTCGTTCTTGTTGATCATCACACTGTCATGTCGCAACCATCGGTATTCCTTCCCACATCGTTTGAACTGTTCTCCTCTCCCAGAAAGAAAAACATATAAATCAGTATCATCTGCTCTTTGAATCTGTTCTCTTGTATATTCTTCCATCTTCTAAAATTCCTCCTATAACTCCATTCCATGATGTTTCTTCTTTGGTTTCATGGTTCTCACTGCTTCTTTTGTTTCTGTGGATTGCTCCCGTTTGTTTGTTTCTGGAAGAGAGACACCTTCTCCTTCCTCTGCCATCAAAGCTTCCACATTATTTTTGATTCCCTCATACTTTCGTAACATGGCATGGATCCGTTTATCTTCTTTTCGTAAAGCAGCTATCTCTTCTGATAAACGAGCGGCTTCTCGTTTCCATTGTCCTTCCCGGAATCTTCCCACTTGGGTCTAGATTTTCTTTTAAGATTCTTTCCGAACGATAATATCCGCTAAGTTCCTTCTTATGTTCCTCTTTGAATTTTTCCCTGCCAAAATATTTGTTCTTTAATTCTAGATAAACAGGTCTTGTTTCAAAATACTCTTTCATTGCATAAAGGTTGGTGTTGACACTTCTCAGAGCAGGCAGTTGTTGATTCAACCGCTGACTTACCTCTTTTAGCTGAGTATCTAATTCCTGGATTTTCTCCGTCAGCCGTTCTGGGGTCCTCACCTCCTGCTCTTCCAGAAAGCGGATCGTCTCTGCAAATTGTTTCAGATTTATATTCTTCGCCTTTTGTGTTCCATAAGCGTAGGATTCTGCGACTGCATTTCTCTTGTCATAATAGTTTCTCAGATAATCCGCTAAAGTTGGCTGATGTAAGAACAGCATCCGTTCTATCAACTGGCTTTGTCGAAGCAAAGACCATTGAAGAAGGTTCTTTGCCCGTTCTTTCATATCATTTAAGGCTCGGATGAGTCGGTTTAAACTTCCCAGTGCGGTTGAAATTCCTCTTGCTTCCATTGCCTGTACATTCGGTCCTTCATGCACCATCGGGATCTTATCAATCCCCCGTTCCTCATAAGACCTGGCATCGACTCTTTCTGTAAGTCCTTTTTCTTCATACAGTTCGTTACACATCTTCGCCCAGGCACTTCTCAATTCTTCCAAGGTTTCTTTCCTGCTCCAATCCGTTGTATGTACCGCCCGAAATACCGGTTGTCCTTTCTGATTCAAAACCGGCTGTCCATCCGGTGTCAGTACTGGAACCTTTTTTTGCTTTTGTCCCCAGGTACCATCTTCCTGTAAAGGGCGGATGGGCACCATGATGTGCATATGAGGATTGGGGATTTTATCCTTTGCCTTCTTCGGATTATGGATCGCCAGATCTGCGATCATCCCTCTTGCGACTAACTGTTCTTCTACAAATCTTCTTGCAAGCTCAATATTTTCTTCCATAGAAAACTCATTCATCAAGGCAATATCAAAGCTGTGTGCCAGCTGTGCTTTCTTATTCCCTTCGATCCATTCCACCTCATTCCAAAGGGTCTCCCTGTCTTTGAATCTCTCCGGAGCCTGTTTGGGAAGATGGATCTCCGCTAATACCACACCGCCTTTTCTCGTATAATCACTTACTTCTCCATAATACGTACATTCCAGTTTTGTACCGGCTCGATAAGCAGCACTGGCAATGGCAGACTGCCCTTTTCCTCTGGATAATTGATTCAGATGAAAGTGATAACATCCCATCTTACTCATCTCCCTGTGGCAATTCACCTCGTTGCATTGCCTTTAAAAGTGTTTCCTCTTCTGCGAATTCTCGTTCCTTTGCTTCTGCCGCTTCCGCCCGTCCACGAACCATTTCATGAACGACATCACAAAACTTACAAGCGGGATTATGAAGAAGTTCATCCATCAACTGATAAAATTCTGCCTCGGTCAAATATTTGGTATCTTTACAGATTGCTTCTATGGCTGCTCCTTTCTGAATCAACAGATGGGTTCGTGCCTTTCGTTTTTTCTTTTTCTGTGTATCTAGATAGTTCAAGGATCTCTGGATTCTATGCTCTGCCTGTTCCTTCTCAAGCTTTGCCTGTTTCAATGCAGCTTCTGTTTTTTCAATCTCAAGAAGTGCTTCCTGTGTATATTCCTGAAATGTTTTCTTCTTCGCCATATAGTTCTTTTCCTCCTTTTTCAATTCTTCCTTTTTCTCTGTTACGGGATAGGCATTTCTGCCGAAGGGGAACCCTTCTTCGGATGGATCATCCGCAAACACTTTCGGAATTCCCCTTCAGAAAGATGCTACTTCCGTAGGACGCACATACCTTGTAAGGTATATAAGTGCGCTCTTCTGCTTTCAGCATCCGAGTTTTTCTTACTCAAACGGAAGTTCTTCTCCGTCTGGAAGATGCATAAATCCATCTGGATCGGTATCTTCTTTCTTTTCTGATCCTGACAGTTTCTTCCCTTCTGCCAAATAATGTTCTTCTATGATCACGTTAGTGGCATAAACTTTATTCCCCTCCTGATTCACATAGCTTCCAGTCTGGATCCGTCCGCTCACTAAAATCTTCAAACCTTTTTTCAGATATTTTTCTGCAAACTCAGCATTCTTCCCAAAGCTGACGCAAGAAATAAAATCTGTTTCTGCCTTTCCATCCTTTCGATATCGTCTGTCTACTGCCAGCGTGTATCTTGCCATTGCAGTACTGTTTTCATCCTGGAGACATTTCACCTCCGGATTTTTTGTCAGTCTTCCCATTAAGATTGTTTTGTTCATGTAGTTTCTCCTTTCTCTTTTCGTTTTTTCTTTGTTCTTGAATCAGGCCCGATTCTTTTAAGGCAACTATAATTTGTTCCTCATATATCAGAACGTAGAGAGGGATTTTTACAAATAAAAAATGAATTTTATTTTTTGTCCTCATATAACGAAAGGCTCAGAGGGGAAAATACAGGGTGTAAAAGGAAATTTTTATTTTCTGATCGAGTAGGAGGCGGTGATTAACCGCCGTCCTCTCACACCACCGTGCGTACCGTTCGGTACACGGCGGTTTCAATAGTTGACGTGCAGAGACTGATACGCTGTGGCTATATCATAGTAGCCCCAGTTTATCAGTCTTTCTTTCGTTAATGCTCTTTTGACCACACCTGTATTAGACATCCTCCAATAGAATTTTCTACTGTATGCCCCTTCACAGGCAACCCACTCTGGCATTCCCAGACCCATTAGTTTTCTTTTCCGGGTCTTTGGCAGTTTCCACTGCTTCCAGATACACATCCTTATTCGGCGGTACAGCCATCCGTTCATGCTTTCGATGTTGTTCTTCATGTCCGCTATTCCATAGTAATTCAGCCATCCTCGCATATAAACTTTTATCCTTTCCATAGCTCGGATGATACTCCCACATTTGCTCCGGGAAGTGAGCTGTCGCAGTTTCTCCTTGGCTTTCTTCCATGACTTTCCATGGACACGGATATAAATTCCTTTTCCGTTCTTCCCAAAACAAAAGCCAAGGAACTTAAATTTTCGGATTGCGAACACGCTGACTGTCCTGCTCTTTTCCCGGTTCACTTTTAGCTTTAATGTTTCTTCCAGATATTTCGTACTGCTCTCCAACAGTCGTTCCGCCGCCCGTTCACTCTTCGCCAACAGTACGATATCATCTGCATAGCGAATACACGGTACGCCCCGTCTGTGAAACTCCCAGTCGAATTCATTCAGATACACATTTGCTAAGAGTGGGGATAGATTCCCTCCCTGCGGGGAGCCTTCTTCTGTCTCTGTTTCAACACCGTTTTCCATCACTCCGCCTTTCAGGTATCGCTTTACCATCTGTATGACCCTCTCGTCTTTTACCTGCTTTCTCAGCAGATTTAAGAGGATTGTGTGGTTCAGCGTGTCGAAGTACCTTGACAAGTCGAGGACGACTGCCCTTATGTAGCCTTGTTCGATGTACTCTTTTATCCTGTAAATGGCGTCTTTTGACCCTCTTCCCGGACGATAGCCAAAGCTGTCATCCGAAAACAGCGGCTCATAGATTGGCATAAGCTGTTGGAGCATTGCCTGTTGAATGATGCGGTCGATGACGGTCGGGATGCCGAGTTTCCGCTTTCCTCCGTCTGGCTTCGGGATTTCCACTCGTCTGACAGGAGTAGGGGTATATTTTCCCCTTCGTATTCTCTCTGTCAGTTTCTGGTTATGCTCCTTTAGCCACGGCAGTGCCGCTTCAATGGTCATTCCATCTACTCCCGGCGCTCCCTTGTTTGCCTTTACTCTTTTGTAAGCCCGGTTCAGGTTGTCCCTGTCCAGTATCTTACCTAAGAGGTCCGGCTCTGCACTGTCCCTTTCCTTCCATATCCGGTTGAATGAGCGGTGCGCTCTCACATACCCTTTGCGTTCCGCGCTATCTCTTTGCGAGCAGCTTTCTATGTTTTCTGTACCCATCTGCCCATTCCCCCTTTCCCTGTCGTACTAAAGGCTCCTATTGATTCAGCCCTTCGCCGAAAAAAAAAAACTTCCAGCTGTCGGATAGGAAAAGCGCTTTACAGCACTTCTCCCTCCTAAGAACGGAGCGTGCGACTTTCACCGCACTCCGCTCACGCATTTATAACGCATAATACCCTATTTGCGCGGCTTTATTGGAACGTATGGCTTTGCGTCTTTTACTGTCCCTATTCTTTTTTCTGTTTTCAAAATATTCAGCGTCCAGAAACGGATTAGTATTCAATCTCAACTGAGGATAACGGATGATTGGCATGTCGTTCATATAAAAGAGTACATTTTTGTCTGATTTAAAACTCCAATCTCTCCCTTTATGATGCTTCCAGTATTTATTGACAATCCAGCTTTTACATTTATTTGGATGTCTCCTTTTCGCCCATTTCCACAGCATCTCCCATGTAGTGTGGTCTATTTGACTAAAGGTTTTTTTGGAACATGCTGAATGGTGGTACTCAGCCCATCCTCTTATTATCTGATTCAATTGATAAATCAAACTTTCTTGTGTACTGGTTTTGTTTCCCTTGATTACTTCACTGATTGTTTTCCTAATCTTGCGAATAGACTTATTTGATGGTTTGATGATTAGCTTCCCATTGTATTTTCTAAAGTTCCATCCTAGAAAGTCGAATCCCTCGTGGATTGATGTCAATTTTGCTTTTCTTCTGATAGAATCAATCCTCTTTTACCAAGAAATATCTTCAGCATCTCTTTTATGTCCTTCAATGTTTCTCTGTCCGATGCCGTCACAATGAAATCATCTGCATATTTTATTAGATGTACCTTTTTTTCATTATTCTTAACACTAATGGTTCCCTTTGTATTGCTCCAATACTTTTGTTTAATAAGATTTTCCATTCCGTCAAGCGTCATATTCGCCAAGGTTGGCGAGATGATTCCTCCCTGTGGGGTTCCGTCAGTGGTTGGATACAATTCATTATCATACACATATCCACACTTCATGAATTGTTTGAGTATTTTTGCATCCATCGGAATGTTTTCTTCTAACCATTGATGACTGATGTTGTCAAAACATCCTTTTATATCTCCCTCAAGTATCCATTGTGGTGAATCTTTTCGGCATAAAATACTAAACCCATACGCCATTGCATCCTGAGCACCTCTGTATTTTCGGAATCCGAATGATACTGTATCCGCAAGCGTCTCTGCGACTGGCTCTAATCCCAGTAACTGCAATGCCTGCATCGCCCTGTCTTTCATGGTGGGGATTCCTAGTGGACGTTTCTCCTTTTTCCCAAACTTTTCTATGTAGATTCTTCGCAATGCTGATGCTCTGTATCCATTAGTCTGCAACGTTGTAATTGCATCCACTTTTTCTTTTTCTGTTTTCCACACTTTTCCGTCAATACCTGGCGTATTCTTTCCTTTGTTTGAAATCACATGTTTGACTGCTAACGCCTTTCCATAGAATGAATGTGTAATCAAGTATTGTAATCTTCTGACTAAACGCCATTTGTTCTCTTGCACAGCCTTTACAATCCGAATCTGCAATCTATTAATGTATGTTTCCGCCTGTTCCCAGTTTATCTGTTTCCATTTGACTTTCTGCATTAGTATCGTCCTCACTTGCGTGTCATTGAACCTAATACTTTCATAAATATCAGATTTTTCATGTAATTAAATACGTGTTGGAAGTCTGCCACCTTTCGGTTAGGACAAATCTTGAATCCCTATTTCGTACATTACATACGAACTTTCGCTTTTTCCAACATCCTCTGCCTCCTACGTATTGTATCTTTCTCACGATTGACCTACCCTTAACAGGAACGTATGAGGTTTACCTTGTTTCGCTACTTTAATAATTGTGATGTACTTAGATTCTGTCTATAGACCGGAGGTTCTCTGTCTTTCTCTCTGTAGCACCATAGTAATTACCACAGCCTTGACCTCACGCCTTTTGGCTCAGGTGTTTCAACCACTTTCACCTGTTCATGAGTGACGACCCTTACAACAGTTCACATTTGTTAATCATATACATCTTTCCCTCGCAATAGAGCAGATGTGGTTTCCACTTTTCTCACTTTGTCTCGGTTGCTTCACACCGTTCATTTCTTATTAGGCATTTACCGATAGGGATACTACGAGAAAGAAGTAGCAGCATTTCTGCAATTAAAGTAACGACTTTCAAGTCGCACACTATGACTTCTGCTGACTTCTCGCCATTCGTTGTTACTACAAGTTTCATACTCTGTTTCCGCTTGCTGACGAGACCTCCCTTGGTACCACACGTCACTTTCTCTCCATATATCTGCCACATCTACTATAATTAATTCCGAGTAGCTATTGGACTTTGACTTGTTTGGCAGCCTTATCCTTAACTATAGCCTCATGTGGTTTCTGTTCGTCAGACCAGAGATTTGCCATCCGACTTCCTTCAGATTCCACCTCACGATGGACACCCTTGTCATTGGCTGTATCCTTCCCACTACCAGGGCAGATTAGGGACTTTCACCCATTAGCGACGTGCGCCGCAAGGCGCACCAAAAAAGAGATGCTCCCTTACGAAACATCTCTTTCTAAATTATTATATTTACTTTTATTTAACTAAACAGATCTGCAAGAATCTGATCTGCTGTTTTATTTTTATATCCGTGGGGATCACTCAGGGTGGAAGAATTCCATCTGAAGTAATTTCCTCTACGGACATAAGCGCCTGATGAAGTATGGTAGAAGCTACTGTTGGTCTTCTGCATTTTCTGATACCCCGGGAAACGTTCCATATACTTTTCTGCAAGGGCAATTGCCTGGCTTCCATAATTTCCATTCGGTGTAGGCGTTCCGGAAATCTGTACACCTGCATTCGGTGTGGAGTGAAGGATCACCGCACTCTTATCTTTACATTGTCCCAGAATCATCCAGGTATGATTCTCATCATATCCTATATCCCCCGGATACAGTTTATAATCATGACTGCTTAGATAATTTTGATTACAGATAGTACCCCAACCGTATCCTTTATACAAACTTCCAATGTTTCCTGAAACGTCTGTGGAATAACGTCCTGTTACCTGATAAGTAGCCCAGCCTATATATCCCGAGCAGTCAAGTCCAAGCTCTGTCTGATATCTGTAATTATTGTAATTATAGCTGCTGTTCTGACTACTGAAGAATGATGTCCACTTAGGGCTGATTCCCTTTCGTGTGGAATCTGTGTCATTATGCCCTCCACCCCAGATGTACAATGTTCTTCCTACCGGTTGCAATGCATTTAAAAGATAGTTCTTAACAGTACGTTCAGAAGTAGGAGTTGATGGAGTTACAGGCTTATTATAATCATCCTCTGAAGAAATCAAAAGTCCCTTGGAATCAAACGTATAAGTTTTTCCGTCAATGACCCTTGTTCCTGTTACCATAATTAATGTTTTAGGATCAAAGTATCTTTTTCGACCGTCTTCATTCAGCCATCCGCCTTTGGCAACACCATCGATTTTGCTGAAATAATACCAGTTTCCGTCAACTTCTTTTTTTGCCTTACTCATGACACCTGTTTTAGGGTCAAAATATCTTTTCTCTCCCTCTGGTGAAGTATGCCATCCTGTTGCCATAGCATAGGTTCCTCCACCATAAAAATATCTCATTCCAACCTCGAACTCAATGAATCCCTGTTTTGCAGCTCCTGTCTTAGGATCAAAATAATAGTATCTTCCATCAATAGGACGCAATCCTGTCTTCATTCGTCCGTTTCCTTTTTCAAAATACCATTTCTGATTTTTTGAATTTTTCATCCATCCGGTAGACATGGTAAATGTTGCAGGCTGAAAATATCGTGTATATCCGTTGACTGTCTGGAACCCCTTCTGAGCCCATCCTGTTTTTGCATCAAAGTAATAATACTCACTGTTAATCGGTCTCAGTCCGGTTCGCATTTCCCCTGTCTTTTTGTCGAAATAACGTCTGTCACCCTTACTGTTCTTGTACCATCCTTTCAACATTGCACCTGACTGATTGGGATCAAAATAATAATACTTATTATTCACTTTCTGAGTCCCGGTCATTTTCTTGCCATTCTTATAATAATATGTTTTTCCACCTACTGTATGAAATCCATTCACAGGTGCCGCCTGAACTTCTACAGTAGTGGAATGCATGGAAAAGCCGGCTGCAAATAGCATCAGCCCCAGTAAAATACCCCAGAATTTCCAGCGCTTGCATACCTTATTCATAAACATTTCCTCTTCTCGGACTTTATTTTTTACAATCTTGTTACAATATTGTGTAATTATTATATCTCAATTTTTTCCATGCGTCAATATTTTTATTACAAATTGTAAAACAGAACAAAAAAGAGCAAAGTCTTTCTGACTTCACTCTTTTGTAATATTTGTCTTATTTATTTTTAAAGGAGGTATTTTCTCAGCTCTGCTCCGTCCATAGCGCTCAGATATGCCGGCGCAACATCAAAAACAGTTTTGCAGCCTTTCTGTCCTTCCTGGCTCATACGGTATGCAGCTCTTGCATATGCCACGATCACGGAAGATGTAAATTCCGGATTAGAATCCAGCTTCAGGCTGTACTCGATCACATGCTTATTTTCGTATCCCATCCGGTGCTTCCGGTACGAATACAAACCGCCATGAGGAACTCCCGCTGTGATCACGTTTCAGCTCTTCTTCAGAACTAAATGTACGGTTGTATCATAGTCGGC
>ENA-OQKD01000252-OQKD01000252.1-human-gut-metagenome-genome-assembly--contig:-NODE-252-length-14930-cov-2.879079_pt1 | contig 14930 bp, 14 predicted proteins | sample MGYA00242775_ERZ504792 | MGnify/ENA primary metagenome ERZ504792 (study PRJEB26092, sample SAMD00036401) | human gut metagenome | host: Homo sapiens | study: EMG produced TPA metagenomics assembly of...
TCAGCGCACCTGGTACGGCAGCGATTATGTGATCGAGTCCTCATACTGCAGTGGCAGCACGGGGTATATCAGAAATATCTCCGTGAAACAGAGGATGCTACTCCTCGTTGTGATCGCATCTACAGCAAGCCCGTATAAATTTGCAAGAAGTGTAATTACTGCTATTTCTGACAGATATGAGGGACTGGATGATTTTGCGCTCTGTGACGCGCTGTCTGCGCTCAGTGGAGTCAGACTTCCGGCAGCAGTGGAAGAGATCCGTACAGCGCCGGTGCTTCATGATACAGTTGTGGCTCCGGAGGACATGCCTGAAGCCGTAAGAAAAATCCTCGGAATCTGAGGCGGAGCGAACTGAACCGTGACATTTTATATAAATTTTATTATTCACATTACAAATAATATGTTGAAAAAATACATATAATAGGGTACAATAGTAATAACAGAAAAGAGAAATCCTGGAATGTGCGAGGCCCCTTTTTATTTTGAACCTACATTGACATGAAGGGACTCCAACATCGCAGATCGTGATGTCAGACCTCTCGTTGTGGTAGGCAGATCATCTGTTGAGGACACCCACCTGGCTTCGGCTAGGCGTCAAAAGGAAGGAACGGCATTCCGGGACTTTCTGTAAAAAGCGAGCCATATACAGGGCTCGTTTTTTATTTATAAAAATGATTCCATGATGTTCTGGCAGACATTGAAGGAAAAAAAATACATGGTATTGCGGGAGGAAAAGACATGGTAACAGAAAGAAGTTTTGGAACACTGCCGTCCGGCGAGGAAGTAAAATGTTTTCATCTGGAGAACGCCTCAGGCGCTTATGCAGAGGTGCTTTCATTTGGAGCTGTGATCACAAAGATCTGCGTTCCTGACCGTCAGGGGAACCTGATAGATGTAGTTTTGGGATACGATACACTGGAAGGATATATGAAAAACGGATGCTTTTTCGGCGCATGCATCGGACGCAGCGGAAACCGGATAGAAGGCGGACGTTTTAAACTGGACGGACAGGAAGTGATTCTTGCCCAGAACGAGGGAAACAATAATCTCCACAGCGGTCCGGATGGTTTTGAAAAAAAACTCTGGACAGCAAAGCACATAGATCAGGAAAATAACAGCGTAACATTTTCCAGGATCAGCCCTGACGGTGAAAACGGATTTCCAGGAGAATTTGATGTCAGTGTTACATATGAATTTACAGAAAAGAATGCTGTGCGTATTGTTTACACAGGTGTATGCGATAAAACAACGGTTGCCAATATGACAAATCATTCTTACTTTAATCTTGCAGGCGAGGGAAGTGGAAATGTTCTGGATCAGTATCTGACCATCCACGCTCAGTCCTACACACCGGTGAGAGAAGACTCTATCCCTCTGGGAGAAAATGTTCCGGTAGATGGAACACCTATGGATTTCCGAAAAGAAAAACAGATTGGAAAAGATATTGAGGCAGAATTTGAACAGCTGAAATTTACAGGAGGATTTGACCATAATTATGTGACAGACGGATATACTCAGGCAGAGATCAGGGAAATTGCCTGCGCCCGCTGTGAAAAAACAGGAATTGTAATGGAGGTTCTCAGCGACTGCCCCTGTGTTCAGTTTTATGCAGGAAATTTTGTGGAACAGGAGGCTGGCAAAAACGGCATACCTATGACAAAAGAGATGGTTTCTGTCTGGAAACACAGGTAGAGCCCAATGCTGTAAATGTTGAAGAGTTCCACTCACCGGTTCTGGAAAAAGGAGAACGTTATTATTCTGAAACCGTTTATCGTTTTTCAGTAAGAGATTAAACATATTTTTCTGGTTTTTCTCATACAATGGTAATATGAGGAAAACCAGAATTTTTTTTAGATATCAGATTTTATTCCTGCTTCTTTTTTCGTGGATGATGCTGTTAAACAGGGCGGCAGAATCGCGGCTGAGAGAAAAACAGGAATACATAAAAGTGGCAGAGCAGCAGAGTCGGTCTGAAAGAGAGACTGTAAAAGAACCGGCACAGAATACAGAGTATCAGGAGAGCTTTGAATCTGAAATACAAAGCACAGGAGAGTTCTCCGGAGCCGGGAAAGAAAAAGTACCGAGTGCGGGAAAAAACAAAGGCGCCGGGAAAGTGGAGACACGGGAGGAAAAAGCCGGAAACGGAGGTTCTGTAACAGAGGAATCAGATACTGAGGACGGGATGAAAGAAGCCGGAAACATACGGGTTCTTCTTATGACAACAGATTATCAGTCGTATTTTCATCCTCGGGTAACTGCTTTGCGTGATGGAAAAGAGATTGTCTGCAGCTTTGAAAATATGGCGGCTTCAGAGGAACCTGTGGTGATACCGGCTCATGAAAATGGGATTCAGCTTACATCAATACAAAGGCAGTGCGGAAATCCTGTTTATCAGGGAAGTCTGGAGATACAGAGGACCGATCAGGGATTTACTGTGATCAATGAGCTGCCTCTGGAAACGTATCTGGAAGCAGTGGTGCCAAGTGAAATGCCTTCCGGCTATCATAAGGAAGCTTTGAAAGCTCAGGCGGTATGCGCCAGGACCTATGCGTGGAAACAGATGCAGGAAGGACGACTTTCAAAGTACGGAGCAGACGTAGATGACAGTGTAAACTATCAGGTATACCAGAATATCGCTCCTCAGCAGGCAACATCAGAGGCGGTCAGGGACACAGAAGGAAAAATTCTCTGTCAGAATGGAAAGCCTGTTCAGGCATATTATTTTTCAACTTCTTCCGGCGTCACCAGTACAGACGAGATATGGGGAGCGGAGGAACCCGCGCCTTATCTGAAAAGCGTTGACTGTGGTTTTGATTCGGAAGAACCGTGGAGCCAGTGGGAGACAGAGATCCTTTGGGAAACGCTGGAAAGGCGCGCACAGGAAATCCAGGGAGCTTCAGGAAAGCTTCTCGGTGTTTCTGTTTCCAGAATAAATCAGAGCGGCGCTGTAACCGGGCTTCAGGTAAATACAGAAAACGGAGATTTTCTGGTTGAGACCGAGTATGATATCCGTCAGTTTCTGTCCCCAAAGGGAAGTATGATCACAGAAAAGGACGGGACTCAGGTGCAGGGAAGCGAGCTTCTCCCAAGCGCCTATTTTGATATCAGCGCAAAGCCGGGAAATTCTGTGGTTCTCACAGGCGGCGGCTATGGTCACGGGGTGGGAATGAGTCAGACAGGAGCGGACAGAATGGCGGAACAGGGATATACCTGTCAGGAGATTCTTGAGTATTTTTTTAAAGATATTGAAATATTGCAGACTGGGGGCTAGAAACGCCTCCGCTCATGTGCTTGTCACAGGAATATTTTCATGGTATCATAATAAAAGACGTATCTGACTTCAGGCACTGGACAGAAAATAAACCGTCGTAAGCTGGATAACGGGAGAAGTAATTATGGAAAAGAAGAATGATAAGGGAGCTCTTCATCTGGCTCTGGGCTTTATGGAGAGAATGAGAAAAGATCATGTCAGCGCATATGCGGCTCAGGCAGCGTACTTTCTGATCATGTCTTTTATCCCTTTTGTTTTGTTCCTGACCGCGATCGTGCAGTATACACCTCTGACCTACCGGGAAGTACGTCAGGCTATTATGAGTGTTGTACCGGAAAATCTGCAGGGATTTGTTTTAAATATTGTGGCAGAGGTTTTTTCAAAAAGCGCGGCTGTGCTGCCTCTTTCTGCTCTGGTGGCCCTCTGGTCCTCGGGAAAGGGCATGCAGGCTCTGATCAATGGACTGAACACCATTTATCATGTAAAGGAAACACGAAACTGGCTGGTAAACAGAATCTACTCCATGTTCTATATGTTTCTGTTTGTACTTGCCCTGATCGCCAGTCTTTTGCTTCTGGTTATGGGAAACAGGATCCATGTTCTGATTTCCGGATATGTTCCGTTTCTGGGAAATATGATCGGAAGGATCCTGGGGGCAAAAACCTTTCTGGTCTTTGTGATGCTGTTTCTTGTTTTTCTGGTGCTGTACCGGTATCTGCCAAACAGAAGGGCATCTCTGAAAAGCCAGGTTCCGGGAGCTTTTCTGACAGCTGTGGCATGGTCTGTGTTTTCGTATCTGTTTTCTCTGTATTTTACATTTTTTCCGGATTTCAGTATCATGTACGGAAGCCTTTCCACTTTGATCCTGGTTATGGTATGGCTGTATTTCTGTATGAACCTTCTTTTGTACGGAGCAGAGATCAACGCATACTTTGAAAGTCAGTTCCGCCAGGCAAAGCTGTCTTTCTGGCAGCTGATCGCAAGAAAAACGCAGGGAATGGAAGCTGGAGCGGAAAAAAGAAATAGACAGGAACTAAAAAAATAACGGAAAAATCTTGACAGGAAAAATTTTCTGTGGCATAGTAAACAAAGATATAAAAGCGTTGAAGGCGTTATAGGGAGTTGTTTTCTTTCAGAGAGAAGAAGTCACCGGCTGCAAGCTTCTTTAAGTTCAGACAGTTCCTCAGTTTCCCGCCGGAGCTGCATTTCTGAACCCCGGAGGCAGTAGGAAATGACGTAGCTGCGCGTTAAGCAGATACTTTGAGCGCCTGTATGTACACGCAGGAAACAGGGTGGTACCGCGGATATTCCGTCCCTCTTTTGAGGGGCGGTTTTTTTGTATATGGAGAAATTACTTCCGTAATATTCTCATATACAAAATAAAGTTCCGGACAGCGGGCACAGTTTACGCATGCCTGCATGCAGGAGACTGTGCACATTGGACGGGCTGACAGGAATGAGCAGGCAGGACAAAAGCCCGGATTGCGAATTGCTGACGATTACGGGAGTGCATAAGCGCAGAGTAATCGACTTTATCAATGATACTGCAGATTTATCCGGCAGGTGCAAATATGAAATGAAATAAGAAAAAAGGAGAATACAACCATGGATATGAAGGAAAAACTTCAGGAACTGGCAGAAGCAGCCAGAAAACGTATTGAAGAAGCTGAAGGTCCTGACAAACTCAATGAAGTAAAGGTGGCTTACCTTGGTAAAAAAGGTGAGCTGACAGCTATTTTAAAGAGTATGAAGGATGTTGCTCCGGAAGACCGTCCGAAAGTAGGACAGCTGGTAAATGAGACAAGAGCAAAAATCGAGGAGCTTCTGGAAGCTTCCAGAAAGAAACTGGAGGAAGCTGCCCGTGAAGAAAAAATGAAAGCAGAGGTTATTGACGTAACCCTTCCCGCGAAGAAGTCAATGATCGGACACCGTCATCCAAATACCATTGCCCTGGAGGAAGTGGAAAGAATCTTTATCGGAATGGGCTATGAGGTAGTGGAAGGTCCTGAGGTAGAGTATGCAGACTATAACTTTACCAAGCTGAACATTCCGGAGGACCATCCGGCAAGAGATGAGCAGGATACATTTTTTATTAACAGCTCCATTCTGCTTCGTTCTCAGACATCTCCGGTACAGGCCCGTACCATGGAGGAAGGCAAGCTGCCAATCCGCATGATCGCTCCTGGACGAGTGTTCCGTTCTGATGAGGTAGACGCTACCCATTCTCCGTCCTTCCATCAGATCGAGGGCCTTGTAATTGACAAAAATATTACTTTTGCAGATCTGAAAGGAACTCTTCAGGAGTTTGCAAGAGAATTGTTCGGACCGGAAACAAAAACAAAATTCCGTCCTCATCATTTCCCGTTTACAGAGCCAAGCGCAGAGGTGGACGTATCCTGTTTTAAATGCGGCGGAAAAGGCTGCCGTTTCTGTAAAGGCTCCGGATGGATCGAGATTCTGGGCTGCGGAACCGTTCATCCAAACGTTCTTCGTATGTGCGGCATTGATCCGGAGGAGTATACAGGCTTTGCTTTCGGTGTGGGTCTTGAGAGAATCGCGCTTCTGAAATATGAGATCGACGATATGAGACTCCTTTACGAAAACGATATCCGCTTCCTGAAGCAGTTCTAAAACATACGAAAGGATATTTATCTTTGCGGTCTCTTCAATCCTGTATCGGGGAACTTCATTGATTTTCCGATACAACCGAAAGGAAGCAGGAGCGAAGCGAGTATTTGCTTTTACGAATTTTATCTATAAACAACAAGAAAGGTGGATATAAACATGAATACATCAATGTCCTGGATTAAAATGTATGTGCCGGATCTGGATGTGACAGCTCAGGAATATACAGATGCCATGACCTTGTCAGGAACAAAGGTTGAGGGCTTTGAAAAGCTGGATGCAGATCTGGAAAAAATCGTAATCGGACAGATTGAAAAAATAGAAAGACACCCGGACGCAGATAAGCTTATTATCTGTCAGGTGAATGTGGGAACAGAAACCGTACAGATCGTAACCGGAGCTCCCAATGTAAAAGAAGGAGACAAGGTTCCGGTAGTTCTGGACGGCGGCCGTGTGGCAGGAGGCCATGACGGCAAAAAAACTCCAGGCGGCGTAAAGATCAAAAAAGGCAAGCTCCGCGGGGTAGAGTCTTTTGGCATGATGTGCTCTATTGAGGAGCTGGGAAGCACAAGAGAAATGTATCCGGAAGCTCCGGAATACGGAATCTATATTTTTCCGGAGGATGCCCCGGTAGGCGAAAGCGCCATCAAAGAGCTTGGACTTGACGATGTTGTTTTTGAATACGAGATCACATCCAACCGTGTAGACTGCTATGGCGTTCTGGGTATTGCCAGAGAGGCAGCAGCGACCTTTAACAAAAAATTCTGTCCTCCTGTTGTAAAAGCTACAGGAAATAATGAGGACGTTTCTGATTACATTAAGGTGACAGTAGAGGATCCGTCTCTTTGTCCCCGTTATACCGCAAGGGTAGTAAAAAATGTAAAAATCGGTCCTTCTCCGAAATGGATGCAGAGATGCCTGGCTGCCAATGGAATCCGTCCGATCAATAACCTGGTTGATATTACAAATTATGTAATGGAAGAATACGGACAGCCCATGCACGCATATGATCTGGATCTGATCGAAGGAAATGAGATCATTGTCCGCAGAGCAGAAAACGGAGAAAAATTTGTAACTCTGGACGGACAGGAACGTATCATGGATGAAAACGTCCTGATGATCTGCGACGGCAAAAAGCCGGTAGGCATTGCGGGAATCATGGGCGGCGAAAACTCCATGATCACAGATCAGGTAAAAACAGTGCTTTTTGAAGCAGCATGCTTTGACGGTACAAACATCCGTCTGTCTTCCAAGAGAATCGGCCTTCGTACGGATGCATCCGGCAAGTTTGAAAAAGGTCTTGACCCCAATAATGCTCAGGCAGCCATTGACCGCGCGTGTCAGCTGATGGAAGAGCTTGGCGCAGGTGAGGTTGTGGGCGGCATGGCAGATGTGTGCAGTGAAACAAGAGAACCGTCCAGAGTGCCTTTTGAGCCGGAAAAGATCAATGGGCTTCTTGGTACAGACCTTACAAAAGAAGAAATGCTGGAATACCTTGGCAGAGTGGAGCTGACTCTTGATCCGGAAACAAATGAGATCGTGGCTCCTACCTTCCGTCAGGATATTCACTGTATGGCAGATGTGGCAGAGGAAGTGGCAAGATTCTTCGGCTATGATAAGATTCCAACCACTCTTCCTACAGGGGAAGCTACCACAGGCCGTCTTCCTTTTAAGCTGAGAATTGAGCAGATTGCAAGGGACATTGCAGAATACTGCGGATTCTCTGAAGCAATGAGCTACTCCTTTGAAAGTCCTAAGGTGTTTGACAGGCTGCGTATCTCTGAGGACAGTGAGCTGAGAAAGGTAATTACCATCAGCAACCCTCTTGGGGAAGACTACAGCATCATGCGTACTACAACTCTGCATGGAATGCTTTCTTCTCTCGGAACAAATTATAACAGAAGAAATAAAGATGTACGTCTTTATGAGATCGGAAAGGTTTATCTTCCGAAATCTCTGCCTCTTACAGAGCTTCCTGACGAGAGAGTTCATTTTACTCTTGGTATGTACGGAGCAGGCGATTTCTTTGATATGAAAGGTGTCTGCGAAGAGTTCTTTGAAAAGGCAGGCATGAAGAAAAAAGTCTCCTATACACCGGACAGCAATAAACCGTACCTCCATCCGGGAAGACAGGCAAATATCATTTATGAAGGAAAGACCGTAGGTTATCTTGGAGAGGTTCATCCGATCGTTGCAGATAATTACAATATCGGAGAAAAAGCCTATGTTGCAGTGATCGATATTATGGATATTCTGGAATTTGCCGGATTTTCTCATAAATTCACAGGAATTGCAAAATATCCGGCAGTTACCCGTGATTTAAGTATGGTTGTACCAAAGGATGTTCTCGCAGGCCAGATTGAAGCGGTTCTGGACCAGAGAGGCGGAAAGATCCTGGAATCCTATGAGCTCTTTGATATTTATGAGGGGGCCCAGATCAAGGAAGGCTATAAGTCTATGGCGTATTCTGTTGTATTCCGCGACCATGATAAAACTCTGGAAGAGGCTGAGATCACAGCAGCTATGAAAAAAATCCTTAATGGTCTTACAGACCTTGGAATCGAGCTGAGAAGCTGATGAAGCTTTATATTCTGAGACATGGAAAAACAGAATGGAACCGTTTAGGCAAGGTTCAGGGATGTGTGGATATCCCTCTTGCAGAAGAGGGGATTTCTCTTGCCGCCAAAGTAGGCAGGGCATTGAAGGAGGTTCCCTTTGATCTCTGCTTTACCAGTCCTCTTACAAGAACAAGGCAGACTGCAGAGCTTGTTCTCGGGGAACGGGCCAAACAGATTCCGGTTATTGTGGAGCCGAGAATCCAGGAGATTAATTTTGGTGTTCTGGAGGGTTCCAGGTTTAAGGATGAAAACGGAACTATCCTCAGTGAGGAAATGAAGACCTTTTTTACAGATCCGAAGAATTTTATCCGGCCGGAAAAGGGGGAAAATATTTCAGATATTCTGAAAAGAACAGAGGAGTTCTGGAAGGAGATCACAACAGCTCCTGATCTGCAGGACAAAACGATTCTGATCTCTTCTCATGGCTGTGCCATACGGGCGCTGCTTCAGAACATCTACCATGATCCGGAAGATTTCTGGCATGGCTGCGTTCCGCCTAACTGCAGCATTAATGTTGTGGAAGTAAAAGACGGACGGGAAATCCTTATAGAAGAAGATAAATTATATGCATAAAAGCCCGGGCTGCCGTGAATGATTTCGCGGCAGCCTGTTTTTGGCCGTGGCAGAAAACAGGAGATGATCCGTTGCTGTGAAGGTGGTGAACAGTAATGATAATCCGGAGTTTGCCATAGTTAGCTGAATATTACAGCTTGTACTGGCGCATATGATATGATATTATGGAAAAAAGGGTAAATTGTGCGTTTATTTGCCCGCTGTACAAGGCGGAGCCTAAGATAATAACCAATGAGGAGGCTTACTATGAGGAAAAAAATTGTAAATGTTGTTTTGTTTCTTGCGGTACTGGCAGCCGCGGTAGCCATGACCCTGTATGTGGGACAGGGCGCGGTCAGCGTTATGGTTTATAATTTTATCTTTCTTGGCGTTATGGTGGCAATTTATGTTGTGGGAATGTTCGGAGGCATGTTCCGGATGAACCATCTTACTCAATCGCTTGAGAATGCAGCCGCAGAGTTGGGAAACCTTTTCCGCAAACCGGGAAGGATCGGAACAGATCAGGTAGAAACACTGAATGGTATTTTTCATCATCCGTATCTTGACGGAACAATGAATTCCTTTACAGACGGTGTTCTGAAAAGTGAAGAGGGCATTGATGATATTGAAGAATATCTCAATGAAGAGGAACTGGATAATCACATACATAAACGACTTCTGGAAATGGTGCCGGATATTTTTACAAGCCTTGGTATCCTGGGAACCTTTGTGGGACTGGTGTGGGGACTTAAAAATTTTGAGCCCTCCAATTATGAGGCTATGACAACTTCGGTGGCCTCTCTTGTAGACGGCATCAAGGTTGCCTTTCTTACGTCTATTTATGGTATTTCTCTGTCCATTGTCTATACCTATGGAATGAAGATCGAGTACTCTTCCATGGCAGAGGCCCTGCAGGCATTTCTGGCAAAGTTTCACAGTCATGTAATGCCTTCCGCAGAAAATGAGTCAAGAAATCTTCTGATCTCCAGCCAGAAGATCCAGACAGCAGCCATGAACCAGATGGCAGAACAGTTTTCCGTACAGATGGCGGACAGCTTTGAGAAAGTGATCACTCCTACATTCAAAAAAATGAATGATTCTCTGGATACTCTGGTATCTTCTGTTACCCGGTGCCAGGAAGATGCGATACGGGAGATCCTGAATGTATTTTTAAAGGAAATGAACGATTCTTTCGGAGTACAGTTTTCGGAGTTTGGAAAAACATTGTCCCAGCTGAAAGAGGCTCAGGCAGACAATGTGAACTACACTACGAATCTTTACCAGGCAATGAGCAGACAGCTCAGCGATTCCTATGCGCAGCATGAGCAGATCATGAAAAAGATCATGGAGGATGCAGGCGCTTCTCAGAAAGAATATATTGAGACAGCGAACCGTATTGTTCAGGATAACCAGCTGATCCAGAAACAGCAGCAGGCAGATTACCAGCATCTTGCGGATTATCTCAAGGAAGCAGAAACATCATCTGCCAAATTCTGGGTAGCCTGCAATCAGACCATGCAGAAGTATGTGGAAGCTGCGGCTCAGGGTATGGACAGAGTGTCTTCTGCCGGCAAAGTAAGCGGAGAGGTTCTTGCTGCCAATAAACGTGTAGTTGAGGCATTTGACGCAAAAATGCAGGAGTTTGCAGAATATCAGAAAAGATCCTACCGTACCATGGAACAGGTCCGGAGACTACTTGCAGATATTTCTGTGGCGAAAAATACGGGGAGATCCGCCTCAGCGCAGGAAAGACCGCTCAGACGGAAGCTCTGGAGCAGCTGAAAGAAATCCTGGAGGCGCAGGGAGAACAGCAGCAGGAGCTTCTGGAAGAAATGTCAGGAAATATAAGGGAGCTGTCCAGAAACGCACAGAAAGGAAAATTCGGCTTATTCAGATAAAAGGAGAAACAGATGCGCAAAAAAAGAAATCAGAAGACGGGGGATTTATGTCTGGCGTTCTTATTCAGATATGATGGCAGGCGTATTGCTTTTGTTTGTACTGATCATGTGCGTGACCCTGTTTCAGGCACAGAAAAGCTATAATGAAAGTATTGAGGAACGGGATGAAAAGATTGCTCTGCAGGAGGAGTATACTCTGGAGATCCTTGCCCAGCAAAATGAACTGAATGAGAAGGAAGGTCAACTGAAGGATCAGAACGAACAGCTGAAAACACAGGACGAAAAACTGAAGGATCAGGAAACGCTGCTTTCGGAGCTGGCAGCCAAGCTGAAGGATCAGGAGGCGACACTGAGCACACAGAAAGCGGATCTGGATGAAAAAACAGCTCTTTTAAAGGAACAGCAGGCCCAGATCGACCAGATCATCGGAGTAAAGGCTGATGTGATCGAGGCTCTGAGACAGGAATTTGCAAAAAATAATATCAACGTGGATATTGATACACAGACAGGCGCTCTGACTTTGGAGGCAAGCGTTTTGTTTGATTATGATGAAGCAGAACTGACAGAAGAAGGAAAGCAGGCGCTGGAGCAGGTTCTTCCCATCTATTGTAAAGTTCTTCTTCAGGAAGATTACAGGCAGTATCTTGCAGAGATCATTATTGACGGATATACGGATACAGACGGTGATTACAGCTATAACCTGTATCTGTCCCAGCAGCGTTCTCTGGCAGTGGCTCAGTATCTTCTGGACATTCAGGGTCAATTTTCTTAGCGGGGATCAGAGCCAGCAGCTTCAGGATTATCTTACAGTCAATGGTCATTCCATGGCCAATCCGGTTCTGGATGCCAATGGAAATGTAGATAAAGACGCGTCCAGGCGTGTGGAGGTAAAATTCCGTTTAAAAGATGATGAGATGATCGAAGAGCTGAACAAGGTGATGACAGAAGCAGATGCTGAAAATAACGCTGCAGACAACACAGAGAAGAAAACTGCGGAAAAATCACAGAAACAGCCGCGTTCCTAAAATCAGGGACTGTATGTTTTCGGAACAAGAACTGCAGATGCGGCATAAAATAACAATAACATGGTTTATGTACTGCGAGCACAGGGAATACTCTGTGGAAGGAGCTATATAAACATCAGGAAAGGTATTGCACATGAATGTATTTTTTGGACTGATGATTCCGTTTGTAGGAACGACTCTTGGAGCTGCCTGCGTACTGTTTATGAAAAAGGAACTGAATCCTCTGGTTCAGAAGGCTTTTCTGGGCTTTGCGTCAGGGGTGATGGTGGCGGCGTCCGTATGGTCGCTTCTGATTCCGGCTATGGATATGAGTGGGTCAATGGGAAAGTTTGCTTTTATCCCGGCAGCGGCGGGACTGCTTCTGGGAGTGGGATTTCTGCTTGTGATGGATAAGGCGGTACCGCATCTTCATCTTGGCAGTGAAGAGTCTGAAGGTCCGAAGGTGGCTTTAAAAAAAACAACAATGCTTGTCCTTGCGGTAACTCTTCACAATATTCCGGAAGGACTGTCTGCCGGAGCGGTATTTGCAGGTGTGCTGGCCGGAAATGATACAGTGACCATGGCAGGAGCCTTTGCGTTGGCAATTGGCATTGCCATTCAGAATTTCCCTGAGGGAGCCATTATTTCCATGCCTCTCAGAGGCGCGGGGATTTCCCGGGGGAAAGCCTTTCTCTGGGGTGCGGCTTCAGGTATTGTGGAACCCATTGCAGGAGGCGTTACACTTCTTCTGGCATCGCAGATCCAGCCCCTTTTACCCTATCTCCTTGCTTTTGCAGCAGGAGCCATGATCTATGTGGTTGTGGAAGAACTGATCCCGGAGGCAAATGAGGGAGAACACAGCAATGTGGGAACCATTGCCTTTGCGGTGGGCTTTGTGCTGATGATGGTGCTGGATGTGGCTTTGGGATAAGAAAGAGGTTACATAAAACAGCGATCTATGTCCTGACAGAATTTCAGAAAGCTGCAGTCAGTCGAATGTATTATAATGAACATGTATACAGTATGCGATAACTGAGAAATATAAATAAAAAGCTTGCAATGCCGGATGTACTATAGTATAATCTAAGCTGTTAGTAAAAAGATGGTCCTCTGTTACAGAATTTATGTATTAAGAACATCCAGAAGAATAGGAGAGAAAACATGAACGACATTATCAGAAACATTGAAGCTGCTCAGTTAAAAGCAGAAGTGCCGGAGTTCCGCACAGGTGATACTGTAAGAGTACACGCACTGATCAAAGAGGGAAACCGTGAGAGAATCCAGATCTTCGAGGGAACAGTCCTGAAGAGACAGGGTGGAAGCACAAGAGAGACTTTCACAGTAAGAAAGAGCTCCAACGGAGTAGGCGTTGAGAAAACATGGCCGCTTCATTCCCCACATGTAGTTAAGGTAGAAGTAATCCGTTACGGTAAAGTACGCCGTGCAAAACTGAACTACCTGAGAGATCGCGTTGGTAAAGCTGCTAAGGTTAAAGAGCGCGTTAGATAATGACAATTTCAGAGATTTAAAAAGCAGGGACAATAACGACAGCTATTGTCCCTCTTTTTTCAACAGTTGTTGCTCTGATTTTGTTTTGTGCATGGAGAAATCAGATATGGACATCGCAAAAATTAAAAACTGGAAAGAGCATCCGAAGGTTCTGGAGCTGAAAGCAAAGCTGGAAAACAAAAAAGTGCGGGATTCTCTGCGCTGGATCTTTGAGCTTGCCGTTACCCTTGTATTCGCTGCCCTGGTGGCGGTATTAATGTTTCAGACCGTTACCATGCAGGAAAGCTCCATGGAGCCCACTCTTGCAGTGGGGGATCGCTTTTTTATGAATCAGGCAGTATATAAATTTTCTTCTCCTCAGAGAGGAGATCTGATCGTGTTCCGTACAAATGCCAGTGATGATGCAGCTCTTCATATCCGTCGTGTTATAGGACTGCCCGGAGAGACTGTTCAGATCCGGGACGGCGTGATCTACATAGACGGAGAAGTATATGACGAGGCGGCAGACTACCCGGAAATCCAGAATCCGGGACTGGCAGAGAATGGCGTGAGCCTGAAATCCAATGAATATTTTGTACTGGGAGACAACAGAAACAACAGTGAGGACAGCCGGTATGCAGATATCGGTACAGTAAAAAAACGCTATATTGTGGGTAAGCTCTGGTTCCTCTGTTCGCCCATAGAAAAAATGGGATTTTTGAAAGGCTAGGTAATATATGAACGTACAGTGGTATCCTGGTCATATGACCAAGGCAAAAAGACAGATGCAGGAAGATCTTAAGCTGATCGACCTGATCATAGAGCTGGTTGACGCAAGAGTTCCTCTTTCCAGCAGAAATCCGGACATTGACAGACTGGGACAGAACAAGTCCAGGCTGATCCTTCTGAACAAAGCGGATCTGGCAGATGAAAGACAGAATGAAGCCTGGAAAGAATATTTTCAGGGAAAAGGCTTTCATGTGGTAAAAGTAGATTCCCGAAACGGAGCAGGAATGAAAAATATCCAGAATGTGATTCAGGAGGCCTGCAAAGAAAAAATAGAAAGAGACAGAAAACGCGGAATCAAAAACCGTCCTGTCCGGGCTATGGTGGCAGGAATCCCCAATGTGGGAAAATCTACATTTATTAATTCATTTGCAGGCAAGGCCTGCGCCAAAACAGGAAACCGTCCCGGTGTTACAAAGGGAAAACAGTGGATCCGTCTGAATAAGAATGTAGAGCTTCTTGATACGCCGGGAATCCTCTGGCCGAAATTTGAGGATCAGGAGTAGGGATCCGTCTGGCTTTTGTCGGCTCTATCAAAGACGATATTCTGAATATGGAAGAGCTTGCACTGACTTTGATCGGATATCTGAAAGAAAAACTATCCGGGCGTATTAAACTGCCCGTTATGAGGTAAGTGAAGAAGAGGAGAACCTGGGTGTTCTGGAAGGAATTGCCAGAGCCAGAGGCT
>ENA-OQKD01000253-OQKD01000253.1-human-gut-metagenome-genome-assembly--contig:-NODE-253-length-14924-cov-2.394066_pt1 | contig 14924 bp, 20 predicted proteins | sample MGYA00242775_ERZ504792 | MGnify/ENA primary metagenome ERZ504792 (study PRJEB26092, sample SAMD00036401) | human gut metagenome | host: Homo sapiens | study: EMG produced TPA metagenomics assembly of...
GATTGGCTGCATACACTGTACAAGTGAATAGCAGGAGGGATCATATGGAAGTATTCGATGTTTATAAAGATATACAGGCGAGAACCAACGGAGAAATTTATCTTGGGGTGGTGGGGCCGGTAAGAACCGGAAAATCTACTTTTATCAAACGATTTATGGACTTGTTAGTTTTGCCAAAGATAGAGGATGAACATAGCAGACAGCGGACAAAAGATGAGTTGCCTCAGTCTGCATCCGGGAAAACAATCATGACGACGGAACCGAAATTTGTACCGAAAGAGGCAGCGGAAATTTCACTCATGGATGATGTGACAGTAAAAGTACGCCTGATAGACTGTGTCGGCTATATGGTGAAAGGTGCGGCGGGACACACAGAGAATGAGGAAGAACGCCAGGTAAAGACACCGTGGTTTGACTATGAGATTCCATTTACAAAAGCAGCAAGCATTGGAACGCAGAAGGTGATTCATGATCATGCCACGATTGGAATCGTAATCACAACAGACGGAACAATCTGTGATCTTAAGAGAGAAAATTATATCGAGGCAGAAGATAAGACAATCCGGGAACTGCAATCTATCGGGAAACCGTTTGTCGTACTCGTAAATTCAAAAAGACCATATGGGGAAGAGGCAAAGCAGGCGGCGGAAAGTATAAGGCAAAAGCATGGGGTTACGGCGATGGCGCTTAACTGTGAACAACTGCGGGAGGAGGATATTCACCGGATCATGGAAAATGTACTGTTTGAATTTCCTATTTCGGAAGTGGAGTTTTATATTCCAAAGTGGGTGGAGATGTTGTCTCGGGAACATAAGATCAAAGCGGATCTGCTTTGGCATATAAAAGAGATGATGAAAGATTTTTCGGAAATCAAAGATGCGGTAAGAGGAATTGCAAAACCAGACAGCATGTACATAAAAGAGATGAAGGTAGATGATGTGGCATTGGATACCGGGTGTGTAAAAGTACGGATTCAGGTGGCGGATAATTATTACTATGAGATGTTAAGTGAGCTGACTGGAACGTCGATTGAAGGAGAATACGAACTGATCCGTACGATGAAGGAGATGGCGGCTCTTCGCAAAGAATATGAAGGCGTAAAAGATGCGATGGAATCGGTAAAAATGAAGGGTTATGGCGTGGTGAGCCCGAGAAAAGAAGAAATCCAACTGGAGGAACCGGTTATTATCAAGCAGGGGAATAAATATGGTGTGAAAATTCATTCCGAAGCACCGTCGATTCATATGATCCGGGCAAATATAGAGACGGAGATTGCACCGATTGTGGGCAGTGAGCAGCAGGCAAATGATTTAGTCAATTATATCAAAGATGCAAGTGCAACAGAAGAAGGTGTGTGGGGCACTAACATTTTTGGAAAATCCATTGAAGAGCTTGTGACGGATGGCATGCGTAATAAGCTTATCGCAATCAACGATGAGAGCCAGTCGAAATTGCAGGATACAATGCAGAAAATTGTCAATGACAGCAATGGGGGAATGGTTTGTATTATCATTTGAGATAAAGCTCTTGACGTTTGCAGCAATAAAAGTAAAAAAACACACTTAAAGACGGGGGAAAAAAGTTTTCTCCCGTCTTTAAGTGTGTTATACTATAAAAACAGGAGGATGAAAAAGATGATTCGTTTTAATTGTGATTATAATGAGGGAGCACACCCTCGTATTTTAGAGACACTTGTAAAAACTAATATGGAGCAGACACCGGGATATGGTGAAGATCCATATTGCGAAAAGGCAGCAAAAGTAATCAAGAATTTGTGTAAAAGGGAAGATGCAGCAGTGCATTTTCTTGTGGGAGGCACACAGGCAAATCTGACGGTAATTTCATCAATTCTTCGCCCGTATCAGGCAGTGCTTTGTGTGGAAGAAGGTCATATCAATGTGCATGAGACAGGAGCTATTGAGGCATGTGGGCACAAGGTAATGACAGTTTCGGGGAAAGATGGAAAGATTGATGCAGAACAGATTAAAGAAGTATATACACAGCACTGGTCCGACAGTTCACATGAACATATGACACAGCCAAAGCTTGTGTATATTTCAAACCCGACAGAACTTGGAACGATGTACAGCAAGACGGAACTGGAAGCAATACGAAATGCATGCAATGAATGTGGGCTGTATTTGTTTTTAGACGGTGCAAGACTTGGATATGGGCTGATGGCAGAAGGAAATGATCTGACATTGGAAGTATTGGCAGAGAATTGTGATGTGTTTTACATCGGAGGAACGAAAGTGGGAGCATTGTTCGGAGAAGCGGTTGTTATCTGCAATAAAGCGCTTCAGGAAGATTTTAGATATCTGATCAAGCAGAAGGGTGGTATGCTTGCAAAGGGAAGATTGCTGGGAATCCAGTTTTTAGAACTTTTAAAAGATGGCTTGATTTTGAAATCGCAGGGCATGCAATCCGAATGGCAATGATCCTGAAAAAAGGACTTGAGGAAGCCGGATATTCATTTTTCATCGACAGTGTAACCAACCAGCAGTTCGTGATTGTGTCTGATGAAAAATTGGAACAGCTGAAAGAAAAATATGCATATACATATCAGCAGCGATACGATGCGACATCCAGCGTGATTCGTCTTTGCACAAGCTGGGCGACAAAAGAGGAAGATGTTTATCAATTACTAAAGGATATGAGGTAAGGAGACAAAAGATGCGTGAAAAGCTGACACATTTTGATGAAAAAGGAAATGCAGTGATGGTAGATGTCTCAGAAAAAGAGGTGACATCAAGAGTCGCGGTGGCGTCTGGAAAGATCCGTGTCAATGCAAAGGTGATGGAGGCGGTTAAAAAGGGTACTTCCAAAAAGGGAGATGTGCTTGGGGTGGCACGTGTGGCGGGAATCATGGCGGTCAAGCAGACGGCGAATCTGATTCCAATGTGCCATACACTTCTGATCAGCAAATGTGAGATTGCCTACGAGATTTCAGAAGATACGTTGGAAATTCTGGCAAGATGTACTGTGAAAGTAGAGGGGAAGACCGGAGTTGAGATGGAAGCGCTGACAGGAGTCAGTGTCACGTTGTTGACGATTTATGATATGTGCAAGGCAATTGATCGTACCATGGAATTGTCAGAGATACATTTGGAAGAAAAAAAAGGCGGAAAAAGCGGACATTTTAGGAGGGAAAATAATATGAGAGTTGCAATTATAACAGCAAGTACTTTAGGATACAAAGGGGAAAGAGAAGACAAAAGCGGACCATATATTAAAAAAGTCGTAGAAAATGCAGGATTTGAAGTAAAGGTGATGAAGGTGCTTCCGGATGACCGCAGGATTTTGGGAGAAGTGATGAAACGGCTGGCAGACAGTAATATTGTCGACTTAATCATCACGACAGGTGGAACTGGATTTTCAGAAAGCGACGTAACACCTGAGGCAACGTTGGATATTGTAGAGCGACAGGTGCCTGGAATACCGGAGGCAATGCGTGCCTACAGTATGCAGTTTACAAAACGGGCAATGCTGTCAAGGGCTGCGGCTGGAATCCGCAAACAGACATTGATCGTAAACTTTCCGGGAAGTCCGAAATCGCTGAAAGAATCACTGGAATATATTTTGCCTGAACTGATACACGGCGTAGAGATTTTACAGGGAATTGCGAAAGAGTGCGCAGCTCCAAAGGAAGCGTAAAAGATGAAAAAGATTGAGACAAAAGATGCGGTAGGTCATGTGATTTGTCATGATATTACAATTATTGTAAAAGATCAGATTAAAGATACTGCATTTCGAAAAGGACATATTGTGCGGGAAGAAGATATTCCCAAACTGTTATCTATTGGAAAAGACCATCTTTATGTGTGGGAGAAAGAAGAGGGAATGCTGCACGAGAATGAGGCGGCAGAGATTCTGGCATCTGTATGCGAAAGCGCATATATGAAGCGGAGTCCGGTAAAAGAAGGTAAAGATTGAGTTGTCGGCAACACAGAGAGGACTTTTTCAAATTGATTTGGAAAAGCTTTGTGCCATCAATGAGTTGGAAGATATCATGATTGCATCCAGACATCATAACCAGCCGGTGAATGTCGGGGACAAACTGGTTGGGACAAGAGTGATTCCGCTGGTCATTTCGGAAGAGAAGATGAAGCAAGTTAAAGAAATCGGTGGAAAAGAGCCATTATTTCGAATTTTACCATATAAGCGAAAAACAGCCGGAGTGGTGACGACTGGAAATGAAGTGTACTATGGGCGGATACAGGACACATTTACTCCGGATTTTTTTCGAGAAAAACTGAAAGCATATGATGTGGAAGTGTTGGTTCATAAAACCGTACCGGATAAAAAGAAAAGATTGTAGAAGCAATTCGGGAGATAAAAGGCAAAGGAGTAGATATGGTACTTTGTACCGGAGGAATGAGTGTCGATCCGGATGATATGACACCGAGTGCAATTAAAGAAAGTGGAGCGCAGATTATTTCCTACGGGGCTCCGGTTCTTCCGGGGGCGATGTTCCTGCTTGGCTGTTTTTCGGATGGAACACCGGTTATAGGACTGCCAGGATGCGTGATGTATGCAAAAGCGACCATTTTTGATTTGCTTCTTCCACGGATACTTGCAGATGTACCGGTTACGAAGAAGGATTTGGCAAAGATGGGAGCAGGAGGATTATGTCTTGGCTGCGATATCTGTACGTATCCGAATTGTGGATTTGGAAAAGGAGTATAGAGATTTATGGGAGTTGTGAGAGCTGTTTGTATCAGTGAAAAGAAAGGAACAGAAAAGCAAAATGTACATAAGGCAAAGCTGGTTGCGGATTCTGGTCTGAAAGGAGATGCGCATGCAGGCAACTGGCATAGACAGGTGAGTCTGTTGTCTTATGAGCAGATAGAAGCGTTTCGGCAAAGAGGGGCACAGATAGAATTCGGTGCGTTTGGAGAGAATCTTGTCGTAGAGGGATTTGATTTAAAAACCCTTCCGATTGGAACAAGATTTCGCTGCAACGATGTGATTCTTGAGATGACGCAGATAGGAAAGGAATGTCATCACGGGTGCAGGATTTTTCAGACGATGGGAGACTGCATCATGCCAAGAGAAGGTGTGTTTGCAGTTGTAATTCAAGGCGGGGAGATTTCAGAGGGTGACTGTATAGAGCTTTTGACAGATAAGGAGGAGTAAATGAAAATCACATATATTTCACACAGTGGGTTTGCGGTGGAACTGGAAAACCATATTTTTCTGTTTGATTATTACAAAGGGGAGATACCAAAGTTTGATCCGAAAAAAAGTATAGTTGTATTTGCAAGCCATGTCCATCATGATCATTATGTAGAAGAAATTTTTGAATTGAGAGAACAATATCCGGATGTGCACTATGTTCTGTCTTCGGATATTCGAAGGTCAGCGAAAAAAATTTTGGAAGAAAAGCAAATCGAAGCTCAGGTCTCTTTTTTGAGAATCCATCAGGAGCTTGAACTGGGAAAGGTGCGGATTCAGACTTTGAAGTCAACAGATGCAGGTGTTGACGTTTTTTGGTGGAGTGCGAAGGAAGACAAGTTTACCATGCAGGAGAGTTTAATAGGTGGCATTGGGAAGGAGAGCCGGATGCGTATAATGAACATATGAAGACGGCGTATCTGAAGGAAATTGAAAAATTGAAGGACACACCGATCGATGTGGCATTTGTGCCTGTAGATCCAAGGCTTGGCGAGCAGTATTATTATGGAATAGATGGATTTGCAAAACGGGTGGATGCAAAAGCATTGATTCCGATGCATTGCTGGGGGGACTATACAGTTTGTGAAAAACTGATGCATCAGGAGGAGACAAAGGAGTATCGAGAGCGGATTTATCCGATCACAAAAGAAGGAGAGAAAATATGTCTCAAGATATCATAGTCGTAGCAGGATTGTTTGCTGTTCTTGCCGGCATTTGGGTGGTGAACATGGTAAGCCGTAAAAATCGAATGGGATATATACAGGCAATGCTGAAAGAAGAGTGGGGCAGTGGACATCCAAAAGAATATACATATGAGGAATTTGAATGGATTTCACATTATTACAAGAATCGACAGGAGAGAAGATGTGCCAAAGGGGCGTTTATCGATGATATCACATGGAATGATCTGGAGATGGATGATGTATTCTTAAAGTTAAATCATACTTATTCCAATATTGGCGAGGACTATTTGTATGATCTTTTGAGGAGACCACAAACGGAGGAATCTGTGCTGAGAGAGCGAGAGCGTCTGATTACTATTTTGCAGAGCATGAAAAGAGACGCAGAGTTTTCTAGACCAAATTACTATGAAATTGGGAAATTATTAAAAGTTCCGGTCAGTGAGTTATATTTACCGTTTATCTGAAGTGAAAAAGAAAAGACAACACACCGCACTATCTGGCGATTGGAGGGATTTTTGCCGCCATTGTTTTGGCAATTTTCAACATCACTGCCGGAGTGATTGCGTTACTTGTGGTGATGGGTGTAAATATCAACAGTTATTATAGAGAGAAGAAAGAAATCGAGGCGTATATCAGTACATTTTCTTATATCATGAAACTGCTTGATATCAGCGATCAGTTTGAACATGTTGATATTCCTGAAGTGGAACAATATGTGCAGGAGATTATCAAAGCAAAGAAACAGTTTGGCAAGTTCAAAAAGGGTTCCTCTTTGGTGGTGTCCGGACGGCATATGGGAGCATCTCTTACAGAATCCATCATGGATTATTTCCGTATGCTGTTTCATGTGGATTTAATTAAATTCAATTCGATGCTGGAAGAGTTTCAAAAAAATTTGGATGCGATTGAGTGTATGATGGAAAATCTTGGACTTTTGGACAGTATGATTGCAATCGCCTCTTATCGGGAGTCATTGTCATATTATTCTGTGCCGGAACTTGTGAAGCAGGAAAAGGCATTTTTAGAAAGTGAAGACATGTATCATCCTATGCTTGAGAATCCGGTTGCAAATACGATCAAAGAAGAACGAGGCGTGTTGGTGACGGGCTCCAATGCATCTGGGAAATCAACATTTTTAAAGACGGTGGCAATCAGTGCGGTTTTTGCACAGACGATCCACACCTGCCCGGCAAGACAGTATCGCGCCTGCTATTTTCATATTTATTCATCTATGGCGCTCAAAGATAATCTTCAGGGGAATGAGAGCTACTACATTGTGGAAATCAAATCTTTAAAAAGAATCTTGAACCGCGTAGAGGAGAAGACGCCGCTCTTATGTTTTGTGGATGAGGTGCTTCGGGGAACGAATACGATTGAGCGTATTTCAGCATCGGCTCAGATTTTAAAGAGTCTGGCAAAAGTGCATGTAATGTGTTTTGCGGCAACACATGATATTGAGTTGACACATCTTTTGGAAGAGTTTTATAGTAATTATCATTTTCAGGAAGAGGTAAAAGAAAATGATATTTTGTTTAATTACATGTTGTACGGAGGAAGAGCGGTATCCAGAAATGCTATTAAGCTGCTTGGGATTATCGGATATGACGGGGAAATTATCAAAGAGGCTGAGAAGACGGCAGAGAATTTTGTAAATACCGGAATATGGAGTTTGTAGAGAAAGTGAGAGCGATATGAAAGTAAAGATTTATACAGATGGTGCGGCACGAGGAAACCCGGATGGACCGGGAGGATACGGCACTGTGTTGGAATTTATAGATTCAAAAGGGCAGCTTCATACAAAAGAGTTGTCCTGCGGATATAAGAAGACGACGAACAACCGTATGGAATTGATGGCGGTGATCGCAGGGCTGGAGGCGCTGAACCGTCCCTGTGAGATTGAGTTATATTCGGATTCAAAATATGTGGTCGATGCATTTAATCAGCACTGGATTGATGGCTGGCTGAAAAAAGGCTGGAAACGCGGAAAAAACGAACCGGTCAAAAATGTGGATTTGTGGAAACGATTATTGAAGGCGAAAGAACCGCATCAGATTACGTTTATTTGGGTAAAAGGACATGATGGACATCCGCAGAATGAGCGCTGTGATACACTTGCAACGACAGCGGCGGACGGCGGAAATCTTTTGGATGATGTAATCGGGGGATAAAAGTACTTTACAAGTTTTGAAGAAAATGATAAAATCACAGAGGTGTAAAAGTAAGACAGACGGTCGCAGCTGCAAGTGTCGAAAGACCGCAGGTGAGGAAAGTCCGGGCTTCATAGGGCAGGATGCCGGATAACGTCCGGTGGAGGTGACTCCAAGGCTAGTGCAACAGAAATGTACCGCCCAGATTGACTCTGGGTAAGGGTGGAAGGGCAGTGTAAGAGACTACCGCCCCTTTGGTAACAAAGGGGGCATATGTAAACCCCATTCGAAGCAAGACCGAACGAAAACGATGTGGCGGCCCGTCACGTTTTAGGTAGGTTGCTTGATCTTACTGGCGACAGTAAGGCTAGATAGATGACCGTTCAACGACATAACCCGGCTTATCGTTTTGCTTTTACACGATATATTTTTAGAATTTATGAGACAATCGCTTTGAAGTGATTGTCTTTTTGCTATTAAAAGTTGCTACATATACTATAATCAGAAATATTAAATTTAAACAAACTATTGACTGATAAATTTGAAAGGAGTAGGATAAAGATAACAATAGAAGTAAACAGAAAGGGGCGTTTTTTAATGACAACGTATTTCATGATTTTTTTAACAATTGTCACAGTTTTTGTTGTTGCAGCAGGATTGATTAAAGTTGGAAAAGTACCGAAAATGCCTGCTTTCTACCGCAACATGATTAGAGAAGGTGTTTTCAACCGATTGATTTTCAAGAATTATTTTTTCAGAAAAGTGTTAGAACATGGAAAACAATTGCCGGAAACAGAGATTGAAAATGTGTGTAGTTTATACAGAGGAGGGGACTGTGGGGAAAAAGAAAATTTAGCGAATATGTAAAATATTTTTTAGCAAAGGACTGGGTGGCAAATTAGCCATCCAGTCCTTAAATAATGCTTGTCTTTATTATCTGCTATACTTTTCTTCACAATATTTGCAGCGGTATACTTCGTTTTCAGGATCGGTCAACACGAACACGTGATCCAGTTCCTGCTCAATAGAAGTGATGCAGCGAGGATTTTTGCATTTGATTACGTTTGTGATTTCTTTTGGAAGTTTCAAACGTTTTTTCTCAACAATTTTTTCATCCTGAATGATGTTGATTGTGATATTGTGATCAATAAAGCCGAGGATATCCAAATCGATTACGTCGATTGGGCATTCGATTTTCATAATGTCTTTTTTCCCCATCTTATTGCTTTTTGCATTTTTGATGATTGCAACGCAGCAATCTAATTTATCCAGTCTCAAATAGTGATAGATGTCCATGCTTTTTCCGGCCTGAATATGGTCAAGTACAAAGCCTTCGGAAATACCACTGACATTCAATGTATTTTTTACCATGATATATTTCCTTTCTCTCTATGGTTAATTATTATTATGAAACTTTGATCTCCAGCAAAGTGAGTATGAGTGCCATACGTACATACACACCGTATTGTACCTGTTTAAAATAAGCGGCACGTGGGTCTTTGTCTACTTCGACAGAAATCTCGTTGACACGTGGAAGTGGATGAAGCACAAGCATATCCTTTGGTGCAAGTTCCATCTTTTTCGCATCCAATATATAAAAATCTTTCATACGAACGTAATCATCTTCGTTAAAGAAACGTTCTTTTTGCACCCTTGTCATGTAGAGCAGGTCCAGTTCCGGAAGCGCTTCTTCCATACGAACCACCTCTTTGTAAGGCACGTTTTGTTTGTCTAGCACATCTTTGCGGATATAACTTGGCAGACGCAGCTCTTCCGGTGAAATCAAAACAAATTTGATATTCGGGTAACGTACCAGTGCGTGAATGAGAGAGTGAACCGTACGTCCGAATTTCAAATCACCGCAAAGACCGATTGTGAGATTGTCAAGTCTGCCTTTTAAAGAACGGATTGTCAAAAGATCGGTTAAAGTCTGTGTCGGATGTTGATGTCCGCCGTCACCGGCATTGATGACAGGGATAGAAGAATGTCTGCAGGCAACCATAGGCGCACCTTCCTTTCGGGTGTCTCATAGCACAGATGTCTGCATAGCAGGAAATCATGCGGATTGTGTCAGATACGCTCTCCCCCTTGGCGGCGGAACTGGAATCCGCGGAAGAAAATCCTAAAATACTTCCCCCCAAATTTAACATTGCGGCTTCGTGACTAAGTCTTGTTCGAGTGCTCGGTTCGTAGAATAAAGTTGCAAGCTTTTTGCCGTCGCAGGCGTGTGCATATTTTTCAGGATTGGCTTCAATATCGTCTGCCAAATCCAAAATTTCATCTAATTCTTCGACTGTAAAGTCTAATGGACTCATTAAGTGTCTCATGGTAACCTCCTAGTTTATCGATAAGTTAATAAATCTTGTACAGATTTTCGCTTTGGAGCTTCGGGAGCAACATCAGGATAACCGATGGCAATCAAGGCAGCCAGTTCCTGTCCTTCCGGGATGTCCAACAATTCTGTGATTGCATCTTCGTCCCAGATTCCCATGATTACAGTGCCAAGACCGGCTTCATGTGCAGCAAGACAAAATGTCTGGCAGGCAGCACCGACATCGAACATCTGCCAACGGTCTTCCTTTTTGGTTGAAAAAGAACCATCTCGCTCATAACCGCAGCGCCCTTTGATAAAAGTTACAGCAATTAATGTTGAAACTTGTCTGATAATATTCGAATTATAGTCTGGGGTGAATTCATCGGCAATTTTATTGAGAATAGAAGTGTCTTCAATTGCGATGTAACGAGTAATCTGAGTGTTTTTCCAGGAAGGAGAATAAGATGCTGTAGAGATAATAGATTCCAATAATGAATGGTCAATACAGCCTTTCTTGTACTTACGAATACTTCTTCGCCCTTTCATACATTCTGTTGCGTTCATATAAAATATCCTCCTATTTGAAAATCTATTTTTATTATCATATAATAAACAGATTTTTTTTTCAACTCTTATATTTATCAAATATAGATTTTGTCTGAAAAATGTATTATAATAATTTTTAATTTGGGCAGGAGGAGAGAAGAATGGCGACTTTAGAAGAGTTAAGAGCACAGTTAGATGGAATTGATAATGAGATCATCGAATTATATAAAAAGAGAATGGATGTCTGTATGGAGATTGGAGACATCAAGATCAGTGCGGGCAATAAAGTGTTTGACAAGCAAAGGGAGCGGGAAAAACTGGCAGCAGTTGCCGCAAAGGTGACAGAGGAGTTTCACAAAAAAGGAGTGCAGGAACTGTTTGAACAACTGATGCTTTAAGCCGCAAGCTGCAGTATCAGCTTTTGACAAAACGGGGGGCGCTAGGAAGACTGCCGTTTATCGGCGTGGACAAATTAGATTGGGAGAATTCGAGAATTGCTTTCAGGGAACGGAAGGAGCATATAGCCAGGCGGCGATGGAGATGTATTTTGGAAAAGATACCAATAGTTTTCATGTGCAGACTTTTCGAGATGCGATGGAGGCAATCGAAGAGGGATCGGCCGACTTTGCGGTACTTCCGATTGAGAACTCTTCTGCGGGTGCAGTCAATGAGGTGTATGATCTGCTTGTGGAATTTGAAAATTATATCGTAGGAGAAGTGGTTCTCCCAATCAATCATACACTATCAGGAGTGAAGGGAACGACATTAGACCAGATTGAACGTGTATATTCTCATCCACAGGCATTGATGCAGAGTGCAAAATTTTTGGACGCACACAGAGACTGGCAGCAGATCAGCGTGGCAAATACTGCTGTTGCCGCAAAAAAAGTATTGGAAGATCAAGATCAGAGAAAGGCTGCAATTTGCAGCGAATATGCAGCGCGTCTGTATGGATTGGAAATTTTGGAGGAGAAGATCAATCATAATGATAATAATTCCACGCGTTTTATTATCGTGACAAACCAAAAGATTTTTTTGAAGGATGCATCGAAGATCAGTATTTGCTTTGAAGTGTCACATGAAAGCGGAACGCTGTATCATCTGTTATCTCATTTTATTTATAATAATCTGAGCATGACAAAGATTGAGTCAAGACCGGTGGAAGGACGTACCTGGGAATATCGGTTCTTTGTGGATTTTGAAGGAAATATGGCAGATGGGGCTGTGAAAAATGCGATCCGGGGGTTGCGCGAGGAGTCTAAAAGCTTGAAAATTTTAGGAAATTATTCATCGAAAGAAGGCGTATAAAATGAGAACAAAGGAACTGATGCTGTACAAACATATGGAACATGAAGAGCTTTTGCGTGATATGACATTTTTAATGGAAAATTGTGACAGCGACTATTACAATAAAGAAGATATGGCAGGACTTTTATTTGAATGTGTGAATGAACTGCTGGAGCTGGCAGCGGGATATGGGTTTGAAGGAAACCTTTGGCATAATTACCTGACATTTCTTTTGGTAAATGACGAGAATGCATACAGTACAGAGTGTGAGATTGTAGGCGAAATTGAGGGAAGCATCAACACGATCACGCTGCATGATTTTGAGATTTTCCGAGAGCTGTTTGCATATGATTTTACTATTTTAGAGAAGGCGCTGGGGGTGAAGTGCCTTTCTGTACTGATGCACTATGAGAATGTCAAAGGACATGGGAAGGTATTCAATAAAAGAATCCGAGACCGTATCTGTGAGCTGAGCGAAAAGCTTGGAACATGTGAGAATGCAGAGGAATTCAAATGTACGATGACACAGTTTTATAAAGAATTCGGAGTGGGTAAGTTTGGGCTGCACAAGGCATTTCGTATCGAGCATACAGAAGCTGGGGCAGATATTGTCCCGATCACGAAGATTGCCCATGTACATCTGGATGACCTTGTGGGATATGAAATTGCAAAAAAGAAACTGATTGAGAATACAGAGGCATTTGTGAAAGGGAAAAAGGCGAATAACTGCCTGCTGTTCGGAGATGCAGGAACAGGAAAGTCTACTTCAATCAAGGCAATATTGAATCAGTATTATGATCAGGGACTTCGAATGATTGAGGTGTATAACATCAGTTTCAGGATTTAAACGATGTGATTGCTCAGATAAAAACAGAAACTATAAGTTCATTATCTATATGGACGATCTGTCTTTTGAGGTAGTTTGAAATTAGAATATAAATATCTCAAAGCAGTGATTGAGGGCGGATTGGAAAAGAAACCGGATAACATTTTAATCTATGCGACTTCAAACAGGCGGCATCTTGTGAGGGAAACATTTCGCGATAAGTCTGACCGAGATGAGGAATTTGCATACGAACGATACTGTTCAGGAAAAATTATCACTGGTGGCAAGATTTGGAGTGACAATCTATTTTGGAGGTCCAAGTAAGAAAGAATTTCAGCAGATTGTGAAGACATTAGCTCAGAAAAATCAAATTAATATGCCGGAGGAAGAGCTTCTTCTAGAAGCCAATAAATGGGAGTTAAGTCACGGCGGTCTGTCAGGCAGAACCGCGCAGCAGTTCATAGATTATCTTCTTGGAAAATAAAGAAAGGGGTGAAAGTTTCGAATGACTTTCACCCTTTTAAATGCTTTAATCAATCTGTTGAATTCCGGAAATATCGGAATCGATCATCAGAGAATAGTTGGTGTAATATACGACAAATCCAGGTTTTCCACCGGACGGTTTTTTGACATGTTTTTTCTCAATGTAGTCAATCTCTACTTTTTCATTTCCGCGGTTCTTAGAGTAGTAGGCCGCAAGTTTTCCAGCTTCCTCAAAAGTCCGGTCTGGCAGCTCCTCGCCATTGGTTTTCACGATGACATGAGATCCCGGACAGCCTTTTGCGTGGAACCACCAGTCGTTTCCAACAGCGAAATGGAAAGTCAGTTCGTCGTTTTGCAGATTATTTTTTCCAACATACATATGATAGCCATCGCTGGAAATATAGTGGAATGGTTTACTTGTAATCTTTACTTTTTTCTTTGTGAATTTTCGCCTTACATATCCGGCGCCGATTAATTCTTCTTTAATCTGAGTCAGATCGTCTTCACTCAATGCAATGTCAAGTGCGTTGCTGACAGATTCAAGATAAGTGATATCTTCCTGCGTTTCCTGAATTAGAGAGGAAAGCACCTCGAAAGTTCGTTTCTGTTTATTATACTTGTCAAAATATTTTTGCGCATTTTCGCCAGGTGTCTTTGTAGGATCAAGTGGGATTTTCACCATCTCATTTGTATAGTAGTTCAAAGCATCCAGCTGTTTTGCACCGGGCTCTAAATTGTAGCCGTAGGTGTTGATCAATTCTCCGTATATGCGGTATTTATCACGGTTCAGAGTGTCTTTGAGTTGTTTGGACTGCAAATCATATTTTTTCCGGTTTCGTTCTAATGCGGTCTGCACAATTTTCCGAAGGTCTACCGATTTTTGGCGAATCCGTGTCAATGTATTTCTGGAAGCGTAGTAAATCTCCAAGACGTTTGACATGGAGTCGAATGTTTTTGCCTCATACATCGGAAAATGCGATAATGGAAGTGCGCAGAATTCTTTTGGTTCCGCACCGTTATAGTAGATTACCGGATGAAAATCACCTTTGATTACCGGGTCAAAAAATAAAGTAAATTGTTTATATAAATGAATCAATACATCTTCTGACAGCTCTTTTGGTGTGACTTCAGAATCAATTCTGGCAATATAGCAGATTTCTTCTGCTACAACAGGGCTGATGCCGGTAAAGCTTGTGTAGATCGCTTTTCCAAGAGGGGTAGGTTTTGCAATCAAAGTTGATCAAAGTCGGCGAAAGAAATATCCAGTGGATCTGATTTTTCCATCGTATCCGGAATGAAATACTCGCGCCCCGGAAGTACTTCGCGAACAGAACTCATCTGTGCGGAGACGTGTTTGATACTGTCGATATCTTGTTGTCTTCCGTACAGAAATGATGTGCTATGTTTTCCCATAATCTCAATGATCAGATATTTTTGCACAAATCACCAAGTTCATCCAGATG
>ENA-OQKD01000254-OQKD01000254.1-human-gut-metagenome-genome-assembly--contig:-NODE-254-length-14891-cov-3.741804_pt1 | contig 14891 bp, 17 predicted proteins | sample MGYA00242775_ERZ504792 | MGnify/ENA primary metagenome ERZ504792 (study PRJEB26092, sample SAMD00036401) | human gut metagenome | host: Homo sapiens | study: EMG produced TPA metagenomics assembly of...
CCCTCTACTCCATGCTTAGGCATCAGTTCGAGCAGGTTTATCAAGGAACCAAGTGTTGCGGTAATAAAGCAACGGCTTTTCCACAGACTCTCCCACCGCCTTGCTTGCCGCAAAATGGATAATAGCCTTGATACCTTTATATTTAGCAAACACAGCGTCGAGACCGGCATAATCCAGACAATCCAATTTCTCGAATGCAGGACGGATGCCCGATACCTTTTCAATGTTGTCTACAACATCTGCGCTGGAGTTTGACAGATTATCGATAATAACGACTTCATAACCTGCGTTCTGAAGTTCTACCACAGTATGAGAACCAATATAGCCGGTTCCGCCTGTAACCAAGATTTTCTCTTTCATATTAATATAGATAATTTAGCTTTTAGGTTATCATTAGGCTACAAATGTAAGGAAATAAATTCATAAAGCACGTACATGACCGGTAAAAATTAACCAAAGAATATTTCACCCCTGACCGTGTACGATAACTTTGCCCATAAAAGACAAAGCGAAGAAACCGCCCTCTTCTTTTACAAAGAGAACCGGTTCTTCGCTTTAGCTTAAATTCAGAGTATATCTTAGAGCTTAACTACGCCGGAGAAGCCCATGAATGCCATAGCCAGCAAACCGGCACGTAATCAAAGCTATCGGAGTACCCTGCATGCCTCGGCACGTTCACCAGACTCATCTGTTCGCGCAGACCTGCAAAGAGCGTCAGCGCCAGACCGAAGCCGATAGCCGTAGAGAATGCATAAACCACAACCGGTCAGCAAATCATAATACTTTCTGGATAACGAGGATAGCCACACCGAGAATACAGCAGTTCGTGTAATCAGAGGCAAGAACACACCTAAAGCCTGGTATAAAGAAGGAGATACGTTTTTTCAGGATAATCTCCACCATCTGCACCAATGCGGCAATCACAAGGATAAAGGTGATGGTTTGAAGATAGCCCAGACCGAAAGCATCGAGCACAAACTTCTGAATGAGGAACGTTACGATTGTAGCAATAGTAAGCACGAATGCCACTGCTGCCGACATGCCCAACGCCGTCTCCACTTTCTTGGATACGCCCAGAAACGGACAGATACCCAGGAATTGCGACAACACAATGTTATTGACAAAGATTGCCGAGATAAATATCAATATATATTCCATAATATCAATTCTAATTATGAATTACAAATTATGCTTTCTTGAAGCTGTTAACCAACGCAATGAGGTATCCCAAAGCTATAAACGCACCCGGTGCAAGAACAAATACCAGCATACCGTATTCTTCGGGAAGAATCGTGAGGTTGAATATCTTGCCTGTGCCCAGGAATTCGCGGACAGCACCCAATAAAGTCAATGCGATAGTAAAACCTAATCCCATACCCAAACCGTCGAAGAAAGATGCCACCGGATTATTTTTGGCAGCAAAAGCCTCGGCGCGGCCCAGTACGATACAGTTCACCACAATCAGCGGAATAAACAAGCCCAGTGTCGCATAAAGTGCGGGAACGTAAGCCTGCATCACCATTTGCAGCAGTGTTACGAACGATGCGATTACAACAATGAAAGAAGGAATACGCACCATATCCGGAATAAGGTTCTTGATAGCGGAAATCACCACATTGGAACAGATAAGCACGAACATCGTTGCCAGTCCCATACCCATGCCGTTGATAGCAGATGAAGTCGTACCCAATGTAGGACACATACCAAGCAGGAGTACAAACGTAGGATTCTCTTTTACAATCCCGTTCATCAATACTTTAAAATTATTCATATCTCTACTCCTTTCTTATTTAGCACTGACAGAATCAGTGAGTTCAACTTTAATAGTAGCTCCCGTAGCCGTATTTGCTCCGGCAGCCTCTTCCACATTCTTTTGAGTAGCTCCCGTAGCGCCGTCAGCGGTATTCTGACCTGCATAGGCAGCATATGCAACGTTTACGGCATTCAGGAATGCGCGTGAAGTAATGGTTGAAGCTGTAATGGCATCTACCTTACCGCCGTCCTTGCTTACAGTCAGAGAAGCTTCACCGGGATTCATACCTGTAATATCTCCCTTGTTTCCCTTCTTGAACCAGTCGGCAGCCTTGGAGCCCAATCCCGGAGTTTCCACATGCGACAACAAGGAGTAGTCGATGATTTTGCCTTCGGCATCGAAACCGACCAACACTTTCAGCTCACCGCCAAAACCCATGGCAACAGCTTCCACAGCAGCTCCGATATATTCTCCGCCTTTGGTGGCAGGATATACAGAATACTGTACTCCGTTTACTTCCTGCATCTTCTTCTCGGCGATGGGGTCATTGTCGAAGCCCGGAACCACCGCACTTACGGCATCGCTCAAGGTCTTTGCATTGGCCTGCGCAATGGGCTCCTTCGTCAATTCGTTTACATAAGCCAGCAACGCTACGGAGATTGCGGTAACGCCCGTAAGTACCAGCAACATATTCTTCAAGGATGATTCTAACTTTTTCATTTCTTCTTCGCTACCTCCCCAAAGCGTTTAGGTTTAACATAGGTGTTGATGAGCGGAGTGAACGCATTCATAATCAGAATGGCAAACGACATGCCCTCCGGATATGCACCGAACAGACGGATGATGACAGTCAGCAGGCCGATGCAAACACCATAAATCAGCATACCTTTGTGGCTCATCGGAGAAGTCACGTAGTCCGTAGCCATAAAGACAGCACCCAGCATCAGACCACCGGAAAGCAACTGCAATACCGGAGAAACGTATTTTCCGGATCTGCCAGGTGCATGATGCCTGCAAAGACAAACACAGTAGCCAGGATAGACACAGGAATATGCCAGGTGATGATTTTCTTCCAGAGCATATAAACGAGTCCGATCAGCAGAGCCAGTGCACTCACTTCACCCAAGCATCCGCCATTCTGTCCGATCAGCAAGGTCAATGCGTCCGGAATCTGGCTTAAAGCGGCAGTGTCACCGTAAATGGCTTGCTTCATCAAGGCCAGCGGAGTGGCACCGGTGGTAGCATCCGTATAAGCGGTCAACTGTCCGACTACCGGCCAGCTGGTCATCTGCACCGGGAAGAAAGCAGCAGGATACGCGGCCTGCCAATGCCGGGTTGAAAGGATTGCAGCCCAATCCGCCGAAAGACATCTTACCTACACCGATAGCAAACAGTGCACCGAGGATGATAATCCAGATAGGCAGGTTAGACGGTAAATTAAATGCCAGCAACACACCTGTGACTTTCTCTATCCCCTGTTTCCCGTCAAAAGCGCTTCCACGCCTTCACAAAGCGCACAATACTCAACACTTCCCTCTTCACAACCTGCAAATTTCTCGATATATCTGCCAAGAAGAGTCTCCTTGTTCTCTGCATAAAGCTTTTCAAAATCATATGCCGGAATTGTCTCGTCCAAAATCTCCAACACGCATCCTTCCTCCGCCAAATGATTCACTTCAAAGGCAATATCGGGATCTCTTTTTCCCGCAAGAGTAATTTTGTAAATATTTTCATTTCCATACTCATTTATAAGTTGCTTTACCCTTTTTCTTATACTTCCTTCCGTATCGCTTCTTTCTACTTCGACAGAACTGTGGATATACTCTCTCCCCGCAAACGGTATCCACTGAATCGCCGCTTTTCCGTCTTTGAGCTCCCCTTTTACATATCCATGCTGCCCGACGTCGTTTTGGTCGATCGGTTCAAGCGCTCCCGAATAAATCATCTTATCTTTTTGCAAAGCCTGCGGTTTATGAATATGTCCCAGGGCGATATATGAAAATCCGGAACGACTCAGCTTCTTTTTATCAAACGGAATATGCCTGTCATCACCTCCGTGAGCCAACAGAATTTCATTCTTTTCAATGCCTGCTGCAGCCACATCGTCATAAAGCGGCTGACAAATTTCCCGTTCATAGTAACTGAGTCCATACACCGCTGTTTCCAATTCCGGAAAATCGACATATTCCAATTTCTTCCCGAACAAAGGATATACATTATCATTCCACTCAAATGAACGATAATTAGAATCCTTCTGCAGATGATCATGATTGCCCGCTATGAGCACAACTTTAGTAGCTGTCAGTTCTGAAAAAAGATAATTGACCTCTTTTAGCTCTCTTACAAGAGGCTGCCTGTGGAAAAGATCTCCGGCAATAAGAAGAAGGTCGGTTCTCTCATCTTCACATACCCCAAGTATTTTCTCAAATGACTCCCACAATTCTCTTCCTCTGCTTTGACTATATACAGCCGCCTCCGGCTGCGCTCCGAGATGTACGTCTGCTATATGAATAAATTTCACGCCCGCTCCCCTTTCAACAATGCTGTTTTCTGCCGGCTGCCACGAACCCGGGCAGGCCCGGACTTTCGCTCGCCGCTATTGCAATAAAAGGACGCCACACAACTGTCGCGCCCTCATGATATACTTTATAATTTTATTCTATATTTATTTCGATGTATTTTTTTACGTCTTACACCGCAAAACGCAATTACAGTTCACAGTTATTTACTGTTCTCGGGAACGGAATCACATCACGGATATTCGACATTCCCGTCAAATACATCACGCATCTTTCAAATCCTAATCCGAAACCTGCATGACGCGTAGAACCGTATTTTCTAAGATCAAGATAAAAGCCATAATCTTTTTCATCAAGACCAAGTTCGTTCATGCGGGCCAGGAGTTTCTCATAGTCGTCTTCTCTCTGACTTCCTCCGATGATTTCCCCGATACCCGGAACAAGACAATCAACTGCCGCAACCGTCTTGCCGTCATCATTTTGTTTCATGTAAAACGCTTTGATTTCTTTCGGGTAATCTGTAACAAATACAGGACGCTTATACACCTGCTCTGTCAAATAACGTTCATGCTCTGTCTGAAGATCACATCCCCAGGAAACCTTATACTCAAACTTATCGTTGTTCTTCTCCAGTATCTCGATCGCCTCTGTGTAAGTAACACGGGCGAAATCAGAATTCGCAACATTATTCAGTCTCTCCAGAAGTCCTTTATCAACGAAAGAATTAAAGAAATTCATCTCTTCCGGCGCGTTTTCAAGAACATAATTGATGACATATTTCAGCATAGACTCTGCCAGATCCATGTCGTCTTCAAGATCTGCAAACGCAATCTCCGGTTCGATCATCCAAAACTCTGCCGCATGACGGGTTGTGTTTGAATTCTCCGCGCGGAATGTCGGGCCGAATGTATAAATACTTCTAAACGCCTGCGCATATGTCTCTCCGTTCAACTGACCGCTTACCGTAAGGCTCGTCTCTTTTCCGAAGAAATCTTTTGTATAATCTACTGTACCATCCTCATTCTTCGGGATCTGATCCATATCAAGAGTCGTAACACGAAACATCTCGCCCGCGCCTTCACAGTCGCTTCCTGTGATCAGCGGCGTATGTACATACACAAACCCTCTCTCCTGAAAGAACTTATGAATCGCATACGCTGCCAGAGAACGCACACGGAATACAGCCTGAAATGTATTCGTTCTCGGACGCAGATGAGAAATCGTTCTCAAATACTCAAACGTATGACGTTTCTTCTGCAGCGGATAATCCGAAGCCGACGCTCCCTCGATCTGCACTTCATCCGCCTGAATCTCAAACGGCTGTTTTGCCTGCGGAGTAGCGACAAGCGTTCCTTTCACAATAATCGCAGCTCCGACGTTCAGTTTAGAAACTTCCGCAAAGTTCTCCATCTCATCATGATATACAATCTGAAGCGGCTCAAAATAAGAACCGTCATTTACCACGATAAATCCAAATGTCTTTGAATCTCTGAGACTACGAACCCAGCCTCCTATCGTTACTTTTTTGCCAAGATATGATTCTCTGTCTTTAAATAATTCCCGAATCGTTGTCAATTCCATATCAGATAACTCCTTCAATCAAATTTCACCGACGCTTTCGCGGCAATAACAATTCTATTATAACACTTTATTTTCCATATGTCCTGCAAGCCACTCAAATAAATCGTCATATACCTGTTCCCGGTCTGATTCGTTTAAAATCTCGTGACGGTCGCCGGTATAGAGCTGCAAAGATACGTCTCTTATCCCTGCCGCCCTGTATTTTTCATATATTTTACGAACGCCTTTTCCGAAGTTTCCCACCGGATCTTCCGAACCTGCCGCAAACAAAATCGGCAGATTCTTCGGAATCATATAGACGCCCTCTTTTCTCTGCATGCTGATCATTCCCGAAAACATGCTGTAATATGCATTTACCGTGAAAACAAATGAGCAGAGCGGGTCGGATACATAAGCGTCCAAATGTTCTCTGTCACTTGTGACCCAGTCGGCTCTTGTCCTCGCCGGTTTGAATTTTCGATTAAAATTTCCCACAACTAAATGATCCACAAAATGACTTCTGTAATGCCAGCCGCGCACAGCCGCCATCAGCCTGCATAAGCGCTTCCCGAACACAAGCGTCGCCTTTTTATGATCGGCAACCGCGCCCATAATGATCGCCCCGCTCAATCCCTTGCCGTACATCTGAATATACTGACGCAAAAGCGAAGACCCCATACTGTGTCCGAGCATAAAATACGGAACGTTCGGATATTTCTTCATCGTCCTCTGCCGAAGTGTATGAATATCGCCTATAACGCATGCATTTCCGTATTTTTCACTGAAAAAACCATATTCTGATTTCGCCTGTACCGACTTCCCGTGTCCAAGGTGATCATTCCCTACGACATAGAAACCCTTGCCGCATAAAAATTCGGCAAATTCATCATATCGCTTGATATACTCCACCATTCCGTGGCAGATCTGCAATACCGCTTTTACCTCGCCCTCCGGTTTCCATTCTATCGTATGAATCTCTGTATTACCGTCTTTTGATGGGAAATAAAACTCGTCTCTCATGTCACTGATGCTTCCTTACCTGTCATCTAATTTTATATAATCGCGGTATGGTGCGAGCGGCTTATACGCAGGACGTATGATCTTATCCACATTTTTAAGCTCTTCCAACCTGTGCGCGCTCCATCCTACAATACGCGCCGCCGCAAAAATCGGTGTGTACAATGCCGGCGGAAGATCGAGCATACTGTAGACAAGTCCGCTGTAAAAATCGACGTTTGCATTAACACCCTTATACATCTTTCTCTTTTCTCCGATGATCTCAGGCGCAAGGTGCTCTACTTTTTCATAAAGACCGTATTCTGCCTCATGGCCTTTTTCCTTCGCAAGCTTTTTCACAAACCCTTTGAATATATCCGCTCGCGGATCGGAGATCGAATAAACGGCATGTCCCATACCGTAGATCAATCCTTTCCTGTCGAACGCTTTTTTATCAAGAAGCGCCTCCAGATATGCCCGGATCTGATCTTCGTCTTCCCAGTCTGTCAAAACAGACTTCATATCCTCGAACATCTGAGTCACTTTGATGTTCGCGCCGCCGTGCTTCGGTCCTTTCAAAGATGCCATCGCAGCCGCGATCGTAGAATATGTATCCGTTCCCGATGACGTGACAACGTGAGTCGTAAAAGTCGAGTTGTTTCCGCCGCCGTGATCCATGTGAAGCACAAGAGCCATATCCAGGATCTCTGCCTCAAGTTTTGTATATTTACGATCCTCGCGGAGCATCATCAAAATATTTTCCGCTGTGGACAGTTCCGCTTTCGGCGCATAGATATAGAGATCCTCTCCTCTGCGGTAATTATACGCATGATATCCGTATACCATCAGCATCGGAAACTGACTGATGAGGTTCAGACACTGACGGAGAACGTTCGGAATACTCGTATCATCCGCTTTCTCGTCATAAGAATAAAGCTGCAGGATACTTCTCGTAATGCTGTTCATCATATCGCGGCTCGGCGCTTTCATGATGACGTCACGCACGAAGTTCGGAGGAAGCATACGGCGCTCTGCGATCATATTCTGAAACTCTTCCAACTGTGCTTTATTCGGAAGTTCGCCGAACAGAAGCAAGTACGCCGTCTCCTCAAATCCCGGGTGATCCGCCTCGAGGAATCCTCTGACAAGATCTTTGATATTATAACCTCTGTAATACAGATTCCCCTCACACGGTACAGACTTTCCGTCTACGATTTTTGATGCGCACACATCGGAAATGTTCGTAAGTCCGGCAAGCACGCCCTTTCCATTCAGGTCGCGGAGACCTCTTTTCACTTCATACTTCGTGTATAATTCCTTCTCGATCGCATTATTCTGCTCGCACTTAAGAGCAAGTTCTTCAATCTTCGGAGTAATATCAAAAAATATGCTGTCTATATTTTTTGCCATACAACTTCCTCCTTTTTATTTTGGTATATTTGTTTATTATACTAAAAATAAAGAAATTATACAATAAACTGTCTATTAAATATTTATGAATAGACAGTTCAGCCATCCAGATGTCCGCGAAGCATAAAACATGCTTGCATGTTTTTATGAGCGGGCATCTGGATGAGGTGAGCGCCCGGTTATGAGGAAAACTGTGGCGGCAGCCACGATAAGCACGCAGTGCGGTTTTCCGAATGGCGCAAGCTGAACTGTTTTATTCAGCACGTAATCATTTTTCTCTCAGATCACAAAAATAATTCGCAAGCTGTGCAAACTCCGCAAGTGTCAAAGCTTCGCCTCTCACGCTCGCCCCTTTTCCAAGTTTTTCTATCGCCCCTTCAATCTCCTCTTTTGAAAAATCAATCTCAGGGGAGTTTTTCAAGCCGTTCGCCAATGTTTTTCTCCGCTGATTAAAAGATGCGCGGATTACCCGAAACATCAGCTTTTCATCCCGCACTTCGACAGGCGGATGTTCGTGCCTTTCTAAACGTATCACCGCCGACCCTACTTTCGGTCTGGGCATAAAACAGTTGGGCGGAACATTTGCCACAATATACGGTTTGGCATAATACTGCACCGCAAGAGACAATGCGCCGTAGTCTTTTGTTCCCGGCCCGACCTGCATCCGATCCGCCACTTCTTTCTGTACCATGACCGTAATACTTTTTATCGGAACATGATTTTCAAACAACCCCATAATGATCGGCGTAGTAATATAATAAGGCAGATTTGCAACAACTTTGATCGGTCTGCCCTCATTCTCTTCTTCTACCAACTTTCTGATATCAACTTTGAGCACGTCTTCGTTGATCACACGCACATTGTCATAGCCGTCAAGCGTATCTTCCAAAATCGGGATCAAAGCTCTGTCGATCTCTACTGCGATTACTTTTCCTGCCGCACATGACAAATACTGGGTCATCGTTCCTATTCCCGGACCGATCTCAAGTACGAGATCGTCTTTCCCGATCTCCGCCGCACGGATGATCTTATCTAAAACATGTGTATCGATCAAAAAATTCTGTCCGAATTTCTTTTGAAAAATAAAATTATATTTTTGAAGCACCGCAATCGTATTCTGCGGATTGCCAAGCGTTGGTTCTTTCATACGTTTCCTTCCCAAATCTGTTTTTTCAGAAGTTCCGTGCGGCTTATCATTCTTTGGCTTTCCCCCGCACCTTTTCTTTTTCTCTAAAATCCGTTTTTCTCTAAAGTCCGTATAACTTCCGTGCGTTTTCCTCCGTCTGTAACACGACGTCTTCTGCTGCTGCGCCTTTTAGTGCCGCGATCTCTTCCGCCACATACGGAAGGTAAAGCGAACTGTTTCGCTTTCCTCTATATGGAACAGGCGCAAGGTACGGACAGTCCGTTTCCAGTACGATCGACTCCAAAGGAATCTCCTGAACGACCTGTTTTAGTTTCTTTGCATTCTTAAAAGTTACCACTCCGCCAATTCCGATATAATACCCCATTTTCACATACTCTTTTGCCATCTCCGCCGAGTATGAATAACAGTGTATCACGCCGCGCAGTCCCGACGCATATTCTTTCATAATCTCCATCGTATCTGCGGCAGCCTCCCTGCTGTGGATAATGACCGGTTTCTCTTTTTTTCGCGCAAGATCGAGCTGTCTGATAAACCATTCTTTTTGAAGATCATGATTTTCCTTATCCCAATAATAATCCAGACCGATTTCTCCGACCGCCTTGATCTTTTCTTTATCAAGAAGACGTTCCATCCTTGCAAACTGAGTTTCATCAAGATTTCCGACTTCGTCGGGATGAACGCCGATCGCCCCGTACACAAACGGATACTCTTCTGTCAGTTTTACGATCTTATCCCATGACAGGATTGTAGAACCTGCATCCATTATCATGCCGATTCCCGCATCCTGCATCTTCCCCAGGATTTCCTCCCGGTCCTCATCAAACTGCTCATCATCATAATGAGCATGTGTATCGATTATCATCTTTTCAGAATCCTTTCTCTCTTATTTATCCTGACAACACTGCCGGTCTTTCTCGCTTGAGCCTTGTACACACACGTTTAAGAGAAATCTTTCAAACTCCCGTCTGTTCCACACTTCCGGCGTCGGATAAAGCGGATTTGCCTCTTTTTCCGCCCATTTTGCGATCTGCTTCACATCCGTTTTTCGGATCATCTCCGGATATTGCGGAATCTGCATCTTCACTTTCAGTTCTTCGATCCATCCGATAAACGCATCCGCCTTCACACTGTCAGACTCCTGCGGTGTCGTAAGTCTGCACACATCACTTAATTCCGCCAGTTTCTTACATGCCGCGTCTCCATATGCCCGCATCACATAAGGAAGAAAAATCGCCATTGCCAGTCCATGAGGCGTTCCATACAATCCGCCGACCGCATGGCCGATCGCATGAACATATCCGACTCCTCCTCTTGTAAATGCCCGTCCTGCATAAAACGCCGCCTGCTGCATCTTCTGTCTCGCCTCGATATCGCTTCCGTTTTCATATACTTTCAGCAGATTTTCATAGATCAGTCTGACAGCTTTCCTGCACAATTCCCGCTCTGTATCACTGTTATATTTATCATTTGTATACGCTTCCACCGCATGACACAAAGCATCCATCCCCGTCATAGCGGTAACGTCCGGCGGCAGTCCCAGCGTCAGTTCGGGATCGAGCACCGCATACTTTGGCATAAGCCGCAGATCATTGATCGCCGCCTTATGGTGCGTCGCTGTATCCGTGATAACTGCCGATATCGTCGTTTCCGAGCCGGATCCTGCCGTTGTAGGAACCGCAAACAACATCGGAATCTGCTTGACAACCCGAAACAACCCCTGCAGCTGCCTTATCTGTCTGTTCGGTCTTGCGATACGCGCTCCAACCGCTTTCGCACAGTCAAGAGGCGCTCCTCCGCCCAGCGCAAGCATACAGTCACACCCATTTTCCAGAAACACTTTCACCGCATCTTCCACATTTTCATCGGTAGGATTTTGTTCTACCTTATTGTAGATGACATACAAAAGTCCCTGTTCTTCCATCTCTTCAAGCACTCCGTCAAGAAGCCCTCGCCCGATCAGAGTAGGACCTGTAACGATAAGCGCCTTTTTTAACCCTCTCCGTTTGATCGCCGCAGGAAGGTGGCGGACCGCTCCCGCTCCCTTCATCAATTTCGGCGTCCGCCACGGGATAGTGGAAATTCCGGCTTTCATAACTGATTGAAACATTCTGCAATACATTTTCTTGACGCTTTTCTTTGTCGTCATATATACGCATCCCCTTATTAAATTCACATCATCATACACGCATCATTATCGCGCGCAAATATTTATACTTAAAATAAAACTCTTTTCTTTCTCCCCATTATCTTTTCACAAAATACTCTTCATACCATACGAGGAAAGTATAGATTGTCCACACTTTTCTCCAGTTATCCGAATTGCCTCCTACATACTCGTCAAAAATAGCCCGTATCTCTTCAACATGAAAGAATTTTTCCGCGATATCGCTCGCAAAAAGTCTTCTCACGTCCGCATTATACCGATCATCCGCCATCCAGATACGAATCGGCACAATAAATCCGAGTTTCTTGCGAAATGCAATTTCTTCCGGAAGCACTTTTGCAGCCGCTGTACGAAGAGCGACTTTATTCTGTTCTTCATTTACCTTGTACTCCGACGGCATTCTTGATGCAATGTCAAAAATTCTTCTGTCCGTCAGCGGCATTCTTATCTCAAGTCCCGCTGCCAGACTCATCTTATCTACATTGAGATAAATATCGCCTTCAAGCCAGATCTGAATATCTACATCAGACATTTTAGTCAGAGGATCAAGACCTTCCGTTTCCTCGTAAATCCCCCGCGCAAGTTCGATCGGAAGTACGTCCGGATCGTATTTTTTCAAAATCCGCTTCTTCTCATCCTCTTTCATGATATTTGTATTTCCGACATAAAATGTCTTTAAATTCTCCCCGTATCTTTCTGCGTTGCGATACATATTATATCCGCCGAAAAATTCATCTGCGCCTTCACCTGAATAACAGATTTTCGTATGCTTTGCGGTTTCTCTGCACGCAATGGCAAACGCGATCGCCGACGCGTCTCCAAGCGGCTGTTCCATATTGTACATCACATACGGGACAACAGCGAAATATTCCTCCGGAGTGATCCGGCATCGAAGATTTTTTCTTCCCAAAATATCAGCCGTCTGTTTCGCCAGACCCGATTCGTCAAAGCGTTCCTCGTCATATCCGCACGAATCTGTCGTCTCTACATCCGACATTGCCAAAACGTAAGACGAATCGACGCCGCCTGATAAAAATGACTCCGCATACTCTTCTTTTGTTTTTACTTCCGGCATGATCTCGCCTATCGTCGTATGGATCTCATCTGCCCACTGCTCCAGTGTACGGCTATTGTCCGGATGAAACTGAGGCATCCAATAACGCTCTATCGTAAGCTTTCCGTTCTGCCATACAAGATACCGACCCGGAAGCAGCTTTTTCAGACCGCGGAAAAATGTATTTTCGCCCGCCACATAAGTAAGGCTTAAATAAAGCTGAAGCATCTCTTCGTTTAATTCTTTTACAAATCCCGGCTGTTCCATAATCTTTCGGATCGTTGTTCCGTAAAGCAGTTTTCCGTCCGCCGTTTCGTAATAATAAAACGGTTTTGTTCCAAACTGATCTCTTAAGCAAAACAGTTTCTCTTCCGCTTCATCCCACAGGGCAAAGGCAAACATCCCGTGCATGTGATCTGCCATCTCATTTCCCCATGTTTCATATGCCTTCACAAGGATCTGTTCCTCACGCTCTTCCCTTGTCAGATCAAGAGGAATATCCAGTCTTTCGCAAAGTTCTTCCCAGTTTCTTATATGACCTCTGTATTCTTTTACTTTTATCATCTGTTTCCACTCCCAACTTTACGCCGCCCATATTGCAGGGGCATATCGGCTTTTATCAACTCTTTTGTTACACGGCTATTATAAACGAAAGCCTGTCATGTTACAAGACCGGCGCATACACCGCTTTCGTCCTTTCTCCTTCTCCTTGAAGTTCCACTTCCGGAAAGCTTTGAATGTATTGCTTAAATTGTGAATAACCATAATCTCTCACTTTAAAATCCGCGAATTTCAGTCTGATCCGATTGCCCAAAGCGCTCAATGGGATTCCTGATTCCCCGCTTGCTTCGATCTGATACAAAATATATTCTTCTACCATTTCTTTTCTGCTCTTATCTTCATTGAGCGCTACAGATACTTTTGTTCCCTCCTGAATGAGCATTAAACGAGGAAGCGTTTCCAAAAATTTGGACAAAAGACTATAACCATAGCGGCGGACATCAAAATCAGGATATAGCTTGACAAGCCTGCTCCCGACTTCGCCAAGTCCCGTCTCTCTGTCATTGTTTTTATTCTCCGTAATAATCTTAACGACCGCTTCTTCCACTTGTTCTTTCGTAGCCGAAATCATTTTTTTCGATTCTTTTCCACTTACAGTATGGAGAACGGTTTTTTCCTCCCTCTCGGAAACGCCCATCATATTATCTTCCAAAAGAAGTTCCAGTTCCGTAAAGATCTCGCATGCCTTACGAAACGGCAGGGGCGTTTTCGCCTCTCCCATTCCGATCACACGCTTCCCGCTCTCCCGCAGCCTGCTTGCAAGCCTTGTAAAATCGCTGTCGCTTGAAACAAGACAGAACCCCTCGAGTTCGCTCGCATACAGCATATCCATAGCGTCAATGATCATTGCCGAGTCAGTTGCATTTTTTCCGTAAGTATAACTAAACTGCTGGATCGGAGTGATAGAGTTCTGCAAAAGTTCTTCCTTCCACCCCGCGCTGTTCGGACGGGTCCAGTCTCCGTAGATCCTTTTATATGTTACATTTCCATATTTCGACAGTTCATCTAAGATCGGTTTAATATATTTTGCGGACACATTATCCGCATCAATTAAAAGCGCGAATCTTTCTTCCATTCTCTGTATACCTCCCCACTCATATTTTTCCACGTAAATGTTCCCTTTTCATAAACCATATAGCTGTGGGAAGAACCTTCTTTCGGAATCGAAACCGATCCCGGGTTCAGATACATATACTCATTTCCGTTCTCATCCGCTATTTTCTCACAGGCAGGCACATGCGTATGCCCGTTCAGCAAAATGTCTCCGTTCTTCAGCGGAGGCATACACTGAGGATTGTGCACATGTCCGTGGGATGCAAAAACCACGCCTGTATCCTCAAGCTGCAGTACACAATAATCTGCCATGACCGGAAACTCTAAAACCATCTGGTCTACATCGGCTTCACAGTTTCCCCTCACACAGAGCAGTTCCTCCTTGACTTCATTCAACATCCGTATCACTTCTTTCGGGGCTAGCCTTTCGGCAGATCATTGCGGGGCCCATGATATAAAGATCTCCTAAAAGAAGGAGTCTGTCCGCTTTTTCTCTTCGATACGCTCAAGCATCTGTCCACAATCACAGCCGAACCATGTATATCTGACGCGATCATCCACTTCATACTTTTTCTCACATATTTAGATTTGACAAGTTTTTCAAAACTACATAAAAACATTTGCCCTGTCCCTTATTTTATCATTTTAACATAAATTTTTCATTTTTGTAAAAA
>ENA-OQKD01000255-OQKD01000255.1-human-gut-metagenome-genome-assembly--contig:-NODE-255-length-14833-cov-2.933089_pt1 | contig 14833 bp, 14 predicted proteins | sample MGYA00242775_ERZ504792 | MGnify/ENA primary metagenome ERZ504792 (study PRJEB26092, sample SAMD00036401) | human gut metagenome | host: Homo sapiens | study: EMG produced TPA metagenomics assembly of...
GAAAAACGCAGCGGACTGAGAATGCAGCAGGAAGACACTTCCAGAGGCGGTCTGCAGGTAACGGTTCGTTACAGAAGACGGAACAAGACCGGTAGAGGATGCGGTGGTAAGGGATTTCCTATACAGGAGAACCGGACCGTACCGTGGAGGAGGTAAAAACAGATTCTTCAGGTCAGACGCCGGTTCTGGAGCTCAAGTCCCCTCCTCTGGAATACAGTATGGAGCCTTCAGAAGAACAGCCTTATGCCGAATATACCATTCAGATACAGGCAGAAGGATTTGAGAGAGAAGAAATCGCAGGAACGGAAGTCCTTCCGGATGTTCTTGCCCAGCAGCCTGTCAGACTGAGGTTCCAGTCACGGCAGAGCTTTGACAGGATCGTGATCGGCCCTCACACGCTGTTTGCAGAGTACCCGCCCAAAAATCCGGAAGCGGAGATCAAACCTGTCAATGAAACGGGAGAGATTGTTTTAAGCAAGGTTGTGATTCCGGAATATGTAATTGTCCATAACGGTCCGGTAGGAGATCAGTCGGCAGGAAATTATTATGTGCGTTATAAAGATTATATAAAAAATGTGGCAAGCAGTGAGATTTATGCTACCTGGCCGGACGATACCATACGGGCCAATGTTCTTGCCATTATGTCGTTTACTCTGAACAGGGTGTATACAGAATGGTACCGGAATAAAGGCTATGATTTTACCATTACCTCATCTACTGCCTATGACCATAAATGGATTTACGGAGAAATGTGTTTGACAGTATTTCTAGGATCGTGGATGAGCTGTTTGAAAATTATCTGTCCCGTCCGGATGTGCGCCAGCCGATCCTTACTCAGTACTGCGACGGGCAGCGTGTACAGTGCAGGGACAGAGGCTGGATGACCCAGTGGGGAAGTAAAACCCTTGGGGATCAGGGCTATTCTCCCATAGAGATCCTGCGTTATTTTTACGGGGATGATATGTATATTAATGTTGCGGAAGAGGTTTCCGGAGTTCCGGCTTCCTGGCCCGGATATGATCTGGATATTGGGGCTACCGGGGCAAAGGTTCGGCAGCTTCAGGAGCAGATCGACACAATTTCCCAATCCTATCCGGCGGTTCCCTCTGTGAATGCAGACGGTATTTACGGACAGAGGACAGCAGATGCGGTACGGCGTTTTCAGGGGGTATTTGGTTTGCCTGAGACAGGGATCACCGATTATCCCACCTGGTATAAAATACAGGAGATCTATGTGGCGGTCAGCCGGATCGCGGAGCTGAACTGAGATAAATATTGTGAAAAAGCTAAAACATTTGCGAAAAATAAAAAATTAAAAAAAGGTATTGACTTTGTCTGCTGGTTTTTGATATACTACAATTCGTCGCGAGGGAGAAACAAAATAATCCCAAAGAAATGCGATATGCGGAAGTGTCGGAACTGGCAGACGAGCAAGACTAAGGATCTTGTAAGCATTGCGCTTGTGTGGGTTCAAGTCCCATCTTCCGCATTCACAGTAAAAACTGTGAAAAAGTTATTGACAAATTTGTTGATGACTGATATACTAAAATCTGTCGCGAGGGAGAAACAAAATAATCCCGAAGAAATGCAATATGCGGAAGTGTCGGAACTGGCAGACGAGCAAGACTAAGGATCTTGTAAGCATTGCGCTTGTGTGGGTTCAAGTCCCATCTTCCGCATTCTGATTTAGAACTCTTGATATCACAGAGATTGATGTGATGTTAAGAGTTTTTTGCATACTGACAAGATCTTTTTAATAAGTCTGAGAGTTTACGAAGAACACGCAACAGCTAAATTTCCGCATAGTGGATTGATCCGGCTCATACTTGTACTGGCGTAACCTTTCAGAATATTTCTGTTAACCACGAAGTAAATTTGTTATCCCACTAAACTTCTGGAAGTTTGATGGGGGTGATTCCGTTGGCAGGTACTAGGCATATAGTTTGAAATATGCTATAATTTTACCATATCAGATTCGGAGGTGAACTGCATGAACATTTTACCAGTAGAGAGTTTCAGTAAAACATACCTGGAACATTCTATTGTGATTCACAACTTTGTCATAAAAGTCGGATCGCAGATAAAAGACAGTTTATGTCGTGTGTTTGGAGATACCGTTCAATATGAATGGCGTGAAAACGACTACAAGGTTATTGTTCCGGATGTGTCTATAATCTGTAATATGAGAGACAGAAAGAACATTTCATTTACAGGGATACCACGTTTTGTTATGGAAGTGTTATCGGATTCCACAGAAAAATATGACCGTGGAGAAAAAATGCAGATATATGCCAAGGCAGGGATAGGGGAATACTGGATCGTAGACTGGCGTAAAAAGCAAGTGGAAATTTATTTGTTTGACTTTGATGAAAATGATATGGTATATCCATATTTGTATAAAACAGTTACAAGAGAAAATGCAGAAGAACTGGGAATTGTTATGTTTCCTAACCTTCAGATTACTTTTGATGAGCTGTTTGATATACCGGAGTTCTAATTTAAAAGTGAAATCCAAAGTATAAAAAATAATCTTTAAAGAACAGGATGAAGCCTGTTCTTTTTGCATACTGACAAGATCTTTTTAATAAGTCTGAGAGTTTATATAGTCTTGCCTGTTTAATAAACCCGTGTCGGGAAAAATCCATATGCTTATTTTTTTGAAAAAAAGAGGAATTTGAAGCTTTGTGTAGAATATAATTAATAAGGGGTATTTTGTCATTCTGTGGAGGAATTGCCTATGAATATAAGAGAAAGCATGGAAAAAAGGGAACTGGAGCTTTTAAGTCCCTATGCTTCCTTCAGTGTCCGGTCCAGGGGGCGGGAGAGGGAGGAAGAGGAATGTGATGTGCGCACGGTATTTCAGCGGGACAGAGACAGGATTCTTCACAGCAAGGCTTTTCGCAGGCTGAAGGATAAGACTCAGGTTTTTCTGGCGCCTCAGGGAGATCATTACAGAAACCGTCTCACTCATACACTGGAGGTTTCTCAGATTGCCCGTACCATTGCCAAGGCTCTCAGACTGAATGAGGATCTGGTGGAGGCCATTGCGCTGGGCCATGATCTGGGACATACACCTTTTGGTCACGCCGGAGAAAAGGCTCTGAATGAGATCAGTCCGGGCGGCTTTGCCCACTATAAGCAGAGCGCACGGGTGGTGCAGGTTCTGGAGAAGGACGGCGAAGGGCTGAACCTGACCTGGGAGGTCATTGACGGCATCCTGAATCACCGTACCAGCGGAAATCCTTCTACTCTGGAAGGTCAGGTGGTAAGGTTTTCTGATAAGATCGCCTATCTGCATCATGACATGGACGACGCGCAGAGAGCAGGAATTATTACAGAGGATGATATCCCTGTAACCATGAGAATGCTTCTGGGTTATACCACAAGAGAGCGGCTGAATACCTTTGTACATGACATTATAGAAAACAGTATGGACAGAGACCGGATCCAGATGTCAGAGGAGATACAGGAAGCCTTTATGGATCTCAGGGAGCTGATGTTCCGGAGCGTTTATGATCACCGGGAGGCTAAGCGCGAGGAAAAAAAGGCGATCAATATGCTGAAGGAGCTGTATCGGTATTATATAGAGCATCCGGAGGCAATGTCCAGAGAGTACCGGGAGCTGCTTTTAAAAGGAGAGTCCACAGACAGAGCGGTCTGTGATTATCTCTCCGGAATGACAGACCAGTATTCTATGGCAAAGTTCCGGGAAATTTACATACCTCAGTCATGGGACAGCTATTAAATAACAGAGGAGGATGTCTATGCGCTATTCAGACGATATCATTGAAGAAGTACGAAGCAAAAATGATATTGTAGACGTAGTATCCCAATATGTAAGACTTACAAAAAAGGGAAATTCCTATTTTGGCCTGTGCCCTTTTCATAACGAAAAAACCCCCTCGTTTTCCGTAACGCCAGGCAAGCAGATGTATTACTGCTTTGGCTGCGGAGCAGGAGGGAATGTATTTAATTTTATTATGGAGTATGAGAATTATACTTTTGGAGAGGCCTTAAAGCATCTGGCAGACAGGGCGGGGTGGAGCTTCCGAAGATCGAATACTCCAGAGAAGTCAGACAGAAGGCTCAGGAAAAAGCAGAGCTTCTGGAGATCAATAAACAGGCGGCGCAGTATTTTTATTATCAGCTTCGCACAGAAAAAGGTCAGACAGGCCTTGATTATCTGAAAAACCGGGGACTCAGCGAGGAGACTATGAGAAAGTTCGGGCTGGGGTATTCGGACCGGGCAGGCGGAGGCCTGTACCGCTATCTGAAAGCCAAAGGCTATCCGGATGACCGGCTGAGAGAGTCTGGGCTTTTTAATGTGGACGAGCGGCACGGAATGTATGATAAATTCTGGAACCGGGTGATCTTTCCGATCATGGATGTAAATAACAGGGTCATTGGCTTTGGCGGACGTGTTATGGGAGATGCGAAGCCCAAATATCTCAACTCTCCGGAAACAAAGATTTTTGATAAAAGCAGGAATCTTTACGGACTGAACATTGCCCGGACCACAAGGAAAAAATATCTGATCCTCTGCGAGGGCTATATGGATGTGATCTCCATGCACCAGGCTGGCTTTACCAATGCGGTGGCATCTCTGGGAACAGCGCTTACTTCAGGACATGCAAGTCTTCTGAAGCGCTATACTCAGGAAGTGCTGCTTTTATATGACAGTGATGAAGCGGGAATCCGGGCGGCGCTCAGGGGAATTCCGATCCTTCGGGAGGCAGGAGTAAATTCCAGAGTTGTCAGTCTGAAGCCCTATAAGGACCCGGATGAATTTATCCGGAATATGGGACCGGAGGCTTTTGAACAGCGACTTGAAGAGGCAAGGGACAGCTTTCTGTTCCGGGTTGAGGTGGCGGAAAACGAATTTTCCATGAATGATCCTCAGGGTCAGAATCAGTTTTTTGAGCGGTGTGCACAGATGCTTCTGGAACTGAAGGATGAGCTGGAACGAAATCTTTACATCGACGCTGTCGTTAAAATATACAGAGGACGTTATGGGATCAGCAGTGAGGATCTGAGAAAGCGTGTGAATACACTGGCTTTAAAGGGGACTCCTGCAGAGCATCGGACTCAGCCGAAATCCGGTTCACCGGAAAAAAAGAAAAAGGAGTCGGCGTCAGACACTTCCCAGAAGCTTATGCTTACCTGGCTTGTCACTTATCCGAAGATATTTGACAAGGTAGCCCAATATCTGACTCCGGAGGATTTTGTTGTTCCCCTTTACCGGGAGGTGGCTCAGATGCTGTTTCAGCAGAGAGAAGAGGGCGAAATAAATCCTGCAAGACTTCTGAACAGCTTCCCGGACAGCGAGGAACAGAGAGAGGTGGCTTCTTTATTTAACGCCACGATTCATCTGGAAACGCAGCAGGAACAGGATCAGGCATTTGCGGACACGCTTCTCCGAATCAAGCAGGAAAGTCTTGCGGAAAAGAACAGAAACTGGGATCCGTCCGATCTTCAGGGTCTGCAGAAGCTTGTAAAAGCAAAAAAAGAACTGGAGGATCTTGGCAGAAAACGCCGGGAACTGCATATTTCTTTTGAATAAGGATAAAATATAAACACTATATGGAGGGATTAAGCACCTATGGAAATGAATATGGGTAAATTCAGTGAAAAACTGGTAGAACTTCTGGAGCTTGCCAAAAAGAAAAAAAATGTGCTGGAATATCAGGAGATCAATGACTTTTTTAAGGATCAGAATCTGGAAGTGGACCAGATGGAAAAGGTGTTTGACTTTCTTGAAGCAAGTGGGGTAGATGTGCTCCGCATTACAGGAAATGACGAGGAACTGATCCTGGATGACGACATGGACATTGACAAGCTGGACGACGAGGAAGAGGTGGAGCTTGACAAGATCGATCTTTCTGTTCCGGAAGGCGTCAGCATAGAGGATCCTGTCCGCATGTATCTGAAGGAGATCGGTAAGGTCAGTCTTCTGACTGCAGACGAGGAGATCGAGCTTGCGCAGCGAATGGAAAAAGGCGATGAAAACGCAAAGAAACGTCTTGCAGAAGCAAACCTTCGTCTTGTTGTCAGCATTGCAAAGCGCTATGTGGGAAGAGGAATGCTTTTCCTTGATCTTATCCAGGAAGGAAATCTGGGTCTTATCAAGGCGGTAGAAAAGTTTGATTACCGCAAAGGATATAAATTCAGTACCTATGCTACATGGTGGATCCGCCAGGCTATCACAAGAGCCATTGCAGACCAGGCCAGAACCATTCGTATTCCGGTTCATATGGTAGAGACCATCAATAAGCTTATCCGTGTTTCCCGTCAGCTGCTTCAGGAGCTTGGACGCGAACCAAGTCCGGAGGAGATCGCAGAAGAAATGGATATGTCTGTGGACCGTGTACGCGAGATCCTGAAGATCTCCCAGGAGCCGGTTTCTCTGGAAACACCGATCGGTGAGGAAGAGGACAGCCATCTTGGCGACTTTATCCAGGATGATAATGTCCCGGTTCCGGCAGACGCTGCAGCCTTTACTCTTTTAAAGGAGCAGCTGATCGAGGTTCTTGGAACCCTGACAGAAAGAGAGCAGAAGGTTCTTCGTCTCAGATTCGGTCTTGATGACGGACGCGCCCGCACTCTGGAAGAGGTGGGAAAAGAATTTAATGTTACCAGAGAGCGTATCCGTCAGATTGAGGCAAAGGCGCTGCGCAAGCTCCGCCATCCAAGCCGCAGCCGCAAGCTGAAGGATTATCTGGATTAAGGAGCAGGACATGCAGTTATCATTGAGACTGTCTGCCATTGCAGAGATGGTGACAGAAGGAAACCGGCTGGTAGATGTGGGATGCGATCATGGATATCTGCCGGTATACCTGATACTTGAAAAAAAGATTCCCCGGGCGATCGCCGCAGATGTGGGGAAAGGACCTTTGTCCAGAGCCAGGGAGCACATTCATCAGTATGGACTGGATAACTACATAGAAACAAGACTTTCTGACGGTCTGAAGGAGATAGGCAAAGAAGAGGGGGACACTCTTGTGATTGCCGGAATGGGAGGCCCTCTGATGGAAAAAATCCTGACAGAGGGAGAGGAAACCCGAAAGGGCTTCCGGGAACTGATCCTTCAGCCCCAGTCAGACATTCCTCATGTAAGGAAATTTCTTTTTGAAAATGGATACCATATTGTAAATGAAGAAATGGTTCTTGAAGAGGGAAAATTTTATCCGTTGATGAAGGCTGTTCCCGGAAAAGCAGACAGAGAGTGGACAGAAGAAGAGCTGGAATTCGGAAAGTTTCTTCTGGAAAAATGTCATCCGGTTCTGAGACAGTATCTGGAACGGGAACTCAGGATCCGAAAGGAGATCCTTGAGCGCCTGAAGGATGCTCCGGGAGCTTCGGCAGGACAGCGCAGACAGGAAGTAGAGGAGGAAAAGCGGAAGATCCTTACCGCTTTAAAACGATATGAAGGTTAGAGAACTGACAGACTGGCTGGAGGGAGAATATCCCGGAAATATGGCAGAAGACTGGGACAATGTAGGACTTCTGGTAGGAGATGACGGGCAGGAGGTACATCATGTGTTTCTTGCTCTGGATCTTACGGAGGCTGTGCTGGAGGAAGCTGTGAAAGCGCAGGCGGATATGATCATTACTCATCATCCAATGATTTTCCGTGGCATGAAAAAGATCAATAATCACGATTTTACAGGCAGAAAGGTGCTGTCACTGATCCGCCATAATATTTCGTATTTTGCCATGCACACCAATTATGATGTGATGGGAATGGCAGAGCTCAGCGCAGATTATCTGAAACTGAAAGAACGTCAGGTCCTTTCTGTGACAGCAGAAACAGAGCAGGGGCCGCAGGGGTTCGGACGCGTGGGAAAGCTTCCTGAACCAATGAGCCTTAAAGAATGTGCTCTTTATGTAAAGGAAGCTCTGTCCCTGAATGACGTAAGGCTTTATGGTGAGCCGGAACAGATGGTAGAAACAGCAGCGGTATGTACGGGCAGCGGAAAAAGCATGATTCCGGATGCGCTGAAAAAGGGCGCCCAGGTCTATATTACAGGAGACATTGACCACCATACAGGCATTGATGCCACAGCGCAGGGGCTGGCAGTGATCGATGCCGGACATTACGGAACAGAATATATTTTTATGGAAGCAGTAAGCAGGAAGCTTTCAGCAGAATTTCCGGAGCTGAAGGTTTCATGCGCCCGTATAGTAAGCCCATATACTTTATTATACCTAAAATTCACAGAGCCTGAAAGGCTGCAGAGAGCGAAGGACAGGAGGCGTGAGGTTTTATGGAACAGAATATGCGAAAGGTCGAAATCGGCGGGACAGTAAAAGAGTATCCACAGGGAACTGCATATGGAGAGATTGTAAAAGACTTCCGGGAACTCTGGGATGCTCCGGTGATCCTTGTGACAGTCAACGGGAAGCTGGAAGAACTGCACAAGAAGCTGAAGAAGGACTGCAGACTGGAGCTTGTGACAACAAAGGACAGTATTGGACATGAGACCTATAAAAGAAGTGTGTGCATGCTTCTTTTAAAAGCGATTTATGATGTTGCGGGCAAGGATGGCGCAGACAATGTGGTGATCCATTATTCGGTAGGCTCCGGATATTATTTTACCATAAAGCAAAGTACAGCCCCTGACCAGGAGTTTCTGGACCGGGTAAAAGCCAGGATGCATGAGCTTGCAGAGGCAAACCTTCCCATCCAAAAGCGTTCTGTCAGTACCCATGAAGCGGTTGAGCTTTTCCATAAACACGGGATGTATGACAAAGAGCAGCTTTTTCGCTATCGGAGAGTATCCAGGGTAAACCTTTACAGTATTGGGAATTATGAAGATTACTTTTACGGATATATGGCAAGCCATACCGGTTATCTCAGATACTTTGATCTGAAGCCTTATGACGAAGGTTTTGTACTGGAACTTCCGGAAAGGAACAGACCGGATGAGATCCCGCCTTTTGCGCCTGAGGAAAAAATCTTTCGGGTTCAGAAAGAATCTCAGGAATGGGTGGAAAAACTGGATATTGCCTGTGTGGGAGATCTGAATGACAGGATCACAGGCGAGGGGATCCAGAATATCCTTCTGGTTCAGGAGGCTCTTCAGGAGGCAAAGATTTCCGGGATCGCAGAAAGGATCGCAGAAGCCGGCAATAAAAAATTCGTAATGATCGCCGGTCCTTCTTCTTCAGGAAAAACAACGTTTTCTCACAGACTGAGTATTCAGCTGAGAGCCCATGGCATGCGGCCTCATCCCATTGCCGTGGATAATTATTTTGTGAACAGAGAGAACACCCCTCTGGATGAGTTTGGAGAAAAGAACTACGAATGTCTGGAAGCCATTGACGTAGAACAGTTTAATAAAGACATGCTGGCGCTTTTAAGCGGCGAGAGAGTGGAGCTTCCGGTATACAATTTCAAAACCGGCATGAGGGAATACAGAGGAGATTTTCTTCAGCTGGGGAAGGAAGACGTGCTTGTGATCGAGGGTATCCACGGGCTGAACGACAGATTAAGCTATGGGCTTCCGATGGAAAACAAGTTTAAAATCTACATCAGCGCTTTGACGCAGCTGAATATTGACGAGCATAACCGGATCCCTACCACAGACGGACGACTGATCCGCAGGATCGTCAGGGACGCCCGGACAAGAGGAATCTCCGCAAAGGAAACCATTGCCCGCTGGCCTTCTGTGCGCAGAGGTGAGGAGGCGAATATTTTTCCGTTCCAGGAACAGGCGGATGTAATGTTTAATTCAGCTCTGGTATATGAGCTGGCATGTCTGAAGCTTTATGCAGAACCTCTCCTGTTTGGAATTGATCAGAAGGAGCCGGAATATGTGGAGGCAAAACGTCTCCTGAAGTTCCTGGACTATTTTGTAGCAGTTCCAAGCGAGGCGGTTCCCCATAATTCCATTTTAAGAGAATTTGTAGGAGGAAGCTGTTTTGATGTATAGAAATCTTTCTTTACATCTTGAGTAAACCGTGTTAAAATAGCTTTTGCGCAAGCAGGCCAGGTGATCGCGGCTGTACAGACGAAAGGGTGCAGACGAGGAAAGTCCGGGCTTCGCAGGGCAGGATGCCGGATAACGTCCGGTGGAGGTGACTCCAAGGCCAGTGCAACAGAAATAAACCGCCTTCTCTATGAAGGTAAGGGTGGAAAGGCAGTGTAAGAGACTACCGCCGTTGTGGTAACAGAACGGGCACATGTAAACTCCATTTGAAGCAAGACCGAGAAGAAAGCGATACGGCTGCCCGTCGTGCTTTCAGGTGGGTCGCTTGAGCCGTCCGGTAACGGCCGGCCTAGACAGATGATCACTCAACGACATAACCCGGCTTATCGGTCTGCTTGTGCACATATTACGATAAAATAAAAATATGGATGGAAATAAAAAGAGACAGATGTTTGATCAGAGGCCTGCAGCAGGCTGATCTTCATCTGTCTCTTGTTTTGCTGTTTATAAATGGAATTTTATTTGTTGCGTTTTCCTCTGTATTTTTCTTCGCAGTACTGGCAGCGGTAAATCTCTTTTTCTTCGTCTGCCAGGAAGAATACATGATCCAGTCCCTGCTCAATGGAAGTAATACATCTGGGGTTTTTGCATTTGATCACATTGGTGATCTTTTTTGGAAGCTTCAGCTCTTTTTTGTCAACAATCTTTTCGTCCTTGATGATATTGACAGTGATATTGTGGTCAATAAAGCCAAGGATATCCAGATCCAGCTTTTCGATAGGACATTCAACTTTGATGATATCCTTAACACCCATTTTGTTGCTGCGGGCGTTTTTGATAATGGCAACTGTGCAGTCAAGCTTGTCCAGCTTCAGGTCATGATAGATCGTCATGGCTTTGCCTGCCTTGATATGGTCAAGAACATAGCCCTCGCGGAGTGCTCCTACGTTTAACATGTTACATCCACCTCCAGTAATGTGAGAATCAGGGCCATACGGACATAAACGCCATACTGTGCCTGTTTAAAATAAGCGGCTCTCGGGTCGTCATCTACCTCAACAGCGATTTCGTTTACACGGGGAAGAGGATGCAGGATATACATATCCTCCTTTGCAAGCTCCATCTTTTGCCTGTCCAGTATGTAGAAGTCTTTCATGCGGACATAGTCCTCTTCATTGAAGAAACGTTCCTTCTGAACACGTGTCATGTAAAGAATGTCAAGTTTCGGAAGGGCATCCTCAAGTCTTTCTACCTCTTCAAATTCAATATTGTGTTTAGTCAGCACATCCTCGCGGATATAGCTTGGAACACGGAGCTCTTCCGGAGAGATCAGAACAAATTTTACGTTGTTGTAGCGTACAAGAGCCTCGATGAGAGAATGTACAGTACGTCCGAATTTCAGGTCTCCGCACAGACCGATGGTAAGGTTGTCCAGTCTTCCTTTCAGAGAACGGATAGTCAGAAGATCGGTAAGTGTCTGAGTGGGATGCTGATGACCTCCGTCTCCGGCATTGATCACAGGAATAGAAGAAGCCATGGAAGCTACCAGAGGAGCACCCTCCTTGGGATGACGCATGGCACAGATATCTGCATAGCAGGATGTGACACGGATGGTATCTGCAACACTTTCGCCTTTTGCAGCAGAGCTTGAGTCAGCAGAGGAAAATCCCAGTACCTTGCCGCCCAGATTCATCATGGCAGCTTCAAAGCTTAAACGGGTACGGGTACTTGGCTCGTAGAACAAAGTGGCAAGGTTTTTTTCCGTCACAGACATGGGCATAGTTTTTCCGGGTTCTTTTCAATGTCGTTGGCCAGGGTAAGAAGCTTGTCAAGCTCTTCCACAGAAAAGTCCAACGGGCTCATTAAATGTCTCATTTGTTACCTCCCTAATTGGAATCAGATTCAGAACTGTTATATCTGAAATTATCATATTCAATGATATAATAGAAAAAGTGTTTTTTCAAGATGATTTTGAAAGTATTTTCTCAAAAAGAAGCCCGGTTACAAACCATACCGGCGCATAGTCCAGACGTATGACTCCTTTGTAGTGAAATGGAGTGCTGCTGTAGTCCCAGGGACAGATTCCAAGGGCTTTCAGAATGCTGCCGCTGAAGAATTCTGTAATAAATATTCCCACTGTATAAAGGCAGCCCCGGACGGCTGTGGGAATGGATGATAATCTCCGGTAAAGAGGCGCGATCACTGCAGCGCAGCCGTAAATGGGAAACATCAGAAGAGAGGTCTGGCCCATCATGGTGGGATGTCCGTCAAGAAGAGAGTGAAGACCTGTCCAGAATACCTCCAGGCACCAGCCTAAAGAGCCGCAGAGCACAAAATTTCGTTTCATATACAGGGATCCTTTCCTGGTAATTTTTACATAAATTTAACTTTCTTATAGTATGCCCCGTCTTGAAAAAACAATACGCAGATGCTACACTTACTGTAAAAGTTCCGGGAACAGAAGCGGGACATTGCTGTTCGCCAGGGATACTGCCCTGTGGACGGCAGCAGTTTTATCAGGGAGGAATACAGATGACAGATTTGCAGGAATGCAGAAGACAGATAGATGAGATAGACAGTGAGATCCTCAGACTTTTTGAAAAAAGAATGAAGGTCAGTGAAGATGTGGCAAACTATAAAATCCGTACCGGAAAACCGGTATTTGACGCAGTAAGGGAAAGAGAAAAACTGAAATCACTGGGAGAGCAGGCCCATGGAGAGTTTAATGCTTTGGGAATCCAGGAAGTTTTCCAGCAGATCATGGCCATCAGCCGCAAACGTCAGTATCAGCTTCTCACTTCAAACGGAAAAGAGGAGAACAGAGATTATGAAATGGTAGACACCCTGCCTCTCAGAAATGTTACGGTTGTTTTCCAGGGAGTGGAGGGCGCATACAGCTATGCAGCCATGAGAGCGTATTTTCCGGAGGAGATTAAAAGCTATCATGCGGAAACCTTCCGCAACGCAATGGAAGAGGTTGTGTCAGGAAGGGCGGATTATGCGGTTCTTCCTATTGAGAACTCCACTCAGGGCATTGTGACAGATATTTATGATCTTCTTACAGAATACCAGCTTCATATTGTAGGAGAGCAGGTGATACGGGTGGATCATGTTCTTCTTGGGCTTCCGGGAAGCTCCCTGGAGGATATCAGAACAGTATATTCTCATCCTCAGGCTCTTGCCCAGTGCAGACGTTTTCTGGAAGAGAATCCCGGATGGAAAACAGTAAAAACGGAAAACACAGCAGCCTCGGCAAAAAAAGTCAGTGAAAAGCGGGATCCGTCCTGTGCAGCCATTGCAAGCAGAGAAGCAGGGCAGCTGTTCGGGCTTCAACTCCTTGCAGAAAATATCTGCCATAATGAGCAGAACGTCACAAGATTTATCATTGTCAGCAACAGAGCAGTCTATGAAAAAAAATCCCAGAAGGTCAGTGTCTGCTTTGAGCTTCCTCATGAGAGACGGACTCTTTATAATATGCTTTCCCATATTATATATAACGGACTGAATATGTCAAAGATCGAGTCCAGACCTATTCCGGGAAAAACCTGGGAATATCGTTTCTTTGTGGACTTCCAGGGAAATCTGGAGGATCCGGCAGTAAAAAACGCTATCCGGGGACTTGAGGCGGAAGCCAATCGGGTAAGAGTTCTGGGAAATTATGGATTACAGGAGGAAGTCTGAATGTCAGAAATACAGGAATGTGTTCTGTACAGAGATATGGAACACGGTGAGATTTTACTGGAAATGGCAAAACTGATGGATGCGCTGTCTGATGACAGGAAAGATCCGGACAGTCTGAAGCCTGTATTTTTCCGGTGTGTAGGAGAACTGGTGGAGATGGCGGGAGCTTACGGCTTTTCGGGAAATCTCTGGCATGATTATCTGACGCTTCTTCTGGTAAATCATGAAAATGCATTCAGTACAGCCTGTGAGATCAGGGGAGCTGTGGGAGGAAGCATTCAGGAGCTTGCCCTTCATGATTTTGAGATATTCAGGAGCCTGTATGCCTTTGACCTTACCGCTTTTGACAGACTGTTTCATACATCATGCTGCAGGATCATCTGCAGCTATCAGGCGGCAGAGAACACCGGAAAAATGTTTAACAGGCGCGTCAGAGACCGGATCTGTGATATGAGCAGAACCCTGGCGCAGACAGAAAACAGTACAGAATTTATGGAGGATATGGTCCGGTTCTATAAGGATTTCGGAGTTGGCAAGCTGGGACTTCACAAAGCCTTCCGGATCGAGCATGACGAAAAAGGAAACGTGGTGATCGCCCCCATAAAAAGAATTGCCCATGTGTCGCTGGATGATCTGGTGGGCTATGAAATTCCCAAACAGAAGCTGATCGAGAATACAGAGGCTTTTGTAAGAGGAAGAAAAGCAAATAACTGTCTCCTGTTCGGAGATGCGGGAACCGGAAAGTCTTCCAGCATAAAAGGGATTCTGAACCGGTATTATGACGAGGGGTTAAGGATCATCGAGGTCTACAAGCATCAGTTTAAGGATCTGAATCAGGTAATCTCTCAGGTCAAGGACAGAAACTACAAATTTATCATTTATATGGACGATCTTTCGTTTGAGGAATTTGAGATTGAATATAAATATCTGAAGGCAGTGATCGAAGGCGGACTGGAGCGGAAGCCGGATAATATTCTGATCTATGCAACAAGCAACCGGCGGCATCTGGTACGGGAACGCTCCGGAGACAAGCTGGAGTTAAATGATGAGGATGATCTTCATTCTTCCGATACCGTTCAGGAGAAGCTGTCCCTTGTATATCGTTTTGGGGTTCGCATTTATTTTGGGGCTCCGGGTAGAAAGGAATTTCAGAATATTGTAAAGACCCTGGCAGAGAGGAACGAAATTCAGATGCCGGAAGAAAGGCTGCTTCTTGAAGCGGG
>ENA-OQKD01000256-OQKD01000256.1-human-gut-metagenome-genome-assembly--contig:-NODE-256-length-14827-cov-2.792109_pt1 | contig 14827 bp, 13 predicted proteins | sample MGYA00242775_ERZ504792 | MGnify/ENA primary metagenome ERZ504792 (study PRJEB26092, sample SAMD00036401) | human gut metagenome | host: Homo sapiens | study: EMG produced TPA metagenomics assembly of...
ATAAAGATGATGTGTGACGGTTCTGACACATCGGTAAAATAAAAAGTGACCGAGCGATGATAACAAGTGACGGTTCTGACTTGTTGATAAACAAAAATAGTGACCGAATGATAAACAGTTTTAATGCATATTGGAGATGATATTATGGTATTTGCAGTACCAGATAGGAAATTAACTGTAGTAGATGCCTCGAATTCACAGGATTTTATAAAACGGTTCAATCAAAATACAATTACAAAAAACAGATTGAACTGTGTAACTCTGCAAGGAGATTGTTTTTACATGAGAGAAAAGTTCAAAAATAGAACATTAAAACTACAGATATTAAAGATTGAATATAGAAAATGAAATGAAGGTATTTACAAACATAGGAAAATGACATATAATAAAAGAAACTGAAGACAGTGTGTGCAATCTTCAGTTTAAATTGTTTTATATATAAAGACAGATTCCGTTAGACGGTTGAGCCAATTTCTCACATTTAATGGCTTATATGATTAAACAATCAATGCATTAATGATCGCCTTTAGCTTTGTGGCGGTCATTTTTGCGTTTCTTATAACTATCAGTAATCTTCTGAGAAATAATTCCAGAAACTATCCCAGAAACAATCCCACTGATAATATTAATAGCAAATGGTAATGCTATCATTTCACAAAAAGAAGCGAAAACTTCAGTCACATTATCCCCTCCCTTGAAATGAATTTCCTACATGGTGTCACGAGGATATTTATATAAACAGGACATTGCTGCCCTGATGTGACTCAACCGCCTAACCATCCCAATCAAGCCAAAACTGAAATGTTGGAATCTGTCAAAATATATTATAGTCTTTATCGACATGTTCTGTCAATCTTTTCCATATTATTGCATAAAACAATTTATTCAAATAGAAGATATAGTCTCATCTCATATGAATAGTATGAGGGAATTTAATTCCGTGTGGGTGTAGCGAACCCATGCAAAGATAATGAACTGATGCACAATCCAGAGCTGAAAAAGCAAGGCTCGAAGCTGAATTAGCAGAAAAACAGGAAGATTTTGATGATACAGTCAGAGATCATGTATACGAATTACAGGTAGATGGACTGGACGATCTCAAAGACCAGTTATCTGAGGATTTCGAGAAATGGTCACATGAACTGAGTGCAAACCTTGATAAAATGTCACAGGCTATTGCGGACGCTGTAGCAAACGTGGAGGTAATACTGCGGATGCTCTTAATTCGATTGCAAAGATTCTGGAACAGTTTGGAATCAATGCAGGAGATATGGGTATTACTCAGGGTGATCTTGATGTGTCCAAGGGGGAAAGCAATCAGAAAAGTTCTCGTACCCCCTGTTGATGATAGTAATATTGTCCGCTTCAATCATGTAGGTGGTCAGATTATGATTACTGAAAATGGTATAACGTACCCCAATGAGCGTATACGATGGTATGATTCCTAATGATATAACCGAAATGTTGATAAACATGTCTATAGGAAAATCAGAGATTCCCACTGTCTGAACTGAAGATGCCAGAAATAAAGGTAACAGGTGGGGGAAATACGAATGTAAATATTCAGTATGATGGCCCAATGTTACAAGTACAGGGAGATGTAACAAAATCAACGCTTCCTGATCTTCAGACAATTTTAAAGAAAGCTAATACCTATACGCAAAATGAGATTCGTAAAAATATGAAAAGATTCGGATGATAACCGAACTTATTTATCAGGACACTACTCTTTCATCGGAGTAGTGTCTTTTCTTATATAAAATAAAAAAGGAGGGATGGTATGGCAGGTTTTATATATAATGGAAAATCAACAAAGGATATTTTAAGCAGCTCTGAATTAATATTATGTACATTTGATGGTATTGATTCTGTGTCTGGACATCAGAGGGAAGATATTACAGGTGAAACAACCATCTCTCGTCCTATTGCCAATGAATACGGAACACAATATGAACCTCTTGAAATTGAGTATGGTCTTATAAAAAAAGATCATACAGTAATTACAAGCGAAGAACAAAGAACCATCGAAAAATGGCTTACTTCACCAAAGATATCTCAGGAATTGACGGTGATTGACTGCCAAGGAAATCCTATTGATGGAATTTATCATGGAAAATTCATTTCAACAGAATGGTATCCTGTGGGCGGTGGTTGGGCTGGTTTTATGTTCAATTTTAAAAATAATACTGCATACCCCACCAAACACTTCGAACAGACGTACTCGATCAATTCAAGTGGAACCATCACTATTGACTGTGAGACAGACGAATTGGAGGAATATGTATATCCGACCTTAACAATCGTTCAATCTTCCTCTTCTACTGCTTCTGTATCCATTACCAGTGTCACGGACAATTCCAATAAAATGACAGTTCAGACACGCCGTAATCTTCCAATGATCTTTGATTGTCTGCACTGTATTCCCAAAGACGGAACTACGTCAGGTATTATCACCTATCAGGATCTTGGATGGGACGATGTTGGAAATATTTACTGGCCTCGTCTTCTGCCAGGTCGAAACACTCTTAGAGTGGAAGGTAATGTGCAGATAACAATAGAATTTGATTATCCATATAAAAGGGTTGGTGGATGGTTATGATACAGGGAAACAAAAGAATTTATCTATGCGATCTTAACTTAAAGCCGATTACTCAATTAAATGGTATTCAAACTGATTCTGTAAATTTGAATCAATATGTAAAAGATATCGGTGAACTTACGTTTGATGTGGATGAATACATTATTGTAAATGACCAAAAAGTGAAATCCAACGGTTATGATGAGCTGGATTTATACATGACTTTGTGTTTGGAAGATATTGGAATGTACCAGCTTCAAAAGCCTACAGAAAGTGGTGATGGTCAGAAATCTTATAAATCTGTAGTCGCCTATTCTCTTGAAAAGGAATTTGAAGATAAAAGCTGGATAAATTTTAAAATTAACACTGGTGCGAAAGATTCCCTGGAACAATTAGCTTCTGGGAACCTTAATGAAATGGGGTTTGCAAAAGAATTTGTCACTTTTTGCAATCCAGATAAACCTGAATTATCATTTATGGATTTGCTTATCAATCAGATTCCAACATGGTCATATGATTTAGATGATATCGATACACGGCTAATAAAAAGAAAATGCCTTCCATTGAAGAGCAGAATGTAACACTCTATAATTTGTGTACTTCTACGATTGCTCCAAGAATGGAATGTCTCTTTTTATTTGATACCATGCACAGAAAGATCAAGGTACTGGCAAAAGATAATCTGGATGACAAAGAATATGAATCCACGGTGTTTATCACATACCGTAATCTGGCTCAGCAGATTGATGTAAGTGTCAATGAAGATTCTGTGTTTACCAGATTTAACTGTCACGGAGATAATGAGTTAAATATCCGTAATGTAAACTATCAGGATAACTATATTTTTAATCTTGATTACTTTATGCGTAGCCCGTATATGTCCGAAGAGCTGATTGCAAAGGTCAAGAAATGGATTGAATACAGGGAATCACATAGAGAAGAATACATTGATCTATCAAAGCAATGGGCTGACAATCAAGAAGCTTCCAGCGAGTTACAGAATCGTGTTCCTGCAGATGATTTATATACAGATCAATGGGACGAAATGAATAAAGAAGGACTGGAAGAAAGTCTGAAATATTATAATACTCTCTTAACCAGCTTACAGGTATCTGTTGACCCCAACTGGCATGGTGCAGAAGATGGCAATGACTATACAGGATATGAACCATGGAAAAAACCAGATGGCAGTGTTGACCATGATCGTTATCTGGAAGAGTTAAAAAAGGTAAGCAATGGATATGGTGGATATTATACTTACTACGATACTCTTCATTACATTATTCCAAACATTGAGATCGCCCTTAAAAATCTGGATCTTCCGGAAGACCAAAAGGAAGATTATGTAAAGGACTGGGAAACCAACTGGGATCTTTATGGTATCACAGAACTGGAAGCAAAACAAAAGGAATACAACACCAAAATTGAAAAGCTGTCCGATTATAAAAAGCCATGGTCAGAACTGACAGAAGAAGAAAAGAAACAGTTTACCAATGAAGAGAATTATAACATTTATCATAATCAGTATAACGAGGCTGCACAGCATATTGATGCTTTAAACAAAGCCTTGGAAGAAAGTAAAAGCTAAAAAAAAGGTTTATGATGATAAGATTGAAGAGATCAATAATTCAAGAAATAAATCTTGCAAGCCAGGCAAGTCTTGAACATAGCAGCTTTGGATTTACCTCTTCTGATCTGATCACCATTAGAAGTCTTTTTTCATGATACAGACTATCAAAATTCTAATATCTTTTCTACCTCTCTTACTACTACCCGTACTGAAATCGACTGTGAATTAGAGTTGTACGAAGATTCTGTAAGCAAATTATCTGAAGTGTCTCAACCGCAATATACTTTTTCCGTACAAATGGATAACTTATTTGAGATCCCAGAATTTGAACATTGGAAAGGTCAAATTGACCTCTTGAAGTTTATTCGTCTAGGTATCCGTGACGATTACAGCGTAAAGCTGCGTATTATTGGAATCACACGCAACCCATGCGAAAGTACCCCAGATCTTACACTGGATTTTTCAAATATGATCACTTCACGTTCTGGACGTTCTGATTTAACAGAACTTTTGGAAACGGAGAATAACCGTGGTTCCAAAAACAGTTTTACTTTCGGTACTGGAGATTCTGATTCAGAAAAAGAATACCTCACTGCCCTTTTGGAACTTATGATTAAAAACGGATTATTCCAACATGCAGTTGGTGATATTGCAGGAGGTACGGTAGGTCAGGTTGACGAAGCAAACCGTCAATCGTCTGATCGCAGAATACCTGAAAAATTACAAAGTAGAAGTAGGTCATATCGTTGGTGATAAAGCCGAGTTTAATGAGTTATTTTCCAAATATATCGATGCGGAATTTATCTCCGCACAAATTATTCAGGGTAATAGTGGAGATTTTATCGACTTTATCAACAGCCATATTAAAATAGATAAAATCACTGTCGAACAGATTGTTGGGCCAAATGGTGAGAACTTTATTGATATGGTTAACGGAGTTATTGATGTAAAAAAAATATCTACTGAACTTATTACAGGTGGAGATGGAAATACATTTATAGATTTTGTAAATAATACAATCCAGTCTTCTACTATTAAGGCAGATAAAATTACAGGTATTGAAAATTCGAAAACTTTTATTGACTTTGTAAACAATCAGATTGCGACTAGTGATCTTAGTGCAAATATTGGTAATATCGAAAATATTCTTTCTGGTTTTGCAGGTATTGGTGATATTCAAAATATCCATTTAACAACACAGAATGCAGTTATTGATAAAGCGGTAATTAAAGAATTGATTGCTTCTCAAATGTCTGTTGCTGATCTTATGGCACACCAGGCCACGGCAGAACTTATCACATTAATCGGTAAAGATGGACAGCCTACGATTGCTTTTAAAGATTCCACTCAACAATTCTATGATTCCAATGGTAATGTCCGTGTTCAGATTGGTCAGGACGGAAATGGAAATTTTAATTTTATTGTCCGTGGCAAAGATGGGCAGACTGCTATGTTTGATGAAAACGGAATCACGAAAGATGGTATCCCAAACAATATCATTGTAAACAACATGCTTGCAAATGGAACTATCCAAAAAGATAAACTTGGGTTCCAAATCATTGAACCAAATGAACATGGTGGTATTGATATCTCTCAAGTATATCTGGGCGATGGAAGCAAATTTGGTATTGAGTATACAACATTCAAGGAAACTGTGACAAACGATATTAATAGTATGAATCAAAAAATTGATGAGTCTTCTTCTTATGAATTATATATTGAAATGCCAAATGGAAATCGTATGACACCTGCAGGATTAACATTAAATGCAAGATTGTTTAAAAATTCAGTAGAGGTAACAACCGATTGGGATAATAGATATTTCACCTGGCGAAGACATTCCAACGACCATGACGGAGATATAAATTGGAATAATACACATAAGGAAGGAACCAAAACATTGCTACTGACATCTAACGATGTATACAAGGGAGCAATGTTTGAATGCAAATTTGAAACAGACGGTATCTCTGTAAGCAAATTCGTGTAATAAATTTTATAAATAAAAGGAGAATTGACACATGGCTAAAATACAGGCATTTTCTAGTGTCACTATCACAGATTTATCTGATGCTGGTCAAGTTAGTTTGTATCTGACATCTAATCAGCCTAATTCTGTGATTTTTGACCCTAATCAAAATACATATACCCCAGACTGGGGAAAATCAAACTTGGTAATAACTCCGGTGATATCTTATAACGGAGAAAATGTAGCCTTGACTGCACCTGGACTTACTGTTAGTTTCCAGCGTCAGGAGGGTTCCGGAACGCCTGTCGGATTAACTGCAGGTGAAACCGTGTCTGGTAACAAATTGACAGTAAGTGCAAATAAACTGGCCTCTGTATCAAGTAAGCTGATTACCTATATATGTAATATCACATATAAAGATCCGGAAGTAGGTGTTCCATTAACTACTAGAGAAACACTTACTTATAGTTTGATTTCAAATGCAACAAATACTAAAGATGCATTTATATCCGGAGAATCAACATTTCTATATGATACAAATCGAAACTTAGTTGGAAGCAATACAATTACGCTTACAGCAAATCTAACAAATGTCAGCGTATCTCAATGGCAATATAAAAAACCTGACGGATCTTTTGTAGCATTCCCTACAACCAACAATCCATCAATTTCTGGTGCAACATTAAAAGTTCTGGCAACCGAAGCAAATATTTGGTTAAACAACAAAAATGCTGTTATTAAACTGGTAACGAACGATTCCAGTGTTTATGATTTACATGAAATTTACAAGATTTATGATGGTGCTGCAGGTACAGATACAGTTAGTGCTATCCTATCTAATGAAAACCACTTAGTACCCGTTGACTCTAAAGGAAATGTAAAGAGTTGGGTTGGGGCTGAGACATCCATTACTATCTATGAAGGTGGTGAAGATGTTACTTCTAAATGGAATATCGCTGTTACATACGGAGCTGGACTGACTGCAACTTATGATCCTGTAACGCATATTATGGAACCATCTGCATTAACCACAGATGCAAGTTATGCTGAATTTAAATGTACACGAAGTAACTATGCAAGCATTATCAAAAGATACACTATTACAAAACAGTATGCAGGTAGCGATGGTGCAGACGCTGTAGTTTATCAGTTAGATTCTAATGTATTAGCAATCAATCTTGATAAAAATAAAGTATTCAATCCAGCAAATATTACTTTGACAGCTTATAGAAAAGTAGGTTCCAGTGGAACAAAAACAAATTATAACGGACGATTCATTATTGAGGAGTCTACAAACGGAACTACCTTTACACCTAAATACACCAGTGGGACAGATGAATACACAAAAACATATACACCTTCTGCAAATAATATAACAGCAATTAAATGTTCCTTATATCAGGCAGGTGGCACTACTGTCCTGCTCGATTCACAGACAATTGTCGTTGTAAAAGATGGTGGGGATGGTACTGATGGCAGACCAGGTACGAATGGTGTATCTGTGGTTGTAACAAATAGCTCTGAGGTTATTCCATGTAATACAAGTGGTAATGCTTCTGTAGCAAAAGACATTGCTATCCCATTCTACGGTTTTCTGGTATTACCCGTGTACCTGTAACATGCACACGTTGGAACTACGTTCCAAGTGGTGTGACGGTAAAAATAATACAGCAGGTACATCCAATGCCGGAGGTTGTTAACACTTGCTGTAGCTGCTGGAGCAACATTCGGAAATTCCTCTTTAATGACTGGAGATATTACTCTTACATTTGTATGTCAGGGAGTTAGTATTGAACATAAGTTTACTTGGACAAAGAGTAAACAGGCAGCCAACGGACAGAATGCAATCCTATTCCAGTTGTATTCTCCTGATGGTGGTTCAATTATCAATGGAACAGGATCTACAACTATTAACACTATGATGATGTCAGGTGCAACACCTGTAACCCCTACTGCTTTTGTATGGTCAAAATTTGAGTCAGGAAAATATACTACCATTCCAGGACAAACCAGTAATTCTTTAGTTGTTTCTGCGTCCATGGTTGATGGTACAAGCTGGTTTAAATGTACTGCCACTTATGGTGGACACAATTATGATGCATATTGGACGGTTGTTGACCAGTCTGATCCAGTACAGTCTTATACTTACAAAACAGTTGGTCAATTCAAAAACGGACAAGGTGAAGGTGCAATTTATACAAGAGTATATAGAAATGGAGAAGAACTTGATCCCATTAGAACTTTAGTATTTTCTACCACCGCCCCTGTCGGAGCATCTTCTGGAGATTTCTACTATCACTTAGATAAAAGCGCAAAAACATGTACATTAAAGAAATATAATGGTTCTGCATGGGCTGATGCTACCGAAAAAGATACACTAAAATATGAGTATTACAGGATAAACTCTAAGGGTGTCGAGCTTGATACGACTGCTCCGTATAAAACTGACAGATGCATTTATATTGATCCAGATATAATTCAGGGGGGAAATGCAGTTTAGATGCAAAGTGACAGGATAAGTAAATTTAATAAATGTTGTTTATATTTTATACAATACGAGGCTGTCAAAATACAGTCTCGTATTTATTTACAAAAAATAGATACGTGAGTAAAAGGAGAATATTATGGCAAAAACTTTTGAGAAAGAAATGACTATTTTCGAAGCAGACACAATTGCTTCTTAATTATAAAAAAACTCAGAGAAAATCAGGATACAAAAATAAATTCAATGTATTTTCACTTGCAACTCAGTGGAACTTAAAAAAAAATATTGATGCATTAAACAAAGTGACGGCTTCTTATAATGAGTTTCGTACAGAAAAAAGGCAGGAAATTAATGACCGATATTTTTCTGATGAAATGAGTATTGAAACTACTATTAAACAGACAGATGAAAACGGACAAGAAAAAGAAGTTCCAGGAAGACAAGTGAAAAAAGAATATATGGAAAGTTTCCAAAAAGAGAACGAAGATTTAATCGCTCAACTCTTACAACTTTCCGCAGAAAAAGTAACTGTAACTATGACTCCTATTGATGTTAATAAAGAAATTGCCCTATTGGAAGAAAAGGGTGATATAGCGGATGTTGATATTAATATGGATGATTTAGATTTCTTGGATTTTTTCACTGAAAAATAATATATAAAAAAGGAGGAACTTACAAACTATGAATTTTCAAGTATATAGTTTTGTAAATATATCCAACATTATCGAAAATGCAGTATCCTCTTTTCGCACAGAATATTATCTTTCCAGTTCTAATACAGAGTTAATAGGCGGTAGTTGGTCAACAAATATTCCTCCTTGGTCAAATGGTAAATATTATTGGCAAAGAACAGTAACAACATTTACTGATCCAACAAAACAACCAGAAATAAGCAAACCTGTATGTATTACTGGTGCTGCTGGTCATGACGGAAAAGGTGTGGTATCCATTGTTCCTGAATATGCTATCAGTCAAAGCAGTACAGAATCCCCTGTGTCAGGATGGGCTGACAAACCTAAAAAATGGATGTTCGGATATTATTTGTGGACAAGATTTAAAATCACATATACAGATAAAACAACAACATTTACAACCCCTACATGTGACTCCAGTTGGGAAATTGCGAATGACATTGAAATTGGAGGTAAGAATTTATTAACCTGCACAAGCAGTATTATGGGGTATAACGATGATCAGCGTAACTGGGCTTGGAAAAGTTGGAAGACGGTAATGACGAATACTGTTGATAAATCGACTGATTCTATTCATATCGTAACGCAAGGTGGAGATGTTGATATCAATAGTGGTATTGCTTTTAATACAAAGAAAATAGATTATAAAATTGGTGAGACTTATACGTTTTCTATAGCTATACGAGGAACATATAATTTAACAGATAAATTTATTGCACATATTTATTATACCAACAAAGAAAATAAAGAAGTCTATGACAAAACTGAAATAACATGGATCGACAATCAGGATGGAATCAATGATGGATTAAGTTCCATAAGATTTCAAAGAAGGTTTATTACTTTTACTGTTCCTGATGATTACAATGAAACCACAAACAATCTGTTAATTATTATTTCTTGTAAGAAAATGGATATACTGCTTTGCCGACCGCAGTTGGAAAGAGGAAATAAGCCTACTGATTGGAAAGTAGCCGAAGAGGATCTTCAATCTCAGATAGATTCTACTATAAAAACAATGTCTGGGATAAGTTCTCTGGTAGATAAAATCAATGGGAATATCACAAATAAAATATGGGTAAGTGATATTAATACTGCCGTTGACTCTTTTAATAATACAACCATTCAATCAATTCGTGATCAGGTATCGTCTCAAGAACAGACACTTAGCGGTTTTAACCAAACAGTTAAAGATATGCAGACTACAATTGAGAAGAAAGCTGATGGTTCTACAGTTGAAACTCTTTCTAATAAGATTTCACAAACGGAACAAAGTTTAAATGGCTTCAAGACAACAGTCGAAAATACATATGCGACAAATGCAAACCTTACAAGTAATTACTATAATAAATCTCAGACAGAACAGCTTGCCAATAAAATATACTGGTTAGTTACAGATTCTTCCAGTTCCTCTTCTCTTACATTGACTTCAAAAGCATTAGAAGCAGTGACAAATCAGTTTATTGTAAAAAGCCCTGATGGAAAAAGAATCGTTCTTGAAAGAGGAAAAATTACAGCGGATGCATTACAATCCAATAATTATGTTGCGTCTGGACACAATAGTGTATATGCACAGGCAGGAACTTTTTATAACCTATCTGATGGTTCTATTACTTCCAAAAATTTTGTTGTAGATCAATACGGTAACGTAAATCTTAAAGGTACTGTATATGCCACAGGCGGTTCGTTTACAGGAGATATTGTAGCAAATTCTTTAACGCTTGGCTCCGGTGTATCGATTGACGGTAGTAAAATCACAGGTCTTTCTTATGATAATCTTTCCAATAAACCGGATCTTACTATCTATATTAAAAAGGATGGAACAATCGGTTCTACTCCAAGTGAAGGATATACAGGTTTCCAAGTTTCATCCAGTGGTCTGTTACGTGCCAGCAATGCGATTATTTATGGAACCATCTATGCAAGTTCTGGAAATATTGGAGGATGTAATATCAGCGGAGGTTTACTTTCTGTACCTGCTGCCAGAATCACAGGACACTTAGAAGCTGACCAGATTGGAGCCGGAATCATTACTGTTGATAAAATTACCACAAACAACCTGCAAGGCTTAAATGGATGGATCAACCTAAATAAAGGCACATTTAATTATGGTGAAGGAAAATTAGTATGGGACGGATATAATCTAAAAATAAATGGGTCAGGAACATTTACGGGTACTGTGACAGCTACTTCCGGTAGTTTTACTGGGTCTGTCACGGCCACATCTGGAAGCTTTACTGGGTCTGTCTATGCTACTTCTGGAATTATTGGAGGATGTAATATCTCGAATGGAAGTTTACAGGTTCCTGCTGCTAACATCACAGGTACATTAAGCGCAAATCAGATTATTGTAGGATACAATACGTTACAGTCAAAACTTGATTCCATGGCAACCGATATTTTAAATGCTGCGAAAACGGCAACAAATTATATCACCATGGATTATAACGGTGTCATGGTATCTGATACTTCACAGGGTTCTTATGGAAGCAATGTTTTGATTGCAAGTGACGGAGTAAATATCCGAAATGGTACTACTACGGTTGCATCATTTAAGGCAAATGAAATTGAACTTGGTAAAGGTATAAAAATTCTGTGATTAAATTGTGTGATAATATTGGAACTATCAGTGCGATCAAACAAGAATATGAAGATGGTACTAGCATTGATGAAATGGCTATTCAATCATTGTATTTAGGATTATATGGTTCAGATTTTGTCACTATTGGAAAAAATGATGGTGGTGACAGAATTGAAATAAAAAATCAAAGTATAAATATGCTTCAATTTGGTTCTTATGAGAAATGTAGTAATTATTTTAGTCTAGGTAATACAGGGACAACATTTTCAGTGAATAGTACAGGAGAATATAATCAATTAAATATTAACGCCAGGAGCACAACAACTAACCACACAATCATATCCGAACAATATATACAAGCATCCAAAGGATTTACATGTGGATCTGCTACTGATAATTTTCAAAATAACGTACTGTGGAGTGGAACAGCATTATGGCCCAGTGATTCTCATACATGTAATTTCTCTAAACCTGTTTCTCAACAGCCGCATGGGATTTTACTTGTTTTCAGAGGGTATGATGGTAATGCTCTAAATGCAGATTGGCACACATTTTTCGTATCAAAAAAGGAAATTAGCTCACATCAAGGTCACGGACATTCATTCTTCCTATCTCATACTCCATGCACAAATTTTTCTACAAAATATATTTATATATACGATACTTATTTAAGAGGACATGCAAATAATAATCAGTCTGGTACAGGTTCTAACGGTGTTAAATATACCAACAACAAATATGCTTTACAATATGTTGTTGGAGTATAATTTAATTTTGTTTTTAAGAAAGTTGGGTAATTAATTTATGGCATTACAAATCAAAATAAAAAGTGACAATGGTGTGCTTCTCTCCTATCATATGATCGCTATGATCAGCGTGGAACTCAATCAAAGAGTGACACTATTAGTACGATCATACATTGATGAGGAAGGTCGCCAATATGATAAAGATTATGAAGCTGGAAATATTGTAGGTGAACCTTCTTTCCCTTATACAAATGCAGAATATTTAAGTATAGAGTGGAATGAAGCCTTACCACTATTATCCGGAGATTTACTAACCAATGCGTATAATTGGTTGAAAGATCAGCCATCCTATCAAGGGGCTGTAAATGTTTAATGAAGGGAGGCAATTTAATATGGAAGTATATGTAGATGTGTATAACACTTCAAGTCCTGTTCTGAATATTTCCCTCGAAAGACTGAGAAACAGTTATATTCGTGCGATTTTAACTGATCCCATTGTGGATTTGTCTAAAATCAATGGGTATTTCCTTACATATAAAAAAGAAGACAATGAATTTTATGTAGCTTTCGATCAGGAAAAATATGATGAATATTTAAAGGAAAAAGTAAAAGAAAAAAAATATCAATAAAGGTAATGAGCTTTTGAATGATATTCAGGAAGATCTTGCTTTAAAATACGCTACTGATAAAGAAGCTTATATTATGAGATATCTTTACGATCCATGGAAAGCCGATACCAAATACGAAATTGGTGACAGACGGTTATATAAAGATACACTTTATATATGTAAACAGGCACACACCTCACAGGCACAGCATACTCCTGATCTTGTACCTGCATTATGGGATATCATTAACGGAGACTCCGAAAAGGGTACAATCGACAATCCAATTATTGTTCCTGAAGTAGTCAGCTCAATGGAATACGAATATGGAAAATACTATCTTGAAGATACTAAGATTTATCTCTGCAAGCGTGCAGGAGTGCCGAATCCGGAGTCTATGTATGGACAGAAAGTATCCCTTACTTTTAAGCCAAGTCAGCTTATAGGGCACTATTTTGAAATAGTTGAAAAATAATTTATACACACGAAATATTGGTTTCATTAGGAGAACAGTTATCTGCTGCTCTCCTAATTGACTAAAATATGCAAAATTTGTACATAAATATTTTTATTTTTCAGCTATTGACATCCTTATAATGATTGCGTATAGTATAAATAGGAATACAAATAATTTATTATGCATACAATAAGGAGTGAGGTGAGAAACATGTCAACAATGAAACCGATACAGGCAACACCGACATTAAGTGGTAAAGATGCCGAAGCTGTTATTCGTCAGACTAACACCATGCCTACAAAGCAAGCACTTGCAAGGAATCAGATGTTGTCCTGTGTTCTTGCTAATATAAGAAAATAATGGAATATTTATCTGACGAAGAATTTATGAGTATTCAAGATAATGTGAGATTGATATCTATTAAAGACATAGATGATATCTCACATTATTTATTTGACAGTCATATTCAAGAATATAACGAATTTTTGAAATAAGGCTACCGCAATCCCACTGGCTTTAGACGGTGGGTAGTTCACTATAGCAAATGAGTTTTATGACTTAAATGTAAGTAAAACATTTTTATTGATACATAAAGATACAAAGGAATTATTAGCATATATGACTTTATCAGCAGACTCTATTCGTTTGACAAGAGAAGAAAAAGAAGGACATGATATGACAGTCGTGCCGTACTCATCTTCCCCTGCTCTTAAAATCGGAAAACTTGCAGTAATAAAAAACTAAGTGACATTGTAAAGCGAAAAGGCTATGGTTCTTTCATGTTAGAATTGGCAAGAGCTTTTGCATTCGATATGAATAAAATGGGAGTTGCATGTCGATTTTTAACGGTAGATGCAGATATAGAATATAATCCGGACACACCTTTGTTTTATAAGAAAAATGGTTTTGTTGAGAATTTAAGTCAAAAAAGTCGAAACCCTAAACATACAATCAGTATGAGAAAAGATATTTTTAGTTAATTAAATATATTTTATTCATAGAAAAACGGAAAGGTATTTTACTTTTTCGTTTTTTTATTGGATATATTACATCTGAAAATATTAAAAAGAAAGGATAATCTATGTACAGTATTGTAATGGATAAAAATAAATTCCTGATCAAAAGCTGTGGGATTACATTATAT
>ENA-OQKD01000258-OQKD01000258.1-human-gut-metagenome-genome-assembly--contig:-NODE-258-length-14792-cov-2.827685_pt1 | contig 14792 bp, 14 predicted proteins | sample MGYA00242775_ERZ504792 | MGnify/ENA primary metagenome ERZ504792 (study PRJEB26092, sample SAMD00036401) | human gut metagenome | host: Homo sapiens | study: EMG produced TPA metagenomics assembly of...
TCTTCCAGATGAACCGCATTCAGGATCAGCTGGATGCCGGGAGTAAGCTGGCCATTCAGATACTTAAAAGGCAAAGCCAAGTCCGCCGGCTGCGCCTGCGCCCTCTGCCGGGGAATGATCTTTTCCGGTCAGAGAGGCAGTAACCTCTGCATAATTTTTCATGCCGGCGTCAAGAACCGGAGCCATTTCTTCTGTAACTCCTTTTTGGGGGCCATAGATATAGGTAGCGCCCCGGGGCCCACAAAGGGGATTTGTCACATCGCAGGCGATCTGAAAACAGCATTGGGCAAGGAGTTCTTGTTTGTCAGAGCTCCTTACAGAGGAGATTTTTGCAAGAGCCTGTCCGCCTTCGCCTACGTCATTTCCGTCTCTATCCAGAAATGTAAAGCCCAGGGCTTTTAACATTCCGATTCCTCCGTCGTTTGTGGCGCTGCCTCCGATTCCGATAATAAAGTTGCGGATACCATTGTCTATGGCGTGAAGAATCATTTCTCCAACTCCAAAGGTGGTTGCTTTCATGGGATCAGCGTGATCTGAAATTGTGATTCCTGCAGCAGAGGCCATTTCCATAACTGCAGTGTTTGAATCTTCCAGATAGCCGTAGTAAGCGTCCACAGGCTCTCCCATGGGCCCTGTAACAGTCAGATTGATTCGTTTTCCGTTTAAGCCCTCCGTCAGGGCATCGGTAGTTCCTTCTCCTCCGTCAGCCAGAGGTCTGACTATTACCTCCGCATCAGGGTGGGCAGCCAGAATACCGGACTTCACTGCACTACCGGCTTCCATAGATGTCATACTTCCCTTAAAAGAATCAACTGCAACAACAACTTTCATATTAAAAACCCTCCTGTAAGTATACTTGAAATTCATATCTGTATTTTACCACGGGAAAAATCAGAGGCATATGTTGTACAGGACAAAATATCTGTGATTTTTGAGGATTTTTTGGTACAGATACCAAGGAAGAGGGTAATACACTTAATGGCAATTTAATCAAGGAAGAAAGCTTTAAAGCGATTGGTCGGTTTTTAAGTAAGAATTGTACGACCATCTCCGAAGAAGTGAAAAATCACATCTGCTTTGAAAACAGTGGGGCATATGGCAGAGCTTTCAATGTTTGACGCCTGGATTTTCTACATTGGTGCTCTGCACAAATGGTTTGTCGTGAATGTTCCTTCCGCAAAGAGTGATTCTGTGTCAAATGTTCCTTTTCCTGCCTTTTTATGAAAAATATATTTGCCCCAGACTCTCTAAACCGCCTTATGTCTGCAACGGCTGTCCGGAACGCAATAAATGTTCTCCGGAAAAGCATCTCTATCAAGATGCTTATGTCAAAAAAGGGTATGAGATGGTCAGAAAGAGCATAAGCCGGATTTTTTGTGATGATCTGCAGACAGAGAAGGTAAAGAATATCTTGTATGGAGAAAACGGATAGAAACTGGAGATGATAAGGAACTTTGAGAACAGGATGGGAAATCCCAAAATCCATAATAGATGCGATAGGGGCAGTTTGTGCGTATTCTTCCGTATGGAAAGAGAAAAGTCGGAAAGCAGCAGAAAAAAGAAGGGTTTTATAAATATGCAGAGTTAAAAGCGAAATCCCTGAGTAAAATAAGTTTTTGTTTTCTTTTTGAAGGCAGTATGATAAAATTATAAAAATAATATCTACTGTGAAAAATTATAAAATTGGAGAAGGGCAACGGTACTTAAAGATATGATATGGTAGAATCAAGGGGAAGGATATGTATGAAAAAGAATAGAATAGATTGGGTGGATTGTGCAAAAGGAATTACTTTGTTGCTTGTTATTATAGGGCATACAGTAAGTACTGATGCTTCAAATATGGTAAGAGCAGGAATATTTTCTTTTCACATGACGCTGTTTTTTGTAGTAAGCTGTGTTACAGGAAAAACTTTCAAATAGTAACGATGAATTTGTGAAAAAAAACAGAAAAAGGTTTTTAAACATTTAATTCTTCCGGCATTGTTTATATATATTACAGTTTTAATTTATGTTAGTTCTAAGTGCATTTCAGAATTTCGTTCCTGGGAATTTGTGAGAAAATTTCTAAAAGAAAGTTTATTGACAATGGTTTTTTCATCCGGAGTTAACTTACATGTATTATCAGCGGAAATTAAAGGTTTGGGTATTCCATGGTTTTTAGTAGTTATGTTTTTGGGAAAAACATTGTTTGACTATATGCATTTAAAATTATCAGAAAGAAAACTGATTGTAGGTTGTTTACTCCTTTCAGTAACAGGAGTGGCAATCAGTCGATTACAATGGTTACCATTGTCTTTTGATATTGTACTAACAATTATGCCAATGTTTTATATTGGATATATTTTGAGGAAGTTTTGTGTAGAACATAAGCCGGTATTGAAACTATTGATATTTGGAACTGGTTGGTTTGTAACATTTTATTTATGTTATAAAATAAATGAGGGATGTAATGGATATCCCTATATGGTTTATGCCAGCAGACAATACCCATCATATCCGTTTTGCTTTTTGCCCGCTATTTTAGGAACATTAATGATTGCAGAGCTTAGTGTAATACTTTGTAAGCAAAAAAAGATAATCAGTCCTTTGCTGTATTTGGGGAAAAATTCTCTTTATATGCTTGTGATACATGGGATTGACAGTACATGGATGAAAAGAATCTGGCTTATATCAGAAAATATATACATAAATATAATATGCAGAATCATTGTGGATATAGTAGTATTTGCAGCAGTAATGTATGTGCGTGGATTATGGAATAAAAGCAAGCAGCAGAGAATAGAAAGTATGCCTGAAACCTGATAAGTATGATTGTATATTATGTTCTGAAAATAACAACACTTAAAGGAAAATCAAAGACTGAGAAAAGGAGCCTGATATCTGGGGTTCTGACTTTGGCACAACATAAAGGAGTTCAGACTTGAAAAGCTTACAGGAAGATTTAAAAACAGGAAAATTTAAACAGGCGTATCTTTTGTTTGGGGAAGAGGCCTATCTCAGACAACAGTATAAGGATAAGCTGATACAGGCATTGAATCCGGATGGAGATACCATGAATTTTACCAGATATGAAGGAAAGGGAATAGAAGTTCGTGAAATGATCGATCTTTGTGAAACGATGCCCTTTTTTGCAGAAATCAGAGTGATCCTTGTGGAAAACTCCGGATTTTTTAAGAATAAGTGTGAAGAACTTGCGGATTACATGAAATCATTGCCGGATTATATCCGGATGGTTTTTGTGGAAGAGGAAGTGGACAAGCGAAGCCGGATGTATAAAGCAGTGAAAGCCTGTGGCCGTATTACGGAGTTTGCCAGACAGGATGAAAAATCCCTGATGCGCTGGGCTGCAGGAATCCTGGGACGGGAAGGCAGAAAGATCAGGACTTCAGATATGGAGCTTTTTCTTTACAAAAACAGGAACTGATATGGGAAATATCCGTATGGAGCTGGAAAAGTTGATCACTTACACCCAGGGGAGAGATATTGTTACTGCTGAGGATATTGAGGCAGTGTGTACCACCCAGACTGCAAACAAGATTTTTGACATGGTGCGTGCAGTAACGGAAAGAAATCAGAAGCGGGCATTGGAGCTGTATTATGATCTTCTGACCTTGAAGGAGCCGCCAATGAGAATCCTGGTTTCTTTTGGCTAAAACAGTTTCACCAGCTTTTTCTGGCAAAGAAGATGTCAGAGGAAGGCGTGGCGCAGCCAGAAATTGCTTCCCCGGTTAGGAGTTACCGCTTTTGTGGCACGAAATATTTCCGCCTGTGCCCGTTCCATTCGGCTGCGGAGCTTCAGAAAGCAGAGGAAGACTTTGTGGAGGCAGAGGAAGCAGTGAAAACAGGACGGCTTCAGGATGTACTGAGTGTGGAGCTTCTGATTGTAAAATACAGTTCTGCACGGTAAGTCGGAGATTTTTAAGAGTCAGCTGTAACCATCAATTTTACTGCCCCGGTACAACACAGAGGAAGAAAATATAGTGAAGGAGACTATAGTTTCAGTAAAATGCAGAAGAATTGTTACAGGGAGATTTTCAGGATATCAAGAGTATCTGTTTTTTGTATGAGCGGAATTATGAAATAAACAAGCCGGGTGAAAACACCGGCTTGTTTTATGTGCTTTACAGGTGTCTTGACACCTATCAAGTTTGGTGGTATACTTGCAAAAAAAATGTTAAGAACATCCAAAGATTATGTAAAGAAAACCGCTCAGGTGTCGAAAAATGGCAGCTGTGGGGGGCGAGGGAGAAAATGAAAGAATATTATGACGTGATCGTTGTAGGAACCGGTGCCGCAGGTCTTTATTGTGCCCTGAACATTCCGGAAAGAAAGAATATCCTGATGATCACAAAAAAGGAAGCAGATCAGTCTGATTCTTTTCTGGCCCAGGGGGGCATCTGTATGCTCCGGGGCGAGGATGACTATGAAGATTACTTTGAGGATACCATGCGGGCCGGACATTATGAAAATAATAAAAAGGCAGTGGATCTGATGCTCAGAAGTTCCAACAGTATTATTCGGGATCTTTTGATGAGAGAGGTGGATTTTGAGAGAAATGAAAAAGGAGATCTGGAATTTACCAGAGAAGGCGCTCACTCTCAGCCAAGAATCCTTTTTCACAAGGACATTACAGGTAAGGAGATCACCTCAAAGCTGCTGGCCCAGGCACGAACCAGCGAAAATATTGAAATTGTTGAAAATATGACAATGGTAGACCTGATTTCAGCGGATAATATATGCGGCGGAATTGTTGCTATGGACGAGCAGGATGAAATTTATGAAATCCGTGCTCCATATGTAGTACTTGCCTGCGGAGGACTTGGAGGCCTGTATAAAAATTCTACGAATTTTCCGCATATTACAGGAGATGCGCTGGGGATTGCCATGAAGCATGGAATCGTGCTGGAAAATATTGATTACATACAGATACATCCTACAACTCTGTACTCCCAAAAGCCCGGAAGGCGTTTCCTGATCTCAGAATCCGTAAGAGGAGAGGGCGCTTACCTTTATGACAAAAACGGGCAGCGTTTTACAAATGAGCTTCAGCCAAGAGATCTTTTGAGCCAGGCGATTTTTTCTCAGATGGAAAAGCAGGATACAGAATTTGTCTGGGAGGATATGAGGCCTCTGGGGGAAACTGCAATTATGAAGCACTTTCCTAATATTTTCAGCAGATGTCTGGAAGAAGGCTTTGACGTAAGAAAGGAACCAATTCCTGTAGTGCCTGCCCAGCATTACTTTATGGGCGGAATTAAAGTGAATCTGGGAAGCAGAACCTCCATGCAGGGACTTTATGCCTGCGGAGAGACAAGCTGCAATGGGGTTCATGGAAAGAACCGTCTTGCCAGCAATTCTCTTCTGGAATCTCTTGTCTTTGCAAGAAGGGCAGCAGATGATATATTATTTGGGAAAAAGCCGGAGCCATGTCAGGCAGGCGCAGTAGACCGGAAGGTGTATGAGGACCGGGAAAGTCTTATGGCAGGCTACCGTACAGTGATTTTAAATGAAATTGAAAGGATGAAAAAAAGTCATGAATGAAATTACAATGAAAATGCAGGCAGATGAGCTGATTATGATGGCTCTGAGAGAGGATATTACAAGCGAGGATGTTTCCACAAATGCCGTTATGCCAAAGGCTCAAAAGGGAACCGTTGATCTGATTGCCAAAGAGGACGGAGTGATAGCAGGCCTTCAGGTTTATGCAAGAGTATTCACGCTTCTTGATGACAAAACAGAAATTGAATTTTTCTGTGAAGATGGCGAGGAAGTAAAAAACGGACAGCTTCTTGCAAAGGTAACAGGAGATATCCGTGTGCTTCTTTCCGGTGAACGTGTGGCGCTTAACTATCTTCAGAGAATGAGCGGAATTGCCACCTATACAAGAGAAGTGACAAAACTTCTTGGGGGAAGCAGTCTTACTCTTCTGGATACAAGAAAAACAACCCCTAACTGTCGTGTGTTCGAAAAATATGCAGTACGCGTAGGCGGAGGAAACAATCACAGATACAATCTTTCTGACGGAGTTCTTCTGAAGGACAATCACATCGGTGCGGCAGGAAGCGTTGCAAAAGCAGTTGCCATGGCAAAGGCCTACGCGCCCTTTGTCCGCAAAATTGAAATTGAGGTAGAGTCTCTGGAACAGGTAAAAGAAGCTGTTGAGGCAGGAGCTGATATTATTATGCTGGATAATATGACTCCGGAACAGATGAAAGAGGCTGTAGAGCTTATTGACGGAAGAGCGGAGACAGAATGTTCAGGAAATGTCACAAAAGAAAATATTGCCAGAATCCGTGAGGTGGGTGTTGATTATGTTTCCAGCGGCGCGCTTACTCATTCTGCTCCGATCCTTGATATTTCCATGAAAAATCTTCATGCGATCTGAGAGGAGGGAAAGCATGAATACCTCTGAGAGGAGAAGGGAGATTCTGAAGACTCTTCAGAGCTCGGATTTTCCGGTGGCAGCCAGAGAGCTTGCGGCGAAATTTGGCGTGAGCCGTCAGGTGATCGTGCAGGATATGGCGGTGATACGTGCGTCAACACCGGGAATCCTTTCCACTACAAAAGGCTATACCATACAACAGGAAAACAGCTGTACAAGAGAATTTAAGGTTCGCCACAGTCAGGAACAGGCAGCGCAGGAACTGAACCTGATCGTGGACTGCGGCGGACGTGTAAAAAATATCAGCATCAGCCATCGGGTATATGGCCGTGTTTCTGCAGAAATGGACATCCGTTCCAGGCATGATGTGACGGAATTCGTAGAAGCTCTGAACAGCAGCCATTCCACAGTTCTGAGCAATGCCACTTCCGGTTACCATTATCATCTGGTAGAAGCAGAAAGCCAGCAGCGGCTGGATCTGATCGGCCGCCAGCTGGAGAACGCAGGATTGCTGGCGCCTCTGCAGCCCTGGGAAAAGAAAGAGAAAAAGGAGAACATAAGATGACAGTAGCGGAGTTACAGGCAGAGATCATTCGCCTGAAAAAAGAAAAAACATCTGTATTCTGGCACATGCCTATCAGGGACATGAGATCCTGGAGGTTGCGGATTATACAGGAGATTCCTACGGATTAAGTGTGGAGGCTACAAAAAGCCACTGCAGCGGTATGATCATGTGCGGTGTCCGGTTTATGGCTGAGACCTGCAAGATTCTGAATCCTGATAAAAGAGTCTGGCTGGCAAATCCGGCAGCAGGCTGTCCTATGGCTGAACAGCTTGATGTTCAGGGACTTCGTCAGCTGAAAAAGAAATATCCCGGTTATGCAGTTGTTGCTTACATAAATACCACTTCAGAGCTGAAAACAGAGTGTGATGTATGTGTGACTTCAGCTTCTGCACTGGAAATCTGCAGAAAGCTTGACAATGATAAGATCCTGTTCATTCCGGATCCGAATCTTGGACATTTTGTGGCAGAGCAGCTTCCGGAAAAGACCTTTGCCTTTTATGACGGAGGATGTCCACGCCATAAGATGGTTACTGGCCAGGAGGCAGAAAAAGCAAAAGCTGCTCATTCCAACGCCCTTCTTCTTGTACATCCGGAATGTTGCCCTGAGGTGACACAGAAGGCTGATTATGTGGGTTCTACAACAGGAATTATGGCGTATGCGGAAAAATCGGATGCAGAAGAATTTATTATCGGAACAGAAAACAGTATTGTAGAGCATTTGCAGTTTTCCTGCCCGGATAAAAAGTTTTATCCTCTGTCTGTTTCTCTTACATGCATGGACATGAAGGTTACTACTTTAATGGATGTTTATAATTGCCTGAGAGGAACTGCAGGAGAAGAGATCGAGCTGTCTCCGGAAGTAATGGAAGGCGCAGGAAGATGTATCAGAAAAATGGTTGAATAAATATATGGAGCGAGGGGAAGCGCGAAAGCGCTTCCTTTTGTTTGTCTGGGGGGAAAACAGATAATTTTGATCAGAAACTGTTATCATAGCTTACATTATTCCAGTGTTATTGGAGGCGCAGACAACAGGAGGAGGGATTTCTGAATTTTTCTGAACATATAAAACCTTGACTTTTATATCTTACAGATGTAATATTTAAGCATAAAGATTACAAATGTAAGATTTAAAAAGAGGTGATTACATAAAAAAGTCAAAAAGATTTGTTTACAGTTTTGCTGATTGCTGCAGGGATGCTTCTGATGGTTTTTGCTGTTGGTCTGGTGTCCCGGATGAGGACAGAAAAGCCGGAGGAAATTTTGAAGGCTTATTTTTCAGCAGTGGAAGAAAAGGATTATGAATCCATGTATCAGATGGTGGATCCGGATACGTTGATCAATCTTGATAAAGAGGGTTTCATCCAGAGAAATTCCAGGATTTATGAGGGAATGGAAGCCCCATAATATCCGTGTGGAGAACATTCAGGAAATCAGCAGCAGGGGAAAGACTACTGTGCTGTCCTATGATATTTCTATGGATACTGGGGCCGGAACCATTGCTTTTTCTGATGAGACAGGCTTTGTCAGGACAAAAAACAGATATTTACTTTTATGGAATGACGGGATGATTCTTCCTGATCTGACTCCATCAGACAGGGTAAGTGTTGTTACGGATAAGGCACAGCGGGGAAGGATTCTTGACCGGAACGGAAAGACACTTGCCGGTCCCGGACTTGCTTCTTCTGTGGGCATTGTCCCAGGAAAGCTTCAGAATAAGGAGGAAGCTGTAAAAGAACTGGCTCTGCTTCTTGATATGGAGGAGGAAATCATTCTTCAGAAGTTAAGCGCATCCTGGGTAAAGGAATATTCCTTTGTACCGCTGAAAACCATTCCAAAAGTTAGTGAACTGGAGCTTATGGCAGAAAATCCCGATCAGGAGCTGCTTCAGGAGCAGCAGCGTCAGGAACAGCTTCTTACGATTCCAGGAGTTATGCTGACAGACCAGGAGATCCGGACGTATCCTCTGGGAGAATCCGCCTCTCACCTGATCGGGTATGTGCAGTCTGTGACAGCAGAGGATCTGGAAGAACATGAGGGCGAGGGCTATGATGCGGCCAGTGTGATCGGAAAGAGCGGAGCAGAGCTTCTCTATGAAAAAGAACTGAAGGGAAAAAATGGCTGTGAGATCAGAATTATAGATCAGGCTGGAAACATCAGGAAAGTGGCAGCCAGTGTTCCAAGAGAAGACGGACAGAACATTCAGCTTACCATTGATAGTGACCTGCAGCAGTCCCTTTATGAGAAATTTCAGGAAGATCCCGGCTGTTCTGTGGCGGTAAACCCTTATACGGGAGAAGTTCTGGCTCTTGTAAGCACTCCTTCTTATGATAATAATGATTTTATTCTGGGACTTTCTGATACTCAGTGGAAGGATTTGAATGAGGATATAAAAAAGCCAATGTATAACCGTTTTCGTCAGATATGGTGTCCGGGTTCTGTGCTGAAGCCTGTGATTGCGGGAATTGGAATGAAAACAGGCAGTCTGGACCCGGAGGAGGATTTTGGAAATGAAGGACTTTCCTGGCAAAAGGATTCCTCCTGGGGAGATTACCATGTGACTACTCTTCATGAATATGAGCCAGTTACATTAAAAAATGCTCTGATCTATTCTGATAATATTTATTTTGCAAAGGCAGCGCTGAGAATCGGGGCAGAGACATTGGCAGATTCGTTGGAACAGCTTGGTTTCGGTCAGAAACTTCCTTTTGAGATTTCCATGACCGAATCCCATTATTCTAATACTGATAAAATTGAGACAGAGATTCAGCTTGCAGACAGTGGGTACGGGCAGGGGCAGATCCTTGTGAATCCTCTTCATCTTGCAAGCATTTATACTGCGTTTCTCAATCAGGGAAACATGCTTCGTCCTTATTTAAGATACCGGGAAAATCCTGCTGCAGAAACCTGGATTCCTCAGGCATTTTCGCAGGAGATCGTAGATAAGCTTATGGAAGGAATGATCGGAGTTGTGAACGATCCTTCAGGAACCGGATATGGAGCCTGTAGGCAGGACATTCTTCTTGCAGGCAAAACAGGAACCGCAGAGCTTAAGGCAACCCAGGAGGATTCTACAGGTACGGAAATCGGATGGTTTTCTGTTTTTCCTGTGGAAAAAGATGCTTCCAGACCAGTTCTTTTGATTTCCATGGTGGAAAACGTAAAGGAACTGGGAGGAAGCGGATATGTAGTCCAGAAGGACGCAGAAGTTTTAGATGAATATTTTGGAGGATAATACAGAGCGGGCGATTGCAGCGGCCTGTGAGCCGTCTGCATGGTCTGTACCCTGAATATTTGCGGCAAAATACAGAACATTATCATCTGTTTCCACAAAACCTACAAACCATCCACTGATATCTCTGTTGTTTCGCTGAATGGTTCCGGTTTTGCCGTACAGCGTTCCGCCTGAAAATTCTCCTATCCGGAGAGCATCCTTTACTGCCTGAATGTTTTCGTCAGAGCAGCCAAAGGCGTTGGTGTAAAAATTCTGAAGAAGCTCCACCTGTTCTACTGTGGAAATCTTCAGTGAGCCGTCAGCCCAGTAAAGCTTCAGATCTTTACTTATCTGTTTGTTTCCATAATTGATTTTTTTCAGAAAAGAGGAGATTTCTGTTCTACCAAGCAGCTGATCCATGTTCTGAAAATACCAGTTTACAGAGTCCTTTATGGCAGAATCAAGAGTCTGATCCTGTTCCCACCGGGGAAATGCGCAGGGAGTGCCGTCCCATTTCATGGAAGAGGATTCCGGTGAGATAATGCCCTTTTCCAGACCGTGAAGAGCGGAATAAATTTTGAAGGTAGAGGCCGGAGAAAAACGTTGGATGGCAAGCTCCGGCCGGTAAATTTTCCAAAGCCCGGTCTGACTGTCATACAGAACAAAGCTTCCGTCAAAACCATGGAAATCTGTGGAAAGCTCAAGATTCTCTGTGGTTTTTCCATGTAAAGAAACAGTTTCTTCGGAGCCGGCGTATGCAGACAATACAGGTATCATTCCTGCAGTAAGAACAGAAATGAGAAGATAGGAAATTACGCTTTTCCATTTTTGTTTCCTGTTTCTGTGCCGGAAAGAGGTGATTCCCAGGATTCGCCGGCGGAGCTGGCTGCCTTTGCTTACCATTCCGGAAGCAGACGGATAAGAAGAGAGCTTTTCCGCCAGATTTAAAAGTGAAGCTCCGTAAAGAGGGTAATCCTCTGCTGACAGATGAGTCAGCACAGAGGCATCGCAGGCAAGCTCCCGCTCCAGGGGGATTTTTTTCAGTACCAGGATAACTGCCGGGTTAAACCAGTAAATAATGCGGAACATAATACAAAGATTATTGACAAGCCCGTCCAGACGGCGGCAGTGCTGAAGCTCATGGAGAAACATATACCGTAATTCATGGGTCTGAAGGACAGAGTCAAGATCGGCAGGAATAAAAATCCGGGGTTTCAGAAAGCCGGTTGTTACAGGCGAATGGATTTGGGGGCTGACAAAAACCAAAATCTTACGACGAATATGGAGCTCTGTACAGCAGTCTGAAAAAAATTTTTGGCTTTCCGGTTTCTCAAGGAGACTGGCGCCGCATTTTATTTTATGGAACTTCCATGTAATATGGAAAAATAAAAGCAGGGTTATGGCAGCACCGGTAATCCAGAACGAAAGAAGTATAAGATTCCAGTGTCCGGGGGCTGCAGAATTTACAGAGACTGCAAAATCCCGGATTACGGAGCTGGAATCCGAGGCTGTCATAGAGGAAATGCCAGGGAGGTTTTGCGCGGAAGCCGGCTGCAGGCTGTTTATAAAAGCAGAAAGCCATTGGAATAATGAGCTTCGGGATACGGGAAACGAAAATCCGAAAAAGGACAGTGGGAGAAAAGGCACGGACAGAAGGATAAAATACGGTATGCAGAGATAATACTGGAGTCCCGGAGAAAGCTGGTTTTTCAAAAGTCTTTTTGCACAGACCAGTATTCCTGTAAGAGCTATAAGAATAAGATTACAGATCAGAAAGCGGATACCAAAATTCTGCAAATTAATTTCCCCCTTCCGGAAAACGATCGTTCAAAAGCTGACGAAGAGATTCCAGTTCTTCCCCGGAAACTGGTTCCGTGTCCAGAAAAGAGGAGAACATGGCAGAAAGCTTTCCATTATAATACCGATCAAGAAAACTGGAATTTTTTTAGGCGGAGATAATCCTCTTCAGAAAAACAGGAGAATAGACAAACATCCGGCTGCGTTTTTACATAGCAGAGCACACCTTTTGTCACAAGTCGTTTCAGCATGGTCTGGACAGTTTTGGGACTCCAGTCAGTAGTCCGGCAAAGTATGTCAGTTACCTGGTTGGTACTGATGGGGGCATGTTTCCAGATGATTTTCATTACCTCGTATTCTGCTTCAGAAATCTGGGGAAGTTTCATGACAGTCTCCTTTCGGGATGGATAGAATGGAATCTTACGTATGTAAGATTATTATAGCCCGGGAGAGGGCGGGTGTCAAATACATAAAAAGGTATTTTCATAGGCAGTTACTGAAATGAATACGGTAATGTTGATGAAAAATGGCAAGGAATTGAGATGAAATATTGCACAGGGACAGAGAGGAAAATATATTGCGGTATATAGAAAAAAGAGATATATTATAAGAAAGAAAAAGGAGAGGAAAGAAAAGGAGTGCGTATGATGAAAAGAAAGGGAACAGAAAAGGCATTGCGTGTAGTATTTGTATGTGTGCTAATATTAATCAGTGCATTTATTTTTGGACAGGATACATCTGTTCAGGCGGCTGCACAGCAATTGCGGATTATTTATGGTGATGTGAATTATGATGGGAAAATCAATAATACAGATAGTATTATAGTGAATCGCCATATTGCTGCTGAAAAATCCAAAGAAATTTACCAAAAACATCCAGACTGGATTTTGAAAGGGAAATTTTATACTGCTGCAGACATAGATAAAAATAATAAAATAGATATTACGGATCTTTTAATGATTCAGAGACATATTGCGTGGTATAAAGGAAGCAGAGTTTCCAAAATTGTAACAGTAACATTAATGAGTGATGAGAGATGCTATGACTGTTTTCCGATTATTTATGATGTAAACAGAGGTGCATATTATCCATATTTACCTTCGATATATAAAACCGGTTATACATTTCAAGGATGGTATACTAAAAAAACAGGAGGCGAGAGGGGGTTTTCATATTCTCCTATAAAAAAGGCAGAAAATCATACTCTTTATTCTAAATGGTCAATTAATAGTTATAAAGTATCGTTTGATACAAACGGAGGAAGTTCCATTAATACAACAAAATCAGTGCCTTATGGTAAGTATTATGGGACTCTGCCAACCCCTGTGAGAACTGGTTATAAATTTGGGGGATGGTATACCCAAAAAAATGGAGGAACAAAAGTTTCTTCCACAACAAGAATGGAAGCACAGAATGTTTTGCTTTATGCCCATTGGAATCCTATAGTACCAGGTAAGCCGTCACTCTCTGGAATTAAAGCAAATTCTTATAATAAAATTACCATTACCTGGAGAGCAGCATCAAATGCTACACATTATGGTATTTTTTATAAAACATCTGGAGAATCATGGAAACAGATTGCGACTCTTGGAAGTACAGATAGGAGTTATACCCATATTTCCTCTAAACGTTTTCCCATTAAACTTGGAAAAAAATATGTATATACAGTTCGTGCATATAACAGTTTTTCGAAAAAATGGGGAAATTATGATAAGATAGGCATATCTTCCAGAACGTCTCCGACAGCAGTTAAGTTGAAAAGTGCCAGACTGGATGCAAAGAAAAGTACAGTAACCATAAGTTGGAACAAAGCTTATGGCGGGGATACTTATTATGTTTATCGAAAGACAAGTTCCAATGCTGCATGGAAGAGAATTGCAACTTTAAGATCAAACGTTTTGTCATATACAGATAAAAAACCAGTAAAAGGAACAACTAATATTTATACAGTAAGAATGTACAGCAGTAAAGAAAAGATCGCAGGTGGATATGACAAGAAAGGAGTATCGGCTACAGTATCTATATATCCGGGAAAAGTACAGTTGGCGCAGATATCGTCTAACAATAATAATGTGAAGATTGTGTGGAAAAAAGTATCAAATGCAACACATTATAAAATATACTATAAGGTTCCAAGTGGGAAATGGAAGGGCATTGCACAGGTAGGACCTGCGACGACTTCATTTACTCATAAGGGCTTAACAGCTGGAAAGAAATATTATTACGTTGTAAGGGCGTACAATAGTCGTTTTAAAAGAAGAAATATTCAAAATACATCAGCCTGAGTTTGTATCGAAGATTAACGTCATCGGACAAATAGACCTCGCTGCGCTGAATCAGTCTACACGTCCGAAGAAGAAATCAAAAGAGGAAAAGCGGAAGGAGCGTGAAGAAAAAGAAAAGCAGCGCCAGGATCAGAAGAAGCTGATGAAAGAAGCCATTATCAAGGAGATTCGCCGTGACGATAATAAGACGAAAGATGGCAACGATGCCAACGGCAAGAAAAAACGTGTCCGCATTAACAAGGAAAAGGTGGATATCAACAATGCATCCAACTTCCAGCGTGGCGGAAACGATCGTCTGAAAGGCGGCCAGCAAGGGGGTAATAACCAACCAGCCGGTAAGAACAAGAATAAAGACCGCTTCAAGAAACCTGTAATCAAGCAGGAAGTAAGTGAAGAAGATGTGGCAAAACAGGTAAAGGAAACTTTGGCACGCCTCACTTCCAAAGGCAAGAATAAGGGTGCGAAATACCGTAAGGAGAAACGTGACATGGCATCCAGCCGTATGCAGGAGCTGGAAGACCAGGAAATGGCGGAAAGCAAGATATTGAAGCT
>ENA-OQKD01000260-OQKD01000260.1-human-gut-metagenome-genome-assembly--contig:-NODE-260-length-14692-cov-3.465637_pt1 | contig 14692 bp, 14 predicted proteins | sample MGYA00242775_ERZ504792 | MGnify/ENA primary metagenome ERZ504792 (study PRJEB26092, sample SAMD00036401) | human gut metagenome | host: Homo sapiens | study: EMG produced TPA metagenomics assembly of...
TTTCTTGGGTACATGGTTTATAGTTTCTTGGCAACTCTATTATACCATATCCAGTGAGGGGTTATTTCTTTTTTGGTAACAAAAAATGCCGTATTTATGCGGCTTGTGGCGTTTTGCAAACGCCTAATTATTGAGAAATAGTGAGGAGGAAAAAATGGAAACAACAATTGCAGCAATTTCCACAGCCATGAGCGCATCTGGAATCGGAATTGTCCGTATCAGCGGAGAGAACGCCATGGATGTGATTTCCCGTGTTTACAGATCTAAAGGAGGGAAGAAAAATATAAAAGAAGTTCCGACTCATACCATCCACTATGGATATATTTATGATGGAGAGGAACTGATTGATGAGGTTCTGGTCATGATCATGCATGCACCGAAAACATTTACAGGAGAGGACACTGTAGAGATCGACTGTCACGGTGGAGTATACGCTATGCGCAGAGTTCTCGAAACTGTATTGAAGAACGGTGCGCAGATAGCGGAACCAGGAGAATTTACCAAACGTGCATTTTTGAATGGTCGAATGGATCTGTCCCAGGCAGAAGCAGTCATGGATGTCATTCATGCAAAGAGCGAATACGCTCTGCGAAGCTCCATGGATCAACTCAGAGGTTCTGTGCAGAAAGCAATCCGCGAAATCAGAGAGAAACTGATTTACCATATTGCCTATATTGAATCGGCACTTGACGACCCGGAACACATCAGTCTGGACGGATATCCCCAACAGCTTCTGGAAGTTGTGGATAACGAGCAAAAAGAAGTGAAACGACTGTTGAAAACTTCTTCCGACGGAAAGATGATCCAGGAGGGAATTCAGACGGTCATCCTTGGAAAACCAAATGCTGGAAAATCATCCCTGCTGAATCTTCTGATCGGAGAAAATCGTGCCATTGTAACAGATATCGCAGGAACAACCAGAGACATCCTGGAAGAATACATCACACTCCACGGTATCTCCCTGAAGATCATTGATACAGCTGGAATCCGTGAGACTAAAGACATTGTAGAGAAGATTGGAGTGGACAGAGCCAGAGAAATGGCACAGAATGCAGATCTGATCCTTTATGTGGTAGATTCTTCTGTACCGCTTGACGAAAATGATGAAGAAATTATGACCATGCTTACTGGAAAAAAGGCGATTATCCTGTATAATAAAACTGACCTTACACCAGTGATTCAGCCGGAACTTCTGAAAGAAAAAACAGGACATCCGGTTATTCCGATTTCTGCAAAAGAAGAAAAAGGAATTGCAGAGCTGGAAGAACAGATCAAAGAAATGTTTTTTGGCGGCGATCTGTCGTTTAATGATGAAGTATATATAACAAACGCCCGCCATAAAGCTGCGCTGGAAGAAGCAGATAAGAGTCTTGATCTGGTCAGAAACAGTATTGAAATGGGAATGCCGGAGGACTTCTTCTCCATTGATCTGATGAACGCATATGAGAATCTGGGAAAGATTCTTGGAGAGTCTGTCGGAGAAGATCTGGTAAATGAGATATTCAGTAAGTTCTGTATGGGCAAATAATAAAGAAAAAATTGTCCGCGGCGATTTTTCAGATAAATAGATTGTATAATAGAACAAGAGGAGAAAAAATGAAGACTTTAGTAGAAGATTATGATATCGTCGTAGTCGGCGCCGGCCATGCCGGTTGTGAGGCAGCCCTTGCAGGTGCGCGTCTCGGTCTGAATACGATTATGTTCACTGTAAGTGTAGACAGCATTGCATTAATGCCATGTAACCCGAACGTAGGCGGCAGCTCCAAAGGTCATCTGGTAAGAGAACTGGATGCCCTTGGCGGCGAAATGGGAAAGAACATCGACAAGACCTTTATTCAGTCAAAAATGCTTAACTGCTCCAAAGGTCCTGCAGTCCATTCTCTTCGTGCCCAGGCAGATAAACAGGCCTATAGTACTGAAATGAGAAAAACACTGGAAAACACCCCGAATCTTACTATTAAACAGGGGGAGATAACGAAACTTCTTGTTGAAGACGGTAAGATCACAGGTGTAAAAACCTATTCAGGTGCCATTTATAACTGTAAAGCGGTAGTCCTTTGCACGGGAACTTATCTGAAAGCAAGATGTATTTATGGTGATGTGAGCAATTATACAGGTCCGAACGGCCTCCAGGCAGCGAACTATCTTACAGATTCCCTGAAAGAACTGGGAATCGAAATGTTCCGTTTCAAAACAGGAACTCCGGCCCGTATTGCAGGAAATACTATTGATTACAGCAAAATGGAAGAACAGTTTGGCGATGAGAGAGTTGTACCATTCTCATTCTCAACCAACCCAGAAGACGTTCAGATCGAACAGAAGTCCTGCTGGTTAACCTACACAAACGAAAAAACACACGAAATTATCCGTGCAAACCTTGACCGTTCTCCATTATATTCCGGTATGATCGAGGGGTACAGGCCCGCGTTACTGTCCGTCTATCGAAGATAAAGTAGTCCGTTTACGCAGATAAAGACCGACATCAGGTATTTATCGAGCCAGAGGGACTTTATACAAATGAAATGTACATCGGCGGAATGTCCAGTTCTCTCCCGGAGGACGTACAGGAAGAAATGTATCACTCTGTGCCAGGTTTGGAACATGCGAAAATCGTAAAGAATGCATATGCCATTGAATACGACTGTATCAATCCGCGCCAGTTATATCCGACACTGGAATTTAAGAAGATCAAAGGGTTGTTCAGCGGAGGTCAGTTTAACGGAAGTTCCGGATATGAGGAAGCAGCAGCACAGGGGCTGATCGCGGGAATTAATGCGGCCATGGAAGTGAAAGGACAGGAACAACTGATTCTGGACCGTTCAGAGGCATATATCGGCGTTCTTATTGATGATCTTGTAACAAAAGAGAATCATGAACCATATCGTATGATGACCAGCAGGGCTGAATACAGACTTCTTCTCCGTCAGGACAATGCAGATCTGAGACTTCGTAAGAAAGGTTATCAGGTAGGCCTCATCAGCGAAGAAGAGTACCAGAAAGTCCTTACAAAAGAAGATGAGATCGCAAAAGAAATCGAACGAATTGAGCATACACATATAGGCACAACTAAAGAGGTTCAGGATCTTCTGGAGAAATACGGAAGTACACTGCTGAAATCAGGAACAACACTTGCAGAGCTGATCCGCCGTCCGGAACTTTCCTATGAAGCAATTGCACCGATCGATAAAGATTGCCAGAAACTTCCATGGGATGTGCAGGAACAGGTAAATATTAACATTAAGTACGATGGTTATATCCGCAGACAGTTAAAGCAGGTAGAACAGTTTAAGAAGCTGGAAGCTAAAAAAATTCCTGCAGATATTGACTACGAAAAAGTAGGAAGTTTAAGAATTGAGGCACGACAGAAACTGGAATTATACAGACCGATTTCAATTGGTCAGGCTTCCCGTATTTCCGGAGTTTCCCCGGCAGATATATCTGTTCTGTTAGTTTATCTTTCAAGCATAAAATGAAAAAATACCATATAAAGTACTTTAGAATGACAATAAGTACAATATATAGAACTTAAAACGTAAAAACAGGACCATATATCGTACTAAAAACAGCGATAAAAGGATACAAAACAAAGAGGAAATATAAAACATAGCGGCAAAAAACAGAGAAAAATAGCAAAAAACTGTAAAAGAAACCGGTATAATATAATGGTGATAAAAGGCGAAGAAAAGATAATAACAAGCGCAGATAATAGGAATATAGAACTAACAGAAAACAGCAAATAAAAAGGAGAAAAAGTGACATGCCATATAATCTGTCAACACTGGAAAATGGATGCAGAGAACTGGACATAGAATTAAGCGAAAAGCAGAAAAAACAATTCATCCAGTTCTATGAATTTCTGGTAGAGAAGAATAAAGTTATGAACCTGACAGGAATTACAGAATTCGAGGAGGTACTTACAAAGCACTTTCTGGACAGCCTTGCCTGTGTAAAAGCAGTCGATATGACAAAAGTAAAAACACTCATGGACATCGGCACAGGTGCCGGATTTCCGGGAGTTCCATTAAAAATTGCATTTCCACACCTGGAAGCATGCCTTCTGGATTCACTGAAGAAGAGAGTAAACTTTCTTGAAGAAAGCTTCCAACTTCTAGGGTTAGAGGGAATCAAGGCCATACACGGAAGAGCGGAAGAGTATGCAAAGAACAAAGAATACCGTGAGAAATACGATCTCTGCGTATCCAGAGCAGTATCAAACCTTGCAACCCTGTCAGAATATTGTCTTCCTTATGTAAAAACAGGTGGAATATTCATTTCCTATAAATCAGGAACTGTACAGGAAGAGGCAAAAGAAGCAGAAAAAGCAATCAAAATTCTTGGTGGTCAGGTGAAAGATATCACATACTTTAAGCTTCCGGATTCCGAGATTGATCGATCACTTGTCATCATAGATAAGAAGAAACCCACACCAGGAAAGTACCCGCGTAAAGCAGGAACACCATTAAAAGAGCCATTATCATAGAAAAAAGTCGTATCTGTTCAGTATCTTTACAGTAGAATGCTGAATAGTTACGAAAATCAACAATAAAACAGTAGCTGCCCATGAAAAATTCCGGTATAAACGTGCCGGATTCCGGGGTGGCTATTTTTTCTCACACAAACATCACAGAATAATCACACTTTTATCCTAATTTCATCACAACTTCATCATAAACTATTTTTATAGAGATGTCCTCGGGTTCCCCCATTCTCTGTTTCACCTGGGGACATTTTCTATATTTTTTGGCGAAAATTAAAAGGAGGAGAACACATTGATTGAAGTAAACAATCTGGTCAAACGATATGGTGACCATACGGCAGTTGACCACCTTTCCTTTAAAATAGAGAAAGGCAAAATTTATGGATTTCTTGGACCAAACGGCGCTGGAAAATCCACCACAATGAACATGATAACAGGATACATCGCATCCACAGAAGGAACCGTTAAGATTGACGGACATGATATCCTTGAAGAACCGGAAGCAGCAAAGAAATGTATTGGTTATCTGCCGGAACAGCCGCCGGTCTATTTTGATATGACTGTTCTGGAGTACATGAAGTTTGTAGCAGATCTTAAAAAAATTCCAAAAGACCAAAAAGCAAACATGATTGAAGAAGTCATGGACATGGTAAAGATTTCCGATATGCGAAACCGTCTGATAAAGAATCTGTCAAAAGGTTACAGACAGAGAGTCGGACTTGCAGAGGCAATCATGGGATATCCGGAAGTGATTATTCTGGATGAGCCGACTGTAGGACTCGATCCGAAACAGATTATTGAAATCCGAACATTAATTAAAGACTTAAAAAAGAAACATACAGTTATCCTCAGCTCACATATACTTTCTGAAGTAAGCGCTGTATGTGACTATGTGCTGATCATTTCTCACGGAAAACTGGTAGCCAGCGATACACCTGAGAATCTTGGAAAGCTGGCAGAAGGTTCCAATACTCTGGAAATGCTCATTAAAGGAGAGCAGTCACAGATTGAACAGGCTCTCGAGGATATTGAGGGTGTCAATAGTGTGACTATTGAAAAAAGATGAAAGACAGAACCTCTGGAGTGCGAAAGTTTCTACGGAAGAGCAGAATGATATCAGAGAAAAAAGTATCTATAAGATGGCAGAAATCAACAGTCCGATTTATGAGATGAAGTCCAAGAAAGTATCCCTTGAGGAAATCTTCCTTGAACTCACTGAATCTGATAAACCGGGATCAGCAGAAACAGCACAGGATACACTTGAAAATAAAGATGCTGAGACAGAAGAAAAAAACGTGAAACAGACAGCGGCAGAAAACCAGAACAACAGAATAATGATAAAGGGGGAGAAAAATAACCATGACAGCTATATATAAAAGAGAGCTGAAGAGCTACCTGACATCCATGGTAGGATATTTATTTATCGTTTTTTATCCTTGTACTGGCAGGTATTTATTTTTCAGCATATCAGCTCTCAGCAGCATATCCGAAATTTGAGTATACTTTAAATGCTATTACCTTTGTGTTCCTGATAGGAGTACCAATCCTGACCATGCGTGTACTTGCAGAAGAGAGAAAGCAGAAAACAGACCAGCTGCTTTTAACAGCACCTGTTTCCGTTGGCGGTATTGTAATCGGTAAATATCTTGCGCTGATAACGGTATTTGCCATTCCTATGGCAGTTATGTGCACTTATCCGCTGATCATGTCCAAGTTCGGTACAGTAGCTTTTGCATCTGCTTATACAGCAGTTCTGGGCTTCTTTCTTCTTGGATGTGCAAATATTGCGATCGGTGTATTTATGTCAGCTCTAACTGAGAGCCAGGTAATTGCAGCAGTACTTACTTTTGTTCTCTTATTTGCTTTCTATATGATGAATGGTATTTCTTCATTTTTCTCCCAGACATCAATGTCTACATGTGTGACATTCGGATTATTGATTCTGGCAGCAGCTATTATTATCTATACAATGATCAAAAATGTTTTGATTTCAGCAGTAATTGGTGTGGTTGGAGAGGTAGCTCTGACCATTGTTTACGTTGTAAAATCCAGCATTTTTGAAGGAGGAATCCAGAAAGTACTCGATGTGTTTAATCTGAGCGGACATTTCGATAATTTTACAAGTAACATTTTTGATATAAAAGGAATTGTATATTTTCTTTCAGTGATCGCAGTATGCTTGTTCCTTACAACACAGTCTATTCTGAAGAGACGCTGGAATTAGTAGGGAGGTGAAAGAAAATGAAACTGAAAGAAAAGATGAAAAACAATAACCATAAGAAATTTGATAAAAAGAAACTGATTGGTACTATCAGCAAGAAACATATCAAAAACGGATCCTATACAATGGTAATGTCGGTGATATTTATTGCAGTAGTAGTAGTGATCAATATGATCGTAAGCGCGATTCCATCCAAATATTCAGAAATTGATATCAGCAGTCAGAAGCTTTACAGTATCGGTGATGATACGAAAGCAATGCTGAAAGATCTGGACAAAGATGTAACGATTTATCAGATTGCACAGAGCGGATCAGAGGATGAAAACATTACAAATCTGCTTAAGCGATATGAAGATGCATCCAAACATATTAAAGTAGAGCAGAAAGACCCTGTAGTAAATCCTAAATTTGTAACTCAATATACAAGCGATGATATTTCTGCAAACAGCCTGATCGTTGTATGCGGAGACAGAAATAAAGTTATTGACTACAATAATATTTACGAGAGCACAATGGATTACCAGACCTACAGCTATCAGACTACCGGTTTCGATGGCGAGGGTCAGATCACAAGTGCAATCGGATATGTAACATCAGAAAATCTCCCAATCCTGTATACACTTGAGGGACATGGCGAGAAAGAGATGGATTCTACCATCAAAGAAGATATCGAGAAAGCAAACATGGACATTCAGTCTCTGAACCTCCTTACAGAGGGAAGCGTTCCGGATGATGCAGACTGCCTGTTCATCGATTCCCCATCCACAGATATTTCTGAGGATGAAAAGAATGCTATCATCGAATATCTTGAAAACGGTGGAAAAGCAATGATCTTCTCTGATTACACAGCAGAAGACCTGCCAAACTTTGACGCAGTTCTGGAGAACTATGGCGTTCAGAGAGTCAGCGGAATCGTATTTGAGGTGACAATCAGCATTATGCAATGCAGATGCCATATTATCTGGTTCCTACTATCAACAGCACAGATGCAAGCTCTGAGACAGCTTCAGGCGGATATTATGTACTTGCACCATATGCACAGGGAATCAAGAAAATGGATGATATAAGAGATACTGTAACCATCAACAGCATCCTCACAACATCAGATCAGGCATATTCCAAAACAGATCTGAACAGTGAAACATTAGAGAAAGAAGACGGAGATGAAGATGGTCCGTTTGATCTGGGAGTAAGCATTACAGAAACTCTGGACAATGATAAAGAAACTCAGATCGTTTACTATTCAACCTCCAATCTGATGGAATCACAGGTAAACCAGATGGTATCCGGCGGTAACGAAAAGCTGATCATCGAATCCCTGAAGTGGATGACAGATACAGAAGACAGCGCAACAGTATCTATTCCATCCAAGAGCCTGTCTGTATCTTATCTGACACTTACAGATTATGACGCTGCATTCTGGAAGATCTGCACCATCGGTCTGATCCCTGGATTCTTCCTGGTTGTAGGATTTGTAGTCTGGATGAAGAGGAGAAAAGCTTAAATGAAGAATAAAACTGTAAAAATGATTCTTGCAGTTGTGGTTCTGGGTGTTTGCTGTGGGGCTTACGCGGGTGTAAAAACCTACGTCGCCCATCAGGAAAAAGAGGAGTCGAAGGAAGAAGCCGAAGAGAGTACAACTGTATTTACTGCATCAACAGATAATATTAAATCTCTGGATTTTATGGTTGATGATACGGAGACAACTTTTGAAAAAGACAATGACAGCTGGGTAAAAAAGACGAAACAGATTTTCCGGTAAATCAAAGTACTCTGGACAGCGCAGCATCTGCCGTTGCATCCATAGAATCAGATAGAGTTCTGGATGATGTTGATGACCTTGCGGAATATGGTCTGGATTCTCCGTCAAATACCATTAAGATTGTAACAAAATCTGATGATGAAGACGGTGATGATACAACAACTACATTATATGTAGGAGATGAAAATTCATCCACCAGTCAGTACTATGTGAAAAAAGATGATGATGACAAAACTGTGTATCTGGTAGATTCGTCTTGTGTAGAACCGTTTACCAAAACTCTTAATGAATACGCGCAAATGGAAGATTTTCCAGCAATCTCCAGTACAGATACCATTACAAAAATCTCTGTAGATGGAGATAAATCTTATAAACTGACAAAGAATGCAGATACAAGCGTATGGTCAGTCAAAGGTGATGGTGATGAGGAAAAAGCAGATTCAGCCACAGTAAGCTCTCTGGTATCCTCATTTGGAAGTATGGCATATAACTCACTTGCGGACTATAAGTGCGAAGATAAGAGTAAATATGGTCTGGATAAACCGTATGCAACAATTACTGTAGACTATCAGGAGGAAGTTACTGATGATAGCGAAGATACCAGTGAGACTGCGGACGAAGCTACTCCATCTGCAGAAGAAACTGGTGATGATGTTGAGCAGGATTCAACTGAGGCAACAAATACAGAATCTGATGAAACAGTAAGCAAATCTACTGATGAAGAAACCGAAGAGGTAAAGGAAACATCTACAGATGCAGATAGTGAAGGTGACACTGATGAAGTAACAGATAATACAGACAGCACATCAAAAAATGAGGATTCTTCAGATGAAGAACAATCCAAGACGGTAGATAAACAGCTCACAATTTTGGTGGGAAATAAAGCAGACGACAGTAATAGATATGTTATGGTAAATGACAGCAGCGAAGTTTACACTATGTCAGAAGACACTTTGTCTGCACTTACTGATAAATCAGAGGAAGAATTCTGGGATATGACAGTAAGTTATGTATCTGTAAATAACCTTGCAAGCCTTAAGGTGAACTATCAAGGCAGTGATTATAAAGTAAATGTTTCACGTGAAACATCCATAGATGATGATGGAAATGATAAGGAAACAGTAACTTACAAACTGAATAATTCAGATTTGGATGAAACAACATTTACAACATTTTATAACAAGCTGATCAATATGGCTGCTCAGAAACGTCTCACAGATAAATACGAACCGGATGGCAGTGCGGAACTGACAGCTACATTTACAGAAGAAGACGGCGATACACTGGAAGTTGCATATTACAGTTATGATACAAACTATTATGCAGCAGTAGTAGATAATAAAGTATATCTCGTAAACAAGATGAATGTAAAAGATCTGCTTACAGCGTTTGAATCAGTTGCAGAAATAGAAGAGAACGATTCAGATGAAACTAAAACAGATGAAACAATGTCTGATGATTCGAATTCTTCCCAGGAGAGCAATACAGATTCTGAAGATGCGGAAACTGCAGACAGTACAGAAAAGTAAATAAATTTAAAATTTGAAAATTAAAAGAAGTGGCATACGGAAATCTCTGTATGCCACTTCTTTTGTCAACCTAGAGAACTATTGTAAATAATAAAATCAAAAGAAAATTTTAACCTGTTCAAGAAATGCGTCCGGTGATTCAACGTGCGGAAGATGTTTGGTTTCTTTCAATACAGAAACTTCTATAGCAGGATTAGAAGCACAATAGTCTTTTGTAATAGCTTTTCCATTCGGCTCCGCTTCACCTTCAACAATATAAATACTGTTATCCAGTGCTTTAAGTGCATGACTGATATTAATATTCATATATTTAGCTATAAGGCTGGAATATAAAAATCTGGTATAATAGCCCCCTTTATGTGCTGCCTCGTAATAAGCATCTGTCATCTGAGAATCTACATGGAATGGATTATAATACATCTTCTCAATAAACAGATTATTTACATTGTCACGGGACACAATCATATGATAAACCAGAGTTCCAAAAACAGGAATTTCCAATGCCAGCTTTAACAGACGATCTTTTGGGTTGGCATCTGTTTTAACTGAGTAAGACTCGGCGGATTAACGAGCATGATTTTGTTAAAAAGCTCTTTTTCATTGTGACAGGCCATTGCAACAAAAGATCCGGAGAGACCGCTTGCAATCACATCTGTTTTCTGTCCAATAACTTTTCTGATAAAATCACAGATCATTTGTACATACACAAAATTAGTGTATGTAATACCAGATTTATCAGAACGTCCACAACCTAAAAGATCAATAGTGTATACGGTATGCTCAACAGTCAGTTCCTCTTCAATCTTGTTCCATTCATATCCGGAAGAACCAGGTAAGGTATCATGGATTAAAAGAATAGGTGAGCCAGCTCCTTTTTTTGTATAATAAATATTTCCAAAACGCCATTCGAAATAGTGTTCATTGGAAATGTGAAGCATCTGTTTTAATTGTGCAGCAGCAGCGACAGTTCGGTTGATAAAATGAACAGCAACAGTTGCGCCAGTCATCAGAGCAGCAAATGTAAGAAATTTGTGCTTGTTTTTACTCATTTTCAGCCTCCTTTATTAAGTATAACAAGTGTATAATCTGCTAAAATTATATATGTGTATTATACCTCTATACGTTCTGTTTTACAAGAAAATCTGCTAAAAGATATGCGAATAGGTCGAGCATAAATTATTGGCCATCACACTTTGAGTAATGCATTTCGTTGTAAAATGAACGTATGTTATTTGTATAAATTTTGGTCTTATGTTTTGGAAGTTTGGAATATACATGCAAGAAAAATTTCGTGAAATAAAAAAATTGGTTCAAGACCCGGAAAGTAGCACTTATGCAAATTTAAACCTAGTCAAGTAAGTCACTACCCACTGCTTATTGCTCTTCACAATTGAAGCAAGTAGCGAAGTGAATTGCGAATATCCACTTGACACCGGAACTGAGAAACAGTTATTCGGTGTAGAGCCACATAGCAAAGTAGGTGATTTTATCCGATTGAATAAAATTACTGATACAAATATGTCTTACAATATATAATATAATAAAAACGTAAATATGGAACTATTCGGACTATAAAAATTAATAAGTATCAGGAACATAAAAATATACAATATTTATTACCAAAATACTGCGTTTTTTTATGTTTCACGTGAAACATTATGTGGCATGATCAAAACAAAAGTGTTATAATAAATCTGTATATGCCTATACACCATCGAAATGTGGATGTAACAGGAAAAAATAACTACAATTAAAACCTCATAAAGGAGGAATCAAGTTGGGTAGAATTATAGCAGTTGCTAATCAGAAAGGCGGAGTTGGAAAGTCAACAACTGCAATTAATCTTTCAGCATGTCTTGCAGAAAAGGGCAAAAAAGTTCTTACAATTGATATGGATCCACAGGGAAATACAACCAGTGGACTCGGCGTTGACAAAAACGGGGTAGAAAATACTTTGTATGAACTTTTACTCGGAGAGGCAGAAACGAAAGATACAATTGTAAAAGATGTTGTTGAAAATCTGGATCTGATCCCATCTAATATTAATCTTTCCGGAGCAGAGATTGAACTGGTGGGAATTGATGATAAAGAATTTATTTTAAAAGGGATTACAGATAAACTTCGACGCAGATATGATTACATAATACTGGATTGTCCACCGTCATTAAACATGCTGACAATCAATGCACTGACAGCAGCTACATCTGTTTTAGTGCCGATTCAGTGTGAATATTATGCGCTGGAGGGACTTTCACAGCTAATTCATACCATTGAGCTGGTAAAAGAAAGACTGAATAAACGTCTCAAAATGGAAGGCGTGGTATTCACAATGTATGATGCAAGAACAAATCTGTCTCTGCAGGTAGTGGAGAATGTAAAAGAGAATCTGAACCAGAATATTTACAAAACAATTATTCCGCGAAATGTAAGACTGGCAGAGGCTCCAAGTTATGGACAGCCCATAAACATTTACGATCCAAGATCATCAGGAGCTGAGAGTTACAGGCTTCTGGCAGAGGAAGTAATTAATAGGGAGGATAATTGATGGCAGGCAGGAAAAACGGTCTTGGCAGAGGATTAGATGCATTCTTTCCGGACAGAACGTCTACTGTCAAAGAATCTACCAGAAAGACAACAACTAAAACAGTTAATACCGACAAAAAAACAGGTGTAACTGAAAAAGAAGTAGCTCATACTACAGTAAAAAGAAAAACTGCAGGACAGAAGTCCGGTGCGATGATAGTAAAGATTTCCAGTGTAGAACCAAATATTAATCAGCCGCGTAAACAGTTTGATGAGGATGCACTTTTAGAATTATCTGAGTCCGTTAAACAGTACGGAATACTTCAACCACTGCTTGTATCCGATAAAAAGGACTATTACGAGATAATTGCAGGTGAAAGACGTTGGAGAGCTGCAAAACTTGCCGGACTGAAAGAAGTTCCTGTAATTGTAAAGGAGTTTTCCGAGCAGGAATTAGTGGAAATTTCTCTGATTGAAAATATTCAGCGGGAAGATCTGAATCCGGTCGAGGAAGCGAAGGCCTATAAGCGCCTGATTGATGAATTTAATCTAAAACAGGATGAAGTTGCTGATCGTGTAGGGAAGAGCAGAACTGCAGTAACAAACTCTATGAGATTATTGAAACTTACTGATAAAGTACAGCAGATGTTGATTGATGAAATGATCACTGCCGGACATGCCAGGGCAATTCTTGCAATTTCTGATAAAGAAAAGCAGGAAACAGTTGCAATGAAAGTTTTTGACGAGAAATTAAGTGTTCGTGAGACAGAATCACTGGTAAAACGTATGCTGGAACCGCCAAAAACAGAGAAAAAGAGTAAGTTTACTACAGCAGAAGATGCAATATATGAGAGCCTGGAAGAAAAGATGAAAAGTATCATGGGCACCAGAGTTCAGATTCATCGAAAGAAAAAAGATAAAGGTAAAATTGAAATTGAATATTATTCCAAGGATGAACTGGAAAGAATCATAGATCTTTTTGAATCCATTGGTTAGGAGTGACAGTAATATGAGTGGCATTTTTGAAAATCTTGGGATTGATTCCGGGATCATCATTATTATACTGCTGATTCTTACTATCTTCCTGCTGGTAAGGAATATCAGTATGAATATGCGTCTGAGCCGTCTGGAACGCAAATACAAAACATTTATGAAAGGTTCAGATGCACAGTCTCTGGAGAAAGTCTTCGTAAGAAAATTTGCGCAGATAGACAAACTCTATGAGGCGAAAGAAGAACATGACCATGATATTCTTTTTATCAAAAAGAATGTTGATAAAATGTTCAATAAATATGGTATAGAGAAGTATGATGCATTTGACGATGTTGGCGGTAAATTAAGCTTTGCGCTGGCACTGCTGGACAAAGATAATACAGGCCTTATCTTAAACGCCGTACATAGCCGTGATAATTGCTTTTTGTACATGAAAGAAATTGTAAAAGGTGAATCCTATGTTATGCTCAGTCAGGAGGAAGTCGAAGCACTTCGAAAAGCTGTTAATTTTGGACTGGATAATATCGAAGAAGAATAAGACAGTTTAAAAATGGAAAATAAGAGCATACTTAAAAAGAATCTGTTTTGCGTAATGCGCATAATATGATAAAATTTTAATATAAGGATTGTGCAAGGTGCTTTGCAGCGGAGCAATCGAGGATATCATTACATAATGAAATATAACATTTCAGGAGGAACAAGATGTTAGACATTAAATTTGTGAGAGAAAACCCGGAAGTTGTAAAACAGAATATCCGTAATAAATTTCAGGACAACAAACTTGAATTAGTAGATAAAGTTCTGGAACTTGACAAAGAAAACAGAGAGATTAAACAGGAAGTGGAAGCTCTTCGTGCAGAGAGAAATAAAATTTCCAAACAGATTGGTGCCCTGATGGGACAGGGTAAGAGAGAAGAAGCAGAAGAAGTAAAGAAACAGGTAGCTGCTTCAGGAACTCGTATTGAAGAACTTTCCGCAAGAGAAAAAGAAGTAGAAGAAGAACTTCTCAAGAACATGATGGTAATCCCGAATATCATCGATCCATCTGTGCCGATTGGTAAAGATGACAGCGAGAACGTAGAGATTGAGAAATTCGGTGAGCCGGTTGTTCCGGACTTTGAAGTTCCATATCATACAGATATTATGGAAAGCTTTGACGGAATTGATCTTGACAGTGCTAGACGTGT
>ENA-OQKD01000261-OQKD01000261.1-human-gut-metagenome-genome-assembly--contig:-NODE-261-length-14676-cov-2.412606_pt1 | contig 14676 bp, 20 predicted proteins | sample MGYA00242775_ERZ504792 | MGnify/ENA primary metagenome ERZ504792 (study PRJEB26092, sample SAMD00036401) | human gut metagenome | host: Homo sapiens | study: EMG produced TPA metagenomics assembly of...
CACCACGTGTTACATATGGGAAAAAATATTTTTGATGAAATCTCAGATGATTATCCAAGTCTTAACAACACACAGATTCGAAATACACTCGCCGCATTTTTATTTACGGGCGATGATGTCTACAAACTGATCGGTGATTTAAGCGGTGGCGAGCGTGGTCGTGTTTCTCTTGCAAAACTTATGCTGTCTGAGGCAAACTTCCTCATCCTCGATGAGCCGACGAACCATTTGGATATTGCTTCCAAAGAGATTTTGGAAAAAGCGCTGAATGATTACACCGGGACTGTACTTTATGTGTCCCACGACCGTTACTTTATTAATCAGACGGCGACACGTATTTTAGATCTTGTCAATGGCACATTTGTTAATTATATCGGAAACTACGATTACTACTTGGAAAAGAAAGAAGAATTGACAGCAGCGTATGCCGGCATTTCTGAAATTTCTGCTCCTTCCGTCTCTTCCACATCTGTGGAATCCGACACAAAGATGGACTGGAAAGCCCAAAAAGAAGCACAGGCAAAAGAACGGAAACGTCAAAACGATTTAAAAAAGACTGAAGATGCAATTGCGAAACTGGAAGAAAGGGATTCTGAAATTGATGAGTTAATGACTCAGGAAGAAGTCTTCACCAACTCTGTGAGATGCCGTGAATTATCTGAGGAAAAAGCAAAAATCGCTGAGGAATTGGAAACACTTTACATGCGTTGGGAAGAACTCGCGGAATAAAAAGTATGCTAAAAAAGAAAATGCCCGAATTTCCTGTGTCTCAGGTCATTCGGACATTTTACATTCATTACAATAATTCCGCAATTGCTTTGATAAATTGTTCGCTGTTCAATACCGTTGGATTTTCAATACTTGTAATCAAAGCAAGGTCTTTTGTCATCTTACCGCTCTCGATCGTATCGATAGTTGCTTTTTCCAGTCTGTCTGCAAAATCCATCAATTCTTGATTGCCATCTAATTCACCGCGTTTACGGAGTGCACCGGTCCATGCAAAAATGGTTGCAACAGAGTTCGTAGAAGTTTCTTCACCCTTTAAGTGTTTGTAATAATGACGCTGCACTGTTCCGTGAGCAGCTTCGTACTCATAATATCCCTGTGGAGATACCAGCACGGAAGTCATCATTGCAAGAGAACCGAATGCGGAAGAGACCATATCACTCATTACATCCCCATCATAGTTCTTACAAGCCCAGATAAATCCACCTTCCGCTTTCATGACACGCGCTACTGCGTCGTCAATCAGTGTATAGAAATACTCGATTCCGGCAGCTTTGAATTTCTCATCATATTCTTTATCATAAATCTCTTGGAAAATATCTTTAAATGTATGATCGTATTTTTTAGAGATTGTATCTTTTGTTGCAAACCACAAATCCTGTTTGATATCAAGCGCATAGTTAAAACAGCTTCTCGCAAAACTTTCAATAGAAGCATCCAAGTTGTGCATCCCCTGTGCGATTCCGGCTCCTGTGTAATTATGTACCAACTCTCTTGTCTCTGTTCCGTCTTCTGCCGTATATACCAGCTCCACTTTTCCCGGTCCCGGAATGATCATCTCTGTATTTTTATAGACATCTCCATATGCATGTCTTGCAATTGTAATTGGCTTTTTCCAGTTTTTCACACATGGCTCAATTCCCTTTACAATAATCGGTGTACGGAAAACTGTTCCGTCTAACATCGCACGGATTGTTCCATTTGGGCTTTTCCACATCTCTTTTAAGTCATATTCTGTCATTCGTGCAGCATTCGGAGTGATGGTCGCACATTTTACAGCGACTCCATATTTCTTCGTTGCATTTGCAGAATCAATGGTAACCTGGTCATTTGTTTCGTTGCGGTACTCCAATCCCAAATCATAATATTCTGTTTTCAAATCAATAAATGGTAATAACAGATTCTCTTTGATCATCTTCCAAAGGATTCTTGTCATCTCATCTCCGTCCATCTCTACAAGTGGTGTTGTCATCTTAATTTTATCCATCTTCCATTTCCTCCTGCTCTACGCTTCGATATTTAAATTTTGCATTACTTTCAAAATGTGTTCATTGGCAAGTTGTTCTGCTTTATCTGCATCTTTCTGTTTGATTGCTTCCAAAATCTCTTTATGTTCTTTGATTGATTTTTCTGCCCGATGTTCTCTTGTAACAGATGCCTGCCTTGCCATCTGGACATATTTATGAAAATCGGATAATACATGTTCTAGTATACGACTATTTGATGCTTCGTACAATACTTCATGGAATTTTCCATCAAGTTCTACAACCTGACCCGATTTTTCTTTTTGATTTTTGTTTGCATGAAATTCTGAGAGTAAAACAATCTCTTCTAGTTTTTCTATCTGTTCTTCTGTAATATGCTCGGTCGCCCATCTGGCGCAAAGTCCTTCCAGGAGGGAGCGTACCAAATAGATATCCTTCACATCTTTCCCTGTAATTCCGGTCACATATGCGCCTTTGTTTGGTACGATTTTTACAAGTCCCTCCAGTTCAAGCTGTCTTAACGCCTCTCTCACCGGAGTTCTGCTCACCCCAAGCTTTTTCCCGATTGTGCTTTCCCGCAATTCTTCATTTTCTTTGTATTCGCCCTTCAAAATACCATCTCTGATTTTTTGAAAGACTCTTCCACGGAGCGAATACTCCTGATATTCTTCCATCTTCTGCCTCCACTATAAAATTATCTGCAACTCATGACAGGCATCTGTGATCACACGTACCAATTCGTCATCTGTCAAAACAGTCACACGTCCGGATTCATACTCTGCATCTACCCATTCTTTTACCTTCGCTACCAATGGTGAATTTTTGTCAATAGCACGGTCACCTTTCAACTTGTAATATGCATTGATCCAATGTGCAATTCCCGCAAGCCCCGATGTGTTGGATACCGCAACAAGAACCGGACGGTTCAGGAATTTATCCGTATCAAAAATATTGTAAATCTCCTCATTTTTCAGAAGTCCATCGGCGTGAATACCGGCTCTTGTCACATTAAAGTTCTTTCCGACAAACGGAGTTCTTGACGGCACACGATATCCAATCTCTTTCTCGTAATACTCCGCCATCTCTGTGATGACTGTCGTATCCATTCCGTCTAAAGTTCCACGAAGTTGCGCATATTCAAACACCATTGCTTCAAGCGGTGTATTTCCTGTACGCTCACCGATTCCAAACAAAGAACAGTTTACGCCGCTTGCACCATACAGCCAAGCTGTCGTGGAGTTGCTGACCGCCTTATAAAAGTCATTATGTCCGTGAAATTCAATCAACTCACTTGGCACACCTGCGTGAACCATCAGACCGTATATGATTCCCGGAATTGATCGCGGAATCACAGCCCCCGGATAATTGACACCGTATCCCATTGTATCACAAACACGCACCTTTACGGGAATTTGATATTCCTCACGCAATTTCATCAATTCCAGACAAAACGGAATGACAAATCCATAAATATCCGAACGTGTGATATCCTCCAGATGACATCTCGGACTGACACCAATTTCCAAACATTCTCTTACAATCGAAAGGTAATGCTCCATCGCCTGTCTTCTTGTCATATTCAGTTTGTAAAAAATATGGTAATCAGAACAGCTGACCAAAATCCCAGTCTCTTTCATTCCGATATCTTTTACAAGTTGAAAATCTTTCTTGCTTGCACGAATCCAGCTTGTCACCTCCGGAAATTCGTATCCTCTCTCCATACATTTGTAAACTGCGTCCCGGTCTTTTTTACTATATAGAAAAAATTCGCACTGGCGGATCTTTCCTTTCGGACCACCAAGTCTGTGAAAATAATCATACAATGTGACAATCTGTTCTGTAGAATAAGGTGCTCTCGACTGCTGTCCATCACGGAATGTCGTATCGGTAATCCAGATTTCATCCGGCATGTGATGAGGCACGATTCGGTCATTGAAGGCAATCTTTGGAATCTCATCATACGGAAATAGATTGCGGAAAATGTTCGGTGTCTCCACATCCACCAGAGGATACATATGTTCCTCAAGTTCTAACAGATTATTATGTTGATTCATAAATACTTTTCTATTCTCCATGGTCATCCTCTTTTCTTTATTCCAGTTTTGTATAATTGTATACAATTATACATTTCGTGTCAATACTTTACCGAAATAAAATAACAGAGTGAGAATATTTTTTCCCACTCTGCTACTCTTATTTCGCCACATTTATATAAAATTGTCCTTTTTGCGCATTTTATCTAAACAGTATTTGACACTCTCTGTCTCAAAAGAGTCTAGTGCAAACAAAGATTCATTATATTGAAAATTTCTCTCTTTTTCTCCATCAGAAAGCAGTTGTTTTTCCGAAAACCAAAGTGATACTTTTTCTATCTGATCTCCAACTGCCTTATAACTGATCGTGTACAGATAATCCTCTCCTGATCCTTTGCAAAATATCTGTTCCCCTTCTTCACTTTCATATTTCAGAGAAATACTCCTATAACTTATTTCCATTTTCTCTTGTATGCATCATCCATATTCTGTAATAAACCTTTCCTTTCAATACCTATTTTAACAAATCAGAAATGCAGATTTGAAAATCCTCATATACTTTTAATTTAATTGTATCGCCAAAAGGAATGATAACAGGCGCGACATCTTCTTCGTAACGATATATGGTAGTGCGTTCTCTAGCCGGATCGACAATCCAGTATTCTCGAACTCCTGCATCTGCATAAAGCGCATTTTTTGTAGAATAATCCATTTTCCGACTGCTTGGAGAAACAATTTCAATAATAAAGTCAGGCGCTCCTTCACAGCCACGGTTTGAAATTTTATTATGGTCACATACCAAACTAATATCCGGTTCCACATAATTAGAATCATCCTCTTTGATAAACACTGCAAATGGCGCTGGATAAACTTTGCAGTTCCCATGTTTTTTTGCAATGTAGTTTTGCAGCGAAGTTGTCAGTACTGCAACAAGTTCCTGATGCAAAGGAGAACGGGGGCGCCATGTCATAAATTCTCCCGTCAAGCAATTCCGCTCGCTTACCATCCGGAAGGGCATAAATATCATCGATTGTATATAGTTTTGTTTTTAATAATGGCATCGTATCATATCCTTTCTTGCTTTCTTTGTCTTTTAGTATAACATGAGTTTCCGCAAAACAAAAGTATTGCTGCCGTATTACAGAACACAATCTGTCTCATCGCCCTCACCAATCGCATATCGAGTAACGTTTTTCTCATCTGAATCAGTCTTTCCAGATTTTCGCGCTGATAACTCACATAATCTGCCCAAAACTCAAAATCAGACCAGCGCTCCGGAATCATATCAAGTACAAATCTAAAATCATTTTCAGCCATGTGTAATCCAATACTTTCCCTGACCCAAATTTCATCTGAAGTGTCTCTTCCAGTACACGCATGGATTCATCTTCTTTCACTTTGGTAACTACCCGCTGAAACGTAGCCGTTTCTCCCTCTTTTGGCTCGTATACAAACAAATTTTCCTTATGTTCGATCACTCCCGCAATCTCATATTGCTTTTCCTCTTGATATTCCTGTACCGGGATCCCACCTTCTGTTGTCTGAACAAACGATACAAATTGCATCTCCTCTTCCAACCTCTGCATAGCATGTACCGCCAATATATAGAAACAGGCTATCAGTGCAATTGCCAGAACACCAACCACCTGCTTTCTATGCGCTTTCACTGCTTCTGCGGCTTGATGCGGCCGCCATCAGAAATCTGTTTTGACGAGGATAGGATAATGTTCTGATTGACACTCAGACCTTTCACTGCTGCATATCGATCTCCTTTGTATTCGACAGTCACATCCACACGTCTTGCAATGACTTCTGTTCCAAGGATTGTTTTCTTTTCATCGGTGGTATACACATAATATTGATTTCCCTCTTCTTGATGCAGCGCTTCTAAAGGTATACACCCTGAATACATTTTTTTGCTTGTCTCTATTTGCACACCTATTGAGGTGCCAATCGGAAGCGTATTTGGTGGAATCCGTATACTTGCCTCTACCCCTGCCCCCGTTTCTGTATTTTGCTGTATCGCTGTAATTTTTAATTTCCCAACTGCATTTTTCTCTGTTTCCATAAGCACATCAGAAATCAGCTTTACATTTGCACCGACTATCACATGTTCTTTATTCTCTTCCGAAAACTGTACTTTCAGCATCATTTCAGCAGATGTATCAGCAATTAAAATATCTGCCGTTCCAGAAGTCATACCACCTACCTGTATATTCACAGCTGATACAACTCCATCCATAGGAGACACTACCTTCCCTTCCGCACTCTGGAGCTCTTTTAACGCTGAAAGCTGCTTTTCCACAAATCCAGTTTTTAAAATTTCCGCATACGCAGTCTGTTTTGCAGGGACACCGCAATTCCTAATGATAAGACAAGCAAAACAGGAATACAGACTCCCACAAAACGTCCCGTATTTGTGAATGCCAACAAAAACGCTTTATTGTGTAAGATAGATTTAAAATTCAAAAGACCTACAAACTGACCGGAAGCAGTCTGCATAAATGCTCTCCTTACGACATCAATGTACGGAATCAACACAAAGAGCAATACACCGACAAAGCTTGGCAGGATAAACAGATATCCCACCCACATTTTTCTCTTTCTCATCACTTATTCCGCCTGATAAATCTCTACTTTTTCTACAATTGCATTCACAGCAGATTCCAACGATTCTTCTCCATACACATAATGCTCCGCCTGTGTCAGAATCTCCTCAAACAGTGCCTGCTCCACTGCAATTTTCGTGTCTGCTTCACTTAAGAAATTTACAAATTCCTCCGCTTCCTCTGCATTTAATTTCTGAATGCGAATCCCTTCTGCACTATCCTGTTCCGGATACATGACTGTCATCTGTTCCTTTGTCTCTGATATCGGAAGCGTCTTTCGAAAGCTTGTCTTATTCACACTCAATGTCCAGTCATACTGATCCATATTCTCGGAAGATAAAAAGTACGATAGGAACGCTTTCGCAGCTTCTTTCTTCTCACTGGACGCAGTTATGCCAAATATCCATTTCGGGATAAACTTTTTCCCACTTTCGCTGTTTAAATAATCATAGAACACGGGACTATTCGCACTCACACTTTCCAATTGCGCCAGCGTCTGCCCCATATCCATTTCATCAACCGACAAAATATCCTTTTGAAATGCCATTGTTACCCCGGCGTCTCCGGAATAGTACGGCAATTCCAAATCAATCTCAGATGCATCAAAAAGCATCCTTGCCTCTTCTAAAAATGTGGACAGTGCCTCTTGATCTACCACACTCTCTTCTGAAATAATATCGTTCCAAAAAGTCAATAGAAGTAACGGAATACTCTTCGTTGCATTCCGTGCGATCCCTTTTATCTGCTCTTCCGTCCGTGTTTTCAATGTGCCTGATAGAGTTTTTACTTCCTCTGGTGTCACCGCACCTTCTTTTCCAATAATAATCGGAACGGAAAAACGGGATGGGATTGCATACACTTTCTCCCCTTTTTCATATGAGGAAAGTACGTTTTCAAAAAATTCTTCCCCATTTTCTTTCACACTCTCCATCATGTCACTTAAGTCTTCCAATCCCCCTTTTTCGATATAGTCCTCAATTGGAAGTCCATCCATCAAAATGATATCCGGTCCATTTCCCGCCATAATCTCGGTATTCAGACTTCGGATTGCATCGGATACCGTCTTTCCGTCTTCCTCTGATATCCCCACCTCTATCACAACCGGATACTTAGGATATTTCTCCATAAATAACTTTGCGCTTTGCCACAAATTCTCATTTTCTTTTAGGGTATACAAACGTAGCACTGCATCTTCTTTCTTTGTTTGTTCATTTTGTTTCTCCATCGGCTTTCCCACACAACCGGATAAAAACACCACCCATGCCAGTAAGATTCCGATTTCTTTTCTCATTGCTATCCCTCCTTGTATTGTTTTCTAATATGACTATACCGGAGAGATGCATCTTATTTGCATCAAAAAAAACGAGCTTGCGCCCTTTTTTTAAATTTCTATTTCTAATATCTCTTATAACTATCCCCACGGTTACCAATATCAATTATACAAACTTTTTATGTCTTCACTTTCCGCTTTCAGCCCCATTGTATCATATTATATAAATAAATTGGATATATTTTCAAAATTTCCTTACTCCCAAAGTTATAATCTACATATATTTTGGTTCATCTAAAATAATGAGCTTTGAATTTCCAATCAAAACCATAACAATCGATACTTTCATTATGCTTCTTTTTCAGCTTATTTTAAGCATCCCTGCACAGGCACTCAAATTCATACAGATAGACGTCTTCAAGTGTCGGGCTGACTTCTGTCCACCGGTATTTTTCCGGGCGCTGCTCTGAGATAACACGCTCGACAATCTCCCCGTCCGTCCGAAATAAGTTACTGATTTCAAATTCTTGTTTTACCTGATTCAATTCATCCTGTGAAATCCTGATTTCAAATACTTTCCCAGCAATTTTTTTCTGCAATGCCTCCGGGCAGTCTTTGTCCACAACCTTTCCGTTTTTCATCAAAAGAATTTCTTTTGAGATAAACTCAATGTCAGACACCACATGAGTAGCAATCAGGACAATTTTGTCGCCGCTCAAATCCGAGATCAGGTTTCGGATACGGATACGCTCCTTTGGATCCAAACCGGCAGTCGGCTCATCTAAAATCAGAATCTGTGGATCATCCAAAAGAGCCTGCACAAGGAGAACCCTCTGTTTCATCCCGCCGGACAGTTCTTTTATCTTCTTTCTTCTCACCTCGCTTAAATTCAAAAGTGGAAGAAGTTCCTCCATGCGCCTCCTGATTTCTTTTTTATCCATACCGCGCAGTGTTCCCATGTAGCTGATAAAATGATTTACGGTGAAAGAATCATATAATTGTTGCTGCTGCGGCATATACCCCATGATTTTCCGATACTGTGCTTTCATCTTCGTAATCTCTGTTTCATTGCACAGGATTCTCCCCGAATCACGCAGCAGGTTATCCGTCAATATATTCATCAATGTACTTTTCCCGGCTCCATTTGGACCTAATATCCCATAAATTCCATTTTCAAATACTGCATGGAAATCCTGCAACGCAACTTTTGCCCCATAGTTTTTGTTGAGTCCTCTTATCACTAATTTCATCCGTCTCACTTCCTTTTATCATAGATTTCATAGAGAATATAACAACTCGCAGCAGGGAGATAAATCCAAAAAACCAGCACCTGCAACACAATCATATCCCACCGCCCCTGTAACAGTTGATGCGCATCCAGCAGCGCGTTCATGCTCCAAAAATGTATTTTATAAAGCCCGCCCCATTCCATGACAAGCGGTCCTATAAAGATTACAATCCCTGAAATATTTGTCAAAATCGTATCTTTTAACAGTGCAGACAGCGCCACAGCCGCCAGTGCAATAACAAACAGCGAAAGAAACTGGGAGAGTGCCAGCAAAAAAACATATTCCCCAATCGTAGCAGTTTAAGACTGACTCTCCTGCGAACGGCATGGAGCGCACTTTCGCCCCCCAGTTATCCATCGGATTACGACTTCACATTTTTCAAAATGAAAGGGAGGTGAATCAAAACTGCCATCAAAATGAATTTTGAATACCGTGCCTATCTTCGTAGTCAAAATCGGCAGACCGTCCCGACTTTGTACTCCGAAGCAAATTCATCACTTTCAAGTCATATTCCATGCCCAAGCGCCGAGGGATGCGCTGTAGACGGCGACAAACACACACAAGGCTGAGTAGAATCAGGCGGCTTCTTGCGAGGCTGCTGCCGAACATCTTTTACATACCCGGTGTCATATACGAGTTCCTGCTCATTGACGCCGCGCATGGAATTGTTGCCCACCACATATTGAAGCTGGGCATAAGCCCTCCTGAAACCTGCATATGGATAGCGGATATTATTCTGTTTTTGTGCAATCTCCTGTTCCGAAAGTCCCGATTTTTCCGGGGTCAACGCCATGATTTCCTCGTATTTTTTCTTTTCTTCCGAAAAGTATTTCAGCTTGTCCTCCGTAATGTGCCCCTGCTGTTTCGCCACATACATTTGGTAGTACTCTTCCTCCACATCTTTGTAAAACTTCATGCCGTTTCCAACTAAAACAGCACCATATAGAACAGCGGCACAGAGCCATATTGTTTTGTTCGTGAACAGGTTTTTAAACAGCTCATGCAGACACAATTTATCCGTCACAAATGCAGGTACGCTCTTCGGCTTCTTCCTTCTCCATCGCGCCTTTACTTTGTCGCAGTGGGATAATTTTCGGATGTTGACAGCCAAAAGCAGCAACAGGCATACTGGCAGAAGCGCCAAAAATATGTGCATTGCGTTGACCGGATATCCGAAGACGTCCAAATTATGATATTGGGATAACAGTGGATATACCTTGATATACTGCGCAAGATTTACATATTTCAGCACGTCCATATAAGAGACAGACGGCAGCAGCAGACAGAGCAGATACTCCCCAATCCCAATAAATCCAATTCCTAAAACTGCACCCGAGAACTGCCCGCCTTTTTCGCCAGCCACATCATAGCCAGTGCAATCACATAACAGACAAACATTTTTAAAAGCAGATAAAGCATCAAATATTCGCCAACCGAAAGCATGTATGGACTTTCATACATTGCAGTCACGGATTGAACCGGTCTTTCCAAATCCCCAAATCCATATTGATGCATGGAAAACAAGTAATTTCCGCCATATAAAAACAAGACAAGAAAGCATGTAATTCCGGCTGCAATCAGCAATTTTGCCCGAATTACATACTTCCGTCCTTTATATGTAGATTTTAAAAGCCGGTATAACTGATTCTTTTTCTCATAAATCACCAAAAAATATGTCATTGCAGTCAGCAAAAGAACCATGCAGACGTCCGTAAATTCTGTCTGTGCTGCAAAAATCACACCATCCGAAATATCCACCGCCAACTCTAAACCATGCAGCTTTTCAAATGCTTCCGGTGTTTTCTGTGCATTCCGATATGCAAAAGAACTTTCTTCTGAGAAAATCGCACTCGACATATTTGTGCTTTTTTAGCTCAATCTCATCCAAATAAGATTCATACTGTCCAGCCTGCACATACTCGTGCAGAACTTTTTTATACAGTTCCTCCTCCGCATAACGGGTTGCCGGTGTATGATGATATTTTATTCTCCTTCAGCTCCTTAAGCCAACGTTCCCGCTCTTCCTCCGGCTGCGTTTCAAATCCGCGTACAGCTCTTTTACTGCCTCCGCCGGAGGCCAGCTCATCTTTGCCTGCTCAGAAAGATTCCACAGATTAAACAGGAACGCCACCACGCACAGCAGCCAAAAGAAACGAAATGCAATGAACTTCTTCCACTCATACCTTACACATTCCATACTGCCTCCATCTTTCTAATCCCCAATCAGCTTCCCATCCTTATCCACTAAATTTCCCGTTGAAGAGACACTTGGCTTCAAAACAACTTCCACATCGTTCTTTCCACTCAACAAATCCTCCCAGCGAATATATCCATACCATTCAATCAAGTCGCCTTCCGTCTCGCCGATAGTGTAATAATTCAGATATACTCCTTCTTCTGTCTGGCAGATAAAGTTACTCAGTACAGCCCCCTCCGCCGGAAGGTTCTGCGGCAGAGACAACTCCCGGATTGCCCCGCTTTCTTTCTCTTTAAAGAACATCCATTGCTTTGGATAATCAGACAAACGGAAAACAACCCCTTCCTCTAAAATACCATCCAGTGACAGATAGCCTGTTTCTTCGCCAACAAACTCTTTCAGTTCAGACCGGTTCAGATATATTTCATTTTCGTTCGTATCAAAATGATATTGATAAATGGTATCCAATTCGTTTTTCTCCGTTCCGGCATAGTAAAAACTGCTTTTGTCAGGACTAAAGTATATCAGCTCATACCCACTATTATGCAGCACAATCTCTTCTGATTTTTTTGTTTGATACTCAAATTTATAAAACAATGGAGTGTCTCCATTTATCAGAGAATAAATCAAATAGTCCTTTGTTACCCCAAGAACGTTCACAAAATCGGCTTCTTCTGTGAAAATCTCCTCCTGTTTCATGGAATCCAAATTCAGCACATTAAAATGACGTTGGTATTTTGTATCCTGAATATTCTCTTCTTCTGCCGCATCCAAAATATCAGAATAAAAATAGTATAATTCATCTCCGACAACAACCCCTGCATGAAAGACACAGCCTGCATCGATAAAATAATCTTTTTCCTTCCGGTTGCTTCCGTCAAATTCTGACACAACAAGCCTCGTTCCATCTTCATCACTCATCATTCCATATAGCTTCCCTTTATATGGAAATATATTGTTGGAACCTTTTGCGGCATTGCAGGCAGTCTCTGCATCCTCATAATTGGAAAGATGGCGGCAATCCGGTTTATTACAGATTGGAACGGCGTATTCGTCTTAAAATCCGTAAAATATGACATTCCATGAATGGCACTGAAAAATCCACCGTTCACTTTTATATCCCTCCCGGAAATGTCAATGTAATCAGACTGGAATTTTTCTGATTTGGAACTTTCACCATCTTTTTTTTCGCTGCAGCCGATAAGTGTTACTGAAAATAGTAAGAGCAATAACATTTTCCATCTGTGTTTCCGCATAAACATTCTTCCAATCTCATAAATTAATAGTTTATCCGTTTCACTTGCACGAGAAATAGAGTATAAAATACTCTATTTCTCGCATGTCATTAAACAGTTTTTATGAATGCGCTGTCAGATTACTTGTTGCGCCTTCATATGTATGAAAACTTGTTGCAGTACCTATATCCCATCCATTTGGAGCATATACAGTCAGTTCATTTGCTCCGGTTTGGGTCGGCATCGCAACCATTTGATTCATACTTCCACCCGTCACATATCTTTTTGCTGCAATGGAAGTCTTTGCATTGTTACCGCCGGTGGAAGCATAAGCATGCCTGACTGTTACATTCAAATGTGTTCTTTGCTTACCAACATATCCACTTGCCGTTCCTGCATACACACTCATACTACTTCCAATTACCATACATCCAGCTAGCAAAGCTGCTACTCTTTTTCTTTTGTTTCTTAACATATTCAGTCCCTCCTGACATTTTGACTTTCTCTTGTTGATTTTATATTCATTTTTAGTCGTCAACAATTTCTATACTGGTTGATAACAAGATACATCTAAAAGGTGTTTTTGCATGATAACCGTCACTTTTTCTCCGCAAAACCTCAAAATTCAATAAATACAAAATCACTTGTACTGGCGTAGCGATATAACATCCGATAAAATATAATATGGTATAGCTTACAGTATTTAATATCCACTTTTGAAATAAATAGACACACCATCTTATATCCTCTTTCTGTATTATTTTCTTATCATATAAAAAAAACTAGCTATTCTTTCTGTTACTCTTAGAAGCATATGTTCTTCTCCTTCGTAACACTGGAATAACATTTTTTTAGACTTTTATCAAGTGTTTTGTTCCCAAACGACAGTTTTTGTTCCCAAACGACCTCAATTCCAAATAGCAGTAAACTTGAAACACACCATTCTCACACGATACCTCTCCCATTCCACCACTATCTTCCACTGTATGCAATGCATTTTTCAAACCCATACCCATGAAGTATCTGATTCTCCTTTGTGGATGTAAACTGTTTCTAAGTTACTGGTACTTCTTAAACTACGCTGTATTTTGAACTGACAAAATCGTTCCGAGATCATCCATCAAAAACTTTACTTTGATATACCGCCCCGTATTCTGCTTTCTGCAGGACTCAATTGCGTTATCTAAAATATTCGATAAAATCACGACAATTTTTTCCTGACTGAGATGAAGCTTCTGCAAATCGCTTACTTCAAAGAAGATAGGAATCCGTTCTCTTTTGCAGACATCATACTTTTGGTTCAATAATGCGTCAATGACTGCGTTCTTTGTATGGACAATTTGTATTCCTGATTCATTTTTCCCTGTTAATTTCTGAATATATTCCAAAGCTTCTTCCGTATGATTTTTGTTTTGCAATAATCCTCGCAAGGTATATAAATGGTTTTGGAAATCGTGGGTCAACTTCCTTTGTTCTTGTAAGTGGTTTCGCACTAATTCAGCTTGTTTTTCCTCTGCCTGTATTTGTTTGGTGAGAATCAGATTTTGGATTTCCACTTGTTTCTTTTTTTCCAGTTCTGTCTCTAAATATGCATAAATAAATGTTCCTAAGAGCAATAATCCAATATCCAAAAATAGGACAAACGTGAGATTATTATTTTGAATCAGATCATACACAACAATCGTCAAATTCAAAATCATACAAATCGGAACATTAAAAGTTGTCCCCATTCTAAAACTAGAAAATTTTTCAATGTCTTCTACTGGCTTCTATCTTTTTTGAAAACATGATACAACTATAAAGCAATATACTTTTAGTCCAAAAGTGCCGCCACAACATATGCATATTGGCTGTTAATATAATACACTTATATCTATTCAAAGACCTGACAGACCTGATTGAGAAGGAAATGTAGGACGGATTTAGCCAATCCGGGCCAAAGGGAGCAATAATGGGATTACTTGAACAGATTTATGAAAAAGCAAGGAAATCCCCAGAGATAGCATTTCCGGAAGCAGTCAATGAAAAGATGATGCAGGCAGCCTATGAGAC